>Ga0182030_10007127_pt1 | contig 23423 bp, 18 predicted proteins | sample 812S3MmetaG_FD_121299 | JGI IMG/M metagenome (GOLD analysis project Ga0182030, IMG submission 121299) | Permafrost microbial communities from Stordalen Mire, Sweden - 812S3M metaG (Illumina Assembly) | ecosystem: Environmental > Terrestrial > Soil > Wetlands > Permafrost | place: Sweden...
ATCGAAGCCGGAAAGTCCTATTGGATGGCCTTTTCAAACAGCGGACGGTTGTTGAGGCCGGGAGACCGTGTAGACATCGTGATTGGAAATTTCCGCGCGCGAGGACTACTGGTCGAATAGCGTTGAGCGCGCGGTTTCTCGCCCCGACCAGGCGAAGTGGCCCTGGTGTTGACGGAGAGCAAAGAAGCCGCTCCGAATCTAAATACTATTTACTTGGGTAAGTATCAAGGAGATCCCTATGAACAAGAACCGATTCGCAGTCTCAGTGGCAGTTGCTGTTGGACTTATTCTTCTGGTTGCGGCGCCAGGGCAGGCGACTACTCAAAATGCGCAGTCAGTTGCGGCGACAGCTCCGGCCGCGGCTTTGCCTGGTCAAGCGAAGGTTAGCGCCACCCTTGAGGACGACTTTGCCGGGTTGAGCTACACCGACGAGCAGAAAGCGTCGATTGAGAGGATTCACAAGGATTCGGCGACGCGCAAGGCCGTGGTGGCCAAAGACGCGGATCTGACGCCGGATCAAAAGGACGCCATGCTGATCGGGTACACCCGCATGGAGTATGGCATGATGTTCAAGGTATTGACTCCCGAACAACAAAGAGCAGTTCGCAAGAAGATGCAGACCCGGCGAGTTGCGGAACAAACGGCGCGCGCTCAGAAGCCAACACAGAAGTGAATTCGGGGGCATTTCATTTCGAAAGAAGCCTCTCGCCACGCAAGCGGCACACGGGACCGGGATATCGCGTGAATGTTGTCATAGGTCAACTTCAGGCAGACGGACTCGTGATTCAATGATTCTGGTGCAGCGGCTGCCAGGAACCAGGTTCGAGAAGATCAATCGGGTTTTCCTATGAAGCCGCGGATAACCAACCCTTTAAGCGTGAGGTATGCAAATGCTACGTAAGTTGCTGGCAGTTGGTCTAGTAGTTGTGTTCGCCCATTCCATCTCGGCCGCCGGAGGAACACCCGCGGCCACCGCCACTCTCACCGCCGCGGAGATCGTCAGCAAGAACGTCGCGGCACGTGGTGGATTGCAAGCCTGGCGCGCGGTTCAAACCATCTCGGAGTCGGGGAAGCTCGGCGCCGGCGGCGATCAACGAGGGATGGTGGCTCCCCCAGCCACACCACCTCCAGGGAGTCACTCGAAGGCGATGCCGCTTCCGACTTCACCACGGCTCGCGAAAGAAGCGCAACTGCCGTTTTTGATGGAGATGGAGCGTCCTCGCAAGGTGCGGCTTGAACTCCAGTTCGCGGGAAAGACCGCGATCCAGGTGTACGACGGGATGAACGGCTGGAAGCTCAGGCCCTATCTCAATCGTCTCGAGGTTGAGCCCTTCACCGACGAAGAGTCGAGGCTGGCCTCGCTGCAGCCCGATCTGGATGGCCCACTGGTTGACTATGCCGCCAAGGGAAGCCGCGTCGAACTGGACGGCACGGAAAAGGTAAACGACCGAAACACCTACAAGATCAAGGTGACGACGAAGAGCGGCGAGGTCCAACACATCTGGATCGACGCAGAGACTTTTCTTGAAGCCAAAGTCGAAGGGCAGCCAAGGCGCCTGGATGGGAAGATGCATCCAGTGGAGATTTACTACAAGAACTATCAGACGGTAAGCGGACTTCAGTTCCCGTTTCTCTTTGAGACCCATGTTTTGCCCGCAGAGGACGCAGGGAAGGGGTTCAGGGGGACTTCCTATCCCCCGGAGACGATTGCCCTCGACAAGGTTCAAGTGAATCCCAAGATAGATGCGGCGCTTTTCACGAAGCCGCAGATCGAGACCGCCACGGCACAACGTTAGCGGGTTCGGCCGGATCCAGATCCCCCGAACGGACAAAGCTGGATTCGGAGAATTCTCCGGATGCGAACTGCGCATCTGTGATGGGCATTCGATGAAAAGCGGCTGCCGGTTGTTCCGCGAGCCTTCGATGGAGCGTTTTTCAGGAATCACTGTTTTTTGGGGTTGTTCTACAGCTCCGCACTCTTTTCAATCGCCGATGGAATGTTGCCGGCGGAGATGGCGGTTTGATGGAACATTTCCCCAAGTGCGCATCTTCTGGCTTCAGCAGGCCTGTCCGCCGCCGTGAATAACGGCCGGACAGTTACGTAAGCGCAGCAACTGCTGAGCCGCGGTGATTCTACCCTCATCCCGGCCAGCAGCAGCTCCTAGGATGTTGCGGGCGAACTCAAAGGCAGGATCGATGCAAAGCATTGGGTACAGGAGTTATCCCAAGCCTTACTGGGGCGGCCCGAAGATAAACCCCGACCAGCGGACAGGGGACGAAGGGCTACGCACTGGAGGGGAGCAAATGTATCCGGATCCGGAACGCGACAGGCTGCGGGAATCTTACGATCAAGTGACCATCTCGGAGTTTGTGAGAGCCAGATTTCTCCCGGAACATATCGTAACCAAGAGGACCCCGGGCCGCCGGCACTACCAGGCGATTCTGAAGCATGTAATACCTCCGGAAGAAGTTGACATCATCTTCGGCGTAGATAAGGCCTTGTCGAAGGCAAAGCTCAGGGCCATTCCCAATTGGCCCTATTTAAACAACGTGAGGCTGTGCGACACTCATCCCGACCATGTGCAAAGCCTGGTCTCGGCAGCGCTCGAAAGCGGCTATTCGACGCAGACGGCGAAGCATATTCGCAATGTTGTGAGCGCGATCTTTACTCACGCTATCAGAGGCCGATACTTCGCTGGGGAGAATCCCGCGATTGCGGTTACGTCGCCTGGAATGACGCGAAAGATCGCTCACTCATTGACCTTCGAGCAAGCCGTAAGACTGCTTCAGTTCATGGGCTATCCAGAGATGGAGATGGCGCTGCTTGCGATCCTTACAGGGATGACAGTGGCGGAGATCTGCGGCCTTCAGTGGAAGCATGTGAACCTGGCGGATCACAGCGTCAATAGAGAAGGCGAGCTGATTCCACCGAGAACGATCGGCGTGAGGAGTCAGTGGTACCGCGGAGAATTGAGCACCGTGCCGGCAGGTCGCAGAAAGAATATCTCGATTCCCGGATTGGTCCACTCGACGTTAGCCGGGCTTAGTCGCTCGAGAAACATTGGTTGGAACGATTTTGTTCTGGTCACCAAGGGCGGCCGGCCCATCAATCAGATCAATGTCGCCGCACGGCGGTTGAAGTCCGTTGGTGAAGCATTCGAGATGCCATGGCTTTCGTGGCAGGTATTTCGCCGTACCCGCGCGGCGCTGATTCACGAATTCGGCGCTCAGTTACAGCAAAGGCTAGAGATGGCGATGACGATGAAACCGGATAACCCTCAGATTTCATTGGTCGGTAAAGCCCGTTATTCAGGGCGTGAATAGAGTTCACCGGCGCGATATCTTCAGGATGGGCTCGCAGCTGCGCGAAAGCGGATGTGAGAGATCCCCGCTATTCCAATCGTACGATTCAAGTTCACGGATAGACTGGGCCGGATTCCCCGGAAACTTCCATCGCCTTGTTTTCTATTGAGGGGGTTGAGTCGCAGGCGGAGCACCGCCCGGGGGATTGACCCCTGCGGCGCCGGGATTAAAGCCGGGACTCCCGGCGTTCGGCGGCGGCCCTGGGTTAGGCTGGCTGATGAGTTGTCCACGCATTCCCCAGTCGGCGTAGGGGTCGTAGACAAACTCCCACTCGTTGTAGTGATTCATTGTCTTGTAAATCAGGATGGATTGCTTGGTGCTGATGGGGGAAAAGCCAATAATCGGGCCGCCTCCAAGAGGCTGTTCGGTTGACCCTGAACCGGAACTCGATGTAGAACTATTGTCGGAACCGGCGCTTCCCGAGTTCGCCGGCGTTGCTCCGAGGGACAGAGAAGCAGCGGGCACGCCACCGGACCCCGCACCGGCGACCGGTAGGCCATCAAGGCCGAATGGCACCCCAAAGAAGCCGAGGGCAGTTGGAGCCTTGTTCTGCCCAAAGTAGATCGGCTGCCAGTCGTCCTTGCCGGTGAGCGGATCGGCATACCTTCTGCGCAAAAAGCGAAGCTGATTGGAATCCTCAAGCACATCGATGTTGGTGGGATAGCTGTGGAACTGCCTGTAGTAGAGCTGGAGAGCGCGAACATACTGCTGTCCGCGGTGCATCGTCTCGACCTCCTGATCGCGCTGGATCTCTTTCCGCACAATGGGCACGGCAACAGCCAGGGACATGACGAGCAGCGCCACCATGAGAGTGAGTACAGCCAGCAGATAGCCCTGTTCCGATGGGCGGCAGCGGCGGGTCTCACGGGCGGTCGGCATCGGGGGCCTTTCACTTCTCCGTTATGGCGATCGTCTGGGTGTTGTTGAATCGCAGATCGGTTACTTGAACGCCCGAGGGTTGAATCGCTCCTACCTTGTAACGGTGGAACATGATCTCGCCGCTCCTGGCGATGAGGGATTCGTCCCCATGAGTGAAGAGCGCATCGAATGACTTGTCGTTGCCTTGCACGTACCCCAGGTAGCGAAGTTCGATAGGTGGAGGACCAGTCGGCTCGGGCGGCGTGGTTACGATGATCGGGGTGGGCCGCACAGGGGCAATCGGCTCCTCGATTTTTACAGGCGCGGAGGCCTCGGAAAAGATGTTTCTCCCGGTGGTTTTGTAATCGAGTTGCTCGCTGCGGGCCAGGAGTCCGATTTGCAGCTTCGGCTCGATACCGGCGATGTCCGGCCTTCGTGCTGCGCCGGCTGCATTCAGACTGATTGTCGAGGCGCGCACCGGAGACACTCGGGCCGGGGTTGAAGGGCCCGAGAAGGCGCTGTAGAGTTCCCATATCCCGATGATGCCGACAACCAGAAAGAGGCCTGCGACCGTGTATACCTGGCGTTTGTTTTCTGTTCCGAGAGCAAAGGCCATGGCTATTCGCCCTCCTGTCCGGAGGCAGCGGGCCGGGCAACGGTCTCGCTTGCCTTCGGCTTGGCGGGCAAACCGCTGGCAGCAGCAGCGGCCGGCCGCAGCCACGTCGATGCGTGCAGCCTGAGACTCACCTGGCCGCCTTCCTGGCCTTGCAGCACCATGTTCCGGATGACGAAGAAGTTCTGATCGCGCTCCAGTTCATTCACAAAGCGAATGATCTGTGGATAATCGCCGCTGATGCCCGCTTCCATTGAGATCTCAGTGAGATCGGAGCCCGCGGGGCCCTGTGAATACTGGACATTTGAAAGCCGGACACCCGACTTCACGCCCAACTCGCCTATGCGAAATGCGATCGAGGAATAATCTGCGGGAATGCGATTGGCATAGAAGGCCTCGATCTGCCTTTGCGTTTCAATGACCCGCTTGTCGAGTCCGCGCAGAGGTATCGTCTCCCCAGCCAGAGCCCTGAGCTCGATCGCTTTCGAAGTCAGCTGAGCGGAGGCGCGGGTGTCCAGGGCGGTCAAGTCGATGCAGAGCCACACAATCATCCCGACGATGAGCAAAACCAGAGTCGAGAGCCCTATGGAGTGCAAGGCGATTGGTGAGCTTAGGCGCTCTCGCCACGCCGTGCGCAAGGCAGTGGTAGGGTTCATTGCAGGCCTCCGGCGCGGGCTTGCTGACGGGCGATAGGACTTGCGATAGCGCTGAGAGCGGGACGGCGTTTACCGAGGCTCGCCGCCGTAGGACTGGGAGGATTTGGCGAGGCCGCGGGCGGGTCGGGCGTTGATTCGACCGGCGTGAACTGGTCTGCGGAGTCCGAGTTGTAGTCGGCCAGCAGATCGAAATTCGTGGGAGTGGACATAGACACCGGCCCCAACTTATCGTTGTTGCCCATGCTGGTGTCCGTGGATTCGGTCACGATCCGAGGTTGAAGGAAGCACTTGGAATGTTCTAGATTCTGAACCAGGTCGATGCTCCGGTCGCGAGGGCCGAATACGCGCAGGTGAAGAAGTATATGACCGGTCTTGGACACGAGTGGCTCAATTGCCGTCACTCTGACACCGGAAGGCAATACGGTTTCAAGATTCACCATCACCAGCGTCCAGGAAAAGGCCTTTTGATTAAAAAGCTGGTTGAGGTTCCTGGTTTCGACCTGGGTCCGCGCATTTTCCGTCCGATTCATCATGAGCTGGTAGCCCTGCTGTTCGCGCAAAATGGCCGCGATCCCCCGGTCGAGCGAGTGAAGGTGGGTATGTGCCTCGACAGCCTTGTGGTGAACGACGCGCAGGACCAGCCCAAGAACAGCCGCGGCCAGGACAAGGGCACACATGGCGATTCGCATGCGCACCAGAGTTGGGCGCAGATCGGAGAAGGGTCGAGAAGCTAGGTTGAGAGAAATCAGCATGGATACCTACCTTGCTCCCGCCAACGCGCCGGCAACGCTGGCAAAGTTGGCGATGCCCGGCGGAATTGCCGGTCCCGTTTCAGGCCGGACAGCCAGATCGACCGCGGTCAATTCCGGCCCAGCGATGGCGCCGGCAAACTCACCGGCGGCGCCGGAGTAGTAGAGGCGCTTCGGGCGGCTCATCAGTTTGTCTTCGAAATAGGCGGCGGCCACGGCGATGGCGCGTTTCGCCTCAGAGAGCCGCAGACCGGGATCTGCCGCCAAATCGAGTGTGCGGTAGAGCAACAGCTCATTTCCTTTTGTGATGGCGGTGGTGATCGATCGATCGCCGAGGCATGCGGTCAGCGCCGGTTCCGGCGAGTCAAGGGCTGCCAGCGCCGCCAGGCCGGAGGCCAACACCACCCCAGGCTCGTATTCGGCCGCACGAACCAGAGCTTCATACTCTTCGAGTATATGATTCGGAATGATCGCAGCCAGGACCTTGCATCCCGTTTCGTCCTGAGAAAGCACCTGAAAGCTGACCCGTGTGTGTTCCACATCGAAGGGGACCACCTTGCGCAGTCTGAAGCGCAGGATGGATACCGCGCCGGCGTGATCTTTGGGAAGGGAATCGAATTCCAGCAAGAACACGCGGATCGAGGTGTCCGGCAGCACAAGCGTGATGGCCCTGGTTTGAGGCGAGACCTGCTTCAGCGTGGAGCGAACCGCATCTGTCACCAGCTCCGGCGAGTGCACGTTTCGCTCGGCGATACCTGGGGAGAGAACGTCCGCGGCAATCGGTTGAAACGCGTAGTGGGGCGCCTGCCCTGACGACGGAATCGCAGCTGCCAGGACTCGACCGGGCGCAATCTCAACAGCCGCCGGCGGACGAGCGGAGCGGCGCGAACCGGGTACGAATTTGCTCAGGATCGATTGCATTGTATTAAGCCTCAAAGAACCCAACCATCAACCCCGAGCGATTGCCGGGGGAATTCGAGGGAGAGGGTTCGTAAAAATGCCTGAGCATCGGCGGCAGACGTGCTATGGGTGTTGCGTAGTAGCCGCCGCTGGTTGATTGGTCTGTGCCGGCGCAGGCGGAGCGGGTTTCTCCTTCGCGTCCGCTCTGCGGTAGGTCACGGAGTTCTCGGAACCGAGGTCGACCATCTTCAGGTTTTCGTCGGTGACCTCGGTCGAGCGAATGATGTGAGGAACAATGGCGAAGACGATCTCTGTCTCTTCGCGGTCCTTGGTCTCCTGGCCGAAGAGATATTTGAGAATCGGAATGTTCAAGAGCCCGGGATAGCCGCTCATCCCCTTTGTTTCAGTGTCCTCAAGTATCCCACCAATCAGATTCACTTCGCCGTCGGCGAGACGCACCTCATGGTCGATGCGGTTTTGTCCTATCGTAGGTTCAGTAACGCCGTCGACACTCGTTTCGCCGGTGACCGTCGAGACTTCAAGGGTAAGCTTGAGCGTGACATCGTTCGCTGAGTGGACATACGGGGTTATGTCGATGTTGACGCCGACATCGATGTACTGGAACTGGGTATTGACTCCGTTCGAGATGCCGCTCTGATAGGAGCCGGTCGCAATTGGGATTCGATCTCCGATCTTCAGGGAAGCTTTTTCACTGTCCATCACACGAATCTCGGGCCGCTGAATGACCTTGGTTCCACTGTCCGAGGCAAGTGCGCTCAAACTGGCGCCGGAAATCGTCACTGCAATGTCGTTTGCGCTGAGCCCTGGGAAGGAATTAAGCGTCAGCCCCGAAGAACTCGAGCCGGACGAGCCGCCCGGCGCGATGGAAGCACTTGCGCTCGTAGGCAGATTAACGCCCAGGGTGCGAGCCCGGGTCCGGCCTACCGACATCACGATAACATCGACCAGTACCTCGGATTTTGGCTTGTCGATGTCTCCAAGGAGTTTTTGGGCAAGTACCATCTGGTCCGGCGTGCAGCGCAGTGTGAGAGATCTAAGCTCTGGCGTCACCTGAATCTTGTTGATGTCGAGAATTGCCTTCAGGGTACCGGCTGCCTGCTGCAAGTCGGCCGGCGTGGCGGCGTTGCGCAAATAGAACGTCTTCATTACAGACTGCTGCAGCTCCTTGCGCTTGGTGCCGTTGTCGGCAGAAACCATGATTGTGTTCGATGAGAGTGGACGCCAGAAGGTCTTGGATTGAACGCCGAGCATGGTGAGCGCTTCGCCCAGGCTGACGTCTGTCAATTCAAAAGTGATCTTCTCGGGCTTGTAGTCCGGATCCATCAGGATATTGAAGCCGCCAAGTTTTCCGATAGTCTTGTAGATCGCGTCGACGGTCGCTGTCATGTGAATTGAGACCGGAATCTCGGCTTTGAAGTCCAGCGCTACGGGGCCGCCGACGCTCTGGGCGGCTTTCTCCAGAGCAGATGTCTGATCCTTGGTTTTGACGGCGATCTCCTTGTCCCGGATTTGCTTCTCTATTTCATCGGTCGTACGGCGAATCTGACCCTGCGCCTCGAAGCTGCTGGGGTCGATCTGCGCGGCGATATGGAACTCCGCGAGCGACTCCTGCAACTTTCCCTCGTCTCGCAAGCCTTCACCCTTATGAATGTGCTCCGCGGCAGCGTAGAAACGCAGGCGCACGTAAGAGGCCATGTACTTTGGATCGGACGGCTTGGCGTCATGCGCTTTCTTATAAGCCTGGTAGGCGGTGTCCAGATCGTTCTTTCTTTCAGCCTTCTCACCGGACTTGTATGCGGACTCGGCACTCTCCGCAAGAATCGGCGCCACAAATACGCAAGCCAGAATAGCGCAGAATAGAAACCGTGATCGCATTATTTCGCCCCTTACCAAGTGAAGCAATGACCCCAAGCAGACATTGCATGAGCCCTAAGCAAGCACTCTAGACGCTCAAACCAGACAACTCATTGCTCAAGATCAATTTCTGTGAGCTGTTTGCTTTCAAACAGACACAGTTCGACGCGATGAGATGATTTGGGTGCCGATTGATTGTGGGGGTCGAGATGGCTTGATCGCGAAACAAGACAGCATCTGAACAGCCCGCGGCGCATCCATGTTGCTTTCCTGGAGCAGACTGAAGCTTAACCGACAGTCCGAAATTTCCGTTTGCTCGATTGCAAAGACGGACGCCGAATAGGTTCGGTGAACTTTAAGCCGTCCCCCGATAAGCGATAGACGCACGAGGCGAGCTTTAGTAGTCCTCGTCGCCCACCAGCAACAGCCGATTTGCGTCGCACACGACAACGGCCTCTCTGCGCGCCAGAACAAAACCCTCTTCACTCCATTTCGACAGGATGCGGCTGATGGTAAACAGTGTGGTGCCCACCATCTGGGCCAATTCCTCGCGTGAGAGCGAAACCCGAATTCCCTCCTGGCCCTCCTTGCCTACGTGCTTTATCAACCGGAATAGAGTTAAGGCCAACCGTTTGGCAACTTTTTCGGTTGCCACCTCGCGAAACCTCTCTTCGAGTTCCTGCAGCCTATTGGCCAGAATTCGATGGATGTTCTTCCGCAACTGCGGATACTCCACCAGCAGGCTCTGAAGTCGAGAGTATTCCCAAGTCAAAGCCCGGCATTGCTCCATGGCGCGCGCGGAGCAAGTGTGACTGCAACTCGGTGCTTCGGCGTGCACACCGACAAGATCGCCCTCGCCGTTCATCCAGATAATGACTTCGTTGCCGCCGGGGCTGAGCTGGCTTAGCTTCACGCTGCCCGTCTGGATGAGCACCAGGTTTCGAACCGGCTGTCCCTGCATAAACAGGAGCTCGTCGCGGGCGAAGTTTCGGGCACTCGCGCACGAGGCGATCTTCAGGCACTCCTGAGGCGTAAGGCCCGCGAAGAGTGCCGATGCGCACATCAGAACCACACGCTCTGCGGCGCCGGCTTCTCTGGTTGACAATGCACCAATCGGCGAGATTGGCGCCAGCTGTGAAGACGCCATAGACTTTCTCCGTTTTCATCCGTTTGAAATGTTCTGGCTGCCGGAACCTCCATAGGCCGAGCAGCATTAACTCGAAGTGATTTGAAGGCGCGAACCGTTTCAAATCAGATCGAAGAAGAGAGAGTTAACGACTGGATCCACCAGCCGGGGGGGAGGCCCCGGAAATGCCTCATTCCCCCGGAAGGGAGGAACTTGGCAAGAACTTCGTGTCTCTTCTTGACGTCTTTCCGGATAATTCAGGGGAATCTTGTCAAATGCAGCCGGGCGGAATCTGATTCCAAACCGGAGCAAACCTCCAAAATCAATGAAGCTAAGTTATACGGTATTAGGCCGCGCTATTTGCGCTAGCGCAAATAGCGCTCAGTGCGCCTGTCGGCGCGACAGTATTTCGCTATTTTGAAACAAGCTTTGCGTGCCATGAACAACTTTTTGAGGTTCCTCTCTTGCGGGAATCCTGTTTGAAGCTCGACAGAGAACGAGGACAGTGTGCTCCGACTTTGGCAATGGCGCTTTCCGCAACTCGCTTATTGAAGGTCTCTTAGCGTTGTCTCCGGAATGTTGGCGAGCTTGCCAAGCCGAGCGATGAAACATGTGACGAAAGCGTCCTCGATGTTCCTTTGGAGGCCCGCGCAGGGAGCAGGATCTTTGCGAGTTCTTCTACTAGCCCACCTGCCGAGGAAGCCGCTCGCAGGTGGAAGCCGCTCCATTTTTCGACATTTGCGCCAGCGCAAACATTCACCTTTGTCCTCGATGCTAGTGTTCCCTTCATCGGCATTGTAGAAGTCCGAAATCTGCGTCAACCGCGATTCAAGGGCATGTGGAGGGAGGTATATGGCGATGAGGAGAGGGCTCTACTTCCTTTTGCTTGCGGTGGGCCTGATTGCAGGGCTCGCCATCGGGCACTTTCGCAATGAGACGAGGGTGAGTTCCGCACGTCGAATTCTCTATTACGAGGATCCGATGCATCCGGCCTATCGGTCGGATAAGCCGGGCATCGCTCCGGATTGCGGCATGGATCTGGTTCCCGTATATGCCGACGATGCCGGAAAGGCAATTGCTTCTCACCAACAATCAGCTCCCGGGACGGTAGAGATCGATCCCAGCGCGCAGCAGTTATACGGGATCAGGCTGGCCAAGGCCGAGAAAGATCAGGGGCGCGGAAGCATTCAGGTTTTTGCTCGCGTGCAGGCCGACGAGACGCGCATCTTTCGTCTGACAGTCGGAACCGATGGCTACGTCAAGGAGACGCACGACGATGCGGTGGGCAACCATGTTGCCAAGAACCAGCACCTTGCCACCATCTATTCGCCGGACTTTCTAGCCATTGCCGGCGGGTTTCTGGCCGCAAACGAGTCGATGCCGGGAGCGGGAAGCGCAGCGCGGGACAGTGCCGCCGGGTCGAACTACCAAGGGTTGGCAGGCGTGACGGCTCGTGCCGACCGGTTGCGGAATCTCGGCATGAGCGATGTTCAAATCGATGAGATAACCCACAGCCGCAAGGTCCCAGAGGACGTTTATGTCGTAGCTCCCACCGACGGATTCATCCTCACCAGAAGCATCACTCCGGGAATGCGGTTTGAACGGCAGGCCGAACTGTATACGATAGCCGACCTGAGTCATGTGTGGATCGTCGCGGAGGTCTTCGGACGCGATGCGCAGGCCTTCCGCCCAGGAACGGTGGCCCGCGTGACTATGCCCGATACGGGCGAAAGCCTTCGAGCAACGGTGAGCAACGTTTTGCCGGAAGTGGACCCAGTCACACGCACGATGAGAGTGCGTCTGGAGGCTGAGAATCCGGGATTCAAGCTTCGTCCCAACATGTTCGTCAGTGTCGATTTGCCGCTTTCGCTTCCCTCCGGACTCAGCGTGCCGGCGGATGCGGTTCTGGACTCCGGACTTGTTAAAAGGGTCTTTGTCCAGGCGTCGGAGGGCCACTTTGAGTCCCGTCCAGTTGAAACCGGTTGGCAATTGGGTGATCGAGTGCAGATCCTCAAGGGACTGCGGGCAGGCGACACGATTGTCTCCGCTGGAACATTTTTAGTTGATTCGGAGAGCAGGCTGCAACTTGCGGCCAAATCCGGCAGCCCCATGGACGCCGCTTCGCAAGAGAAAGCTCCAATGGAACACCGCATGAATTGAACTCCCATGGCAGATTGCAAACCGCGGGTCATGACCTTCGAAACGCTGGAAGGCGGCTTGTATTCAAAGAAGATTGCTGAACAGCGCAATTGTCGGGCCCGGCGGAGCATGAGGCCCTGGTGGAGGCTCCAACAGTGATCGACCGGGTTATTGAATTCTCAATTCGTCATAAGCTCGCAATCATTCTTGTTGTAGCGGCGGCCAGCGCCTATGGCTGGTGGTCGATCCGGCATACGCGCCTGGACGCTCTTCCTGAACTCGGCGACACTCAGGTCATTATCTTCTCTCGCTGGGATCGCAGTCCGGATCTTGTCGAGGCGCAGGTGACCTATCCGATCGTAACGGCCATGCTTGGCGCCCCACATGTCAAGGCGGTTCGCGGCGTCTCCGACTTCGGCTACTCCTATGTGTATGTGATCTTCGACGACAAGACGGATCTCTACTGGGCGCGCTCGCGCACGCTCGAGTATCTGGCCGGTGTTCTCGGCAGGCTTCCGGATGGAGTCAAGACGGAACTCGGCCCAGACGCGACCAGTCTTGGCTGGGTATTCCAGTACGCACTTGTCGATACAACCGGCCAACACAGTCTTTCCGAGTTGCGCTCTTACCAGGACTGGAACCTGCGTTACCACCTTCGGTCAGTCCCCGGCGTTGCCGATGTAGCGCCGATCGGTGGATTCACTCGCCAGTATCAGGTAAATGTCGATCCGAACCGTTTGCGCGCGTACGGAATCACCATTGCGCAAGTAGTCAATGCCGTGCGCGAAGGAAACAATGAATCCAGCGCCCGGATGCTGGACTTCGGCGGCACGGAATACATGGTCCGCGGCCGGGGATATGCGACCTCCAGCGAAGACTTTGGAGATATAGCCGTTGCTACAACCCAGGATGGATCGGCGATTCGTGTCAGGGACCTGGGTGAAGTTGTCGAAGGTCCGGATTTGCGGCGGGGCGTTGCCGACCTTGACGGCGCCGGAGAAGTAGTATCGGGCATCGTCATCATGAGGAGCGGAGAGAACGCGCTCGAAGTCATCGACCGCGTGAAAGCACGATTGAAAGAGATCGAACCCGGTTTGCCGGCCGGTGTCAAAATCGTCCCAATTTACGACCGCTCCGCGCTCATTCATCGGACGATCGACAGCACGCAAGAGACGATCCTGGAAGTCGTCCTCACACTGTCGCTCATCATCATTGTCTTCCTATGGCACTTTCCCAGCGCCTCCATTCCTCTGGTCACCATGCCGGCGGCGGTGTTGGTGTCGTTCATTCCCTTCCGGATGATGGGAATCAGTGTGAATGTCATGTCCCTTACGGGAGTGGCGATCGCATTTGGAGAGCTGATCGATGCCTCCATCGTGGTGGTTGAACAGACGCACAAGAAGCTCGAACGCTGGGAAAGGGAAGGGAGGCCCGGCAGTCACATCGATGTAGTAGTGTCGGCGGTAAAGGAAGTGGCGCGGCCCACATTCTTCGCGCTGCTGGTGATTGCCATTTCGTTCCTTCCCCTGTTGACCCTCGAGGGTGAGCAAGGACGCCTGTTCCGGCCACTGGTCTACTCCAAGACGCTGGCGATGATCGTTGCCGCGGTTCTGGCCATTACGCTTGACCCGGCGCTTCGTCTGCTTTTGACCAGAGTCGACAAATTCGACTTCAGACCGGAATGGCTGTGCCGGGTAGCGAACGCGCTCTTGGTAGGCAGGATCCGCCCCGAAGAATCCAATCCGATCAGCCGATCCCTGATGCGGATCTACGAACCCGCTGTTTTGTGGACACTGCGCCGGAAGTGGATTGTCTTTGCGGGAGCGGCCGTGCTGATCGCCGCGACCATCCCTGTGTTTCTATCCCTCGGCTCCGAGTTCATGCCTCCCCTGGACGAAGGCGCGATCCTTTACATGCCCACGTCCGTGCCGGGGATCTCCATCGCACAGGCTCGGCGCGTCCTGCAAACCACCGACCAGGTCCTCAAGCAGTTCCCTGAAGTCGATCATGTTCTCGGCAAGGCGGGCAGAGCTGAAACGGCGACGGATCCCGCGCCGCTGTCGATGCTGGAGACGTTGATAACGCTCAAGCCTCGCTCGCAGTGGCGTCATGTTTCTACGTGGTACTCGTCCTGGACACCGGAGTGGGCAAAGTCCGTTCTTCGCCATATCACTCCCGACACGATGTCTTCCGAAGAACTAGTCAATCAGATGAATGCGGCTCTCAAGGTTCCGGGAATCAGCAACGCGTGGACGATGCCGATCAGGGGCCGCGTCGATATGTTGACCAGCGGGATTCGCACGCCTGTCGGCCTGAAGATCTCGGGAGACGACCCGAAGAAGATTCAAGAGATCGGTGAGCAGGTCGAAGCGATTCTGCCCGGCGTTCGCGGTACGCGCGGAGTTTTCGCCGAACGCACCAACGAGGGACATTTTCTCGATGTGGTCTGGCGGAGAGATGAGCTCGCCCGGTATGGCATCAGCATGGAGACGGCCGAGCAGGTGTTATCCAATGCTGCCGGAGGCGACAACATCACCACCGCGTACGAAGGATTGGCGCGCTATCCGGTGAACGTGCGTTACATGCGCGACTTCCGCAGCAATGCGGATGCACTGGGGCAGGTTCTCGTTCCGGCCGAGGGACAGCGTCAGATACCCATAAGCGAACTGGCAACCATCCACGTCGAAGATGGCCCGGCGATGATCCGCGACGAAAACGGCCTGCTGACCGGCTACGTCTACATCGATCTTGCCAATCGCGATGCTGGCAGCTACGTTGCGGAAGCAGAGCGCGTATTGCGAGAGAAGACGAAGCTGCCGGCCGGATATGCATTATCGTGGGGAGGCCAGATCGAATCAATCAACCAGGCCAATCGCCGACTGCAGGTTATCGTGCCCATAACGATCGCACTCGTAATCCTGCTTATCTTCATGAGCACGGGATCGGCGATGAAGACAATGATAGTTCTTCTTGCCGTGCCGTTTTCCGCAATCGGAGCAGTCTGGTCCCTCTACTTTCTGCACTACAACATGAGCGTGGCCGTGTGGGTGGGTATGATCGCGCTTTTGAGCATTGACGCGGAAACGGGCGTGTTCATGCTCTTGTATCTCGATCTTGCCTATGAAGAGGCGAAGATGCGCGGCCAACTCAGGACATTGGCCGATCTGCGCAAGGTGATTCTCTACGGGGCCGCAAAAAGGCTGCGCCCGAAGTTCATGACCTTCGCGACCACCTGCGTTGGTTTGTTCCCGGTGATGTGGTCGATCGGGACCGGCTCCGAGGTGATGAAGCGGGTTGCCGCGCCGTTGGTTGGCGGCATCTTTACTTCATTCGTGCTGGAGCTTCTGGTGTATCCGGGGATTTATGAGTTGTGGAGGCGGAAGGGCATCGCGAAGACAGAGGAGCACTCCGTCCTTCCGGTGGACGAGGACCGGCAGCAAGACTCGATGCTTGTAGTTGCGGCTACCATGTAGAGCCAACGGGCAGTCCAATGAAGGCCCGCCAGATTGAATAGGGCCGGATGTCAGGAGCAGGAGGGAGATCGTGGCGAAACGCAAATTGAGAATGCTGCTGTCGTACATCCTGATGTTTGTGGTCTTTAATGCACTGTCGGATGGGCAGGCGAGCCAGATTGTCGGGGATACCCTGAACCGCGAGACGGCGTCCGTTGCGCCGGCGCCGGGAGTTGCGACGCCTTCTGGATCTTCGCCAGACTCTCAAACAGTGACCTGCATCGGCAACCAGCTGAAGATCTCCACAAATAATTCAACCCTGGCGAGCGTCCTGGCAGCTATACAAAAGTGCACCGGGGCCAAGATCGATATACCGCAAGGCGCCTCCACGAGTAGAGTATTCGATAACCTGGGTCCCGGTCCGGCCGGTGAAGTTCTCGCCTCATTACTCGCGTCAACCAGCTTCGACTACGTCATCGGATATTCCCAGGCGGACCCTGCCAAAGTCGAGACGGTTCTCCTTATGGCTCGTCAGGACGATGCACCTGCCCGGCCTCTTCAGGACAACACCCTAACGCCGGCTCGCCTCGCGCATCCGCTGACGCACGAGGATGGGACATCCGCCGCACTACACGCCGAGGAAAGCCCTTCGACTGCAACTACCGGGCCGGACACAGCGGCAGCGAAAGTCACTCCGGCCACGCCGGTCGAGCGAGTCGCGGCCGGTGCAGATCGGTCTACGGCGAGCAATCGAGCGCCAGTGCCTGCCGGCGCAACGCAAGTGGCGCGTGCGAATTCGAAATCGACATCATCGTATGTTCGCTTTGGTCCAGACCGGTCGACGGAGACAATCGGCCAGGTCGGGATTTCTCCCAAAGCACCGATCGGCGAATCGCGGTGGCGGGATGAGTTGGCGCGGTTTGGGGCCGGCATGGACACTCGCGGGGAGAGGCTCACCAATGCTTCCGGAAGCGGCAAGGCCGGCACTATGCACGAACGGTTGACACGGTATCCGGCCGATGCAAGTTTCACGCGGAGTTTCCACGACGGCGGCGAAGCGCTGGGCCCCTACCTTCTTCCGGCAATTGTCCAGCGTCGGATGCCCCCTGGTGAACGGGCAACGATCCGATACGAAAATGGCAGGCTGACCGGCGACGCCTATGGCGATCCTATGAACAGGTACGCCGGAAGCTATATACCGGCAGCAACCCAAGTACTGAGAGTCGGGTCAGAATCGCCGCAGGCATACCCCATTTCATTCGGAGCCCTGGGCGAAGCAATCTGGCAGGCAGATCTGCGGTTGGAGTTTATTGTGCCGCTGTCCCTGGCGATCGTAATCCTGCTTATTCAAATGGCCGTCAGGGCACTGATGAAGACCTGGATGGTTCTTCTCATCATGCCGTTTTTTGCAATCTGCGCCATAGGGTCCATCTTCGTCATGCGCTACAACCTGGTCGTCTCCGTGTTGGGGGGTGTCATCGCGCTCTTTAGCATCTATGCTGAGGCCGTTGCCTTCCGGCTCTTCTTTCAAGAGTTCAGCCATTTCTCAAATATGTTCCAACGGCGCCGGTTCCAAAGCGGCGAGGCGAAATGAGCCCCGGCGTCGGGAGGTTGCTTCGCCGGATTCGTGCTTGAGCTGCTGTTCGATGCGGCAATCAATGAGGTTTGAAAAATGGAGAACCATACTTAGCGTCGATGAACACCCAGACTCTGCGGTAGCCAGGAACCGGCAGAACAGCGAGAATCACAGGAGCAGGAGATAAATCGTGGCAAACCGCAGAATGAACAATCCGCTTCTATACATCCCACTAATGGTGGTTTCCGCCTCCATTTCGATCGGGCAGGCGAGTCAGGCAGTTGGAGACAACGCGAAGAAGGCTGTCGAGCCAAATGCTCCGGCATCCGCGGTGGCAGCCACCCAGGAGGCCCCGATCACTCCTCCGAATGTGGTCTGCAACGGGAACCAACTCACAATCTCCGCCAATAATTCGACTCTGGGGAGCGTCCTGCAAGCGGTGCGTTCTTGCGACGGCGTCAAGATCGATATACCGGATGAAGCCGGAGCGAGCCGGGTATTCGACAAATTGGGGCCTGCTTCGACGCGCGATGTTCTTACCTCGCTGCTTAGCGAAACCGGCTACGACTTCGTGATTGGATCGTCGGACTCAAACCCGGACAAAGTCGAAACCGTTCTTCTCATGGCGCGGGGAGCCACCACAATAGCAGCGGTTCATGCGGACCTTCCCATGACTCCGGCGCGCCGCGCGTACCTGCAGATGCACCCGAATGTGAGTGTGCCCAACGCTGCGCCCACCGACTATATTCCGCCGGCGGCAATTCCCTCGCCCGATGCGACGGCATCGGACAATTCCGTCCCCGCGCCTGCGGAGAACCCTGCGGCTAATCCAAATCCAGCTCCGGCGAGCGATCCGGGGGCGTCGGTTGGCGGCGTGAGTCCGCTCTCGTCCGAGCGCCTCAATACAACGCCGCCTGTTACGGACTCGAGTGCGACTACGCCTGCGACCGTGGACGATCAGATTACAAATATGGAGAAGATGTTCCAACAGCGCATGCAGCTCAATCGAGGTCAAAATGCCCAGACGCCGCAATAGCGCCGGCCAGGGTCTTCTGTTTTGGCTGTGGCCTCAGGGCGCGCTTCTGTAAGGGGATTCGGTCAACTGAGGCTCGGGAATCGAGCAATCCAGCTGACCAAGTCAACTATCCTGGGTTAGCCTCGTCTAATGGGACGAAGGTGTACTTCCCTGAAAGCTATGCGAAATCACGGTGTTGTTCTTCTCGCACTCTCCACGCTGGCTGCGTCGTGCCTGCCGGGGTCAACCGTTGCCCAGCAGGCGGCCCAGGCAACCGCCGACAAGCCCATGACTACCCTCAAGGTGCAGGCGCGTGAAGTCCTGCTGCCGGTGACCGTGCGCGACAAGCATGGAGCGCTGGTTCCCAACCTCACGGCGGCCGACTTCACGCTGACTGAGGACAGTCGTCCACAGGTCATCAAGAGCTTTTCGCGGGAGAGCAATCTGCCCTTCCGCGTCGGACTTCTTGTGGATACAAGCCGCAGCGTCTCATCGGCCCTGGAGAGCGAGCGCAAGGCGGCGGGAAAGTTCGTCGACCTGATGCTGCCGGCAGACGCGAAGGCGGGGAATAAAGGGGACCAGGCATTCCTCCTCCACTTTGACCGCGAGGTCGAACTGCTGCAGGACTTCACCGGCTCCCGTGAAAAGCTCCATACGGAACTGGACGGGATGAGGGGGACATCGGCGGAACGAAATGCTTCAAGCGGCCCCGAAACCAGCGGCGACGAGCGGGAAAAGCAGCGCGGCAACCGCGGCGGGGGCACGCAGCTTTACGACGCGATCTTTCTGGCCGCGGACGAGCTGATGAAGTCCAAGGACGGCCGCAAGGCGCTGGTTGTCTTTTCCGACGGCGAGGACCGCGGCAGCAAGGAGAATTTGAACGACGCGATCGACGCCGCGGACCACGCCAACCTGGCCGTGTACACCGTCTACTTCAAGGGCGAGCAGGAACGCCAATCGAACGAGGGCTTCCCCGGTGGCGGGCGTCGCGGGGGCGGCGGCTGGCCGGGCGGCGGAGGGGGAGGCTACCCCGGCGGAGGTGGTGGGTATCCCGGTGGGGGCGGCGGTTATCCAGGGGGCGGCGGTGGGCGTCGTGGCGGCGATAGCCAGCCGTCGATCGATGGGAAGAAAATCATGGAGCAGATTGCAACGCGCACCGGCGGCCGCTACTTCGAGGCCAAGAAGAAGGACAATCTGGAAGAGATTTACAACGCGATTGCCGAAGAATTGCGCGGCCAGTACCTGCTGACCTACACGCCCGACAAGCCGGATGCCGACAGCGAATTCCACAAGGTCGCGCTCAAGGCCAAGAATGCCGACCTGACCGCGGCCACGCGGGAGGGTTATTACACGACCACGGACGCGTCGAAGTAGAGAATGGGGGGCTAAAGAACCTGGGGGTTGGCTGACGGGGGAATCTCCTCCTCGGTGACAACGAAGAAGTGGCGCAGCTCCGCCTTGCCGAAGGCAGTGGTGATGGCTACATCGGAGGCGTCTCGGCCCGTCGCCATGAGCACGCGGCCGATGCGGGGCTGGCTGTTGCGGGCATCGAATGTCCACCATTGGCCGTCGAGCCAGGCCTCGAACCAGGCGCTGAAGTCCATGGGAAGGACGACGGGGACGCCGATGTCGCTGAGATAGCCGGTGGCGTAGCGGGCGGGGATATTGAGGGCGCGGCAGAAGGTGATTGCCAGATGCTGGAAGTCGCGGCAGACGCCGACTCGCTCCGTGAAGACGCCGAGCGCGGTCTTGGTGGGGCGGGCCTGCTGATAATTGAACGCCACGTGGTTGTGGACCCAGTTGCAGATATACTGCACTCTGCTCCAGCCGGGATCCAGACTTCCAAAAAGCTCAAAGGCGATGTTCGAGAAGCGATCGACCTCGCAATAGCGGCTGTTGAGCAGGTAGCTGAGGACCTGGTGCGGCAAATCTCCGACGGCCGACTCGCGGGCAGCCAGGTTGAGGGTGTCCGGGAAGCCTGAGTCTCGAATGAGCGTGGTGCTGGTGACGCGCAGATGGCCTTGGGGAGCGACGAAGCGGGCGCAGCGGTTGCCGAAGCTGTCGATGTAGCTGGTGACGGGAATGTTCGGCTCGATTTGCAACTCGTCGGGCTCGAGCAGGTCGTGGACGCGGGAGGGATGGACGTTGAGGAGCGCAACCATGGCGACCGTGGCGGGAGTCTCGAATTGAATGTCGTATGCCAGTCGGATGAACATTTGGGCGCCTCTTGTCTCGATCGGGACGGGGGCTCTGTTGAGCGTCTACGGGGACACGGGCGACGCGACGGTTAAATCATCATCTCATTGATTGAGATGCGAAAAATGGTTGGGCGGCTTTGGGCGGGAGAATCCCACATCTCAGAATGTCAAGTCCCGAGACAATGTGTAAAGCATGTCATGAGACTGAACACTCAGTATCGGGATGTGGGGCACCCGGCTACTTTGTGGCCAAGAAGAAGGACAACCTGGAGGAAATCTACAACGCGATCGCCGAAGAGCTGCGCGGCCAGTACCTGCTGACCTACACGCCCGACAGGCCGGACAACGACGAGGAGTTCCACAAGGTCGCGCTCAAGGCCAAGAATGCCGACCTGACCGTGGTCACGCGGGAAGGGTACTACTCGGGGGAGAAGTAGGTGAAGCGTTGTGCTATAAAGGCGATGCATGCGGATCGTCCTCGCCATCGCCACGTTCTTGGTCTTCACAGGCACCTGTGTCGCTCAAAAGCACGAAAGTCAGGAGCCGTTTCCGACCGAAGTTGTTATAGGACGGGACAGCTTCATTGACGTCGGGCCGCCGTTCAACTACTACGACCTGACTTTCCTACGCTCCGAGGGAGAGAAGACGGATGTTGAGCGGGTCAGCCTTACGCCGCCCGCCGACACGTGCTATCCCCGCGCCGAAATCAGGGTTATTCATCTCAGCCTAGATGAGTCCCTTTCTCATGTCTTGGAGGGAAAGAATCCTTGCACGATTCCACAGAAACAGCTGAAGGCTGAGCTGAAGCGACGAACCAAGGGCTCGGTTTTTAGCGGAATGAATGTGTCAATTCAAGTGGAATGTGCAATCGGCACTCGTATAATCCGTGCCGACATTCTAGACCGGGACATTTTCGATGGGCATCCGAATACTCCGCAGTACACCGCGTGGTCTCGCGCTCTATTAGATAAGTTCGATCAGGCTACCGGGAATCGCCCGTGGGATAAACCTATCTTCCCAGTTTCTGAAAGCGCCCCTGCGGCATTTCCGGGGACGCAGTCACGAACTATGCAGGCGATTGCAGACGGCAAGTTTGATCAGATATTCGGCGATGCCTCAGACCGATTGTCCGACCTTTATCGATCGGCTCAGACTCCATCCCGTCATCCATTCATCGAACTTACAAACAGCGAGCCAATGCGCCCCAAGGTTTATGTCGATCCTGTCTATCCTCCGATCGCAAAGGCCGCTCGGGTCAATGGAGTCATAGAATTCCACTTGACTGTCAGTGCAGACGGGTCGGCGACCGAAGTTGCGATTGATTCCGGGCCCAGGATGTTGAGGCAGGCGGTCATCGAGGCAATCGCAAAGTGGAGTTTTTCGGTGAACGATCAAGGCAAGGTCATCAACGGTTCAATTCGATTCGGACTGAACTGCGCCGGTGAACCCAAATAAGAAGGGCGTCCGCCGAAGCGGACGCCCTTTGTGCGTTTCGAGCTGCGCGACGGTTACTTGCTGCCGTGGAACTCGGTGCCCTTCTCTTCCAGCGATGCCTGCGCCGCCGCAAGCCTTGCCGTCAGCAGACGGAAGGGCGAGCAGGAGACGTAGTTCAGGCCGATCTTGTGGCAGAACTTGACGGACTCAGGATCGCCGCCATGCTCGCCGCAGATGCCGACCTTGAGTGTGGGCCGGGTGTTGCGTCCCTTGGCCACGCCCATCTTCACCAGTTGTCCTACGCCGGCCTGATCGAGGGTGGCGAAGGGATCCTGTTTGAAGATGCCGTACTTCATGTAGGCCGGCAGGAAGTTGTTGATGTCGTCCCTTGAAATTCCAAAGGTGGTCTGGGTCAGATCGTTGGTGCCGAAGCTGAAGAACTCGGCTTCTTCGGCGATCTGATCGGCGGTGAGGGCGGCGCGGGGCAGCTCGATCATGGTGCCCACCATGAAGTCGACCTTGGTCTTCTTCTCTTCGAAGACTTCGGCGGCGACGCGGCGGATGATGGCGGCCTGGTTGCGCATCTCCTCGATGGAGCCGATGAGCGGCACCATGATTTCGACATGCGGATCGCCGCCCTTGTTCTTGATGGCAACAGCTGCCTCAAGGATGGCGCGCGCCTGCATCTCGGTGATCTCGGGGAAGGCGATGCCAAGACGGCATCCACGCAACCCGAGCATGGGGTTCTGCTCGTGCAGTTCTTCCACGCGGGCCAGCAGCGGACGCAACTCCTTCAGCTTGGGCGAGCGCGGCTTCGTTTCTTCCAGGCGGGCGATCTGAACCAGCAGATCTTCGCGCTTGGGCAGGAACTCGTGCAGCGGCGGATCGAGCAGGCGGATGGTGACCGGCAGCGACTCCATTGCCTTGAGCAGGCCGACAAAGTCGGCGCGCTGCATGGGCAACAGCTTCTTGAGTGCTGCGCGGCGATCCTTCTCGTTGTCGGCAAGGATCATGGTGCGCATGTGTTCGATGCGGTCTTCGGCAAAGAACATATGCTCGGTGCGGCACAGGCCGATGCCTTCAGCCCCGAACATGCGAGCCTGCTTGGCGTCGCGGGGAATGTCGGCATTGGCGCGGATCTTCAGCTTGCGCAACGGATCGACCCAGCTCATGAACTTGACCAGATCGGGATCGTCGGGCTGCGCATCGAGCGTCTTCAGTTTGCCGGCGATCACGCGGCCGGTAGTGCCGTCCAGCGAGATAAAGTCGCCCTGCTTGTAGACGTGGCCCTTGACGCGGAGTTCCTTCTTGGCTTCGTCGACCGTGCACTCGCCGGCGCCGGCCACGCAGCACTTGCCCATGCCGCGGGTGACGACAGCAGCGTGCGAGGTCATGCCGCCGCGCGAGGTGAGAATGCCGGCCGCAACTTCCATGCCGGCGATATCTTCCGGAGTGGTTTCGCCGCGGAC
>Ga0182030_10007128_pt1 | contig 23423 bp, 19 predicted proteins | sample 812S3MmetaG_FD_121299 | JGI IMG/M metagenome (GOLD analysis project Ga0182030, IMG submission 121299) | Permafrost microbial communities from Stordalen Mire, Sweden - 812S3M metaG (Illumina Assembly) | ecosystem: Environmental > Terrestrial > Soil > Wetlands > Permafrost | place: Sweden...
GAAATCGGCGATACGGCAGGTTTGGAAACCTGCGCTACAAATCTGCATCCGCCGGCAGTTGGCATGAATTCGTTTGCGGTCCGGCGGCTACAGTATTTCTTAAACCGCTCTAGATTATTGAATGACCTTTCTGATGGCGCCAATCAGTTTTTGGTAGAGTCGCCTCGCCGAGGCGACTTCGGAGCGGCTCAGCCAGCCGTCCTTACCTCCAAGGGAGCTTGTCCCGCGCTTACTGCCAGACGGCGAAACTCCAAACAGGCGCGCCCTTCATTATCAAGACTGCTCCGTCAATCCCGACGGGATTGAACAGGGCCATCGACAAAGTCGTGGCGAGTTGTTGTGGACAAGCCGCCGGTTGCCAACCGGCGATACAGCCGACTACCAGTCGGCGTTACGAGGGTAGCGCCGATTGTCAATCGGCTGTATCGCGGACTGGTAGTCCGCCGGTGCCACGACTTTCTCAATGGCCGTGCGGGATTGAAGCTTTCAGCCCAGGGTGGCGACGAACGATCCACCCTGGGTCAAGCCAGCGCCAATTCCATCAACTCTGCAAAGGGTTGAATCAGTTTTTCTGCATTCATTTTCTGCTGTTTTTAACATTGACTCATCAAAGCGGCGTCGGAGACTGGAGCGGTTTAAGAAATACTGTAGCCATTCGGCCACAAGGACTGGAGGAGCGGTCTTTTTGGGTTCTAACTTCGTTTCAGCTCAGTCACAAGCCTGCGGGCATGCTCCTTCGCCAAAGCCTCGCCAAAACCCAAAAATCCTCGCTCCGAATGGCTACAGTATTTCTTAAAACGCTCTAGAAGCAACGTCTGGCTGGGGATGGTTCATTGAAGCCACGGAGCAAGGATTACCGCTTGGAGCGAATTGCGACCTTGATTAAGTCGTGGCATGGCTTAGAGACAACGGACATCCGAAAAATATCCAAAAGCGATTGCCTGCCGTGGGCTGCTGAGTTCGGGCAAAAGGCTGCGCCGTCAAACTTCAACAACACTGTGGGCACGTTGCGCTTGATTCTTGATATAGGAGTCGAGGCCGGTGCGCGGTACGATATCTTGCCACACCGGGCTAAAGCCCCGGTGTTAATGACATGCGTGAAGATTAGGATTAAGAGCCTAATCGCTTATGGCTGCGGCGCCGGCGCGGGTGCGGGTGCGACGTCTTCCAGGCGGGCGTATTGCACGAGCAGATCAACCACTTTTTCATTGAGAAGCTGACTGTAAACGCCGGACAGGCCACCGCTCTTTTCCAGTTCCTTGACCAGTTTGTCCACGGGCATTTTGTATTGCGTGGCCATGTCCTGCAAGCGCCGGGCGATTTCGACTTGTTCCACGCGCACACCTTCTTTTTGCGCGACGCGCTGGAAAACAAAGGAGGCCTTGATTCGTTCCCGGGCAGTATGGTTGGCCGTGGCGTAAATCTGGTCCTTTTGCGCGTCGAGCGCTTCCTTGGCCACGCCGCGCTGCTGATTGTCGTTGACAATGGAATAAACAATGTCGCGCGTCTCTTGTTCGAGGAGGGATTCGGGCAGATCGCACTGGATTCCGGCCAGGAGATTTTGCACCACCTGACTCCGAATGCTGCGGCTCTGCTTCAGATTCCATTCGTTCTGCAAATCGGAGCGGACGCCCTCGCGCAATTTTTCCATGCTGTCCGCGCCGTAAGATTTGGCGAAGGCTTCGTTGAACTCCGGCGCGACTTTCTCCTTGGCTTCGACCAATTCGACTTCGTAGACGCCCTTTTTGCCGGCCAATTGCGGGGTGACGAAATCGGCGGGGAAATCAACGGTAATCGTGCGTTTGTCGCCTGCCTTCATGCCGATCAATTGCTCGCCGAAGCCGGGAATAAAGGAGGTCTTGTCAACATTGATCCAAAAGGCCTTTTTTTCGGCCAGACCGCGGGCGGTGGGGGCCGTATCCGTAATGGGTTTGCCGTCGCAGGAACCGGTATAATTGACAACGGCGATGTCGCCTTCTTTCAATTCGCGGGGGACGGTTTGGAATTGGGCCTGGCGGTCGCCCAAGAGGTGCAGGGCGCGCTCGATGTCCTCGGGGGTGACGCCGCCGGTTTCGCGGCGGGCGAGCAGACCTTTGTATTCGGGCAAGGTGAATTCGGGGGCAATTTCGAGGGTGGCGGCGAACTGGCATTTCTGGCCGCGGGCAAATTCGATCTCTTCGATATCGGGAGGGCCAACTACTTCGAGCTTTTGTTCGGCCACAGCGGCGCGGTAGGCTTCGGAAATAACTTTTCGTTTTGCTTCGTCCTGGATCTCGGTTTCAAAGCGTTTGGCCACCATGTCTTTGGGCGCCTTGCCGGGACGGAAGCCGGGCAGGCGGGCTTCGCGCTGAAACTGGCGCGTTATTTCCCCGAAGGTTCCATCGACTTTGGCGGCGTCAATTTCCACACGCATCAGTCTTTTGCACGGACTTAAAATTTCAACAGATACATTCACAAGAGCCTTTCAATTCAAATGGGCGAATCGCGCCGGACGCCAAAGGCGCCATTCTCGCCCAACGTCGTGGGATTGTCCCGGACGCGAGCTGGATAAATTAAGGGAATGCGCCGCCCGCCGTCAAGTTCTTCCAAATCAGGACAAAACCGCTGGCAAAATCCTGGGGCCGTTGCGCGACCCAATCCGTTACCCGGGCGCGTTCAAACCAATCGCCGCGTTCGATTTCCTCCGGATGCAAAACAAAGGGGCCGTCCGAATCCAATCGATAGACCCAGACAAATTCGTGGCCGGTCTCCTGACAGGCGTTGATTTTGAAAAGGCGGCGGGGCGGCGCGGCTATGGCCAGGCCCAGCTCCTCCCGCAATTCTCGCACGGCGCAGGCGTCGTAGTCTTCGCCGCTGTCCACATGACCGGAGGCGGAAGAATCCCACGTGCCCGGGAAAGTGTCCTTGGTCATGGAGCGCTTTTGCAGGAAAATGCGGCCGTCCGAGCCGAAGACCAGGACGTGGACGGCACGATGTTTGTGGCCGTCACGATGCACCTCGCGGCGCGGCCGCCGGCCAATGACTTCATCGCGATCGTTAACGATGTCAAAAATTTCCTCGGCCATAAAAATGGGACGAAGATTTTTCGTCAGCGCAACAAATTCTTCCAGACTTAATTTTTCCGCTCGTTCCTGTGGCGAAATCTTTAATTCTTCAAATGCGGCCGCCAGTTTGTCCGCCGGCCAGTCTTGTTTCAACAATTTCAGCATCATTTTGCGCCGTTGCGAAAAGCCGCGTTTGACGATTTTTGTGAAAATTACGTCGTGGCCGGGTGGCAGGAGCGGAGTGCCTCGTTTCATCAAGACGATGCAGGCCGAATCCACATCCGGTTCGGGAAAGAAACAGGTGCCGGGAATTTTAAAAGAACCGCGTACTTCATAGGGCAGACGCAACAACAGGCCGAGAACGCCGTATTGCCTGGTGCCGGGGCCCGCTTCGATGCGGCGGGCGACTTCCCATTGGAGAGTTACCACTATGCGTTCGGGCGGGTGCTCGCTCTGCGCCAACTCGACCAGAAGGGGCGAAGCGACTGAATACGGCAGATTCGCGACCAGTTTCCAATCGGTCCAATCCCGGTTTTTTTCCACATAACGCAACGCGTCGTCGTGAAGGAGTTTGAGGCGCCGGATGTCCTTGAATTTCTCGCACAGAAAATCAAACATTCGCCGATCTTTTTCTATGGCCAGGACTTCGCCGGCTTTTTCCAGAAGCAACTCGGTCAAGGGCCCGAGGCCGGGGCCGATTTCCAGAACTTTGTCCGTGGGACTCAGCCCGGCCGCGTCCACAATCCGGCGGAGTTGGTTTTGATCGTGCAGGAAATTCTGGCCGAGTGATTTGGTCAGGATCCATTCGCGCTCGGACAGGACTTGTTTGATTTCGGAAAGTTTCACTGCAAGACCTCGCGCAGGGCTGCCACCATTGCCGCGAGCTGCGCTTTGGTGATGATCAAGGGCGGGGTAAAACTGATGACGTTGCCGAACTCACCCTCCGGCAGGAGAATAAAGCCGCGATGCAACATTTGTTTGACAGCCTCCAAAACGAGCGCCGCAGCCGGTTCGCCGCCGGCTTTTTTAATTTCCAGGCCGACCATCAAACCGCGGCCCCGGATTTCAATGGAGTGCCGAGGCGGCGCAGAAATTTTCGCGCGCAGTTGTTGGACCAAATACCCGCCGAAGGCAGCGCTCCGTTCGGGCAGGGATTGAGCTTCTATCACCTTGATTTGGGCCAGGGCCATGGCGCATCCCACCGGGTGGCCTTGAAACGTGCTGGTGTGAATGGCCTCGCCCTCGGAAGGCGGCCAGGCGGCGTCCATTAATGCGGCGCGCCCGACGCAGGCTGAAAGCGGAAAACCGCCGGTCAGGGCTTTGCCGAGGCAAATTAAATCCGGCACGGTCCGGCTGTGCTCGCAGGCAAACCACGCGCCGGTGCGGCCGAAACCGGTAAATACTTCGTCCAGAATCAGCAATGCGCCGTATTGATCGCACAGCTCCCGCAACAGCGGCAGAAAACCGGCGGGAGGAACGTGGATGCCGCCGCGCCCCTGAATAGGCTCAACCAAAATCGCGCCGAATTGTTGACTGCGCAAAAGCCGGATCATTTGCTTTTTGGCCCGGGGCAAATCAGAGGCGGTTTTCGGAAAGGGAACGAAGCGGCCGAATTGACCCAGTTGCGAACGAAAGGGTTGGCGAAAATAGCCCCGATGCGTGGCGTTGAGCGCGCCATAACCCAGGCCATGATAGGCGCCGGTGAAGGCCAGAATCCGGTGTTGGCCTGTGGCCAGCATGGCGGTTTTGAGCGCGGCCTCGACGGCTTCAAAACCGGAATTGGCGAACATCGTCTTGCCGGTGATCGCGCCGGAAGTCCAGCGCTCGAAAGTGATGCGGCTCAGTTCCCGGGCCAATTGCGCTTTCAAAGGATGCGGGTGAACGTCGCCCATGGCGTGGAGAAGAATCCCCATCTGGCGGCGGCCCGCCGCGATGACGCGGCCCTGGGCGTGACCCGCCGCGGCCACGCCAAATGCCGCTGTCAAGTCGATGTATTTCCGGCCCTGGGCGTCCCACACGTTGACTCCTTTGGCCCGCGTCCAAACGATGGGCCAGGAACGGTCGGGTGCGATCCAGAGCATGTTGGCCGGCTCATAGGCGCGGAGGAGATCCAGGACTTTTTTTGTTTTGGTATTGACAGCGGGCAGTTTCATACGCCCTTTTGATCCGGTGGCCAGATGAATTTGTGCATCTGGAGTTGAAAGCGGACCGGCAGGGCGTCGGCGATGATCTTTTCGACCAGTTCGAGCCGCGATATCGGGGTTTGTCCCGCCGGGACTTTGCGCAGGGATAGGTCCTGCTGATGCGGCAAGAGGGGCGCCACCCAGGAAAAGAGAATCGGACAGATTGACGCCAAGCGACGGGTCGCGATGGTTTCGCTGGCCCATTCGTAATCCTGGAGGGTACCGATGACGAATTTGATTTCATCGGCGGGCTTGAGATGAGGCAGATTCTCCCATCGATTCCGGTCGCATTCGCCGCTGCTGGGGCATTTCAAATCCATAATGCGGCGGACCCGCGCATCGACCGGCGCAATATCCAGCGCGCCGCTGGTTTCGAGCAGCACGGTAAAACCGGCATCGCACAATGCCTTCATCAACGGCAGGGAATTTTTCTGCAAGAGGGGTTCGCCGCCGGTCAGTTCGACCAGGGGAAGGCGCGTAGCCTCCGGTTGATTGCCAAAGCCGCGGGCCAACTCCCCGACGCGGCCGGTGATCTGGGGCAGCGTCATCTTTTGCCCTGCGGTGAAGGCGTAGGCCGTGTCGCAATAGGAGCAGCGCAAATTGCAGGCGGTCAAACGCACAAAAATGCACGGCAAGCCCGCGAACGAGCTTTCGCCTTGCAGGCTCAGGTAGATTTCGTTGATGACCAAAGTATCGGACACAGGTTTGAGGATATGCGAATTCCTGCGGGCGAGTCTGTAATATTTTGCAAACTTGAGCGGCTAACAAACTGAGGACACGCCGGGACTTAAACGACGGAAAGGGACGCAAGGGTGTGGTTGCCTCGTATGAATATTAACTTTCGCAGGAAGGTGTTAACGGCTACCAATTCTGCCGTGAGCTGGCTTTATGAGGGCGTGTTTCGCCCGGTTCTTTTTGCGCAAAATGCCGAGAAAATTCATGATCGGACTCTCCGCGCCTTGGGCTGTGTCAGCCGCAGCGCGGCCTTGCAAGGGTTGGTTCGCTCGTTCTATGGAGCGCCGGAGTTGCCTGTCGAATTGTTCGGCCTGAAATTTCCCAATCCAGTCGGATTGGCCGCCGGCATGGACAAGTTTGGCCAGGCCGTGCCGGCTTGGGCGGCGCTGGGATTTGGATTTACCGAATTGGGCGCGGTCACCTGGCAGGCGCAGCCCGGCAACCCCAGCCCGCGCCTTTTCCGCGCCGTGAAAGAAGAGGCCATCGTAAATTCCATGGGCTTTAACAACCCTGGCGCCGCCGCGCTGGCCGGCGTGTTGGCGGAATGGAAGAAACGCGGCGGCTGGCCCGCACACCCGGTGGGCGTCAATCTTGGCAAATCCAAAGTCACTCCGCTGGAAAAAGCAGCCGAAGATTATGCGGACTCTTTTCGCTTTCTTCGTCCCTACGTCGATTTTTTTGTGGTCAACGTGAGCTCGCCCAACACACCCAATCTGCGCCAACTTCAGGACAAGGCGGCCCTGGACGAGATTTTGGCCGCGCTTCAGCAAATCAACGCGGGCCCGGTCCCCGCCCCCATTCTCGTGAAGGTCGCTCCCGATCTTTCCTTCGAAGCGCTGGATGAAATCCTGGAACTGGCCGGCCCGCGCCGTTTGGCTGGAATCGTGGCCACCAACACGACCATCACCCGCCCCGCCACGACCGATGACGCCGTGCGCCGCGTTTATGAGCAGCCGGGGGGACTGAGCGGACGGCCCTTGCGCGAGCGTAGCACGGAGGTGATCCGGCATCTTTACCGCCAATCCAAGGGCGCGCTGCCCATTATCGGGGTGGGCGGAATTTTCGACGCAGCGGATGCCTGGGAAAAAATCACCGCCGGCGCCTCGCTGTTGCAAATTTACACCAGCTTGATTTACAAAGGGCCCGGCGTATTGCGGAGCATTGTCGCCGGGCTGAAAACGCGCCTGGCGAATGAGGGTTTCACGAAATTATCGCAAGCGGTGGGAAGTATGGAAAAGTAAGATTAGGAAGCATGATTCGGCGCGATTACATTGTGGACCAAGTCGAGCGGTTTGCCGCCGCTTTGGCGAAGATTATCGGCTTCACGAAAGAGGCGGAGTGGGAGAAGGCGTCTGCCACGGCTGGCGGAGAGTTTCAACGGTTGCTCGGTGCGGATGCGGCCCAAGCGTTGCAAATATCCGATACGGAATTATTCGCCCGATTGGTAGAAAGCGGGCCAACCCACGTTGTGGAGAGCAGGGGTTTCATGCTGGCCACATTGTTTAAAGCGACCGGCGACATCATGGCCGGTGAGGGTCGCACCGAGGAAAGCCGGCGGTATTTTCTCAAAGGCTTGCACCTGCTCCTCGATATTCTGGATGGCACTGCTGTCAGCGAGCGTCCGGATTTTGTGCCTACGATCGAAGCTTTTTCAATTTGCCTGCGCGACTCGCCCCTGCCGGCGAAAACGCAGGCGTTGCTCATGCGTCATTATGAGCGGACGGGAGAATTTGGCAAAGCAGAAGACGCATTGTTCGCCCTCGCAGAAGCCGAACCGTCAAGCGCCGAACTTCTGGAATTTGGCTCCGCCTTTTACCGGCGGCTGTCCAGCCGAAGCGATGCCGAGCTGGCGGCAGGAAATCTCTCCCGGGCCGAAGCGGAGGCTGGGCTGGCTGACTTTCGCGGGAAAATGAAGACCTAACGGACATTTCAGACACGATGTTATTTTGGGGCTTGACAATATTCGGAGTTTGTATATTGTATCCATACAAAGTACAAACTAATGAATGATTACATTATGAAAAAATTCCTTTTGTCTTTGGCCATGGCCTCGACGGCGCTCGTTATCCAATTGCCGTTGACTGCGCGAGCACTATCAAATGAAGTCACCGTTGCGGGCAAAGAGTTTATCGAATTGCTCGCGAAAGGGGATTTCGCCGGGGCCCTTGGGCGATGCGACGAGACAATGAAAACTGGGTCCCTTGAACCAACGTTGCGGGAAACATGGCAAAATATCCAAGTGCTCATCGGTCCATTCCAGAAGCAGCTTGGAGTTCGGGCGGCCAAGTTGGACGGCGATGACGTGGCGCTGGTAACCTGCCAGTTCGAGCGGAGGGCGCTGGACATGAAAGTCTGGTTTGATGCCAAAGGGCGGGTAACCGGATTTTTCTTTTTCACAAGCCATCCTGGCGCCAATAAAACGACCTATGCCAAAACAGAATGAAATGCCGATAGTGCGGATCGATTTGGGCGGCACCACCCCGGTCTATCGGCAGATTGTTGACAGCCTGCGGGCGCTGCTGGTCGGCGGCGCCTTTGCGCCGGGGGAACGGCTGCCGACCGTGCGGGAAATAGCCATCGATCTTGGGGTCAATCATAATACGGTGGCGGAAGCCTATCGACTGTTGGCTGAGGAAGGATGGCTGGAGCTAAAACGGCATCAGGGCGCGACGGTCCTTCTGCGTCCGGCGCAATCAGCCGCGCCAGCCCGGCAGGAAGATTTTGTCCAACGATTGCGCGAACTGGCCGCGCGGGCCATCGCCGACGGTGTGGATAAAAAAGAAGTGGCCGATTTGCTCGGCGCGCTGGCCGACAATCTGAAACAATCAAAAAAGGAAAACTTATGAATTGGAAGATTCTACAAACGTTGCTCTCTCCATTATTATTGACGACGATGCCGGTGTTCGCGGTCGTTGCCGTGCTGACAGCGCGGCTGACCCGACCGGACATTTTCTTTTCCATCACGGTAGATCCCTCATTGCGGCAGTCGGAGCGAGGGCGGGCGATTCTGGGCCTGTTTAATCGCACGGTAATCATTTTCAGCGTTGTTGGAATGGCGCTGACCTTGCCGGGAGCGTTTGCCGGCTTTGGGCTGGCGATTGGCGTGGCTCTGATGGTGGCTGGAGCGGTGGTCGAATTTGGTGGAATGATCATCGCCTACACGAACGCGCGCAATCAGGTCAGGCCCTATCAGGTGGAACCGTCCCGGGAACGGGAGGTGGTGATCAAGCCGCGCTCAGGCCAGCCTGTGGGCGGTGGGTTGGGGCAGGCGGGACCGTTCCTGCTTCTGGGCCTGGCGGCATTTTGTCTGTGGTGGAGGTGGGATTCGATTCCACAGCGGTTCCCGATTCACTGGGACTTGTATGGGAAACCTGATGGATGGGCCGGCAAGAATTGGCGGTCGGTTTTTGGATCTCTTTTCCTTGGCGCTTTAATGTGTCTATTTTTCAGCCTGCTGCTTAATGGCATGGCGCGCGGCGTGCGCCGCATCCACAGCAGCGGCCCCGACGGAGAAAAGGAATCCCGATTTCTGAGAACGATGTTGTTGAGCGTGCTCGCCCTGGAATATTGCCTGGCCGCCATGTTTGGTTTCATGGCGCTCCTGCCGCGGCTGATGATCATTCTTATTGTCGGGACCTTGTTGATTAGTTTCGCCATCGTGGTCGTGGCTGTGCGGTGCGGCCAGGGCGGTTGGCGCATGCGGGGACAGGCGTCGGCGACAGTGCCAGCCGACCGCGCCCCAGCGGGAGATCGCACTCCGGACGAATGCTGGAAATGGGGGCTGTTCTATTACAATCCCGAAGACCCGGCGGTATGGGTCGAGAAGCGATTCGGCATCGGCTGGACGGTCAACTTCGGCAATGCGCGCGCCTGGTTTGTCATGGGAGGAATTTTGCTCTTCGCGGTCGCCGTGCCGGTGCTGTCGATTCTGCTCTTAAAATGAATCTCACCGCGCGGGAGCGCGGACCGGAGCGCCCGCCTGGTAAAGCTTGATCTCCGCCTGCAATTTTTCCGCAAGCGGTTGATTATTATATTTTACACAAAACTCCCGGGCGCGCCCGGCGGCGGAAGCGGCCTCTTTGTAATCGCCCGTTTCCGCATAAGCCGCAGCGAGAGTGCGCAGAACATTCGGATTATCGCCGCCCGCCAATTCAAGAGCGTGCCGGGCCAGGGCAACGGCCCGGCCTCCATCCCGCAGCGAGGCCTCGGAGGCTGTGGCCAGCAGCCACGCCAGATGGTCGCAGGCTTCAATGTTGTTGGGATTAATTTCCAAAACTCTTTGAAATTGGGTAATGGCCTGACTGGCTTGTCCGTTCTGCGCAAAAGCCAGTCCTAGATTTTTGCGGACTTCCTCCGTCTCAGGTTCATTTTCCAGAGTCTTCTGGAATTCAGCAATGGCTTCGGTTAGCCGGCCTTTTCTGGCCAGCGCGATGGCCAGACTGTTATGCCCGTTTGCCATATGCGGGGAAAGGGCCAAACCTTTTTGGAAATGGGCAATCGCTTCATCCACTTCGCCCTTCTGCATCAAAGCAGCGCCGAAATTGATCTGGGCTTTTGCAAAGTCCGGCTCAATGGCCAGCGCTTTCCGGTATTCCGCGATGGCCTCGTCCACCCTTCCCTTTTGCGCCAGAACCGCCGCAATGTTGTGATGTGCCCCAGCGAGATTCGGATTGATGGCCAGGGCTTTTTGAAAATGGGGCAACGCTGCATCCAACTCACCCGCGTCCAGCAAATATGTTCCCAGGTCATTGTGCGCGAGCCACGAGTTGGGATTCCGTTCCAGCGTGGCGCGCCAAAGGGTTTCCGAGTTGGCGTAAGTCTCGCATTGCTGCCATGTCAACGTGCCGAGCACGACAAGTATTGCGGCATACAATGCGGGCCGAAGAAAAGAGTTCCATCCCTTCACGCGATCCCATCCGATTTCCATTGCGGCCACCGCCAGTGCAATCGGGCCCAGGCACGCCAGATATTGGTAGTGATCCGCGACGAAAGAATACGAAAACGTGTAAACCATGATGAATCCCAGCAACGGACTCAATGTCGCCGCAAAAAACAGCAACGCGACTTCCACGCCCCGGCCCGTCCAGCGCCGCGCGCAGCAAATCGCCACCATCAAAAGCGCCGTCGCGGCCACCCAGCCGTAAGCGCGCGGGTCCGAAGTGGAGATCGTCCAGTGCGGATAACTAAAGGCCAGGTTGGAAGGCCAGATCAATTTCCCCGCATAAAACCATAACGCCCGGCAGGCGAGGAGCACGCGTTCCACCGGCCCCATTCTGAACAAACTTCCCTGTGTGCCTTGATGGTAGCGCTCCCACCACATAGACAGCAGCCCCATGCCGGCACCCATCGTCACAAAGGGCACAACTTGCACCAGTCGGCGTAAATCAACGGGCATTTTTTTCAGCCACAAAATCAATAACAAGCCCGCCGGCAACGTGCAGGCCGTGGTCTTGGCCGATAGGGACAATGCGAAAAAAAGCAGCGCCAAGATGTAATGTCGCCAGGGCCGCGCTGTTTTTTCATCAATGAATCGGACCCATTCCCACAACGTCAGCAGAAAGAAAAACCCCATCAGGACATTTTTGCGCTCGGTGATCCAGGCGGCGGATTCCACCTGCACCGGATGAAGCGCGAAGATCGCCGCCGCCAGCCATGCGCCCGGCACACGCAGCCGCGCCAGCAACCGCCAAACCAGGACGGCATTGGCGGCGTGGAGAAGAATGTTGATCAAATGATAACCGGCAGGATTCAATCCCCATAAGGCGCGTTCCAGATAAAATGTGGTGTAAGTCAGCGGAAAGTACTGCGAAGGCGATTCAAGGGAAAACCAAATCCGGCGCAAGCCATCCGGAGCTGTCAATAAGGGGTTTTGCGTCAAATAGGCATCGTCGTCCCAGATATAACCCGCGCGCCAGGCCGGCCCGTAGGCAATCAGGGTGGCGGCCACGAGCAACAATCCCAACAGCCAGCCCAGACGGGAAGCCGGAAGAAGAGATTCCGCCAAACCACCGTTCTTTGGCGCCGTCTCAGCATCCATAAGATATTGGGAAAATGATTTACCGGAACCCTGCTAAAAACAATCCCGGATTTGGGGAAAATGAGTAAAAAACGCAGGGAACAAAGACCATCCTCCCCCTTTCCCAATGCACGCAATCGTCACGGTGTCATCAAGTGCCAATGGTGCTTGTCAGCAAAGTCCATAAACCGTTGCCAATCGTATTCAGTCAAGTCATGTTTTCCGGTGCGAAGATGGTATGCGATGAACCCACTTTGTAGCGGGGATTCAGCCTTGGGCATCCCGGCTGTTCCCAAACCTTCCAGGCCGAATAGTTTATAGACGGGACCGGCATGGACTGCCGACAGGAATTCGTTTTTAGGGTCGGACCCCTTGTCTTCGCTGGCGCTGGCGATATAGAGCAGCCGGGGGGCAATAAGCGCGGCAAGTTCATGTTGATCCACCGGCAAGGCGGCTTCCCGGTCATTGAAGCGTTTGTAATTCGCGCAAAACCAATGAGGAAACGCCCGGTTGATATCGCGGATATGTTCGCCGCGCTTATTCCGCGCCAACGCCGCTCCGGTGCTGCCGGAGTCGTTGCTTACGACCATGGCAAAGCGCTCATCCTGCGCTCCCGCCCACAGGGCCGTTTTTCCCCCGCGTGAATGACCGACCACTGCCACCTTGCCGGCGTCGATGTCCCGGTCTGTTTCCAAATAATCCATCACCCGGCTGGCGCCCCAAGCCCAGGCCGTGATCGTTCCCCAGGAGTCGGCGCGGCACCCCTGCGGCGGATCGAAAATCTTGAATACGCCGGTGGTGAATTGGTCGTATTTATCCGGCGCCACGTCAGCATTGTGGAACGCCGCCGCGGCATAACCGCGCGCGACGATCTGCTCTGCCGGCCAGAACGGGCTTTTCACCTTGCGTGTGGGATCAATATTCGCCGGATCACGGTTGCAAATCAGCAACAGGCACGGCGCCGGTTTGACGGGTGTGTTGGGAATGAAGAGAACCAGGTGAATGGTTTCCTCCCCGCCGGGACCCGCAAACGAAATGTCCACCAGCTTGCGCGTGGCCTTCCCATTCATTGCGTTCGGGTCGCTCTCCATCACCTTGAAACTCATCTTCTCCGGGCGGCCGAGCGGCGCGCGGCCATAGACATTCTCCCGAAACAGTTCGAGGATCTCCGGGCGGCGGGTGGTTTTCCAAACTGAAGCCGACTCAACTTTTTGGCCGCCTTGGGTCAAAAGCGGATCGGGCAGTTTGACCTCCGCAGCCCCGAGTGCCACGGTTGTCAGCAAGAGAAACAATAGACCACGACTCATAGGCCTTCACAGATGACACAGAATTCCGTTCATGAACAGAATTGTCTAACCGGCGGCTCATTCCCGTTTTTCGTCTTTCGGGGCTAACAGGGGCAAGTTGGCCCGCCATCTTCACTGCTTTATTGCGGATTCAGGAAAGCGCCGTTGCTTTTATTCGTGATCCCATAATAATGATAACGTATGAAGAAAGCGCCGCCGACGTTTCACACTTTGGAGCCGTTTCTGGAATTGTTCCAGACCGGAGTTCCGGTGCTCATGTACCATAAGATTGCGGACCCTCCGGCAGGCGCGCGGCTGAGGGGCCTTTATGTTCCCCCGAAGCGTTTCGCGCGGCAATTGGCGGAATTGCGCGAGGCCGGCTTTGTTTCCTGCCCTCCCGCCGACGGCCGCGATGGACACGCCCCGCACCGGCGCGTCGTCCTGACTTTTGATGATGGCTTCCACAATGTCTGGCAACATGCCATCGAACCTTTGGCCGCGCACGGCTTCAGCGCCATTCAGTTCCTGGTGGCCAATTTCATCGGACGACTCAATCAGTGGGAAATGCGCGAGGGGGAATTGCGCGAGCCGTTAATGGACGTGGCGCAAGTGCGGGATTGGCTCCGGGCCGGACACAGGATCGGCTCGCACTCATTAAGCCACCCTTACCTGACCCGCTTGAGCATCAGGGATGCGCGCGAGGAAATCATCACCAGCAAAAAAAAGCTCGAAGACACCTTTGGCGTGGCAGTCGAAGATTTTTGTTATCCTTACGGCAATTGGAACGAGATCGTGCGTGACTTGGTGGTGGAAGCCGGATACCGCACCGCTTGCTCGGCGGATTTTGGAGTCAATACTCCGGCGGTATCGCCCTTTTCGCTCCGTCGCATCAGTGTGCGGCATCCCACCCGAAGCTTGAAGGTGCTGAAGGCCCGGCTGTTGGGTGAAATACAATAGACTGAAGCCGAGGGAGGCGCGTTGAAAATTTCCCAGCCTGGCAATCCATCCTCCACGCGCTGGCTTAACCGCACGGTCCTGGGCGTTGGTTTGGCTTCATTGTTCAGCGATTGGTCTCATGAGACGGCCAGCGCGGTCATGCCCGCTTTTCTGGCGACTCTCGGCGCCTCGGCCGCCTGGCTGGGACTGATCGAAGGCGTTTCCGACGGAATCGCCAGCTTCGCCAAAATGGGTTCAGGGTATTTGACCGACAAACTCGAGCGACGCAAGCCCGTGGCGGTGGCGGGCTATTTGGTGACGGCCTTGGGAACCGGGGCGTTTGGCCTGGCCACGGCGGCCTGGCATGTTCTGCTGGCGCGAAGCGTGGCCTGGCTGGGGCGGGGATTCCGCACTCCGGTGCGCAAGGCGCTGATGGCATCCGCAGTGGAACGGTCGGCGTACGGACGGGCGTTTGGATTTGAACGGATGATGGATACGGTAGGGGCGATTGCGGGGCCGGCGACGGCATTCTTATTGTTGAGAGCTTTCCATCATCATTATCCGAGTCTTTTTGCCGCGACCCTTATTCCGGGACTGCTGGCCGCCGCGGTGATGGCTTTTCTTGTCAAGGAGCGCGAGCGCAAGCCGGTCGGGCATATTTCTTTTGGCGAGAGACTGCGTCTGTTGCCTGCCGCCTACCGGAAATTTCTGGTGGCAGCCGGATTATTCGGGGCGGGCGGTTTTGCCCATACCATGCTGATCTTGTTGGCGACCCAAAGATTGACGCCCCGTTTTGGCGCGGCCAAAGCCGCCAGCATGGCTGTGGCCTTATATATCCTTCACAATATTTTCTATGCGTCTTTTTCTTACATCGGCGGGTGGCTCGGCGACCGTTTTGCCAAAAAATGGCTGCTGGCCGTCGGCTATGCCTTGGGCGCAGGCATGGCTGTCTGCATTATCATCGCGCCGGCAGGACTCTGGAGTCTGCCAATCATATTCATTCTCGGCGGCATGAGCGTTGCGCTGGAAGAGACACTGGAAGATTCGTATTGCGCGGAATTGGTGGAAGAGAAGCACCAAGGCATGGCTTTCGGAGTTCTGGCCACGGTAAACGGCTTGGGCGATTTTCTCTCCAGCATCGTGGTTGGCCTGCTCTGGACGGCGGCAGGACCGTCGGTCGCCTTTGCCTACAGCGCCATTTTATCCCTGGCCGGAGCATGGCTTGTGACGCGGGTGCGCTAACGTGGGCATAGGACCTTCGCCGGGAGGGCGTTACAGGTGTTACATTGTTGGTTATCAGGCGTTTAGGGTGTTACAACGGGTGTTACAGGGGTGTTACTTGTAACGCCCCCCCTGGTCTATTCCAGCCATCCCAAGTAAGGCGGTGCAGAACGATGAAACACTCTTTGTCCGGCGCGGCCTATCAGCAGGGAGGCAAATTCGTCCTGTTCAACCTGACTGGTTCGGCTATTATTGTGAGCAAAACTATAAAGTTGAATCCTTAACGCTACTCTTGTCCCAATGCCCCAGGATACTCAAAACCTCGAATTGTCGGTGGGCGGCCCGTTTTTGGATGGGCTGAGTTTTCTGACCGTCAAAAGTCGCGCCTTGCGCGGACGGGCGGACATTACATTATTCGTCCCGGAACAGGCGCAAGTTCTGCGCGATGTGCCGCTGGTAGTCCTCTTGCACGGAGTGCATGGCAGTCATTGGGCGTGGGCGATCAAGGGGTGGGCACACCGCACCGCGCAGGAGCTTATAAGTGAGGGAATTATCCCGCCGCTGGTGTTGGCCATGCCGTCGGATGGCTTGTGCGGAGATGGCACCGGCTACCTGCCTTTCCCGGACCAGAATATCGAAAAATGGATTGTCGAGGATGTGCCTCGGGCGGCGGCTCGAGCGGCGGCTTGTGTTTCCGCCCATTCCCCGCTATTTCTGTGCGGATTAAGCATGGGCGGTTTTGGCGCGTTGCGGATTGGGGCCAAATACCCCGCTTTATATCGAGGCCTTTCCGCCCATTCATCGGTCACTCATTTCGAGCAAATGACGGAATTTGTCGAGGAAGGCCTGGCCCGGCGCGCTCCGGCGGAGGATTGCAGCGTTTTGGAAACCATGCTGCGTCATCGCGCGGTCTTGCCGCCGATCCGCTTCGATTGCGGAACCGAGGATTCCTTCCTGGAGCACAATCGCCGATTGCACCGGGAGCTGGATGCGCAAAACATAGCGCATCGCTATGAGGAGTTTCCCGGGGGGCATGACTGGACATATTGGACGGCGCATCTGGAGGACTCGTTGCGGTTCTTCGGGAATATTTTGAGCGGGTAAAAATAAATATGAAGATCACTGATATTAAGGCGACAACCGTAAGCATCCCGCTGGATGCTCCGTTGCGCCATGCCAATGGCTGTCATTGGGGCCGATTCGTCCGCACCATCATTGAAGTCCAAACCGACGAAGGCATCACCGGCCTGGGCGAAATGGGCGGGGGGGGGGAATCGGCCGAGGCCGGATTCAATGCCCTGAAGTCCTATTTGGTGGGCCACGACCCGGCGCGCCTGGAAGAAATGCGCTTCCGCATCTGCAACCCGACTGCGTCCCTTTACAACAACCGCACTCAAATGGCCGCCGCGCTGGAGTTCGCCTGCCTGGACATCCTGGGCCAGAAATGGGGCGTGCCGGTTTATGATATTTTGGGCGGCAAATTGCAGGATCGGGTGCCTTTCGCATCTTATTTGTTCTTTGCCTACCAAAATCCAAAAACCGGCTACGGCGAAGTGCGCACCGCGGAACAATTGCTCGCCACGGCCACCGAGCTTAAAAGGCGGTATGGCTTCACTACCCATAAACTGAAAGGCGGCGTTTTCGCGCCGGACTACGAATTGGAGTGTTACCGCGCGCTGGCCTCGTCATTCAAAGGCGACCACTTTCGCTTCGATCCCAACGGGTCTTATTCCACCGAACAAGCCATTCGTTTCGGGCAGGCCATTTTTGGTTTGAACAATGATTACCTCGAGGACCCGGTCCTGGGGCTGAGCGGGATGCGGCGGGCGCGGCAGATGATTCGCGTGCCGCTGGCCACCAACACAGTGGTGGTGAATTTCGAGCAACTGGCCGCCAACGCCCTCAATCCAGCCGTGGATGTAATCCTGCTTGACACAACTTTTTGGGGCGGCCTGCGCCCCTGCCTCAAAGCGGCCGGCGTCTGCGAAACTTTCCAGTTTGGCGTGGCCGTGCATTCCTCCGGCGAGCTGGGCATTCAACTGGCCACCATGCTCCATTTGGGGGCCGTCCTGCCCAATCTAAGCTTTGCGGCCGACGCGCATTATCATCACTTGACCGACGACATTATCGAGGGCGGCAAAATGCGCTACGAAAATGGATCCATCCGGGTGCCCTCCGGCCCTGGTTTGGGCGTGCGGCTGGATCGCGCCAAAGTGGCGGAGTATGCCGAGCATTATAAACGACTGGGCAATTATCCCTATGATCAGGATCCGATGCGGCCGGGATGGTGCCCGATTGTGCCCAACAATCGCTGGGCCGATCCCACCGACCGGCGATCGCCAAAAATTCCCTGCTAACATGAAGTTGAAAAACGCAGCAGAAAGATGACATTTGAAGGACGGCGGCAGCAGGGAGCCTGCGCCGGTTTTTATGAGCCCAAATCACCAGGATAAATTGTCTCTGCTCTCTTTTCGATGGCCCAGGCGCGGGTTTCTTTTGGCGCTCAGCCTGGTCCTGGCGATGGGACTGGGGGCGGTGATCGACCGGCAGGTGTTGCTCAACGGCATCCCTACCGCGGCCACGGACGATTTTCGTTTGATGGCCCAGGCTTGGAATTTGATCGACCACTTCTACGTGGATCGGGCTGCCGTCCGCTATTCCGCCATGACCAGCGCGGCTATCAGTGCCATGGCGGACTCTTTGGGCGACACCAATCACACTATTTATCTGAACCGGCTGCAGGCCCGGAAGGCCGGCACAGCCATGCAGGGAAAATTGGTCGGGATCGGCATCGAGATTCAGGCGCGGGATCATCAGGCGGTGGTGGTTGCGCCCATTGACGGTTCCCCGGCCCAGCAAGCCGGAGTGCGCGCCGGCGACGTCATTTTGCAAGTCAACGGACGGGCCGTCAATGGTCTGTCGCTCGGTCAGGTTTCCTCGCGCATTGCCGGCGAAGAGGGCCAGGCCGTGGCTTTGACGGTGATGAACCCGCATGACCAACAGAAGCGTCAAATCAGCATCGCCCGGGCTTCAATCAAACTGAACAACATCAGTTGGCAGCGCCTGCCAGGCACGGACATCGTCCATCTGCGCATTGCCATGTTCAGCGATGGCGAAACGGCGGACCTGCGCAAAGCGCTGCTCGACATCAAACGACAGGGCGCGCGCAAAATCATACTTGACATTCGCAACAATCCCGGCGGGGCGCTGGATGAAGCCATTGGCACGACCAGCCAGTTTCTGGCTTCCGGCAATGTTCTTTGGGAGAAGGACGCCGAGGGGAAACTCACACCCATCGCGGTTCAACCCGGCGGAGCCGCGACCGATCTGCCCTTGGCCGTTCTGATCAACGGCGGTTCGGCCAGCGATTCCGAGATCGTGGCGGGCGCGCTGCACGATGCGCGCCGCGCCGTTTTGATTGGCGAAACCACTTTTGGCACCGGCACCGTTTTGAGCGAATTTCCGCTGGCGGATGGCTCGGCCTTGCTCCTGGCCGTGGAAGAATGGCTTACCCCCAACAAACATTCCTTCTGGCACAAAGGGATCGAACCGGACGTGCGCGTCGCTTTGCCGCCGACAGCGACGGCCTTGCGCCCGAGCACGGAGCGGGATATGACGGCAGCCAATATCCGCGCCTCGGGCGATGCCCAATTATTGCGCGCCATTGCCTGGCTGACCGAGAAAAAAGCCAAAGAATGAAGGACAATTTAAAAGCAGAAAGCCAACCATGATGTCGGCGAAGCTGGCCCGGACGTCGCGAGGGATGGACACAAAACCACAAACCAAGTGCGTGCTGTTGGTCTGTTTTTTTCTGGTACTGACGGTATTGGCAGTATACGGGCAAACGGCGCGGTTCGGCTTCGTCAATTGTGATGATGGTGTGAATGTCAGCGAGAATCCGGCGGTGGAAAAAGGGTTGTCCTTTAGAGCGGCGGGGTGGGCTTTTACTCACGCGCAGGCGTGCAACTGGATTCCTCTCACCACGCTTTCCCACATGCTGGACTGCCAGGTTTTCGGGTTGGATGCGGGGGGACATCACATGGTCAACGTACTGTGGCATGCCGGCAATGCGGTGCTGCTTTTTTTAGTATTGGGCCAAATGACCGGAAGTTTCTGGTCCAGCGCGTTTGTCGCGGCGGTATTCGCCGTCCATCCTTTGCGGGTGGAATCAGTGGCCTGGGTATCGGAGCGCAAGGATGTGCTCAGCGGATTTTTTTTCCTATTGACTATTGGGATTTATGTTCGATATGTGCGCCAGCCATCCCGCGCCGGTTATGGCCTGATGGCCCTGACATTGGCGCTGGGCCTGCTGGCGAAGAGCATGGTGGCGACGCTACCGTTCGTGTTGTTGCTGCTGGATTATTGGCCGCTGGGGCGTCTGCAAAACAAGGGACAATTTCGGCGCCTGTTTGTGGAAAAAGTGCCGCTGTTCATCCTTTCCGCCGCGGGGTGTGCGGCCACGGCGCTGGCGCCCGGACTGCTCGTCAATGCCCGCCAAATCTCATTTCTGGAACGGCTCGGCAACGCCGCGGTTTCTTATGTGGTTTATCTGCGGCAAACGTTTTTTCCAACTGGATTGGCCTGCCTCTATCCCTATCTGCCGAACAGCCAGCCTTTGTGGAAAGTCGGCGCGGCATTCGCGGCCCTGGCCGGTATTTCCGCAGGGGCGGTGGCTTGCCGAAAAAAGTTCCCGTATTTATTGACAGGCTGGCTTTGGTACTTGGGTATGTTATTGCCGGTGATCGGGCTGGTTCCAATCTCGTACGACGCGGCCCACGCCGACCGCTACACTTATCTGCCGGGAATCGGATTGGCGATTGCCGTGACTTGGGCGGTGGCCCATTGGTCGGCCCATTGGCATTACCGCGGCATGGTCGTGGGCGGACTTTCCGCAGTTGGGCTCATGGTCCTGGTTATTTGCGCAGTCATCCAGACTTCTTATTGGCATAACAGCGAGGCGTTGTGGTCGCGCGCGCTCTCCTGCACCGGTGCAAACACGTTCGCCCGAAACGGTCTGGGGCTGGCTTTGGCCGGCAAAGGGGATTGGGAGGGAGCCATCGCGCAATACGATCAGGCCCTCAGAATCGAGCCGGACAACGCTGACGCCCGCCTGAATTTGGGCGTTGTTCTTGACAAGTTGGGGCGGGGCGAGGAAGCCATCGCGCAATACCAGAGGGTGCTGGAGATTCATCCTGACTCCGCAGACGCCCGGAACAACTTGGGGTTGGTTTATTTCAAAAAGGGAAACATGGAGCAGGCGGTTGCGCAATACCGAAAAGCCCTTGTTCTCGCACCGGATAATGCGGAGGCCCGGCGCAACTTGGGCGCGGCCCTTTTCACTCAGGGAGATTTGGAGCAAGCCGTTGCGCAATACCGGTCAGCCTTGAATATCAACCCGGAAGACGCCGAGGCGCGGAGCAATCTGGGAATTGCACTTTTTGCGAAAGGTGACGTGGAGGGAGCCATCGTGCAGTTTCGAAAAGCAGTCCAGATCAATCCCCGTTATTCGGACGCCCGAAGTAATTTGGGAGTGGCTCTTTTCACCCTGGGAAATGTGGAGGAGGCTGTGGCGCAATATCGAGGCGCGTTGGAAAGCAACCCCGATAATGCGAAAGCCCGCAAAAACCTGGGCGACGCTCTGGCCGCAAGGGGGGACGTGAACGAAGCCATCACGCAATACCGCCGGGCGCTGGAGTTGGCCATGGCGCAAAAGAACAACGATTTGATCGATAAGCTCCAGAAGAAAATCAAACTTTACCAGGCGGATAAGCCGATGTGGGATGCGCCACGATCAACGAGCTCTTTAAAAATTAAATCCTGACGGTGAAACTTGAAGACGGCACCAAAAGCAGCAAAAACAGAAACCAAACAGGTGGTTTGCATGTGCATTTTTCTGGTGCTGGCCGTGCTGGCTGTTTTTGGGCAAACAGCCGGATTCAGGTTTATCGATTACGACGACCACGCTTATGTCTATGAAAACCCGGTCGTGCAAAATGGACTGACGTGGAAAGGGGCGCTCTGGGCTTTGAGCTATGGCGAAATTGGCCACTGGCATCCTTTGACCTGGCTGACGCACATGGCGGACTGCCAGTTGTACGGTCTTTGGCCAGGAGGGCATCATTTGACCAATGTGGCGTTGCACACAGGCACTGCGGTACTTCTGTTTCTGGTGTTGCGCTCGATGACCGGAGCCTTTTGGCGCAGCGCCTTCGTGGCGACGGTGTTTGCGGTCCATCCGTTGCGAGCGGAGTCGGTGGCGTGGATTTCGGAGCGCAAGGACGTGCTCTGCGGGATGTTTTTTATGCTCACAGTCGGCGCCTATGCGCGTTACTCGCGGCGTCCCTCGCGCGGGCGTTATATGGTTGTTGTCCTGTTATTTGCCTTGGGGCTTTTGTCTAAGAATATGCTGGTGACACTGCCCTTTGTGCTGCTGTTGTTGGACTGGTGGCCATTGAGGCGGATCAAGCTGGCCGATGGCGGAGCGAGGGAACTACAAAGGCCGGGGATTCCCTTTTGGCAGTTGTTGAAGGAGAAGATTCCGTTATTCTTGCTTTCCATTGCCTCATGCGTGGCGACCGCTCTGGTGCCGGAGAAGATCGGCAACATGGGCCGCGTCCCGGTCGTTGTCCGTCTCGAAAACGCTGTGACTTCTTATGTGACGTATATGCGGCAAATGTTTTTCCCCGGGAAGCTGGCCGTCCCCTATCTTTTTTCCCCCAATGACACCGCAGCGTGGAAGGTGGCTCTTGCGCTTGTAGTATTGATTGTAGTCACGGTGGGGGTGCTGGCGTGCCGGCGAAAACGGCCCTATCTTTTGGCGGGCTGGTTCTGGTATTTGGGAATGCTCATTCCCGTCATTGGAATTGTTCAGATTTCCTATTACGCCCGCGCCGATCGCTACACCTACCTGCCTGGAATTGGCTTGGCCATGGCGGTAACTTGGTTGGTGGCGGATTTAAGTGCGGCCTGGCGGTTTCGGCGGGCGGCGTTGGGAAGTCTGATGGTTCTGGTGGCGGGCGCATTGGCTGTTGCCGGATACCGTCAAACTTCATATTGGCGCGACAGCGAAACGCTGTGGGCCCGGGTTCAAGATTGCACCTCGAACAACTGTGTGGCCTGCAACTGCATGGGCGTGGCCTTGGCCGCGAGAGGAGCCGGCGACCAGGCCATCGCCCAATACCGCAAAGCGCTGGAGATAAAGCCGGATTATGCCGATGCCCGAAACAACCTTGGAATTGCCCTCTTCAACAAGGGAGAAAAAGCGGAAGCCATCGCGCAATATCGCAAAGCGCTGGCCGTCACCCCGGATTATGAGGACGCCCGAAACAACTTGGGAGTCGCTCTTCAGGACCGGGGAGAGAAGGAGGAAGCCGTCGCCCAATACCGCAAAGCACTGGAGATTAAGCCGGATTACGCGGACGCGCGAAACAATCTGGGAGTCGCGCTTCTGGACAAGGGAGAATGGACCGAAGCCATCGCGCAATTCAAGAAGGCGTTGGAGATCAATCCTCGTTTCGCAAAGGCCCGCCACAGACGCAGGTCACATTTAACGATCCCGCATTGGGATCCACCTGGGTGATGCTTAGCGGCCCTGGTTATTATTCCGTTTATGCTCCCATTGACGGAAATTATAGTGTCCTTCTGCAAGGCGGTCTTGCTTTTCGGCGGACGAAAGTGGTTTGCGCGGCGCTGATTTGTGAAAACGGTGTGAACTACAGTTTTTGCAAGCGATTGAGACATGGTTTAAGAATGGGCCAAGAGAAACCTTGATTCAAACCTTTCAGGTTTGCGGGCTTAGAGCGGTTTAAGAAATACTGTAGCCATTCGGCAACAAGGACGGATAGTGCGGTCTTTTTGGGTTTTAGCTTCGTTTCGGCTCAGTTACAGCCGCTGCGGGCATGCTCCTTCGCCAAAGCCTCGCTAGAGCGGTTTAAATAAAAGTGTAGCCACAGATTCTCGTCGGCGAGACGCCAACGAGTGCGACCGAGACGGTCGCGATCCC
>Ga0182030_10007129_pt1 | contig 23420 bp, 26 predicted proteins | sample 812S3MmetaG_FD_121299 | JGI IMG/M metagenome (GOLD analysis project Ga0182030, IMG submission 121299) | Permafrost microbial communities from Stordalen Mire, Sweden - 812S3M metaG (Illumina Assembly) | ecosystem: Environmental > Terrestrial > Soil > Wetlands > Permafrost | place: Sweden...
GCGAGTTTTGGATAATTACCGATGAGAACTTGCCAGAAATTTCACCCCGCAAAGTCATATGCTAGACATAAGAACCGGTTGATATCGAGGAGGCGCGAAAAAGCGGGGAGAAGGTTCTCAAAACCGCGCGCGAGGTATGCGCCCCGATAACTGATGAAGAGGCAATGCTTTTGGCTCGTTAGCTGTTGGGTGGAGGCAGATGTGACTGCCTTTTTCGCTTCAAAATACAATGACTTTGGGAAGTCATACTTCGGAACATAAATCCGGTTCACACCCATTCCTCCTTACACCTTTGGACGTATTTCGTACCTCGCTAATAGGTCAATCCAACTTTTTTGAAATTCTAATTCTCTGCTAAATTAATGAGGCATATCTTAAACCATTCGCAAAGGTCACAAGAACAGGTAAAATGCTGCGAAGTCAATCTTACCCAGCCAGTATAGTCTCTTCTACTAAGAGCTTATACTTAGAGGCTTAGAGTCGACAGCTTAAACCAAACGATCTGAACTTAGACTGAAGCCATTGCTCCCAAAGGTTGAGAATTTGTACCAAGAAAGCTTGGAATAGTACCAAATGATCTCGTTGGCACAATATATCTGAAACTTATCCAGTCTATCTAAATTTACTCAGTCCCTTAATCTTCGACTACTGCCGGCAGTGAGTGTGAGATCAGCCTATTTACGTCATGCTCACTTGTTTCATCGGTCTTTGCCGCATAAGCCCCTTTCGCTAGACGACGACCGCCCCCTAAACGGAAGCGATCAGCCGCAGCCGCGGCTCAGCGCTTATGCCTCATGACCCTTCCAGGATACGTTGCGAGGCTGACTTCCAGTGCTCAGATCACTCCGCGATTTTGGGTCCGTATTAGCCTGCGCCGTTGGGCTGTGCAGTGAGAGTGCTGCATACATGCCTAACAATCATTGGTCAGTTCGTCTGACGCTTGACATTGCGATGTTTCATCACATCTCTTGAAGTCAAAGGAAGGGGAGGTAAAAAGCATCCGAGAATACTTAAAGAGACAACTGCCTCGCCATGGGATTCTTCAAGGGTAGTCAAATTTCCTATGTTTTCCAACATGTTATCACGATATTCCCGTTCGATATTCCCGTTCGATATTATTTGCGAGTGCTGTTGTTGCCCAGTGGCCAGATCCAGAACCTTGTTCAGGCGACTGTGGGGTCCACGACCCGAGCCTTATCAAGCATGCAAACGGCACATATTTTCTTTTCGGGTCGGGAGATACACTACAGACTTCTCAGTCGTTGAACGGGCCATGGGCAAAGCAACCTGGGCCCTTAGGCGACCCCTCTGCCGGAGTACGTCCCGTCTCCGCACCCCTCCTCATACTACCATATTGACAGCCGCAATAGGCTCCCGATGTGCATTTAGTTGATGGTCTCTACCACATGTACTTCCAACACACAGTAATTGGTTCAAACCAATACAGCAACATCTCCGTCTCAACGTCTCCCTCTATGGCGACCGGGACCTGGTTAAATCACGGCAACCTCTCTATTCCCGAGTCCCCAAACTACAACTTACTCGACCCAAATCTCCTAATAATCCCTAATGGGCATTCTGATACTTTATTCTTATCTTTCGGCTCGTTCTGGGAAGATATCTTTCAGGTCCCGATGTCTGATCCGTTGACTGTGGCGGGTGCCCCTGTCCAGTTGGAATATAATAAGACTAGTGGTGTTCCGCTTGGAGATGATCCTTCTGAGGGTTCGTTCCAATTTATGTGGCCGACTAATGGGAAGACGTATTTTTACTTATTTTTCTCGAGCGGGAATTGCTGTACTCCAGGTTACAAGGCATGTGGTTTTTTGAAACATCCCATAAGGTTTTTCTAGTGCCCAAAACGCAATTTTGACTCCGAAATATTTAGGACCCTCCCGGTAATGAATACAAAATTATGGTCTGCCGAAGTGAGGGTCCCTCAGGCCCATTCGCAGACCAGCAAGGCCGAGACTGCAAAACCCAAAATGGTGGAACGGAAGTTTACGGAAGCCATGGAAATGGACATATTTACGCGCCTGGTGGTGAGGGTGTCAATTATGACCCCGCTATAGATGGAGGAAGTGTGATTTTATATTACCACTATAGTGAGTAGATTATGTTGATTAAGATGCGAATGACTTTGCTGATGGCGATAGTCCTTGACTCCACGGATTTTGGAACCCCGGCTATGTTTGGTTGGAATAAATTGGATTTTGATGCCGCTGGGTGGCCGTTTGTTACAACGCTAAATTCGAATTCGTAGGAGTGAAAGATCGAGAGAAGATTATGGCTAAATGGGAGTGTTTGATGGGATGAATAAAGAGACAAGGCGACCGAGGATTGTAAGATAATTAAATCTAATGCATATACCCAATTCGTGGCTCTCGACTGAAAGGAAATTTGAATGCGTCAAGTGATAGCTCGTTTCATTACATTTTTGCGCTGAACTTGCCGAGGGTATCAAGGGAGCGTAAAGCTCTATAGTGTGGTTCATGAATATATTAAGGAGTGATCGTGCATAGATAATCTACCTATATGCTGCCTAGCACGTCCCGTGACAGAGGGTCTGGATTCGGCTGCCTTTGATTGAACCTCGATGAATAGTTTTACTTCTAGCTTGCAAATCTTGACTAGCAGCTCGCTCGATTACGGTAAGCATTTGTTATACTACAGTAATGTCTGCTCTTACCAAATCATTTTTATCCTTGATTAGGGTCACGTGCGAGAATCAAGTGACTCTCACCACAATATATTCAATTTTTTAGGCTTAGATTCACATCCGCATTCACCTCTACTTTAATGACAGCTTCATCTTCACTTGTCAAGACTGCTAGAATTTCTAGTGGCTGCCTAAACGGCCGTTGTCGAGTTTTATATGAACATACATCCGCTTTAACAGCTAAGCCATCGAAAAGTCGACCTCCGGGGTCGCTAAATGCCATCGTAAAAGCGCCACAGCATGGTGTAGCTCGATACCTTTCATATTAGTCGTTCCCACGTGCGAGCGCCAGTGGTAAATGTGTATCGAAGTGTAGTACTTCGCCTCTTCTTTTGGGTTAAGCGCAGTCATCATCTGGATCAATGCTGCATGTACGGCGTGCAGGACTATCAGCCCACGAGCCCTACATATATATATACCGAAACTAAGATATTCGAGTGTTCAAGTGAAAGACGAATCTCTGAGACCAAATGTTGAGTCGAAGGACCCCTCGTAGATTTGGAGACCCATACTAGGTCGGCTGTGGAGGAGTTTACTGGTGCATCTTGCAGCACACTCATGGTCAGGGCCTCGTAGAGCTGGCACAATTGCGGCGACGTCGAGAATATGGAAAAGTTTCCTGGCTTCATCACCGAAGGTTGGGAACTCTGACTGCGGATTTCTACAAGAAGGAGGATGGTGAGTATTCTATCAATGTAGCAGGTGGTGCGCTAAAGAGAAGATCCCGGGTCAAAGGGCCGACGCAAAAGATGAGCTTCGTGCGGCGACAGAGTTGTATCGGTCCTTTGCAACAATGAATATTTCATCCAACCAAATGGCAAGTGGCTCTTCTCTGGTCGTGGTGTATATACAGATTCGTGTCTGGAAATTGAGGATGCTAGCTAATTGCGGTTGCGACTTAGATCCAGGCACGACGGACTTGATCGATGAGGCCTTCTTCGTTGTTCACAAAGTTGATAATATGACCTAAAATGAATGTGAGGAGAGGGTGAGCCCATAGATAAACTTTCTCGTTGTATCGACGCTCTGCTAGTTGACACATTTGTCACGAGGGTTCCGATTCTTGACTAAAGGACAATTTGCGCATTATCGGCGATGAATATCTCTTATTCTTGCGAAGATTGTGTAGTCAAAATGTTGTGTATCCAATTGGTATCTTACTTACCACTTTTGGGTGGAACTTAGGTCTTGAGCAAGGAGTACCAGTGGTAGGCTTATTTGCAACGTGTATGCCTCTTCGAGCGAAGATCAGCGAGTCCGTAACGGTAGGTCTTGTTGCAACCCGGAATTCAATTACTTCACTATTCATCGTCTTCAAATTTTGATTGTAACAAGCTTTGCATTAGAAAATTTTTCTAGGATGAGCAAAGGGAGAAGTGCTTCAAAGTTGAATTTATTCTTGTCGACGTATTTGGCCTCTATATTTCGACGAATTGGTCCATAGAATCTACCACTGATTACGATATATATCATCGAACTGCGAGAAAGCCACTGGGATTCACATCAACGGAGAGCTCTTCGGGCACCGAGGTGAAATGAATAGGAGTGTTGTGAAGCATGGCGGAGTTGCGATCAATCCAGATACAAATCCGAGCCAACATCCCGTTCAAACCCAGCGAAGAGAGGCCTCCTCGCATCTCAATCATTTTCAGCAATCCGGCCATATGCTTTTCGAAACTAGCTTGGTCTCCGAACATCGCTTCGTAGCTGGCCATTTTCGCGACGGCGCCAATGAGTTGGTCACTGGGGCCATCAGATGCAAGGCCATTTCTCACGAAAGATATAGCCTTCGACTTTAACTGCAAAAGGCTCGGTCCATGGTTGGAAGAAGGCTGAAGGAGAGCGAAGTGAGAAGCGGCCAGCAGGATAATAACTTGAAAGGTTGCAGCTTCTGTCATTACCATAGGAAACCATCGACTTCGGAGAAGGCCGGGCTTTTCTGGTTCATCTAATTCGGGCAGATCGACGGCCATGTTGATGATATCTGAATGAGTGTAAGGTCAGTTGATATGTTTGAGACTTTCGGGGAGTAATTGAAGCAACTACGAACAGTGGTCGATAAGTTCTGGGATAAAGGGCTCCCATGGGACCGGATAAGTTCTGAACGGGTCCACTCGTCCTGCACCTAGTAGTTTCGTACCTGGGCAGCTGAATTGACGTGCTATTTGGCCGCGCAGTTCGGCCGAAAGACTCAACTCCCAGTCTTCATGATTGGGCTTTGAAGAAGATTCTCTGTCGAGAATGACCACCTCTCCACGCCAAATGGCTTTACGTTTGAATTTGCGGGGTTGTTTCTTATCTGCGGGCAACTTAGAGCTCAACCGGGTTTTGGAAGCTTGATAGAGAGCAGCATGAGAACGGACAGCCTTCCGCTTTGAGGGAAGTTTGGATTCGCCGGGATCTACGATGGTGATAAAGCTCAAGCCGGGATAAGTGGTTTCCTCATTCTTCGGTAGAATTGGTAAAGCGTCGATCGTGCCCATACTGAGCTCCCAAGCAAGTTAGATTTCAGCAACTGCGTGGGATAGAAGGCCTTGCGAAGACAGAAAGCATCACGGGTTGTCACAGGCAGAGAGTGAGGTTGATATGCCCATACGCTAGCGATAGATCTGCACCTGCAGTTCTGGCGTGCCAACTTGCATATTCCAGATTGGGCCTAGTATACGATAGAAGCGCAGCCAAGTGGTATGTTAGCAAAATCAAAAGAAAAGGGCGGTGAATATGTTGGCGCAAACCCCGCTTCTTGGTCCACATGATAACTTCACCCTGTAGGTCAGCTCCAGGGATACTAAGCCATCGGCGTCGGGCTCGCCTAAACCCCTTATAAACATCCAATCATACCTTTTCCGATCAATGGTGGCTTCTGCAAAGACGGGAGTTCCGCGGGTTGAACTTTTTCAAGGCCATATGCTACTTCTCTCGATGAAGTAAATGCTACTTCTCTCGATGAAGTAAATGCTACTTCTCTCGATGAAGCAAATGCTAAATCCGAAAGTTTTTATCCGGAAAACGCGAACTTGCAGAAGTTTAATTGAGAAGATAAGGGTGAAAATACCTGTAGTCTTTGTTGCCTCTCACTTTAATCAATGGAGATATGAATGCAGCTATTCCCGATGCTTTTTCTGTGAACGTTTGCTAACTCATTCATTACGTTGATTGCATTTCTGTCTGTCTCTTCATTTACTCACAAAAGTCCACGATCTGAAAAATGTCACTCAAAGGCCAACTTGCACTCATCACTGGAGGAGCCAAGAATCTTGGGGCTGCAATTGCTCTGGAACTCGCGCCAACTGGAGTTGACCTTGCATTGCACTACAACTCTCCAAAATCAAAGGAGGATGCTTTGAAGTTGGAAGCGAAACTCAAACAAGAATTCCCATCCACCAAAGTGGTCTTCTATGCGGCCGACTTGACCACTGCTGCTGCAGTCAACAAGTTATTTGCAGATGTGATCAAGGACTTCGGCAGGATTGATATTGTGGTAAACACCATCGGGATGGTCCTTAAGAAACCCATCAGCGAGATTTCGGAGCAGGAATATGATGCAATGTTCGCGTAAGTTTCCTTTTTTCTACTATTTTGACATCCCTAAATTGAACAAGAAGCTGACCAGAGAATACCAGAATCAATTCCAAAGCAGCTTTCTTCATTTTGAAAGCCGGCGCAGTCAATGTCAAAGAAGGCGGGAAATTGATCAGTATAGTGACCTCTTTGCTCGCTGCCTTCACCGGCTATTACACTTCATACGCCGGATCCAAGGCTCCCGTCGAGCACTTTACTCGTGGTGTTTCAAAGGAGTTGATGGGAAAGAGAATTTCTGTGAACTCTATTGCTCCAGGACCAATGGATACACGTAAGTCTCTTGGTGTCATTTTCCACCTCTTCTACCAAGCTTTTTCTTGTACTGATGTCAACTGTTATAGCATTCTTCTATCCGCAGGAATCCCCAGAAGCAGTTGCTTATCATAAGAGCAATGCTCTCGAGGGACGTTTGACTGATGTGAAGGATATCGCTCCTATTGTGAAATTCCTTTGCACTGAAGGTCAATGGATCACGGGTCAGACGATATTCGCCAATGGAGGATATACAACACGCTGAAGGAAACTTTTCATATTTATTGTTGAGAAAATTAAACAGCTCTCATTCTTGTTCTCGTAGAAGCAATTGATTACATGATGGGTAATTCATCGCGCATTGAAATGTTTGGTTAAAATTTGGGAGGAATGTGAAGCATCAAAAGGACGATCTCTTCTCTCCTTGTTGCTTCGGGTAAGGTACACAGAAAATTTCAATGTGGTTATTTATTCCACTGGAATGCAATTCTAATGTTGACAGAACATGTGAGTTCGAGCCCGGCTATTCCCCCTTCTTCTCGCTTCAACAGCCATAATTCTTTCACAGCGGCGCCAGCATACATTCGGCAATGCTGTAAATCAAACCTATAATAAATTGGACCTGCTGACCCCTCTCCCTCACATCATGCTGATTGATACACATAGCATCAGCCCATAAAAACCTCAAGACATCTGCCCGGCGCATTCGCTTCAACACGTCTTCCAAAGTTACTGGAACCGACAGCATGCCATCACATTGTACGTTGGTTCTGCGCTTTGGGTCTCGCCCAGCATAGGATAACACTTCGTAGTTTGGTAGGTCCGCTGTGTTGACTTCGAACAATCGACAGCTGATAGGGTCGTTTGCTCCTGCGCAAGCTAATAACCTGATTGAGCCATTATTTGGGAGTTGTGGTGATATTGGTCACCGAAGTCCAGAAGATCAAGGTCAAGCCTTCTTGATTTATAGCTTTATCTAACGGTTTGGAACAGGCGTGATTGGGGCTGTTGATCACTCAGATTGTACTCATTTACATTATATATGGTAGTTGATATCTACATCCAGTTGAATTTGAGTAATATCATGTTTTCAAAAGTGCTTTTTGAGTTACATAGCGGTGAATGCTTCAATAATGGTACCCCCTTTTTTTAAGTGATGAGTAGCGTCAGTTCGTTTGTAAATACCTAAGATGAGGTAGTTCCGCGAAATTCACCAGTGCGTTTCTCAGCCTTATATAAGGAATCTCTTCCTCCTAAGCTCTACATGTCCAGACATTCATGCCATTAATTGAAGAACCTGGATCTCTCTTGTCGCCTCAAGCGATAAGACACAGCTCTCTCCTCCCAAATACTAGCGCAAACTTTGCATTATCCCTTTGCACTATTCAGTCTTTATAACAATCATGACAGAACCAATTACCGCCGAAGCTCTCTCGGGGTTTGCGACTGAGGAGCCTGAGAAGGGCCAACCCATAAATGCCCCCTCCTCTACCTTGAGTCCAACTGCGACTCCCGAAGCGATGGTAAGTGTCGTCAACATAGTTCTGCTTTCTTAAAGAATTTCTGTTCCACACCTTCAACTGCTCACTAGCATGATATTAGGAGCGCACAAACCAAACCTTCGACACCTTTCCGGCTGAGATTCGCGAAAATATCTATCGCCACGTCCTCTTGGATGAGAATACCCTATATTTGGGCACGCCTGAGGAGTATGATATGGAGCTACACTTTAGACCTCGATTCTCCACTGCTTTATTCAGCGTCAGCAAGCTGATATCCTCCGAAGCTATACCATACTTCTATAAACAAAATTGCTTTGTGAGAGTGGCAATCAACACGATCGATAACACTCTTGAGTTTTTACAACAATGCCGGAAGTGCATCCCAATGGTCATACGCAGGAGCAATGAAAAGAAATGTCCAGTGTACGCATTAAACATTGACATTCAATGCAAACTTACAAAGGATTCTAAAAGACGGCGGAAGACTAACGGCATGAAAAAAGAAATATCTGGTGTCTTTGCAGGCGAGTACAAATCCTTATAAATAAAATTATCTACTCTTTTAAACAACTTCTAACCAGTTCTCCAGGTCGACATCTCCTTGATTTTGTGACCCTCTTGAATCGAATAGTCACACGCGAAGAATATTCGATTAAATCCGCACAAATTACTCTGAAGTTCTTTACCGATGAAATTCCCTTCAAAAGACTCGCTTCTTTTAAGAAAATGTTGATGGAGGGGGCAAAGAATATCTCCATTTGCAAAGATTTAGCAGTGGTTGTAGAAGGCAACAGTGACTTAGATCTCGAAGACACGACCACTACACAACCCGAAATCATTACGAATACCTCTATGGCTGCCTCAGAGTTGGGAAACAAATTTGCGGCCCAGTTTTATGGTCAGGGAGAAGCGTATCATCAAGCCGGAGATCTCGCTGCAGCTTATGGTCTGTGGCAAATAGCACTCTTCGTCAATGATGATAGGAATGATTACAGGAAGCTTTTCAGATGCCAAATTCTCACATCGCTCTCTGAACTTTGTTATGAAACGGGATATGGAAGCAACTGGGACTGCTATTCAAGCGTAGTTGCTTTAGAGTATAGGGATCTAGAGTGGGAACACAGCCCTGAAACTGTCACCCAAAAAGCAGATGTTTACACCAAGTTTGCGACTATTCTGAGCCGGGCGCGTCAACACAACCCAGCGTTTCGTGCCATTAGCAAGGCTCGTGAGCTGCAACCAGGCAATCAGGACATTGAAGCAAAGAGAACGGTGATCATAAAGGGGCAACTGGCGTCTGCGGGTTTCTATGCAGCGATGGAGAAGAAAAAGGAGACTCAGGCGAAAGAGATTGCAAAGGCGAAGGAGGAAGCTCAGGCTAAGGAGGACGCTAAAGTGGAGGCTAAAAGAGATATCGAGTCTCAATCTTCAGATGTCGATCACCCGCGGAAAAAGTTATGTTCGACACGGGTCTGGTTGGATCGATGATGACGGGAGAGGTTTTGTGAGGTTTAAGTTGTTCTGACGTATCATCGACCGCCTCTTCCGTCTGATCGACACGAGACGCTTCCTGCAATTCCCTAATATTTCCTTTTTTTGCTGCTGCTACAAGAGAATTTTGTGCCGCTTGATCCTCTACCGTCTCCTCCCTGAAAAGGTGCCCGTACCACAAAGCCACAATAGAAAACAGATAGCCGAATTTGAATCCGCCAAAGAAACCACGTGTAAACTCTCTGAACAGGTCTTTTCGGAAACGTTTAATTTACCTTAGTTTGCCAACGCGCTCTTCTTTCAAGATCACTCACTTGCCGATCTATGCCCGTTGCCCATAGAGGACGTCTTCTTTTTGCCCTTCCCGATAGCTTCTCAGCCACTCAAAGTGATCTCCCTCGCTCTCGCCACCTTTCCATCTTTGCTCCCTGTTCCTCGGAAGACCCCACCTCGTCATTCCACCTCCTGCTTAATGGTGTCTTGCTAGTCTACTACTATTTATAGCTATATATACCAATAACAACTAACAAAAATCTCCAGTCTCTCACATTCTTAATGTCACCTCATTTTTCAACTGCGACGAGTGCATTCTGTGCTGCCGAATTCTCCATTTTCTCCTAGGGTTGCCGGATATAATCGACAACCTCAGCTATCATTCCTGGCCGGGGGAATTGATTGGGAAATATAGCGGGGAAGGAAGCTGTGGTAATAGTAAGGTGGATATGGTTCTCGTGGAAGAGGGCTATTGAATAGTCTGGTATCTTGAGCTCGAGGATCAATCGCCCGGGTCCATATATTGTGTTTGAAATATTGGGAAGATCTGCTGTAGGAAAGTTCGAGTCTTGCAGAATCGAATCGTAATTAGTGTTCTAGGCAAGGAGGTTACACAAAAGCCCCACCAGCAAGGTTTACGAACCAAATCCTGTTCATTGACGCTGTCGTCTCGAAACCACCGTAACCTAGCTTGGTTTCCCAACGTGACCGGCCCCCGGAACATTGTCTTCGCATTGAGAACTATGGTCCCGTTACTTTCTTTGTCAGGTTTGAGACAGTCGAAGGCTGAGATGTGGCGCTATCAGATGATGTGGCGCTTGTTGAATTGTCCAATGAGACCAAGCCCTCACGCGACCAAAAGCCATTCTAAGAATTAGATGTCGTATCTAGTGTTATGACTTCGAAACACAATGCAGAGGCGCTTTTTCAATATTAAGAATACGGAGGTAAGTCCTTGCGAGCCGTGCTAATTTCTGGACTACGTTTCCCTTTCCAAGTGTGTTGTTAAAGTTTGCAAAACCCCTCCGCTCTTCCACATCCCCTTCACCTTTTTTGATTCGTTACTTTGTTCCTTTCATAGCCAACATGCCCCATCATCACCACCCCCGTCGTCGCTACTCTCCACCCTCCGAACCCAAGAAACCCAAAGGACCCTACCAACTAAAAATAGAAGAGATGTCCGAAGTTGCATATCCCGACCTCCGCTACCTCAGAAACTTCATGGACGAGACTCTTACCTCCCAATCCAGAGGCAATCCAAGCTGCATGATCCTACAAATATCATCCGACAACAATCAACTTATTAAAACCCCCCAAACCCATCCCGAATTCAATCGAATACTCCAACAATTTGCCCCAGAAAAAACACCTTCCCAGACACTCTTTGTTCTCGAAGACCTCTCCACATCATGGATCGAGTACTTCGGGTCTCTCCTAGATATCGATCCCCATTTCTTCGCTAACCACTTACGAAGTTCGGAATACGAGCACAGTAACAATAAAACCAATGCGCCAGTCCTGCCCTCTGCAAGACGATGTAGAGATTTCCAGCTTCTATCGTATTTTAAACCGATTCTTTTAGAAACGCCCTGCGAATTGCATAAGACGGAGATAAGAGATTTTAATGTATTGAGACGGATGACGTTGAGGCATGTGAAGAATAGGAACTCGGAAACGGATGAGATCACGATTGGATTGGTGACGAGGTTAGCGTGTTATTGGAAGAGGTTTTATAGTAATGGTAGTTGGGTCGGTGAGTAGATTCCCTATAACCAAGATAGGAGCACTTAGCTAAGATGACCTAGGTGTCCTGTTGGCAGATCCGCCACTCCAAAATCCTTTTCGCCTCAGAAGCCAGATCTCCCAAGATGAAAACGAGTCTAGGTTAATTAAGTGGAAAGCATATGGCGGGGGATACGTCGACTTCCGTCCATGGACCAGTATTCACGAAATGCTGCCTGCCAACGAATCTGAAGACCAGTGCATGAGTCGCGATATCTTCTACTATTGGAAAGACGCCGTTTTCATCACCGATAATATCAAAGCCTGGCAGCGCACCATGATAATTATTCAAAAAATAGCTTTGTCGGACTGGATGTTAACCCTCGCATTTCTGAGAAGAGACTACGATGCGCTCCACCTCCACCAAATCGCGGACGAGAATCTAGATCCGGTTGATATTGATCGCATGATGGCGGAAATAGCCTCTTCTCGAGACCTAATAACGAAATGTTGGACATTTGCTCGACGGAACCTCGTGAATTTAGGCGTGTACCCAAACGAAGAGCTTTACTTCTCCAGTTGGAGAGAGAAGCCTAAGGATCCGCTTGATGAGACAAATGGTGATTGGACATTCCTTTACTTCGAGTTGAAGAACTGGAAAGAAGATACGGATGTGCTGATAAATACGCAAATGACGCTGCTCAAAGCTTTGGATAGGAAGCGTGCAATGGATGACTCGGATCGTCAGGGAGAAGAGAGTCGAGACCTAAACCGCTTGACGTATCTCGGCGCTATTTTTGGACCTGTTACTTTCACTTCAGGGATATTGAGTATGGCGTCTCAATATACCCCTGGTGGAGGAAAGTTCTGGGTCTTTTGGGTGACTTGGATACCTATGACAATACTTATTGTTGTTGTATGGTGGACGTGGCATATCATTGGGAAGTGGGGAAAGCAGGCTAAGAAGTACTTGACAAAAAGCTCTTTTGCGAAGTTGAATACCACCCACCAGGAGTGATTGTGTCTGGGGAAATTGCAGTAGACCTGAAGCATAGCATAGAAAACATGAAAAACATTCATTGATGCCGTCTAGACTTAGACCTTCATCTACATCTGTTTCTTACTCCCTTTGCCGCCTCTCCCCCCACCACTCTTACCCTTATCTCCCTTTCCCGCTCCACCCGCCGATCCACCACTCATCATAACCCTAACCTTGCTCACAAAAATTGTATTCGTAACTTCCTCAACCTTCCATCCCCTCAATAACTCAATCTCCCTCGGCCACATTCTCTCCGCATCCCTACTTTCATCATCCACCTTTCCCTTCTGACTCACATCACCAACCCACTTTGCCAGAATCTCCTTCATAGCCTTGCCTTTCTTCACTGCGCCAGGCTGAAGTTTAGCCTTGTATTTACACTTACCCATTGCTGACCACGGTGCGCACATAGGGATCGCTTCAAGAATTTCATCGCCCGGTAAAGGTGTGCCAACGAGGCCATCAAGACTAGTCATTTTTTCTTCTTCGCCTTCGTCAAGGACCTCGACACCTTCTTCTAACATCATTTTTCGGATCTCTTCGTGCTCTGCAGTCTCCTTCTGCGTGCGTTGGTGTTGGGCTCTCCTTCTTTCCTTTTGGAACGCGAGTTCGGCTTCTCGCGCAGCTTTGGCTTTAGCTTCTGCTTCAGCCTTTTGTTGACCAGCGACAGAACCGATGATTTGTTGCGCCATGAGACGGTCCTCTTCATCTTGGTCCTTGTATTTCGTAGCGATCTTCTTCGCTTTGCCCTTCTTGCCACGTTTGAGTGGCGCGGGACCTTTCTTCGGAGGTTGAGAGGGAGCTTGGGTGCCAGTTGTGGGCTGTTCAGACACATCTTCGTCTTCAGATTCTGAGTCTGCAGGTATGGGTTCGGTATCTTCGACCTCCTTTGGCTCATCATTGATCTGGAGCTCCTCGACTTCCTGAGTTGGCAAGTCATATTCGCCTTCTGAAATCACCGGCTCCTGAACTGGTTGGCTTTGAAGTGGATTGGACTGAGGCTCGTGTTTGTCCTCATCATCGGCATCGGATCCTTCATTGTCGCTTTCTGCGCTCTGATAGTCATCCGACTCGGGAACGGGAACATCATCCTCGTCGACGAGAGAGCTTTCGGTAGGGACTGCTTGCTTATTCACACTGCCGAGAGGTTGTCCCTCCTGAATTCGATGTTTGACATGCCGAGCTTTGCTCTCTTCGCTAATTTGAAACATGACACCGAATCCTAGTAATAACTGAGCAGGAGGCAAGAAGTTCTTCTTTCCTTGCACCATGAGGCTCCCAGTCGGGAGAAATTCCCCTGTTGGCGCAGATTTGGAGACTCGATCTGCGTTAACCCACCAAGCAGACATTCCCGCCTTTGAGTCCCATGCGCTGGACGAAGCGACAGCAAGAGTGCCAGCTTGAGACAGAGTCTGAGGTGGAATCGGGGCATCTGGCGTTTTGGGGTTATTCTTGATGACAATACTTGCAGCACCATGAAGATCAGCATGCAAATAGATATCTCCCTTCTTCAAGTATTTCTTGTATAGGATCTCATTCTGCTGAGCATCCTTCCCACCAAGCACAAGGTAACCGTCAGAAGAAATGAACCAGGCGAACTTTTCGAACCACATTTGCCTCCTGACTGGACGTAAGATGGCTTTCTCCTGCTTCAATCCCTTCTTTAAGTCCTGGGCGATCTTAGCCTCCTGACTCTTCAAGGCTTTGGTCGAAGATTGTAGCGTCTTTTGTTCCTTTTCAGCAGCGGTACGCTTTTGATCATAATATTCTCTCGCGTTGCTCCATGGCGAGAGTGCTAAATTGATATCGATCGTCAACCTCTTCTCTGGGACCTTTTGCTTGGACTCTCTCGCTTTCGATGCTTCATCTTCACTATCTGACACATCGCTGTCCGTTTCGTAGGCGGAACCCTCGTCCTGCATGAGTTCTTCCTCATCTAACAACAGTGTAATGGTATTCTCGTGCAACTTCAAAGGTAGATGAATAATAGATGCCACGGGGTTTCTTCGCTTCTGTTCCAACTCGATGAGCTTTCCTATTTCAACCCAGTCCATACCCTGCGCAATTAGACCGTTGACTGCATCCATAGCCTCTTGTACCCGTTCCACATTGGCTTCCAACGCGCCAGCTTTGCGTACATTGAGCTCTTGGACCTCTTGTAACCCACCCAGTCTCTTCGCTTGATCCTGCCGTGCTGCCTCAATCTTCCTCTTGGCTGTGATCTCTCTTTCTTCTAGTCGAGACTCGAGCTTTTGACCCTCAATTGAGGAGAAGAACTCATCAACGGTCTTATTGAATCCTTCATATTCTAGGAAGATAGAAGTAGGATCATCCTCGAATTGTCGAGGTCGGAAAGGGTGGAAGTCGTCGTAGATCAATCCCCTGCGTGAGGTTCCCTCCTGATCTTGTGCACTATCTTTCTTCTTGGCTATAATAAATCCTTTTGCGACATCTGAGCTGGTGATCTCTTGAATGACACGTTGAGCTTCTTGCAGAGATCTCATCAAATGATTTAATTGTAATTCGTTCTGTAGAACTTCTTGCGGCTTCAGGGAAGAATCAAAACCTGTCACTCGCATCGCGTGGTCTATAAGAATTGGTGGAAACTCTGTAATGGAAACAGCTAGGGCTTTCCTCAAAGCATCTGCAGCCTTCTTCTTGGACTTCTTTCCGGTTACTAAGCCATCCTCCCCTCTGTCTGCAGCCTTCTGCAGAGCATCTTGTACTCGCTCCTTCGTCAACGGTGGGATTCCCGCATAATTTTGTCTATTCTCCAAAGAATACTTCAGTCCAACCCGAAGCTCCTCTTGTCCCTCTCCAGCCGAGACAGGGCGGAGTAGAGCTAAGATGTTCAGCTCCTTATCGGTAAGGAGTATATTTCCACCAGCATAAAATTCCAGAAATAGCTTATACTGCCCATCACTGAATTGTAATTCGATAATACGATCTGTGCCAATTTGCGAGACTGAGGTGACTCTTCTTGTTTTCAAAAACTTCCGTAATCGTGCGACGAAGGGGGATGGCGCTGCAGCTGTGGCTCGAGAGAATTCGGTTAGATGGCACCGAAAGCCAGAATCTATGACGATTTGTTGCTTATGATCCGGCTTCGCGAACTTGACAAGAAAGATTTTCAAGGATAGGTCGTAGATGTTCGATACGCGTAGAGTCACAAGCGCATTGGAGAGCTCGTGCGCGATGACCTGACGGAATTAGTACTCTGGCAGATAAGGATACCGTTGATGAGTTACCTTGACATCAAGAGAAGAGAATCTCTGCTTCATGTTGTGGTTGTGAAGCTCGTTGTCGCGGGGAAGGCGGGATCTGGTGGGGCAATTTGGATGTTGACGATGATGTCGTCGCTCAAATAAATGTTTGGGTCACCGTAGCGGGCTGACTTTATCCTCCCACCGATACAACATGAGTTCACAAAACCCCATTGTTTCAATATGGCTACGTGAATTGAGAGGAAGTTTTCCTAATGGGTTCACCCTAACGGTGTACTCCCTCTATGGAAAGATACTCCTTCCTCCCTATTTCTCAGGCCCTGACACCCCTGATAACGTGCATTCCATCGATCAAGTGATCAACTCCTTGGATTCCACCTCTTCTCAAGGTACAGATAGAGGCGCGTGTGTAACGGACCAACGTACTCTTCCTTTTCAAAGTAAAGCTTCCGTCCGAATTCTTTCGGTCACCTTCAGCTGGATACTCAGCCAGCCTCATCTGTAGATGAGACTTCAACGGTGGCGTCTATTTCCTATATTCCATTGGATCTACAAGTTCACCACATAAAGGTTGAGCTTCGAGAAGCCTTTGAAATTGAAGTACTTTGAACCGTCACAACTTTTCATTAAGCGCCCACTTGTTTATCGTCACTGACTCTGAAGCCCATGTCCCACACTCACTCATGGTTAGTTTCCAGCTCGTCAAGAACTCTCACAACAGAGAAGCCAATATCAGCTAAAATATTTCGATCATCTTTCTACACTCATATATATTTCCTACATCTTCTTGTTCTCATCTCTATATAAAAGCCACTCAAATTCTCACTCAATCCCACACTCCAATCCCACCTCTCAGAGCAAACTCCAAAAATGCACTCCCCAACCCATACCACCACCGCTGCCGGCTGCCCAGCCTGCAAAATCCTATCCTCAGCCGTCACCATCGTCCCCCTAATACCTCCCTAGCCTCAAGAATTACGCAGTAGGCAGCCGACGCCACCACCAGAGAACTAGACGGGAACCAGCTATTAACGAGTCTAAATTCTTCTTTGAATTGCGACAGTCTATTTGATTTGCCGAGCAACGAGATAAAAAGGCAGGATAATCGCTCAAATGCGGACTTTGTTGCAATTTGGCTTTGCAAATATTATTCAAATGCTTCAGAAGCAGGCTCCAGGTGGTTAGGACTGGTTTAGAGCTGGAGGGGTCTTTTAGAAGCGTACAATTCAGTCGTGTTGGGTCTCTTCCTTGGACCACAGGATAAGATGGTAGCGCCCAGAATTTCGCATTGTTTGATGCAGAGAAAACAAGGCTTTCGCGGTTTTCTCTACTCTCAAGTTGAGAGTGATAGCTTTTAGGTGAAAACGAATCTATTTTTCGTCTATTGCATATTGACAGTATGTTTATCGCTGTAATATTGAGGAATAATTTAAGTCGAATGTACGGAATCACAGCTAGAGCTCCACGGCTTGGTAAACTCCGAAATGCAATGCCGGCGTCACCACTGCCAACGCTGTACCACCACAAAATCTCCTGAACGTGGCCCAATAAGCGCTAGATTTTTTGCGCCACTTAACCTCTGCTGCGCCTGAACAGCCATCCATTTCTCGCTCTTAGTCAAAGATCCCGTCTCGCAAATGCAGGAAGGGCAACGCGGCATTTGTGATAGCTCCTCTGATTGGGACACGATAGGACCTGTCTTCTTGAGCATCATTCTATGGGTTTCAATCCGAAGCCGAAATATTGGATTAGCGCAGCTAATGGCTGCTTTTCAGCCTCCCATTTGGCTTTTCAGCTGGTCAAAGACTCGTTTATCACGCCCTTAGCAGTTAGTGATTAGTTGTAATGTGTTACTATCCATACCAGTAAAAGTTAACTGCTCCAAGACGTCTACATACTTCTTAAAATATCACTTATCCCGCGATTTCCAAGAGCTTTCCTATCGGCCAGTTACCACACTTTATCATCCTTCATTAACTTGCTGCCTGAAAACATCGCCATGTGGGGAGTAGAGATCAATCCCGAACAGGCCTTTGTCTACTCCATATTCGGTATCCAGTACATGGAAGACGAGCCGAACCTAGAACAGCAAGCACGCATCGACACATTCGACAGCCTCATCACACCATCCGCCAAACACATCGAGAACATCATACAAGACAACTCGCCATCCGGTTCCAAGACTAGAATATGGCTCGCCTACTGGACATCCCTACCTTCGTACAAAGAGTGGTGGGAGCGAAGCGACGTAGCGGAGTTCTGGAACTCTCTCCCTCCAGATGCAGGCACGTATCGAGAGGTTCTCACGGTCCCGAGCGGACGAACACAGATGGGAATTTCGGCAGAGAAAGCCGAAGGCATGGCTCACATCGGCACCGTGACACCATATACGTCGAAGATAGGCTATTGGGGATGCTACCGCGATCGCTACTCTGAAGCCTCCAAAGAGAACCGTCTCGAAAGCTCTCTTTCTACCCCTCCCGAACCTCAAACAGCAACAGCGAAAATTCGAGCAGGTCGTGTTCGCATGAACACGTTTCCAGATAATCTATGTTTTGTGGTTGAGGGACAGGATCACTCTGCCATTACCAAGGAAGAAAAGGATCATTGGTTCGAGAACTTCGATGGCTCGGTCACGAAATGGATCTCCGATCTCGAAGCAGCGGGACCTGCAGCTGGCATCCTAGATACGCGACTATGTTATGCACCATCCAGCGGGACCTATCGAAACCAGAGTCCTGCGGTCTTGAACTACAATCGCAAAGTGCAGCTGTTTTACTTCTTGGATCATGGGTATATGGAGAAGATTGGATGGAGTAACAAGGGACATGTTGCATTGAGAAATAATTTCTTAAAAGATTATTGTCCGGGAGGGAAGATGGCGGATATTGCTAAGTTGTTACTGTGGGTGGAGACGAGCGTGGTGAAGAAAGGGGAGATTGAGTGTGAGTATGTGGGGTGTTTGGAGGGGACGGGATTCATGGCTTATGACAATAACGACGCTTTCAAAAGTGAGGTGGATGCGCCTCCTGTTGGATGGACAAGTGCTTTGAAAGGTTGGGTTTCATGGGCAACTTGAGTGGAATTGATTGAGCGTGGTTGGATCAATCCAATCGGTTCTTATCCTGTTCGGACGACTAAAATCTATATTTAGTCCTCTCTAACATGGTTTCATCCGCTCGTTGCTATATTGTGCGGTTTTGTATGCACATATGCAAATATCTAGAGTAGAAACGAGAAAAAAGTCCTTGCAAGTCCGGCAGTGATATATCATTCGTTGGGGAGATGGGGGATTTCGCAAAGGCAAGCTATTTGGAATCTCCCCTTTCTGGTATCGTGTTGGATGCCGAAAATTTATATGTATGGCCTAGACACTTTAGGGCCCTCGGGAGTCTAAGGGATTGAGGACAAGCCGACTCGAGGAAAGAGCAGCTTGATGTAGGACCAATAACGGATGACGAGGCTATTTACTGGACACAAAGGTCATCCCGACTGTCGTGCTTCTCCAAGAAATAAACTCCGTCAGTAATATCCCTTCAAAGGCTGTTGTGAAATCCTATCATAGGGTGATCTTGTATGGAGGCTTGCTTTTCAGTGAACCATAACTCACCACAAGATGCCCAGTTGGCAGCGAGAAATCTTTTGGTTGGATGTATCTGTTCCATCAGATCTTTGGCAATGACCGCTGTTTGTATCAATGACCTTGGCATCGTATCTGATCAGGAGATTCAAGCGGCACGTTGCACATCTCCGTGTCGAGCGAGGCATGGGCGATCGAGAATTACGGGTACCTGCATCGAGAGAGATGTCGATTAACAGGACACGAAGGAGAAATCATAAGATTTGCAATTTCAAGAGATCGGTGAGTCTCCAGGTGAAGGTTTATCTATGCTTCAAGGCTTTCTGCATGACGGCTTTTTTTTTCTGCATCGTCGACGTTCCTTCCTTAGTTGGTCTTTCATTTTGTATTACCCCCAACCGCTTATCAGTACCAATTTTCCTGAAACCCTCTCTTCTTCAATCTCCTGTTGAAGATCCTATGATTCCTAAACCTCTCTTTGATGTTCTCTTCGATTCTCCTCGTGGATCGATTCTTCTTCTGACCATAACGTTCTCTTGACAACACTGCTATTATCTTTCTGTCATTATTGTTGTTGTTAATTATAAATGATACCATGATCGCCGTAGGGTACAGTTTCAGCCTAGAAATTGCATCTTTTGCTCAGTGAATATGCTAACATTCAGCGAAGGAACACAATGGTGCCTTCAAAAATCGACGAAGGAGTTCCCTATTCGTTCTCTCCGCTCTTTCAACTCTTGCAATTCTATACACTCTCCATTTCAGCGTTCACCCTGACACTGCCATTTTCAAATCATCTCTCAATCCCTTCGACGACGCGAATAAAATATCAGTCGCAGACTCTTCCCTCCCGTGGCCACCAACAATTCCTTCCAATGTAGCTACTTTGATCGACGGACGACCAATCGATAATCTCGTCCCTTTGATCCTCCACTTCTCTTACGTCCTCGGCCCATCATGGCCCATCATCATCTTCACCCTCGAAACTATCCCCATCCCGACATCCACTCCCTTCCAACGTGCTCTCGCATCCAACCGCATCCAGATCCGCCACCTCCCACCCAACATTACCTTCCATGTCCGCGAACAAGTTTCCGAATTCCTCACTTCTCCCTGGCTATACGAGCAACTTGCGCCAGCAGGCCATATCCTCCTCTTACAAGCCGATTCCATTCTTTGCGCTAATTCCGAACTGAAAGTAGAGGACTTTACGAAGTACGATTTTGTGGGGGCACCAATTAGAGAAGGGATGTGGGCACATGACGAAGGAATGAATGGTGGTTTGTCGTTGCGGAATCGGACATTGATGTTGGAAATCTTGAACAAATGGAGTTGGAAAGAGGAAGCAGCTGCGGATCCGCATAATGCGAATGTGATATACGAAGATCAATGGTTCTACAGGAAGATGAAGGAGATGAATATCGAAGCTGCAAAGACAAATACTTTGACTCCAGAGAACGGAGACACCGGTTTAGAAAGTTGGAACAGGTGGGAAGTTGCGAGAATTCCTCCGCCGAGTGAGGCGATGAAGTTCAGTGTGGAGAGTATTTGGTATGACCGACCATTGGGGTATCATCAGACGAGTTCGCGGTTTGGTGATCGGTTAGAGGAGGTTTATAAATGGTGCCCCGAGTACAAGCTGGTCAATACTGCGAAGATTCGGAATAAGAACGAGCCTGTTTGAATTTCTTGGGGATCTATTGCCATTTATATCACGTCATTGCTTGCCAGAAAGGAGAACGTGCTTTACGGATATTGCAGTTGCATTTCAAAAGCTTTAGGGGACAAATGTTGTACGATCATCACGGCCGTGTGAGCTAAGCTCCGCTTCTATGCTATTGAAAAGGGATTTTCGAATGATCGAATTTTGCTCACAAACTATCAATTCTCCTAATAATTTTAGATTCCGAACTCCAAGCTCCATACCCAGGCTTCCCAATCTTCTAGTAATCTCAGTCACTTACTCTATTTGCAACCCATATTCCCCTCCCTTAGTTACTCACGCATCCTGTCCCTTCACCGTAGCCGCAGCCCCCTTCGCATTCCCCTTCCTGATGGGTAAAGCAATTCCCTAATATCCTAATCAGCATCTCACGCACTTCAACGCCCAGAAGAAGAATAAATCAACTCACATCCTTAACCTCATTTCCCCCCGTCTTTCCCCCCTCACTATTCAGCGCCTCAACTATCCTCTCAACCGTCATATCTTGAGCATCCCAATCCTGTTTCGTGAAATCCCTCCAGCCGGGGAATAATCGATCTAAGGTTATGAAGGCTTCGGTGTATACGGGGTTTTTCTCTAAGTTGTACTTGGAGGGCGCGTCGGGGGTCGTCTTGGTGTTGGCATTGGTATGGGTGTTGGTTGAGGTAGATCCTTCGCCACGGAGGATGAGGGAGTTAGGGAGTGGGATTGGTTGGGGAAGAGCGGTGATGAGTGTTAATAGGGAGAGGAGGAGGGTTGTGGTGGAAGGAGAGAAACGCATGTTGGTGGATGATATGGGTTTGAGAAGAGACAAAGGATTAGTAAAAAGGAGGAATGTCTCTTAGCTTTTGGTGTGGAAACGGTTGTGGGCTGAGATAGATGCCCTGTTGAGCTAGAAATGGGATGAGGATGTATTAATTTAGGATGGAGAGATGTTGAACTAGATATGATTTGAAAGACGATGTAAACCTGAAGATTGAGATGTTAATTGCGGAATTTTTTGGCTTGGAAAGAGATATCTTTTATATCCTTTGGAACAGCTCTAGACAGGAAGAACGAGGGAACACTTTTCAAGTATGTTATTTTCGTTTAGCACATATTGGTCCCTTCTTTTGAACCGCAGTTCATCCTTCTCAATCTAACACCCACTTAGTGAGGATATAATTAGATCATCTCGGTCTCATAGTTTCTTTTCATCCTCCTCAGCGCAAAGATCTGGGTAAAGTCACCTATAATTAGGGGTTAGTGATTTGAATTTCATTAGCTTCAAGGATTGTGGAGCATCCAAATTTTCTCTTCTTATGTCAAAATATCGGTCCTTATGTGGATATTGAGGCTCATCGTTGCGGGTCTTGAACTTGCGGTAGAATTTCGGGCTCACGTGGGCACTTGGCATAGGTATATAGCGTTTGTTCCTACCTTAGTCTCGAGGACTGCGGGGCTCATATTTTGTTCCCTACCAATGCTTGCGGACACCCGGTCAACATGAAGTCTGAAAGTGGATGCTCATAGCCTCGTAGGGCTGACGGTTTAAGGATTGTGGAGCCTATATTACGTTTCTTTGGAGAGGCTAATAATGATCAGAGAGTCTTGCCGCTGGTGGGGCCTCTCAGCCTCGAGGATTGTGGGGCCAGTTCATAGCCTCCAGGGTATGACCACGCTTCTCGGAAATGTTGCCGACTTCTGCGGCTCTTGCCGTATGTGGGAATTCACAGCTTCAAGAATTGTGGAGCTCGTATCGTTTAGGAGTTGAGGGCGCAATATCCTTTCTAGTAATCTAGTACAATATATAACCACTATGCAGCTTAAAAAATCTTGTCTAAATTGTAACGCATATCTCCAGAGATCTTGTATTACGATTTGGACTAACTCGTGTACGCGGCCAAATGATCTACCTCAGCATCTGAAGCGCCCCGGTATTCAGCATAAGCTCTAAATTGAGGGTCAAGCATCCCATCACTTGATCGAAAGAACTTCTTGCAAGATATGGATTAAACTCGAGTCTCCGCTAGGCAACCTCGATATGATGTGCGCCTTATCTTCTACAAAGTCCGTCACTTCCGAAATCCGGGAAAGCACACCGCATCAGTCCTTGTGTTATTCAACTTCCCAGAAAGGAGCGTGGGAAAAATTCGACAGCTCAAGTCCAGCGTCAAAATCTCTATTTACATTTCTCGTGACGGTCAATAATCCCCACACTGCTCGACAAAGCCCCAGCACTCCCGGATGAGATCTCGAGTCCACCATTTCACACTGAGCCGCATGCATTGTCTTGCATCGCAGCTGAATTTTGATAGCAGCTTTTTTTTACCTTTGGGATAGATTGAGTAAACA
>Ga0182030_10007130_pt1 | contig 23419 bp, 20 predicted proteins | sample 812S3MmetaG_FD_121299 | JGI IMG/M metagenome (GOLD analysis project Ga0182030, IMG submission 121299) | Permafrost microbial communities from Stordalen Mire, Sweden - 812S3M metaG (Illumina Assembly) | ecosystem: Environmental > Terrestrial > Soil > Wetlands > Permafrost | place: Sweden...
CAAAGAGATTTCCGTTCATCGCTTTCCAGTGTAGCGGGCCGGGGGCCGTAGCCGCGCTCGCACTCTTTGTTACCGGCGGCCGGCTTCGCGCATCCAATCAGCCATGAGCACAGAAAAGGCAACATTTGGTGCGGGATGCTTCTGGGGTGTGGAGGCGGCCTTTGCCGCGCTGCCCGGCGTAACGGCCACGGCCGTGGGCTATGAAGGCGGCCAGTTGGAGCGGCCCAGCTACAAGGACGTCTGCACCGATACCACAGGCCACGCCGAGGTGGTCGAGCTTGACTTTGACCCGGCCGTCATCAGCTACGAGCAGATCCTCGATGCCTTCTTTGCGCTGCACGACCCAACCACGCTCAACCGCCAGGGCCCGGACTGGGGCGCACAGTACCGGTCCGCCATCTTCTTCCACTCGCCCGCGCAGGAAGCCCAGGCCCTCGAGAAAATCGCCCAGCTCACCGCCGAGGGCCGCTTCAAGCCCAAGCGAATCGTCACCAAGGTCGAGCCGGCCCAGACCTTCTGGCGGGCAGAGGAGTACCACCAGCGCTATCTTGAAAAGCGCGGCCAGGCCAGCTGCCACATCTAGTCCCTTAACGCCCGCGACGCCAGCCGCCTCAGCAGGCCGCCGGCTTACTCAGCGCCTTCGCCATCCGCACCAGGCTCGACTTGAGCCGGCTGCTCACTCGCAGTCTCCTCACTCACGGTTTCCTCGCTCACGGCCTCAAGATACTCCGGCTGGGGCGTCATGAGCGGCGGCTCACCGTCTGCGGCGCCCGGCTCATCCTTCCACAGGCAGGCGATCCACCAGATCAGCACGGCGATATACACAACGCCGTTGGCGTTGAACAGGTTATCGCGCAGGCGTAGAAGGTGATCTAACTCAGCCTGGGTATGCGGCGCGGCGGTGCGTGCAATGTACTGCCAAATTCCCTCCACCGCGAGCTGCGACGAGGACGCAGTGGAGAGCCCGATCACCAACCGCTGCACGTGCGTGTGCCAACCAGCGCCGGTGCGCCGGCCCAGCAGCACCACCAGCAGTCCCAGCTCCACGGTCAGCAGATCCACCAGCATGTCGAGCTTTTGCGCGCCCAGCTGCATCAGGCGCAGCGCGGCCATGGGTGAGTCGGCGGTGAGCGTCTTCCAGGCCGGCCATGGTCCCCACGCGGCCAGCGCCAGAACCCCCACCAGCAGCACGGCCAGCGCCCCCTGCAGCCAAACCGCGCGCCGTACCGGGGCAAAGGCGCGCCGCGCCATCTCCACCACCACCAGAAAGCCCGCAATTGCGGCCACATCGGCAATGGTGACCAAGATGGTGCTCAGGGTAATGGGCGCCATGCGGCCGTAGAGCAGGCGGCTGGCCAGCAGCCGCAGGGCCATCATCACAATGCTCAGCGTGAACCAGGGAAAGCGCTTGGCGCGGTCGCGGCCCAGCAACACCACCAGCAGGACGGCCTGCGCGGCAAAGGTCAGCGTCCAAAGCGTCTGGACGGCCGTAAAGTGAAAATTAAAATGCATTTGCGCCTTGTCCGGGCCGCGCCATCGGTGCCGCGCACGCCACGCTCTCTAGTTTAACTGGCTTGGCGTGACCGAATACCAGGAATCCGCGCTTGCCGTGGGAGGGGAATGTAAGCAGTTATATGGTGCGCCCGGAGATCCGCCGCGGCGGACGAACTCCCGACCTAGCGCTCCGGAGGGTTAACCTGATGAACGAACCCAGCAATTTACACTCGGCTTCTTCAGAGCAGTAGTTTTTGGTTATTGTATGGCGCTCCCAATGTCGAGAATGGACTCGAACAGGAACTATGGCTAAACCCGAGGGGCTGTGTTACACTTGCGCGAATTTCCAGACGATCAAGGCGCCACGCCAGAATAAACATGCATTTGTGAGCTGGGCGCAGACTCTCTGTTTGGGGCACGCCAGAATCAGATGGCATCCTTCGCTTTCCGTTGGGCCGTCTTCGGGAAGAGGGTTGGCCAAGCAGCTATCAAAGACGACCAACGGAGGAATGATGAAAAACTTTTCGTTCGGTATGCTCGTACTGATGATGGCTCTTGCGTCGGTCCTAACCGCAAAGGCCAATCCTGTTACTGTCGGCCCGTTCACCTTCGGCAGCAATGATCCTTATTTAGGAGAGCCGACAATTTATCCAACGGGATCAAATGGCGGTGTCCTGCTTTCATATGGACCCTTCCCTAATTCTGGATCGGAAACGATTGCATTTACGTTCGCGATCGCTTCAGGCTGGGCTATTGACGGGATGCAATTCGGAATTCAAATCGAACCGAGCTACCCTGGGGAGTACAGCGGCGATTATGAACCTTGGGGAGTTGAATTCGCTCAAAAGATAACCTTGTGTTCCGCAACCGATGTGTGCTCCTCCGAATTGCAGAGTGTAATCTACGGATACGCGCCCCTCCCGGGCTATTCCTTCCACGCAGAAGCTGGTCCCGGCACAGGTGTGTACCAGAGTTTCCTGTATGTGGACAACGCGCAACTCACTCAAGAAGGCCCTGATCAATTAATCATATTCTTCAGCCCGGCGAGCCCGGTGCCAGAGCCGTCGTCTTGGTGGCTTGCGGGTGCAGGATTGCTCGCCTTTGGCCTATTCCGCCTTCGCAAATCAACCTTGTGAGGCTGTACCTATTGACTGCTGCATAAATAATGCAATAATAAATATTGAGGTATTGAAGACCTATGCCCAGGCTCAAGGGGAGCGCCGATCTTCTGGAAGATCGGCGCAGGCGCGCTTTGACGTTTCTGGATGATGGGTTATCTCTAAACGAGGTGGGACGGCGGATAGGATGCAATCCGAGTTCGGTGATGCGCTGGCGCGATGCTCGACGGCAGGGAGGAATCGGCGCGTTGCAAGTGCGCTTCTCTCCAGGGCGTCCTTTGAAGCTGGCCGCATCGCAGAGAAAGCGTCTGGTCCGTCTTCTGCTCAAGGGACCGGTAGCGCAGGGTTACCGGACCAATCTGTGGACCACGGCGCGGATTGCCGAGACGGTCGAGCGCGAGTTCTCAGTCCGCTATCACCCGGACCATATCGGCCGCCTGATGCACAGCCTTGGATGGACTCCGCAAAAGCCGGAGCGTCGTGCGCTGGAGCGCGACGAAGAAGAGATCGAACGCTGGAAACAAGAGGAATGGCCGCGCATAAAAAAAACGCTGCAAGGCTGGGTGCCCATATCGTCTTTGCCGATGAATCGGGCTTCCTGCTGATTCCCAACGTGGTCAGAACCTGGGCTCCGCAGGGACAGACTCCCATCCATCGTCATCGCCAGGGGCGACGGGACAAGATCTCCGTCATTTCGGGGATTTCCGTAAGCCCCAGGCGGCATCGTCTTGGCCTCTACTACCTGCTCTTCTATGACAACATCGGTCAAGATGAAGTCTGTGTGTTCTTGCGTGAGTTGCTGCGCCATCTGCGCGGCCCAATCATCGTATTGCTCGATAACTCTTCGACGCACAAAGGAGCACCGATCGAACAACTTCTCGACCGACATCGCCGCCTTCGCATCGAGCACTTTCCCTCCTATGCTCCGCAGCTCAACCCCGATGAGGGAGTCTGGTCGCTGGCCAAGCGGGACTTGGCAAATAGTTGCCCCAACGATGTGGAAGAACTGATGGAAGATATCCTCGGCTCCATCGAAGCCATTCGCAACTCTGCGGAGAAACTACGCGGGTGCATCGCCCAATCCGAGTTGCCATTTTATTTGCGTTAAAGCATTGCATTATTTATGCAGCAGTCAATAATGAGGTTATATGGTGCGCCCGGAGAGATTCGAACTCCCGACCTAACGCTCCGGAGGCGTTCGCTCTATCCAGCTGAGCTACGGGCGCGCTCTTCTAGGATAGCGCATTTATCAACGAGAATGCGCTTCAGTTCGTCCCGTCCTCTGCCGGACTTCGGAATGCGCTCACGTTTCAGCGCTTCGGTCAGAGTGGTGAACCCCTCTTGGTGAACCGCACTCTGCGTTGACCTGTAGCCGTCAGCCCCGCTCGGCATCCTCCGCCCGCTCCGTCTCGCGCTGCCTGCGGATCTCCTCCATCACCGACTGGATCAGCGCCTTGGCGCCCTCCATACCGGCCAGCACCGCCTGCAAATCGAGCGCCGGCTTGGCCGGGTTGCGAGTGGAGGCGCAATAGACGCCGTGCTGGCCCACCATGATCAGCGAGTCGGTCAGCAGGTCCAGCGCCACCGCCAGCCGGCCCCGCTCCACGCCCATCATGAACTCGAAGCGCTCCAGCTCGGCCCGTTTTTCGTCGAAAATGTCCATACCACAAGGGTACCCGAACAGCCGGGCAACGGTACGCGAAGGGCTGGGCACGTTGGGGGTATGATGGTGCATCGAGGGATCCATGGAGCCTACCGAACGCGACGCGCCAACCCCCACGGTTGAGGTCTGGCCGGCCCTGCCCCAGGCCGCTTGGTCCGACACCTGCGCCACGCTGCAGCTGTGGATGCAGGTTGTCGGCAAGATCCGCATGGCCCTCACGCCGCCCCTCAACCACTGCTGGAACGTGACTCTCTACCCCACCGTCTGCGGCCTCACCACCGGGCCCATGCCCCACGGCAGCCTCATGCTGCAGATCGACTTCGACTTCCTGGCCCACACCCTGGTGGCGGAGACCAGCGACGGCACGCGCCGCATCATTCCTCTCAAACCAATGACCGTGGCCGTGTTTTACGCGCAGCTCATGGCGGCTCTTCATGCGCTCGGCGTACCGGTCCGCATCTGGAAGATGCCGTGTGAGGTGCTGAACCCCATCGCCTTTGACCAGGACCACGCGCACAAGGCCTACGATCCGGAGTTCGCGCAACGTTTCTGGCGCGTGCTGCTGCAGACCACGCGCGTCATCACGCAGTTCCGCGCCCGCTTTCGCGGCAAGGTGAGCCCGGTGCATCTGTTCTGGGGCGCGCTTGACCTGGCCTGTACGCGTTTCTCCGGCCGCACCGCGCCCCAGCACCCCAGCATGGCCGGCCTGCCCGACCGCGTCACGCGCGACGCCTACTCCCACGAGGTAAGCAGCTGCGGCTTCTGGCCCGGCGCGCCCGGCATGGAGCCCTTCTTCTACAGCTACGCCTACCCCGAGCCGCCCGGCTACCGCGACTACTCGATCGCCCCCACCCAGGCGTCATTCAGTGAGACGTTTGGCGAGTTCGTGCTGCCCTACGAAGACCTGCGCCAATCCCCTGACCCGGACGCCGCGCTGCTTGCATTCTTGCAAAGCACCTATGAAGCAGCAGCCAATTGTGCCCGCTGGGATCGGGCTGGGCTTGAAACAGCCTTACGCCAGGACGGCTGAGAGGCCTGACAAGCATCGAGTTTTGTCACGCGGTCAACCGGCTCACACGCTCAGCTTGCGCATGTACTCCGCATCCAGCCGCAATGCTTCCATGGCGTCGATGTCGAACTCTTCCTGCTCGATGAAGTAGTGCTTCATGCCTGTCGCGGCGCGCAGAATGGGCGCGTAATTCATGGCGCCGTGGCCCAGCACAGTCGAGTGGAACTCGCCATTGGCCCCGCGCGCCATGTCTTTCACGTGCAGCAGCGGGAAGCGCTCGGGTGTCTTGCTCAGGTAGTCCACGGGGTTGCGACCGGCGGCGAACACCCAGCCGCAATCCATCTCAAAGACGACCAGTTTGGGATCGGTCAGGCGCAGCAGTTCGTCGTAGAAAACCACGCCGCCCTCCGTGCCGAACTCCGGCCCGTGGTTGTGGTAGCCGAAGACCATGCCCGCGGCCTGCACCTTCTCGCCAATGCGGTTCAGCTCGCCGGCAACCCAGCGCCAGTCGTCCAGATTGAGCTCTCCCTTGGCTGCCGGATCGCGGCGCATGGGCGAGGGGCAGACGATGTAGCTCATTCCCACGGTGTGCGCGTATTCGATGTATTCGTCCAGATGCGCGCGCAGCGGGGCCAGCGCGTGATGCGTGCTGATGCAGCGCAGGCCGGCCTGATCCATGGAGTGGCGAAACTGCGCAGCGGTGCGGTCGTAGTAGCCGGCTGCCTCCACTTCGAGGTAGCCCGCGGCGGCCAGCTTGCGCAGCGTGCCGTCAAAGTCTTTGGGCAGCAGTTCGCGGACGCTGTAGAGCTGCAACCCGATGGGCTGGCGGAGCGGCGCAGCGGCCAGACGGCGCGCGGCAATCGTAGTTGTAGCCGCGGCGGCTGCTGAAGCTTTCAGAAATTTCCTGCGCGAGGTAAAGCCCATGGGTCCCACTCCCTTTCGATTGCGCGTATTCCCTATTCCCTATTCCCTGGTCCCTGTCCTTCAATCGTCCCCGTCTCCGGGTCCCACACCGCAATGGTGCGGCCAAAGTAGGCGTAGTTGGCCATGTGGCAGCCGATGGCCGCGTGATGGCCGAAGACCTCGTCCTCCACCACGTGCTGGCGCGTGTTCACGGCGCGGAAGAAGTTGGCGATGTGGTCGGCGGTGTCGCTGTAGCCCTGCGGGACGGTGTAGCTCTCCACCTGGTTCGGCACAACCGCCACCGGCGCGACCGGATGCGCGGCGCGCCACTCCGTCAACCCCCGCTCCCGCTGCGCGGCCGTCATACCGCCCCAGCCGTAGTTCTCAAAGCGCGGCGACACATCCTGCGGCGTAAAGGTGACCGTGTTGCCGGTCACCACCAGCGTTCCCGTGGACCCGAAGAAGCTGATGCGCTCGTCCTGATCGCTGTTGCTCTGGTTGCAGTGCACGTGCACCTGGATGGCCCCGTTGGGCCCGGGGTAATCGTAGATCGTCTCAAGGAAGTCGGGAAACTCGCGGCCGTCCTTCCAGTGGTACAGGCCGCCGCTCGAGTAAGCGCGAATCGGCGCGGTGTTGAGGCCGCTGATCACCTGCACGCCACTGAGCATGTGCACAAACAGGTCGCCGCCCAGGCCGGAGCTGTAGTCGCGATAGAGCCGCCAGCGAAAGAAGCGCACCGGATCGAAGGCGCGTGCCGGAGCGTCCTGCACAAAGCGCGCCCAGTCCACGGTCTGCGGGCTGGCGTCGTCGGGGATGGGATACATCCACGCGCCACCCGGGGAGTTGCGGTTCCACTGTGCGTCGACGGAGTGCACCTGGCCCAGCCGGCCTGAGGCGTAAATCTCGCGCGCCTTGGCGTAGAGGATGGAGCTCACCCGCTGGCTGCCGGCCTGGAAGATGCGCTTGCCTTTTTGGACCGCTTCCACCATCGCCTGCCCGTCGGCCACCGAGTGCGACATGGGCTTCTCGCAGTAGACGTCTTTGCCCGCGGCCACCGCGTCCAGCGTCACGCGCCGGTGCAGGTGGTCGGGCACGCCGATCAGCACAGCGTCCACATCCTTGTCGTCGAGGAAGGTGTGGTAATCGCCGCTCGAGGGGAACTCTGCGCCATAGGCCTCTTTGGCCGCCTGGTGGCGCGTGGTGTAAAGGTCAGCCGCGCCCACGCAGACGCCGCTGGGCACCAGCCGCGCTGCGCGCAGCAGGTCGCAGCCGCGAATGCCGGTACCCACAATCGCAAAGCGGATTTTCCGCGTGCCCGGGTCAACCTGGGCAGCCAGCGCCGCCGGTTCCAGCAGGGTTGTGTTGATGGCCGCGCCAGCTGCCGCCGCACCCGCGCCCATGCGCATGAAGCCACGCCGCGAAATGAGCAATGGATCGAATGGGGGATTCAATGGGGGATTCAAATGGAGATCTCCGGGAGTTGCCGCTTATAGCCGTTCTCCAATTGCTGTACTCCGAAAGCAGGATGATAAGTGGCCTTTTTCCTTAACAAAAGGCCGCCTTGCACGCAACCACACAGGACACATGAATTGAAGAACTGCTCAAGACGGCAATTCTCTCTCTCCGGAGTGCCTTGTGTCCACACGCGGCCGATAGACAATCGTTTGCGTGCGGACGGTTTCAGGCGATACCATCCCAGACGGAAGACGGGAGCACGCACGATGATGACGAATTTTCCAATGGATTTGAGCCGGGCGACCGGCAGCAATGGTCGAGATGGACTCAGGGTGGCCCTGGCACTGGGAGTGCTGGCTCTGGCCGCGTGCGCTGCCGGCGCGCAAAAGCAGGAGAAGGCGCCGGATTTCGGCCCCAATATCTTGGTCTTCAACCCCTCCATGCCTTCCGCCGGGGTGCAAACACAGATTGACCGCGTTTACGCGACGCAGCAGCATAGCGAGTTCGGCGCCGGCCGCTACGCGCTTCTGTTTCTGCCCGGCGGATACAAGGTCGATGTCCCGGTCGGCTTTTACACCCAGGTCGTGGGCCTGGGCGCCTCGCCAGACGCGGTGCACATCACCGGCAACGTCCACTCCGACGCCAGCCTGGACCACAACAACGCCACCTGCACCTTCTGGCGCGGGGTTGAGGGCTTCTCCGTGACGCCCGCCGGCGGACCACTCAGCAATACCATGCAATGGGCTGTCTCCCAAGCCGTTCCCTTCCGCCGCATGCATGTGCTGGGCAGCCTGGTGCTGCACCAGGACAACGGCTGGGCCAGCGGCGGCTGGATCTCCGACTCGCTCATCGACGGCAACGTGGGCGCAGGCACGCAGCAGCAGTGGATCAGCCGCAACAGCCAGTGGGGCAGCTGGACCGGGTCCAACTGGAACATGGTCTTTGTCGGCGTCGTTCACCCGCCGGAGGGCGACTGGCCGCAGCCGCCCTACACCCGCGTCGCCCAGACGCCTGTGGTGCGCGAGAAACCCTTCCTCCAGGTCGATGCCGACGGCCACTACAGCGTGCGGGTTCCCGCGCTTGATCACAATTCGGCAGGAATCACCTGGAAGAGCGGCGCAACGCCGGGCCAGACGATTCCGCTCAACCGCTTCTACATCGCTCACCCCGGCCGGGACACTGCGGCCACCATCAACGCACAGCTGGCCGCGGGCAAACATCTGCTCCTCACCCCAGGCATCTACGACCTGACCGAGCCCATCCGCGTTACGCGGCCCGATACCGTGGTGCTGGGCCTCGGCTTTGCCACGCTGCATCCGGTCAAAGGCACTGCCGCCATCACCACAGCGGACGCGGACGGCATGATCATTGCCGGCCTGCTCTTCGATGCCGGTCCTGCGCTCTCTCCGGTTTTGCTGGAAGTGGGACCTGCGGGCAGCAAGGCAAGCCACGCGGGCAATCCCATCTCCCTCCACGATGTCTTCTTCCGCGTGGGCGGAGCGGACGTGGGCCGTGCCGGGGTGAACCTGCTCATCAACTCGAACGACACCATCATTGACCACACCTGGATCTGGCGCGCGGACCACGGCGCCGGCGTGGGTTGGACCAGGAACCTGAGCGCCAATGGCCTGGTCGTCAACGGCAACAACGTCACCGCCTACGGGCTGTTTGTCGAGCACCACAAGGAGTTCCAGGTGCTGTGGAACGGCAACGGCGGCCGCACGTACTTCTATCAATCCGAAATTCCCTACGACCCGCCCGACCAGCCCAGCTACTCGAGCGCATCCGGCGTCAACGGCTGGGCGTCTTACAAAGTGGCCGACAGCGTGACCAGCCACCAGGCCTGGGGCCTGGGCGTCTACTCGGTCTTCCTCAAGCCGGATGTTGTCCTCACCCGCGCCATTTAGGTTCCGCGCGCGCCCGGCGTCGCATTCCACCACATGATCACGGTTGCGTTGGGCAAGTTGGGCGCAATCTCCAACGTGATCGACGATGCAGGCGGGTCAACCTCGATCAAGCCCTGGATTACGCCCAAGGTCACCGAGTTCCCATAAGACGCGTTGCAAAGAGCCCTCGGTTGAACGTCGCGCACCGAACGCGCCCCGGAGGGGCAGCAGGAGAGTAGCCCAGGACAAGTCCGCCGCTGCGGACGCAGTCCTGGGTCCGCTGCCAAAATCCGCTCGCGCCCTGGAAGGGCGCTGTGAAATGCTCGCTCATGTGGAGCGAAGGGAAAGAAGCCGCCATCAGTGCTTCGCGGTCCGCGCGGTCGTGATCACCACCACGCTGACAAGCACAAACGCCGTCCCCACAATCGTTCGCTGGCCCACCGCCTCGCCGCCCAGAAAGTAGCCAACCACCACCGCCACCACTGGGTTGACGTAGGCATACGTGCCCACCTTGGTGGGTGACTGGTGATGCAGTAGCCACACATACGCGGTGAAGCCAATAATCGATCCCGCCACAATCAAATAGGCCAGCGCCAGCCACGCTCCCCGCGAAACTGCCGCTGGATGGAATCCGCGAAACTCACCGAACGCAGCAGCGGCCACGGCCAGCAGGATTCCGCCGGCCAGCATCTGCACGCCGGAGCTCATCACCTTCGACTCGGGCAACGGCAGCTTGCGCGCCAGTGAGGAGGCCACCGACCAGCTGACCGACGCAATCATCAGCGCCACCGCACCTCTGTGGTCAATCGGCGCGCCGCCCAGATTCAACGTCCGGCTCATCAACACCGCCACGCCGGCCATGCCGATCCCGAGCGCCACGGCCAGCCGCACCGTGAGCCGTTGCGTGCGCAAAAAGACGATCTCGCTCAGCGCCATGAAGGCCGGGATCGTCGCTAGCATCACCGCGGCAATCCCCGAGGGCACGCGCTGCTCGGCCCAGAACAAGAGGCCGTAGTCGAGCACAAAGATCAGCGATGCCAGCAGGCTTGCCGCAAGCCACTGCCGCGCGGTGGGCGAGCGCTCTCCCCGCGCCAGCATCCAGCCATAAAGCACGGCACCGGCCACAGAAAACCGCATCGAAGCCAGAATCAGCGGCGGAACCTCGCCGACGCCGATGCGAATGGCCAGAAACGTTGACCCCCACACAAAGTAGATGATTGCGAAGGCCAGCAGGGTCTTCCAGCGCGCGGGAGGGAGAGTGGCTTCCATCCTTAGTTTCTAACAGGACTCTGCCCGGCTTTCCAGCTTCGCGGCACTGCGGACCGGCGCGGACGCAGGGGCGTGACTTCCGGATAGCCGACCATTCACTCCGAACTCTAAAATCCCGTAGTGGGCGGCTCGTTGGGGGTGAGAATCTCCCAGCGAAAGGCGAGGGTGCTTTAATGAGACAGTTGGATTTGGAACGTATGCAGAAGAGTGAGAGAGTTAGCCGGATGACCCATCGAGACCAGGAGGCAACCAAGCGGCCGAGTGTCTTCTTCGCGGCAGCGATATCCCCAAACAAGATCGGAGGGGTTGAGACGTTTTCGATTGAACTTGCCCGCCAACTGAATAGGCGAGGCTGGGACTTGACGATTTGCTTTCTGGATCATCCGCCTCCGCTGGTTGAGAAATCGCTTCTGGCTTCCGGAAATGTATCGCTTGCGGTGATGCGTGACCAACTGGGCATGGGACTGTCGAATGTAAAAGAGTCCCTAAAATTGTTCCGAAAACATCGGCCAAAGGTACTTTTGTACACGTTGGGCGGGGTGGTGCGCTGGTGGCCACTGCTTGGCCGCCTCGTGGGGGTGAGGCGCAGTTTTTACTACGATCAGACGTCGCGAAAGGCGAAGAATTACGGCTACCATGCGTCGAAGCGCGTGCAATTGCTGATGAAATTGCTGTCGGGATCGGTGTGCGCGACGCAGTTCGTCAAGGGGTGCTCGGACCGCGAAGGGATCATTCCGTCAGGAAAGAGCATAGTCATCTACAGCGCAGTCGATACCGGCCGCAATTTGGGTGACGGCGAAGTCTTCAAGAAACGCTACGAGATACCGAGAGGGCGGATTGTTGTACTGCAGATCAGCTGGTTGGTCCCAGAAAAAGGAATTGATCTGGCTTTGCGCGCGGCAAAGCGAGCCCTGGAGGTTCGGAAGGATCTTCAATTTGTTTTCTGTGGCGATGGAGCCAACCGGGAAGAGTACGAGCAATTGGCAGAAAAACTTGAGATTGCGGGAAACGTGACCTGGACCGGACAGATCGAAGATTTGCCCGGGAGCGGTGCATTCCGGGCCGCAGACATCCAGATTCAATGTTCGCAGTGGCATGAGGCGTTTTGCCTGGCAGTTGCCGAGGGGATGTGCGCAAGTCTACCGGTGGTAGCATCCCGGATCGGCGGGTTGCCGGAACTTGTAGAAGACGGGATAAATGGATTCCTGTTCGACCCGAAGTCCGAGATCGAACTTGCGGATGCAATTCTGAAAGCAGCGGCAGACGAAAAATTAAGGGCGCGGATGGGGGCCATCGGGCGCGAGAGGGCGATCGAGAGTCATGACTTGGTGCGAAATGTAGGCCTCTGGCTAGATATTCTCTTGAGGTCAGGAAAAGGCCTTCGCTGATAAGAGCCAAACTTCAGAGTTGTGGCCGAATTACCGGCAAACCGGAAGTTATCCAATGCGGCGTTGGCTGGGGGAATCATGGGAGAATGGATGGGTAGAAAGCCATGACAAACGACAATCACGAACAATCCCTGCCCGCCCTCGAACAAGCGCCCGAGCCCGTCGCCGAACCCATTGCGGAGATCGTGCCGGAAGGCATCCCAGCGCCTGTTTCTCCGCAGCCTGTTGCCGAAGACCCCCAGCCCGTCCCTGCGGACCCTCAGCCGGAGCCGATCGTCGAACCCGTTGCCGAAGAGCCCGCCGCTGCTCCTGTTGCGGCTATCGCTGCGGAGGCTGCTGTCGCCGATCCAGCACCGACACCCGAGCCGGCCCGGGCGCCGATTGCCGCGCCCAAGCCGAGTCCAGCAGCAAGGCCCGCTCCGGTGCCCATCGCCGAAGAGCCCGTAGAAGACTTCGGCGAAATGCTCAAGCAATTCGAAAAGAGCCACTCGCACAAGAGCCAGCCCGGCCAGAAGCAGCTCCAGGGCGTGGTCGTGTCGCTCTCCGCCGACCAGGTCTTCCTCGACATCGGCTACAAGACTGAGGGCGTTCTGCCCCGCTCGGCATTCGACGACAACGCCGCCGGCGTCAAGCTCGGCGACAGCTTCCCCGTCTCCGTGACCGGCCGCAACGAGGAGCACTACTACGAGCTGTCGCGCTTCAAGGTAGCCCAGCCGCGCGACTGGTCGGCGCTGGAGGCCGCCTTCGCTGAGAAGACCGCCATCGTGGGCACGGTGACCGAGGTCGTCAAGGGCGGCCTGCGCGTGGACGTGGGCGTGCGCGCCTTCATGCCCGCCAGCCGCAGCGGCACCCGGGACGCGGCCGAGCTCGAAAAGCTGGTTGGCACCGAGATCACCTGCCGCATCACCAAGCTCGACGTGCAGGATGAAGATGTCGTCGTCGATCGCCGCGTCGTGCTTGAGGAGCAGGCCCGCGGCGTGGCCGAAGACCGCCGCGCCGCCATGAAAGAAGGCGATACCGTCACCGGCACCGTGCGCAGCCTCACGCCCTACGGAGCTTTCGTTGACCTGGGCGGCATCGACGGCCTGCTGCACATCAGCGACATGGCCCACACCCGCGTAGCCAAAGCCGAAGACGTGGTCGCCGTCGGCCAGCAGGTCGAGGTCCGCATCCTCAAAATCGATGCGGAAACCAAAAAGCTCTCGCTCGGCCTCAAGCAGCTTCAGCCCGAGCCCTGGGCCACTGTGCCGGAGCGCTTCCAGGCCGGCCAGCGCATCTCGGGCACCGTCACGCGGTTGCAGGACTTTGGCGCCTTCGTCGAGATCGAGCCGGGCGTTGAGGGGCTCATTCATGTCTCCGAAATGTCGTGGGGCAAAAAGGTCCGCCATCCCAGCGACGTGGTCAAGCAGGGCGATCGCGTGGACGCCGTGATTCTCGGCATCAAGCCCGAAGAGCGCCGCATTTCGCTCGGCCTGAAGCACGCCACCGCCGACCCCTGGAATGAAGTGCGCGTCAAGTTCCCTGAAGGCTCGCAGATCGAGGGTCCGGTCACCAAGATCATGAACTTCGGCGCATTCGTGCAACTCGCTGAGGGCGTCGAGGGCCTGGTGCACGTGAGCGAGATCGTCGCCGACCGCCGCATCAATCATCCGTCAGACGTGCTGCGTGCCGGGCAGGTGGTCAAGGCGCTGGTGCTGGCCATCGACACCGACAAGCGGCAGATCAAGCTGAGCATGAAGCAGCTGATCCCCACCAGCATTGACGAGTACATCGCCGAGCACAAGGCAGGAGACGTAGTCTCAGGTCGGGTGATGGAGGTGGGTGCGGATTCAGCCGTCGTGGAATTGGGCGAAGGCATTCGAGCGCAGTGCCGCGTGAAGGCGCAGGCCGCCGCAGCTCCCGCAGCCGAACCCAAGAAAGACGAGCCCAAGACTGAAGCGAAGGCCGATCTCTCCTCGCTCACTTCGCTCTTGAGCGCGCGCTGGAAGGGCAACGCGCCGACCGCGGCCGCCAAGCCCGAGCCGCTCGCCGAGGGCCAGATCCGCAGCTTCAAAATCGCCAAGCTCAACGCCGACGCCAAGAAGATCGAGGTCGAGCTGACCTAGAGATAGATCTCGTCGATGTAGCACCAGCGCCAGTCCTCGCCCTTCTCGGCCGACTGGATCAGCGGATGCTGCGTCGAGTGGAAATGCGCACGCGCATGGCGATTCTTCGACGAGTCGCAGCAGCCCACGTGGCCGCACTCCAGGCACATGCGCAGGTGCACCCACGTATCCCCCGTCTGTAAACACTCCTCGCAACCCTTGGTCCGCGGCTTCACCTTCTTCAGGTGCTCCGCAATGTGACTGCATGTAGCTGCCATGTTGACCTCCGCGATTTTCAGCCGTTCTACCTTCCTTTTACATCACCCGGCCCTGAGCGGCCAGTGCGGCTCGTTCTTCCTGCTCCGTCGCCCCGATCCTCTCTGCCGTGCGCATTACTCACTCCAGCCTCGCGCGCGCTTCACGGCTCTGCGCCACAGTGCACGCCGCTCGGCACGCTCCCCGGCCGTCATCTTCGGCTCAAAGCGGACATCGCCTTGCCGCTGAGCCTGCAACTCCTGCGGGCCGGCCCAGAAGCCTGTCGCCAATCCTGCCAGATAGGCCGCGCCCAGGGCCGTGGTCTCCGTCACCTGCGGCCGCACCACCGGCACGCCCAGCACATCGGCCTGGAACTGCATGAGCAGGTTGTTCACCGCAGCGCCGCCATCCACGCGCAAGGCAGCCAGCGGCGTGGTCTCGGCTTCAACCGCCTCCAGCACGTCGGCCACCTGGTAGGCGATGCTTTCAAGCGCCGCGCGCGCAATGTGCCCGGGAGAGGTGTCGCGCCTGAGCCCAATCAGCAGGCCCGCCGCGTGCGGATCCCAGTGCGGCGCGCCCAGGCCCACAAAGGCCGGCACAAACACCACGCCGCCACTGTCGGGCACGCTGGCCGCCAGCGTCTCCACCTCGGCGGAGGAGCCAATCAGTTTCAGGTTGTCGCGCAGCCACTGTACCACCGCGCCGCCAATAAAGATGGAGCCTTCGAACGCATACTCCAGCCGCTGCTGCGCGCTGGCGGCCAGGGTGGTAATCAACCGGTTCTTCGAGCGAATGAACTCTGTGCCAATGTTCTTGAGCAGAAAGCAACCGGTGCCGTAGGTGTTCTTGGCCTGGCCCGCGCTCCAGCACAGCTGGCCAAAGAGCGCCGCTTGCTGGTCGCCTGCAATGCCCGCGATGGCAATGCCGCCGAGGCCCAGCGAGGTGGTCACCTCGCCCACGTTCTGACTGGACCAGACCACTTCCGGCAGCATACTTTCAGGAACACAAAAAATACGCAGCAGTTCCGCGTCCCACTCGCCTTTCACGATGTTGTAGAGCAGCGTGCGCGAGGCGTTGGTCACATCGGTTACATGGCGCGTGCCGCTGCTCAGGTGCCAGATCAGCCAGCTGTCCACCGTGCCGAATGCCAGCTCGCCGCGCTCGGCGCGGGCGCGCGCTCCGGGAACGTGATCGAGAATCCACGCAACTTTTGTGCCGGAGAAATACGGGTCGAGCACCAGCCCGGTGCGGCTGGAGACGCTCTCCTCCGCGCCGCTTGCGCGCAGCGCTTCACAAACCGCGGCCGTGCGCCGGTCCTGCCACACAATTGCCGGATGGATCGGCTTGCCCGTCGCGCGCTCCCAGACGACGACCGTCTCGCGCTGGTTGGTAATGCCGATGGCCGCCACGTCGCGGGGCCGCGCGCTGGCCTTGCCCAGCGCCTCCACGGCGCAGCTCAACTGGCTGGTGAGAATCTCCAGGGGCGAGTGCTCGACCCATCCGGGCTGCGGATAGAACTGTTCAAACTCGTGCTGCGCCACGGAGGCAATCGAACCGGCTTCGTCGAACAGGATGGCGCGGGAACTGGTGGTTCCCTGGTCGAGTGCAAGGATGTAAGACATGTTTTTTTCCTCTGCCTTCGGGGACCAGTCAAACACCCGGCGGCCTGGGGCGGCAAGGCGAAGTGAGAAAGCTCGCGGCGGCGCATCCATTCCGCAGTCAAGTCAGAATGGATGCGCCGCGGATACGCGACCGCTTACTGCAATTCCCCGATGTAAACCCCGAACGGCCCCAACTGAATCTGGCCGATCGAGGCTGGGTCCGCCGCGCCAGGCGTCTTGAGCAGCGTCTTCACCCCGCCACTGGAACCAGCCACGCTCAGGCTCACCGTCTGCGGCTCCGCCGTGAAGTTAGCTGCGATCACCACCGACGGCGCGCCGGCCGTCTGCCGCATCCAGCTCAGCACCTTGGTGTTGGCGGTGTCGAGCATGACGTTGTCTCCATTCGCCAGCGCCGGAACGGTCTTCTTCAGCCGGATCAGCGTCTGATACCAGGTGAACAGCGAGTCGGGCTGGCCCTCCTCGGCCTTCACGTTGATCTCGGTCGAGTTGGGCGGAACCGGCAGCCAGGTTTTCACGCCGGCCTTGGAGAAGCCCGCATTCGGCTCCGCGTTCCACTGCATGGGCGTGCGCTCGCCGTCGCGGCCCTTTTCGTTGGGCCAGCCGGTCAGGCCGACCGGGTCCTTCACGTCTTCCTTGCGCGTGGGCGGCGTGGTTTTCATCCCGATCTCGTCGCCGTAGTAGAACAGCGACGAGCCGCGGCTCGCGAACAGCATGGTTGAGATCACGCGGTCGATGTCCGTGTCGTGCACGCCATCGCCGTAGCGAAGGTCGAGCCGCGGCCGGTCGTGGTTGGTAAACACCAGCAGCGGGATATTTCCGTTGATCTCCGTCTCCACATCGTTCAGTCTGGTGCGGAACTCGCCCACATCGAGCTTGTCGATGAAGCCCACCTGCGTGTCCATGGGCAGTTGAAACTCGGGCTTATCCGGCGTGCCATACTCCGCGGCCAGATCGGCAATGCTGGGCACATACGTCTCGCCGATCAGTAGCCTTGTGCCGGGAAATTTGTTGGAGTTGAACGTGTCGCTCCAGGCGCGCATCTCCTGCATCACCGCGTGGTTGCTGTCCAGGTTGTTGGTCCGCGTATCGTTCAGGGCAATGTCGCCGTATTCGTTGATATAGGATTTGCCGTCCTTGTCCAGCAGTATTTCTTCGTCGCGCATCTGGGGGTCTTCAAACAGCGTGGTGATGGCGTCAAAGCGGAATCCGCCCACGCCCCGCTTCAGCCAGAAACCAATGATGTCCTTGAAGGCCTCGTGAATCTTGGGGTTGTCCCAGTTCACGTCTGGCTGCTGAATGTAGAACTTGTGGTAGTAGTACTGGCGGGTCTTCTCGTCCCACTCCCACGCCGAGTGGCCAAAGTCCGACTGCCAGTTGTTAGGCGTTTCCCCCTTGTCGGTCGCCGTCTCGCCTTTGCCGTCGTGCCACACGTACCAGTCGCGGTAACGGTTGGTGCGCGATGAGCGCGACTGAATGAACCACTTGTGCTGGTCCGAGGTGTGGTTCATCACCATGTCCATCAGGATGCGGATATGGCGCTTGTCCGCCTCCGCAACCAGCCGGTCAAAGTCCTTCAGCGTGCCGTACTGCGGGTCAATGTTCTTGTAGTCGGAGATGTCGTAGCCGAAGTCCACCTGTGGCGAGGGATAGCAGGGGCTCAGCCAGATCGCGTCCACGCCCAGCTCCTTCAGGTAATCCAGCCGCTCGGTGATGCCGTTCAGGTCGCCGATGCCGTCGCCGTTCGAGTCCTGAAAACTGCGCGGATAGATCTCGTAGATTACAGCGTTCTTCCACCAGTTCTGCTCGCTCTGCGCGGTGGCTTCTTGCGGCGCGGAATTCTGCGGCGCGGTCTGCGCTGCGGCGACGAGCGTTACGGCTGCTATCGCCAGCGATGCGGCACAGCGATTAATCATGCGGGTCCAGTGCATTTGCGGGTCTCCTGTTTCTGCCGCTGCGCGCGGATTCCGCAGCAGTCTCTCGCAAGCCAAGCTATCACATTTGGCAGGGGGACTTCTGTGGTTTGGCGCGGTCTGAGCACCGGGAGAAGACGGCGCATGCAAGGATTGGGGTCAGACAGGCGTTCTTATCCAGAGATACAGCATTTTCGATTCAGCTCATTACGGCAAGCTGAATGCCGAGTGGCTCTCTCCTCAGCAAAAAGCCACCTCGTACGTCGTCAGCAGTGTCAACACGTGAATCGAAAATGCGCCAGACCACGCGCCCAAGGTGCACAAGATTGAACAGCGTGCGGAGTTGGGCGATGGAAAACTAACAAGTGATGTCGAGGAGCAACCCATGAAAACCAGAATTGCCGTGATTGCGATCATCTTGACTGTTCTTTCGACGCTGATGGCGAATGGCCGTGCGCAAACGCCACAAAAAAGTTCCACACTCACCATCGCGGGACACCCAGGAGAAGCGCAGCTGCTTCAGGTCAACGGCAAGTCGTATGTCGAAATTGAGACACTTGCGCGGCTCACTCAAGGAACCCTATCGTTCAAAGCCAATCAGACCGTTCTCACGCTTCCCCTCGCGGATCGAGAGCTGCAGGCGCCCGCGCCCCATGCAGTTGCGGGCTTCTCAAGAGCTTTCAGCCAGGCGGGCATTGAGGAGATGAGCGTGATCCGGGAATGGCGTCGTGCGATCGTCAATGCGGTCCAGACTAACACCCCCATATCGGAAGATTGGATCTCGGCGGAGCACAGCCTGGCAGACAAGAATCTAGCGCTCGCCTCCGCCGCCGCATCCACAGACGACGACCGCAGCGCTTCCCCATTTCTTTCTACAGAATTCAATAATATGCAAAGCCTGAGTGAACTCTACCTCGCGATCCGCAAGCAGGCCGCCGCCATTTCACCGGACAGCTTCCACAGTGGTCCTCTTGAAGACCAGATTCTGAGCTGCGCACAGGGTTTTGTGTCCATGACGGAGAGTCGCGTGTTTCAGGACCAACGGGCATGTCATTAGGGCCCGTTATCGCTACCAGGGCGGTTGGCGTTACGGATTCTCCGCCGGCGGTGCGGGCGGGGACTCGGATTTTTGCCGCATGCGCCCAAAGTCGATGCCGAACTTTGGTTCGCCCCGTGTGCCGGTAATGTGGATGGGAACCTCGGTGCCGGCGCCGTCTTTCTTGAAGAACCGGTCGGCCGGCTTGAGCAGTGCGCCCAGCACGCCGCCCACCATCTGCGAGACGGTCGCGTCCAGCTTGGCCGCTCCGGCAAAATCCAGCGCTCCCCCGTCCACGCCGTACGTGCCCTTCAGCTCAATGGTTGCCCCCGGAACCGTGTAGGTGAGCGCGGGCAGCGTAACGACCCCCTTGACCAGCTGAAAATTGCCTGTCATCGTCGACCGCACCGCAGCCGGGTCGGCGGCCTTGATCTCCTTCGGCAGTCCTTGTCCGCGCAGGCTGAGCTCCGTGATGCGGTCCTGAATCTTGGGGCTGGCAAAGCGCACCTTGTCCAGGGTGAAGCTCCCCTTCAGATTCAGCCGCTCGTGCACCGGCTCCGGTCCCGGGGGAATGTGCAGCGACGCCTTCATGGCGACGGCGCCGCTGAGCAGTTGCGTAGCGTTCTTGCTGGCCAGGCGCAGAAAATCCTCGATCCGCGCCCCATTCACGTTGATGTCCAGCGCAATGTCGTGGCCCTTGCTGGCCGGATGGTCTGGAGGCGCATTCGCATCCGGCACGCGCACCACCTGGCCCTGCGCGGTAAAGTGCGAGTGGCCCAGCGTGGCATCCACCGGCTCCAGCCACGTATCGCCGTTGGTCGCATCCACCCGTGCGTGGAAGTGCGTGTGCAGCGCCAGCGTGTTGCCAAAGTGCGTCAGCCGGAAGTCGGGTGTGTCGGTATCGCCATCCACAGTCAGGTCGCGCAGCGTCCCCTGGTATTTGCCGGTCGAAGACAGAATGCCGGCAATCCCTTTGAATGAGGCCAGGTCCGCGTGGTCAAACTGATAATCGCCCAGGATGGGGCTTTCGCCCGGATCGACCACCACCCACGGACCGAAGACACCCGTCGAGTGAATCGTCCCCACCGGCTTGGGATTGGTCAGTTCGGCCTCGAAGCGCATCGCGCTATCGGGCCGGATGGAGTTTCCGTTGCCGCCCGTCAGCGTGAATCGTGCAATCGCAAAGTCCAGCGGTAGTTTGCCCGGCTTGCTGGTCTCCAGCACCAGGTGAGCCGAGGTGCATTCAATCCTGTCCACGACAAAGGAAATCAGCTGCTTAGCGCCCTTCGTCTGCGCCGCCGTACCGCCGCCGGCGTGAATGAAACGCGACTTCGGCGGCAGGTGAATCTCCAGCCCCTTCAACTCGATCACTGAGATGTGAAAGGGTTTGCCCGGCCGGTAGGTGAGCGGCGCGTGAAAGCGGAACTCCTCGAGCTGAATCAGCGGATCGCCGGGATCGCCGCCTGCCGGTACATTGACCCCAACCACCTCAGCCGGCGGCCAGATGCGCAGTCCGTGTCCCTCCGCGCGCAGCCCATCCACCAGCGACATGTGAAAGCTGTCCAGCTCCACGCGGGCGTGAAAGCGATTCCGGAGCGCCTCCACAATCCGCGCGCGGACAAACGGCTCAACCCGGTGCAGCGCAATGGAGACGGCCACGCCCGCGCCGACCAGCACCACAAACACGCCGCCGCCCAGCCACTTCAGCCACCGGTGCCTCTGCCAGAACGATGCCTGCTTCTCCCCCAACGCCGCCCCCTGATTGGTTCTTATTGTTGCACCCTGCTCGCCGCCATTTTCTCATTAGACGCCCGAGGGCGTAGACTTCGTATCACAGATGCAAGCGCAAATTGAAAACCTCGTAAAGCTGCAGAGCGTGGATTTGGAGCGTACCCGCCTCACTACCGCCCTGCGCGCATTGCCCGCCGAAACTGCCCAGGCCCAGGCCGCCCTGGCCGCCGCCGAGCGTCAAGCTGCTGAAGCTTCTGATGCGCTCAGCCGCGAGGAGCTGCTGCGTACCCGCCTGGAGCGGGAGATTGCCGGCTTCCGCCAGAAGGCCGTGCGCTTCCGCGTCCAACTGGACGCGGTCAAAACCCCCGACCAGGCCCAGGCCATCGAACACGAGATCGGGTTTGTCACGGGCGAGACGGAGAGGCTGGAAGGCGAGGAGTTTGTCAGCCTGGAGCGCACCGAAGCACAGGAGGCTGCGCTGGCCGCCGCGCGCTCTCAGGTGGAGCTGCTGGCCGGCGCACTGGATAAGGTCCGAGCTCGCGCTGCCCAGCGCCAGCGGCAGTTTACCGCCGAGTTGGCCGCGCTGAACGTGGAGCGCGAAGCCCTGCGGCCGCTGATTGCGCCGGAGTGCCTCATCCGCTTCGACCGCCTCTCCGGCTCGCGCGGCACAGGGCTTGCGCGGGTTGAAAATCAGCAATGCATTGGCTGCCGCATGGGCGTGCGTCCGCAGATGTGGAACCAGTTGCGCGAGGGCGAACTGCTCACCTGCGACAGTTGCGGCCGCCTGCTCTACTGGGATCCGGCCTTCTCGCCGGTGGCCAAGCCGCCCCAGCCCGAAGCCGCCAAGAAAGCGAAGCCTCGAGTCAGAAAATCCAAAGCCGGAGACTAGTGGTCCGGCAACTCAATACTGTCAAGGTGCCCCATCCATTTCCGCGTCTTTTGCGGAAATAGGTGGGAATACGATGCCACTGCTTTCTTGCCGGATCAATAGGGCCTGCTCCAACTTGCAGGACAGCAGCGGCCGGAGCGGATTGTTTCGAGTTCAAGGATTGAGGAGCGCAATGTACTCGATGTGCCTGAGCGGCAAACGACGCGGAGATTGGGAAAATCCGCCCCGTCCCTTCGCCTTTCACCTTGCAAGTGATAGCGGGGTCTAGCCTTGCGCCGCATCTGCGTGGACATGGATGAGGTGATGGCGGATACGCTGGCCGAGCACCTGCGCCGCTACAACCAGGCCTTCGACGAAGCGATAAGCGCAGAGGACCTGGCCGGCAAAGGTCTGTGGGAGGTCGCCCCGCTCGACCGCCAGATTGAGCTGCGCGCCTTTCTCGATGCGGAGGATTTCTTTGAGGATCTGGCGCTTATGCCCGACGCGCAGCCGGTTCTCAAGGATCTGAGCCGGCGTTTTGAGGTTTTCATCGCCACCCAGGCCATGTCTGTGCCCAACTCGCTGGGCCCCAAGTACCGCTGGCTGCAGCGCCACTTTCCCTTCATCCCGCCCACCCAGTACGTCTTCTGCGGCAACAAGAGCATTCTGCGCGCCGATTTTCTGGTCGACGACCTGCCCCGCAACCTGCTCCACTTTGAAGGCCAGGGCCTGCTCTACACCGCGCCCCACAACCTCGCTGCCAGCGGCTTCGTCCGCGTCAACAACTGGCCGGAAGTGGCGGAGTACTTCGCCGGGCAGGCCGACTGATCGAGCCCACCTACCTTGGTTCCGGCCTTGTCTCGGGCGCGGCTGGCCGTTGCGCCGCCACCGGCCCACTCTTGCCCGCAGAGGCAGAACTCACCGCGCGGAGCGGGATCGGCTGTGCCGGCGGTACCTGGTGCATGGTCACGATGATCGCGCTGGCCGGCCGCTTGCCCGCGCACTGGTAGGAGTGCGCGGTGCTCGCGTCAAAGTAGACCGCATCGCCGGTCTCCAGCGTGCTGGCCTGGTCCCCATGGCGAATCTCCAACTCCCCATCCAGCATGTAGAGGAACTCGAACCCCGGGTGCACGTGCGCCTTCGATTCCATCTCCTTGGTCAGCGGCACAAACTCGGCAAAGTAGGGGTCCATGTGCCGGTCGGGAACCATGTAGCCCAGACTCTCAAAGGAGTAGGTGGGCGCGGCCACGCCGGTCTGTGGCAGCCGCACCCGCTCCTTGCGGCGGTGAATCCGGAAGATCGCATTTGGCTCCGACTCAAAGAAGTACGACAGGTCCTTGGAGAAGACCATGGCGATGCGGGAGAGATTGCGCAGCGTGGGAACCACCCGGCCTGTCTCCAGCTGCGAAAGAAAGCTGGCCGAGAGCCCGGTATGCTTGCCCAGCTCCACCAGCCCCATCGACTTCTTCAGCCGCAGCCGCTTGATCCGCTCGCCAATGCGCTTTTCGGCAATGAAGCGCTCCGCCGTCGCCGGATCAACCTGGGTCTTCTGCGTTTCCTCACTCTTGACTGCCGCCGCTTCTCCCATCCGTGCCTCCCGAGTCATAGGGCCTGTCATCTAATTCCCAGGGGGTAGCGACGGGAGCCAATTTTCCCGAGTTCTAGGAGCGAGGAGTGCGCTGTAATCAATTACTGAAGCGACGAGCGACAACGAAATCGGGAAAATTG
>Ga0182030_10007133_pt1 | contig 23410 bp, 20 predicted proteins | sample 812S3MmetaG_FD_121299 | JGI IMG/M metagenome (GOLD analysis project Ga0182030, IMG submission 121299) | Permafrost microbial communities from Stordalen Mire, Sweden - 812S3M metaG (Illumina Assembly) | ecosystem: Environmental > Terrestrial > Soil > Wetlands > Permafrost | place: Sweden...
ACGGTAAGGTTGAAGGAAGGGGCCCACATCGGGCACGGTGCGATCGTTCATGGCGCCGTCATCGGCCGCAATTGCCTGATCGGAATGAACAGCGTGATCATGGACAATGTGGAGATCGGAGATGAATGTATCATCGGGGCGCTGACCTTTATCAAAGCGGGAGAGAAGATTCCGCGTCGGAGTTTGGTGGCAGGTAACCCGGCGAAGATCCTGAAGGAGGTCACGGATGAGATGTTGAAATGGAAGACGGAAGGGACGGCGCTGTATCAGGCGCTGCCGGGAGAGATGCGGGAGAGTTGGGGGTCTGTAGAGGGGAAGGAAGAAGGGGAGAGGACGCGCGAGGGCGCGGCCGATACTGGAAGCGGGAGCACCGAGCGGGGGTTGTCGGGGAAGGGAGAGGAATCAGAGGCGGAATGGCGGAGGAGGTGGGAGACAACTCAACATATTCATATGGGGGATCATCCTGTCATCAAGCCTTATAGGCCCTGGAAGAATGCATCTGAAGAGCCGGGGGCCGGAGGAGATGAGAAAGAGCCGGAGAACAATATGGTGAAGGAGTCCGAAGCCGCATATAATGATAGCGGAAGGCAGTTCTCTCTCAAAGATTATCTCGATGTGGAGGAGCGTTCGGGCTCGAGACATGAATATTACAAGGGCACTATTTTTGCCATGGCCGGGGCCAGTTTTGAGCATAACAGGATTGTGTTCAACCTGACGATTTCGCTGGGTATAAAGATGCAGGGAAAGTCCTGCGATATCTTCGGCAGTGATCAGCGGGTGCATATTCCGTCTAATTCTCTTTACACCTATCCCGATCTGACGATCGTCTGCAATCAACCCATTCCCGCTGAAGAAAATAAGATGAGCCTGACTAACCCTTCCGTCATTATCGAGGTGCTATCCCCTACGACCAAAGACTATGACAGAACGACTAAATTCAGGCTATACCAGGATATACCCACTTTTCAGGAATACATTTTGATCGACTCCAGGTCTGTCCTGGTGGAACATCATTATAAAAATGAGAATGGCGAGTGGATATGCCAGACATGGGCCCGGTTCACAGACACCCTTGCGATAAAAGCAGCGGGGGCCGGTATTTTACTGAGTGAGATCTATAAGGATACCGGGCTTTAGCTACGCATTAATAAAGTATATTTGCGGTTCGAGTTCAAAAAAAAGGGGGAACCGGCGTGGAGAAATCAAATTTTGTCGATCAGATCAGGATCTTTTGCAGGACCGGTCACGGCGGGGCCGGCAGCAAGCATTTTGCGCATACCAAATACAGCGACATGGCGGGGCCTGACGGTGGAGACGGCGGCCGTGGCGCCCATATTATCCTCAAGGGCAGTAAACATCTTTGGACGCTGCTGCACCTGCGATACTACAAGAACGTTCTGGCCGAGAACGGCGAAGGGGGCAGTGGCAATAACTGTACAGGACGGTTTGGAAAAGATATCATCATAGAAGTTCCGTTGGGCACTATCGCAAGGGATGAAGAGACCGGCAAGACGGAAGCGGAAATCCTTGAAGACGGTCAGGAGATCGTTTGGTTAAAGGGCGGCAGGGGCGGCCTGGGCAATGCCAGTTTCGCCACGCCCACCAACCAGGCTCCCGAACATGCCCAGCCCGGGTTACCCGGAGTGGAAGGCTGGAAAGTGCTGGAATTGAAAGTACTCGCCGATGTCGGACTGGTAGGATTTCCGAACGCCGGCAAATCCACTTTGCTGTCAGTGATCACGGCGGCAAGGCCTAAGATCGCCGATTATGCTTTCACTACACTGACTCCCCAACTAGGTATGGTGGAATATCGCGAAGGGCAGTCTTTCTGCATGGCCGATCTGCCGGGTATCATCGAAGGCGCGGCGGAAGGAAAAGGGCTGGGCCACCGATTCCTGCGGCATATCGAACGTAATCCTATCCTACTCTTCCTCATTCCGGCCGACAGCAAGGATCATGCGGAGGAATTCCGCATCCTCGTGGGTGAGCTGGAAAAATACAATCCCGAATTACTGCACAAGCGATTTATCATTGCGATCAGTAAAAGCGATATGCTGGATGCGGAACTAAAAGAGGCGATTGCGCGCGAATTGCCGCCCAATATTCCACATTTATTTATTTCTTCTGTCACTCAACAAGGGCTTGTCGAGTTGAAAGATTTTCTATGGAAAATTTTAAACGAAAAGCCTTCTTAACAAAAAATTTATATAGAAATATGTCTATTATTCAATTTTGGATGTATTTTTGCGTTATCTAGTACAGAACCCACCTTGCAGCCTGCCATTTTGATTGCTGCCGCCGATTGTCCCGCCTCCCCTGCTTGCGTCTAAGATTGATGCCTCACCTTGCACCCATTCAGAACTATTGCTTCATTGTTTTGCCGATCAATTTATTCCGGATTTTTTCCGCTATGTCTGCTTGCCGCCGATTGCCGCGCCTGCCTGCCATCCGGTTGTCATTGCCATGCCGATTGTTTCCATCCTTTTCATGCACATTCTCAATCGTCATTAAAAACCCATTTATATGAAGCAGTCCATCAGCGCTGTTTTCGGCAAGCTTACCTTTGGAACACTTTTCCTTCTGTCTGTCGCCGCAGCGAATGCCCAATCGACCGCCTCCGGGGCTGGTCCAACAGACAATGCCGCTAAGGTCAAGTACCTCGGCACACAAGATGACATGATCGTTTTCAATGTCTCTTATGACAACCCGCAAGGCGGGAAATTCCTGGTCACCATCAAAGACCAGGACGGCAATCAGCTGTACCAGCGGTTTTACAGCGATAAGTCTTTCTATAAACAGTTCAAGTTGCCCAAGACGGACAAGGACAAAGTCGTCTTTATTTTCCGGAATGGCCAGGAAGCTCCTATCGTGAAGACTTTTGCAGTCAACGTCAACAGCCGTTTCGTACAGGAAGTCGCCGTCAAAAAAGTCGATTAATTAAAAAATTTATTTAAAAAAATAAAATGCATATTATGAGCACATTATTCATCAACATCCGCAAATCTCTTTTGACTACCCTGCTGGGCGGCGCCAGCCTGGTGAGCCTGGCGAACGGTAATGGTCCCGTTGGCGGCGGCAATACGGCAGAAGTGAAATATGTCACCCTGCAGGAAGGGGAAGGGATCTTCAATGTCAGGTACGACAATGCGGCCGGCAGCCGTTTTTCCCTGGTTGTACTGGATGCAGACGGCGACCAGTTGTACAGCAACGTTTACTCGGTTAAAAATTTCGATAAGAATTTCAAGCTGGCCGATCCGGCAAGCTTTTACAAGCTGGTCTTCGTCATCCGCAATCTGAATGACAATACGACGCAGCGTTTTGAAGTCGAGGAGAGCGGCCATGAGGTAGAAGAGGTAGAAGTAAAGGAATTGAAATAAAGCAAAAAGGTCATCCGATCGACGGATGACCCTTCCTTTTTAAGTTGAGATCCCTGCTTATTGAGTGATTGAAGCGGGAGAAGAAGTTTTGGCTGTGGACAGGAGTTTTGTTATTTCTGTATAACTCATCGATTTTGCTTGCTGCTTGGTGAGATTGTTGGTGGCCAATACCGACCCGGGGACGATCACATATCGATAATAGTAGTCGGATAGACTAGTGGTCCAATCCCCAGATCCGCCATCATACTGCGTAAACGACTGAATGGTTACAGCGCCTAGCTGGAAAGTTGTATATAGAGCATATTCGGCCGCCAGTGCCGCTGACGTGTCCCCGGCGCTTATTGGAGAGCCAAGATAGCCCAGGACAACCCCATCACTGACTATGGCCTGGGTTATGGCGTTATTGGTAAAAGTTTCCTGATAAATCGTATCACCAACGTTGTCAAGATATACACTATCCGTGATGGTCAGCCAGCCGGACGTAGACACGGTATCCTTGCTTTCAACCACAGTGGTGTAAGTTTTCTTACAGCCACTAGTCAGGGAAGCAAACCCAATTACAATTGATGCCAGGAAGAAGATTTTCAGTGTTCTCACGATGTTTAATTTTAAGGTGAACGATACTTACTATTGATTTATTTTAAGAGTAATACGCAAATTTGGTAAAAAGGTCTAAGAAAAATCGGCAAACTTGTTTTTTTTATCGGCCAATACGGAATCTACTTCTTTTTCACTTTAGTGACCGGCTTCTTTTTCACTGCAGAGACCGGGCTATTATCCTTCCAACGCCAAAGATACAGGCAAGCGTATGTCCGGTAGGGGCTCCATTTACCGGAAATTTTCAGCAATTTTTCCCGGAAGGCTTTTTTGTCTTCCCGATCGAGCTTATACACGTGGATCATGGCATTCTGAATGCCCCAGTCATCGACGGCGAAGACGTCTTCCCTTGCCAGGCCAAACATCAACAGCATTTCCGCCGTCCATCTTCCGACCCCTTTGATCTGTGTCAGGTAGGCGATCACTTCCTCATTCTCCATTTTATTCAATTTCCGGTGGTCGAGCCCCTGGTCGACGGCGAACCTGGCCACATTCAGCACATAGCTGACCTTAGCATTAGACAGCCCGATCGAGCGCAACGCTGCCGGTGAGACGGCCAGTATCTCTTCCGGTGTCGGCGCCCGGCCACCGAAAAGGTCCAGAAATCTCTGGCGAATGGTGTGGGCCACCTTCGTGGACAATTGCTGGCTCATGATGGAGGCACAGAGATAGAAGACGATATCTTTCTGCCTGGTGAGGGTGAGCGGCTCGGTATGCCGGGCGATCAGCTGCTTCAATCGCCGATCCTTGTTGAGGTGCAAAAGATGTTCCATAGAAATTTTTTGCGGGCAGGGCGATTTATACGAACGAATAACTGATCCCCCCATCCTTTTCATCCTTGAGTACAATACCGAGGTTCAGGAGCTGGAGCCGGATCTTGTCAGAGGTCGCATAGTCTTTCCGGGTGCGGGCATCGCGGCGGATATCGATAAGCAGCTCTACGACGCCGGTAAGCTTGTGATCGTCGGCAGCAAATTCGCCTTTCAGGCCGAGTATGCCTTCCAGATAATCGGTAAAATACTTTTTCATCATGGCGATCGTGGCGGGGCTCAGCGCATCGGGCTTGATCTGGCCGCTCTTGAGGGAATTGATGACGGGCACCAACTCGAAGACATTGGCCAGGACTTTGGCGGTGTTGAAGTCATCGTTCATGAATTCGTCGAGGCCGAGGAGCAGGTGGCGGACTTTTTCGTCCAGCGCGGGATCGAAGGGAGCGGCGGGGGAAGCGGAGGCACCGGGATTGCTGTCGGTGGGACCGGCGCCGGGGCTGCCGTCGAATTTCTTCAGTAGTTCATAGGCTTCCCATAATCTTTTCAATCCTTTTTCCGCGGCCTGCAGCGCCTCATTGCTGAAATCCAGGGTACTGCGGTAATGGGTCTGCAGAATGAAGAAGCGGATCGTCATGGGCGAATAGGCCTGTTGCAGCAGGGGGTGGCTGCCGGAGAACATCTCTGTCAGCCTGATCTGGTTGCCATAGCTCTTACCCATCTTTTTCCCGTTGAGGGTGATCATGTTATTATGCAGCCAGTAGCGGGCGGGTATATGGTGGTTGCAAATGGTGCTCTGGGCGATTTCGCTCTCGTGATGAGGGAACTGGAGGTCCATTCCCCCGCCATGGATATCGAATTGTTCGCCGAGGTATTTGGTGCTCATGGCGGAGCATTCGATATGCCAGCCCGGAAATCCTTCTCCCCAGGGGCTTTGCCAGCGCATGATGTGTTCTGGCGGTGCAGCCTTCCAGAGGGCAAAATCCTGCCGGTTGTGCTTTTCATCCTGGCCGTCCAGGTCGCGGGTCGTCTCCAGCAGATCGTCCAGTATCCTGCCACTAAGTTTGCCGTAGGGATAATGCGCCGCATATTTTTTGACGTCGAAATAGACGGAACCATTCACCTCATAGGCATAGCCTTCGCTGATGATCTTTTCGATCATGCCGATCTGTTCGACGATATGACCGGTGGCGGTCGGCTCGATATTAGGATCGAGGTTATTGAACTGGTGCATGGCCCAATGGAAGAGATTGGTATATTTCTGGACCAGCTCCATCGGTTCGAGCTTTTCCACCACCGCCTTTTTGGCAATTTTGTCTTCTGCCTCCCGGCCTTCTTCCTCAAAATGACCGGCATCGGTGATATTACGAACGTACCGGACCTTGTACCCGAGGTGGAGGAGATACCGGTAGATAAAGTCGAAAGTGATAAAAGGCCGGGCATGACCCAGATGACTTTCTCCGCTGACGGTAGGCCCGCATACGTACATGCCTACATGCCCCGGAGTAAGGGGGGTGAAAACTTCTTTCTGTCTTGTATACGAATTATGGACTTTTAATGGGTTCATACCGATATATTCGAGCGGACGAAGGTACAACAAATGGATGAACCGGTGGGGTAAGGCGAGAGGTGAACCGTTAGGGCTATCGGGTGCATCTTCATGGCAGCTGGAGATCGGCCTCGACCGGATTATGGTCGGACCATGGGGTGTACACTCTCTGGCACTGGAGGACTTTTAACCGGGAATCCGGCAGAATGTAGTCAATCCGCAGGGTCGGAGAAATATTCTTGTAGGTCCGGCCGATACCGAACCCTTTCTGCAGCCACGCATCCTGCCGGCCGCCGCGGATGGTGTAGTAAGTATACGAATTGGGGACATCGTTGAAGTCCCCGGTGATAAAGGCCGGGTAAGGGCTGCTATCCAACAGGGCCCGCACCTGCTGCGCCTGGTCGCCGCGGCGGCGGAAGGCATCCCGCAGCTTCCTGACAATGGAGCGGGAAGCATCCATGATACTGTCATTGACATTCTTAATGATCTCGAGATCATGAAACTCTTTGCTGCCGAAGAGAACGGACTGGAGATGAGTCGTAAAGACACGGATAGTATCCTTGCCGGCCACGATATCTGTTGAAATGAGGCTCTCTGACGTATGGAAGCCATAAGGCCGCGGATATTCCCGGATGAAAGTGTCGATGATGGGGAAACGGGAGAAAATGGCGACGCCGCATTGGTATAAGCGTGGCCTGGTAAAGTCGCGGGAAAAATAATAATAAGGGTAATTCAGCCGGGTCTGGATATAAGTGATGTTCGATTCCAGTCCATGGCGGGTCAGCGGCTCATAAAACTCCTGGAAGCAGAGGACATCCGCCTGCTGACTGCCGATAAAATCCATCATTTTCGGGCGATGCCTCGTCGGCTCCCGCTTGTCGAAGAAATCGTCGAAACTGCGTACGTTCCAGGTGAGGATGCGAAGGCTGGCGGCCGGCTTGTCCTGGTTGAAGCGGTTGCCCGGATGCAGGGCCAGGAAGCTGTGGATATTCGTCCAGCCTATCAGCAAGGTCACGAAGGACAACAGCGACCAGCGGCGAAGGGGCCGGACGAAGAGCGCCACGAAGAAAAAGATGATAACTAGCAGGAATAACCAGGGAAAGAACAGCCCCAATATGGAAAAGATCCACCATTTGCCGGGTTGCATGAAGGAGTTGGCGCAAGCCAGCAGGAAGAATAGAACCGCCAGGCTATTCAGGATGATAAACAACCGGCGGGTAAAAGTTCGGATCATTGCCATGTCTACGCCTAAGTTACAAATCTTCTTCGTCCGCCGCCCTTTTCAGGATCTCTTTTTCCTCATCGGTCAAAAACCGGTAGCCCTGCTGGTTGATCTTGTCGAGGATCTCGTCGATGCGTTGCTGTGTTACATTGGGGATTTTCTTGTAGGGCTGAGTGCCGGAGACCTTGTAGTAGAATTCATCTTTGGGGGATCGGCCTTTCTTTTTCTTATCGGGATTGAAAAGATCGTTGCACCAGTCGAAGAAGCGGTTGATCCAGATGCTACCGTCATGGCCTCTGCGCATCCGGTAGATGAAGAAGAACCCTGCTCCGCCGCCGGCCAGGTTGGCGATATAGGCGCCCGAGTCGCCGTAGGAAATGCTGGAAAAATTGATCAGCAGGAAGAGCAGGGTCAGTATCCACAGCGGGATGCCGCCGTTGATCATGGGAAAAATGCGGTAATCGGGCGCCACTGTCGTTGTGGCGACGGCAATAGCGATGATGGCGGCGTTGGAGCCCATCAGCTGGGCAAAGGGCAGCTGTGCCTGCAGCCGGGGAAATACGGCGTATGACAGCACAAAAAAGGCGGCGCCGGCGATTCCACCGTACAGATAGATCGGCACCAGCTTGCGGTTACCTGTCAGGTCCTGGAGAATGTACCCAAAGCACCAGAGCCAGAACATATTACCAATGAAGCGGAGGACCTGCTGATCGCAAAACATATAGGTCAGGGCCGTCCATGGCCGGGAAGAGAGCCTGTCGAGGCCGGCGGGCAGGACGAACCAGCTGAGGACATTGGCCTGATAGGCCAGGGGGTTGAGGGAATTCAACAGGTAGATAACATAAACGAACTTGAGGATAACGAACAGGCAGGCATTTACTATCACCAGCTGGACCAGTGCGTTGCCATCCTGTCCCAGGAGCATTTTTTTGCGATAGTTATCTTCCATTACCCTCATACAATTATCGTGAAGTTACGCACCCATTTGCTTAAACACCCAGTACCTAAAAGAGTTTAATAAAACTTACTCCGGTTGGACCTGTTCCAGTAAATGACCAGCAATAAGCCTACCAGTCCTCCCCCCAGATGGGCCCAGTGCGCCACGTTATCGCCGGCGGTAGACCGGATGCCGGAAAACAATTCAATGGCGGCATACCCCAGCACGAACCATTTGACCTTGATCGGCACAAAGAAATAGAGATAGATCAGGCTATTGGGGAACAGGTAGCCCATGGCCGCCAGGCAGCCGAATACCGCTCCGGAGGCGCCCAGAGTAGGTTCGTTGACCCGAAAGGTGGGATCGTAAAGCAGCTCCTGCTGTTCCGCGCTGGGCAGCATATGAAACGAGTCCATGACGGGGGACATTTCCGGATAAAGGACAGCCAGGTGGAAGACGGCCGCGCCGATACCACAGACGATATAGAAGACGAGGAACCGTTTAGGTCCCCAATAATTCTCGAGGATGGAGCCGAACATCCAGAGGGCGAACATATTGTAAAGAACATGCTCCCAGGAGCCGTGGAGAAAGAGATACGTGACCAGCTGATGCGGCCGGAATAAAGCAGAATGGACGTCGTGCAGGGCGAACCAGTCGAGCATCTTCAAATCAAATGCCTGTCCCAATGTATACTGGGCGAGATAAATCAATACATCGATAATAACGAGATTCTTAATGACTGTCGGTATCAATTGAAAACCACCCGGGCGAAATTCTGTCATACGCTATGCCTTAATTAAAGTGATGCAAATTACAATTTTATTTCCGAGTACCTTTTCCTGCCGGAGGCTATCTCTTTTTCCGGTTATTCCCTGAGCTTTAGTTGCACTATATTCTCAATATGATGGGTATGCGGGAACATATCCACCGGCTGGACCTTCGTCACGGTATATTTCGCGTCCAGGAGCTGGAGGTCCCGGGCCTGGGTAGCGGGGTTGCAGCTGACATAGACGACGGTCGGCGCCGCCATATCGAGGATCTTGCTGACCAGGCCGGCGTGCATGCCTGCCCTGGGCGGATCGGTAATGATGACATCGGGCCGGCCATTAACAGCGAAAAATTCGTCTCGGCAGATATCGATGACGTCCCCGGCAAAAAAAGCGGCATGGCCGATGCCATTGAGGGTAGCGTTTTCGCGGGCGTCCTCCACAGCGGCTTCGACGACTTCTACACCTACGACCCGGGCAGCCCGGCGACTGACGAAGATTCCGATGCTGCCGGTCCCGCAGTAAAGGTCATATACCGTCTCGCTGCCGCTGAGCTCCGCGAATTCACGGGTCACCTGGTAGAGCCTTTCCCCCTGCCGGGTATTGGTCTGGAAGAACGATTGGGGCCCGATCTTGAACCGGAAGTCTTCCAATTGTTCGATCACATATCCCTTTCCTGCCAGGATGCGGGGTTCGAGATCGGCAATACTGTCGTTCCATTTAGGATTGATCGTATATAGTAAGGTCGTCAATTCCGGGAATTGTTGCACGAGCCGGTCGGCCAGGCGGCGGATATGGGGTTCATCTTCATAGCCCAGCACGATATTGGCCATGATCTCCCCTGTCGTACAGATGCGCAGCTGGAGGTTACGGAGCCAGCCTTCATGCTGTTTGATATCATAGAACGGCAGGTCCTCTTCCAATCCAAAGTCCCTGACGGCTTTGCGCAGGCGGTTGGTAGGCTCTTCCTGCAGGTGGCACGTATCTATGTCTACGACCTTATCGAAGAGCCCTTTGGCATGAAAGCCGGCCACCCGTTGCAGGGCCGAGACGCCGGGGTCATGGAGCTCTTCAGGGAGAAGAAAACGCCGGTTGGAAAAAGTATACTCCATCTTATTGCGGTAGTGTACGGATGCGGGGGCGCCGAGGATGGGGCGGATCTCCGGAAGGGCGACCTTCCCGATCCGTTGGAGGACGTCCGCGACCTGCTGCTGTTTGTATTGCAATTGCAGGGGGTAGGGCAGCATCTGCCAGCGGCAGCCGCCACAAACGCCAAAATGAGCGCAAAAGGGCTGCACCCGGTCGGGGGAATATTGACGAAAGGCGGTAACAAAACCTTCGGCCCAGTCTTTTTTGTTTTTCGACAACTTCAGGTCTACGATATCGCCAGGGACGGCATTTTCAATGAAGATGACTTTACCGTCGACCCGGGCCAGGGACTTGCCTTCTGCAGCATAATGTTCAACCAGGACATTGGCCAATGTGATGTTCTTATTTTTTTTTCGCACGGCGTAAAGGTCTAATTTTACGGGCGTATGAGCAAAATCCTATTGTCCCTGGCAACCTGCCTTTGTTTGATACAAGCCTATCCGCAGCAAAGCGGCTATTCCATCCACCTTCACCTGAAGCCTTATACGGGCGGGAAAGTCTACCTGGGTTACTATTACGGAAAGATCAAGGCCCTGGCGGATTCAGCGCAGCTAGACGGCAACAGCGACGGCCTGTTCAGCGGGAAGGACAAACTTCCCGGCGGCGTCTACTTCATCGTCTCTCCCAGCAGGTCTATCCTGTTCGAACTGCTGATCGACTCGCAGCAACATTTCTCGGTCGCGGCGGACACGACCAACCTGCCTGCGAGCGTCGTCTTTAGCGGTTCAGGATCTACCGATAATGTTGTTTTCCAGGCGTATACGCGATATACCGCAGAGAAAGGCGGCCAGATAGCCGCCGCTCAGAAGGATCTTTCAAAAGCCCGTACCAGGGCCGATTCGAGCCGGTTAAAGGATAAGATAAAGCAGCTGAACGAGGAGATACAGAAATACCGGCAGGACATTGCGGCCAGCTACCCGACCTCGTTGCTGGCCACGCTGTTCCAGGTGTTGAAAGAGCCCATCGTCCCGCCGGCGGCCCAGCAGCCGGGAGGCAGGTATGACAGTGTTTTCGCCTATCGTTATTTCAAAACGCATTACTGGGATGGCATCGACTTTACCGACGAGCGCCTGACGCGTACGCCGGTGTTCGAACCCCGGCTGGATAAATATTTCAGGGACCTGGTACCGCCGGAGGCCGATTCCATCGGGAAAGAAGCCGATAAGATGTTGCTGGAGGCCCGGGTCAGCAAGCCGATGTTCCAGTATCTGATGGTCTATTTCGTCCAGAAATATGTGAACCCCCAGTACATGGGGCAGGATGCGGTATTTGTCCACCTGTTCGACAAATACATCAATGCCGGGGAGACGGAATTCTTTACGGAAAAATACCGGAAGTTCCTGAATGACAGGGCATACAGCCTGATGGCCAACCTGATCGGTCAGCCGGCGCCGAACCTGGAGATGGTGGACAGCACGGGCGCCCTGCGGCCGTTATATGGAGTGGACGCCAAATTCACGGTGATCTGTTTCTGGGACCCGACCTGCAGTCATTGCAAGGAAACGGTGCCCAAAGTGGACTCGATTTTCAAGGCCAAATGGCAGAAAGAGGGGGTGAAGATCTATGGTGTAATGGTTGACGGCGGCAAGGAAGCATGGCTGCAATTCATTAAGGATCACAATTTAACCGACTGGACGCACGTTTATGAAACGAAGGAGCACCAGGATGCCACGGAAAAGGCCGGGCAGCCCGGCTACCGGCAGTTGTACGACGTCTATGAGACCCCCATACTCTATTTACTGGACAAAGACAAGCGTATTATAGCAAAAAAACTTACTTATCAGCAACTTGACGAAGTCATAAATCTGAAATTGCAGCATGGAAAATCCAATTGAAATGAGCATCCCGTTCGGTCGATCGATCCTCATTCCTCTCCTTATCCTCTTCCTTTCCTCCGGCGTCAGTGGACAATCTCTTTTCACGATCGACGGCACGGGTGTCAGCAAGGAGGAATTCCTGAAAGCCTATATCAAGAACAACAACCATCTGGCCTCTGCGCCGTCCTCCTATCGGGATTACCTGGAACTGTATATCCGTTATAAGCTAAAGGTCAGGGCGGCCTTTGATGCGCAACTGGACACGCTGCCGGCGCAGCGGACGGAGTTACAGAATTTCCGGAACCAGGTGACGGAGACCTACCTCAAAGATGAGGAGAGCCTTGACAAGCTGGTCAAGGAAGCCTATGTCCGGGGGCAGAAGGACCTGTTACTGGAGCATATATACATTGCCCTTCCGAAAAACGCCTCGGTTAACGATACGCTGAGGGGATACGACAAGGCCATGGCAGCTTATGAAGCGTTAAAAAAAGGTAAAAAATTCGGCGAGGTTGCGTCGATCATTTCGGATGATCCTTCGGTGAAGATCAATAAGGGCAGGATCGGGTATATTACGGTCTTCACTCTTCCCTATGAGCTGGAAAACCTGGCCTGGTCGCTGTCTCCCGGGCAGTTCTCGAAGCCCTACCATAGCAAGGGAGGATATCACATTTTTAAGGTGATGGCTGAAAGAAAGTCGCTCGGCCGAATAAAGGTAGCGCAGATATTACTGCCATTTGCACCGGGAGCGACGCCTGCCATACAGGAAGCCGTCAGGAACAGGGCCGATTCCATGTATATGTTGCTACAGAACGGAGCTGATTTCGCCGCCATGGCGAAGACGTACAGCGGGGACAACCTCTCCTACCAGAACGGCGGTGAGCTGCCGGAGTTCGGTATCGGAAAATATGACTCGGCCTTCGAGGCGACGGCCTATGCACTGGACCGGGATGGGGCGATCAGCCGGCCCCTGCTGAGCGTGTATGGCTACCATATTATCAAACGCATCGACAGGAAGCCATTTCCGCGTCAGTTCGACGCGCAGGCGATGGCCACGCTGAAGCAACAGGTCCTTAACGATCCCCGGGTGGAGGTGAGCCGGCAGGCGCTGCTGGCGCGGATTTACCGGGCGACGAATTTCCGGCGTGCCGAATTTCCGGAGGAGGATCTCTGGGCTTTTACTGACAGTGTGCAACGTAATCCCGCGCTGTCTTCTTACCATAGCCTGAGCTCTTCCACTATCCTGTTCTCTTTCGATCAGCGCAATTATATCGCCAAAGAATGGCTGGATTATTCCAGAACGGTGAAGCCTCAGCGCGCGGGCGCCGGCGTGTCTGACAAAGACCTGTTCAAGCGATATGTCGAACGGGCGGCCATGGAGTATTACCGCAGTCACCTGGAACTGTATAACCAGGACTTTGCCTTTCAACTGACGGAGTTCAAAGAGGGGAACTTACTGTTCGAGATCATGCAACGAAAGATCTGGGACAAGGCCTCAACCGACAGCGCGGCATTGAAGACCTATTATGATGCGCATAAGGACAAATACTGGTGGAATGCGAGCGCCGATGCCCTGCTGTTCACCTGCAACAATGAAAAGACGGCGGAATCGCTGGCGGCCGGGCTGCGGAGCAATGGCGCAGTCGGATGGAGAAAGCTGGCGGACAGTGCCGGAGCCACCGTGCAGGCCGATTCAGGCCGCTATGAACTGGCGCAGATGCCCGGTGTCGGACATTCTGACCCTGCGGAAGGTTCACTGACGGCTCCTGTCACCAATAAAACGGACAATACGGAGAGTTTTTCCTATATCCTACTTGTCTATCATGACCGGTCGCCCCGCAATTTCCGGGATGCCAGGGGATTTGTCATCAATGACTATCAATCCTGGCTGGAAGATCAATGGATCGGCGAGCTAAAGAAGAAATATCCGGTGAAGATCGACGAGGCCGTGCTGGCGAGTCTGCCGAAGCACGCAGTATCGGGCGGCTCCAGTGAGCCCGGGCGTTAAAAGACTGCCTTCACCACTTCCTCGATGACCTTGGGCTTGCCGAGCGTATAATAGTGAAGGACCGGTACCCCGGCCTTTTTCAATTCCCGGCTCTGCATGATCAGCCATTCCGTGCCTACTTTCTCGACTTCCGCGTCATTTTTGCATTGGAGGATGGCACTGGACAGGTCGGTGGGGAGGTCTACATGAAACACTTTGGGCAGCATGGAGAGCTGCTTCTTGTTAGTGATAGGCTTCAGGCCCGGAATGACAGGGACATGGATGCCCATATCGCGACAGGATTTCACAAAATCGAAATACTTCTGGTTATCGAAGAACATCTGGGTGGTAATATACTCGGCGCCGGCCTCGACCTTGGCCTTGAGGTACATGAGGTCGGTTTCGAGGTTAGGCGCCTCGAAGTGCTTTTCGGGGTAGCCGGCTATGCCGATGCAGAAGTTCGTCTTTCCTCCATTTTTGATGTCCTCTTCGAGATAGACGCCCTGGTTGAGGCAGACGACCTGTTTCAGCAGATCGATGGCAAAGCGGTGGCCGTCGGGCTCGGGCTCGAAGGAGCTTTCATTCCTGGCAGCGTCGCCGCGGAGGACGAGTACATTGTCGACCCCGAGAAAATGCAGGTCGATGAGGGCGTCTTCGGTTTCCCGTTTGGCAAACCCGCCGCAGATGAGGTGGGGGACTGCATCGATCTTATAATGGTTCATGATCGCCGCGCAGATGCCGACCGTGCCGGGCCGTTTGCGGACTTCGACCTTCTCGAAAGTGCCATCGGCCTTCTTCTTGAACATCGTCTCGCTGCGGTGGTAGGTGACGTTGATAAACGAGGGCTTGAATTCCATCAGCGGGTCGAGGTGATCGTAAATCGAGCTGATCGTCTTTCCCTTGAGCGGGGGAAGAATTTCGAAAGAGACATGGGTTTTTTTGGCCTGCTGTAAGTGTTCTATAACCTTCATAGTCAGAAAAGTGCGGATTGATGAACCGCTTTTATGCGCAAACTTAGGCGATAAGTCTTAAAACACCTATAAATTTCGCGCTTTGAGCTTGCGGCTTGGCCGCAAGGGCCTAAATTTGCGTCCAAATTAACGACAAAGATTTGAGCATTATTATTCATTCGCAGGACCTTGTAAAGACTTATCACAACAGGACGGTAGTGAATCATGTGTCCGTGAAGCTGGAGCAGGGGGAGATTGTCGGACTGCTGGGGCCGAACGGGGCGGGCAAAACCACTACTTTCTATATGGTGGTTGGGCTGATCAAGCCGGACGAGGGGAAGGTTTTTCTGAATGATGTGGACATCACCCGTCAGCCGATGTACAAAAGGGCCCAGATGGGGATCGGTTATCTTCCGCAGGAGGCTTCTGTATTTCGCAAACTGAGCGTGGAGGATAATATCAAGGCCGTGCTGGAAATGACCAAATTGACCAGGGGGGAGCAAAAGAAGAAGCTGGAAGCTCTGTTGGATGAATTCCATCTGCATCATGTACGGAAGAACAATGGCGATTCCCTCAGCGGAGGTGAAAGAAGGCGGACGGAGATTGCCCGGGCGCTGGCAGTGGACCCGAAATTTATCCTGCTGGATGAACCTTTCGCCGGTGTGGACCCGATAGCCGTGGAAGATATCCAGTCTGTCGTGGCCAGGCTTAAGTTCAGGAATATCGGCATCCTTATCACGGACCACAACGTCAACGAAACGCTGTCCATCTGCGACCGCGCCTATCTGCTGATTGACGGAAAGATATTCAAGCACGGCACTGCGGAAGAACTGGCGGAAGACGAGCAGGTCCGGCGGTTGTACCTGGGACGTAATTTCGAGCTGAAGAGAAAGGATTACCTGTATGAAGAAGCCAAACAGCAGGGAGAGAAGCTGGCCGCTGAGCAGGCAGAGCTTAAAGCTGACCATTAAAAGCCCTGCTTTTCAGGAAGTTATATAAGACTCCCCTCTTTTAAATCCCTCACAGTAAGGTCATTGCGGCGGGTTGGTGATTTAACTTCGCCATGTCCCGGCGATTCTTTATTTTGCTACTGATGAAACTATTGAGCCCGGCCATATCGAGACTTGCCAGATTACGCCTCGGGCGCATCGAAGAATGGGTAAACAATCCCATCGCCGTGCAGCGTGAGGTCCTGCAACATCTGGTAACTTCCGCACAGTATACGGAGTTCGGCCGGAAATATAATTTTTCCACAACGTTTTCCATCCGTGATTTCAAACAGGCCGTTCCGATCCATGAATATGACGACCTGAAGCCTTATATCCAGCGGATCATGAACGGGGAACAAAACATCCTCTGGAATACCCCGATCACCTGGTTCGCCAAGAGCAGCGGCACGACCAGCGACAAGAGCAAGTTCATCCCCGTGAGCGAAGAGAGTTTACAGGACTGTCATTATAAGGGAGCGAAGGATGTTTTGACTATGTACTACAATTTTAATCCTGAGTCCGATCTGCTGACCGGCAAGGGGCTGGTCATCGGCGGCAGCCATACGATCAATCATTTGGACTTGAATGCCGAGGTGCATTACGGTGACCTGAGCGCCGTGCTGTTGCAAAACTCTCCTTTCTGGGGGCATTGGATCCGGACACCGGAGCTGAGTATTGCCTTGCTGGATGAATGGGAAAATAAAATAGAACGGCTGGCGATGAATACCATCGCCGAGAATGTCACTTCTATTTCGGGTGTGCCGACGTGGACGCTGGTGCTGATCCGCCGGATATTGGAGATCACCGGCAAGCGCAGCTTGTCGGAGGTATGGCCTTCTCTCGAATTGTATATCCATGGCGGCGTGTCCTTCACTCCTTACCGGGAGCAATTCCGGAAGCTGATCGGGAAAGACATTCATTATCTCGATATGTACAATGCCAGCGAAGGATTTTTCGCTGCGCAAGGCAATCCTCATGATGACGGGATGCTGTTATTCCTTGACCACGGCATTTTCATGGAGTTCATGCCGGTGGAGGAATATGGCAAGTCGAACCCTGAAACGATCGGACTGGCCGACGTGGAGGTGGGTCAGCAATACGCTCTGGTGATCAACACCAATGGTGGGCTGTGGCGCTATCTGTTGGGGGACACGGTACAATTCACGTCGCGGGAACCGTATAGGATCAAGGTCAGTGGGCGGCTTAAACATTTCATCAATGCCTTCGGCGAGGAGGTGATCGTCGACAATGCGGATAAGGCGATAGCTATTGCCTGCCAAAAGACGGGAGCGATCGTCAACGACTATACGGCGGCGCCGGTGTATTTTGGAGATACGGGCAATGGCGCTCATGAGTGGCTGGTCGAATTTGAAAAAGAACCCGCGGATATGGCCGTGTTTACCAACGAGCTCGACAAGGCGTTGCAGAGTATCAACAGCGATTATGAGGCCAAGCGGTATAAGAATATTGCGCTGGGCATGCCGGTGCTGCGATCGTTGGAAAAGGGTATTTTCACTGCGTGGCTGAAGAGCAAAGGGAAATTGGGGGGTCAGCATAAGGTGCCGAGGCTGTCGAATGACAGGAGGCATATAGAAGAAATACGTAGCATGCTGCCTGCCTGCGATCAGGTGTAGGGGGTGTCATCAGGCGTGCGGGGTCGCTGCCAGGCGACCGGGCCGGATCAGCAAGACCATTACAATCAGACTCACCAGGGAAGAGGTGTAAAACAGATACAAATAGGGGACGTCGATGAAACTGTAAAAGATGACGAGGCTGAGTTTCAGCGACGCGAGGGGGATGTTGGCGAGGGGGCGGGATCTGCCGCGGCGGTACGCCAGGACGGTGAACAGTGCGGGAAGGGTAAAGCTGAAGGTGATCAGTAACCCGTGGAGAATGGCGATGCCTTTGCGGCCGAAGAACCAGGCGAGGCCGGGCGCGGTGGAGAATACGGCAGGGCTATCGTTCCATACCCGGTCTGCAAACGCGACATAGTCGCCCGGCAAATGGATCATCCGCAGAAAAGTTGTCCAGCCTACCGGTACGAGAAACAGCATGGTAAAGCAAATGATCCCGGTGAGGGTGATGATGGACAGGTGCCGCCATCGCCGTTCCAGGGCCAGGTATAACAGATAGGCCGGTATCCAGCCCACCAGGGCATAGCGGCTGAGCATACAGAGAGAGATGGCAATGCCCGTCAACCAGGGCTTGCCGGATAGCAACGCCAGTACGAGCAGTACATAATAGCCGATGACCACTCCTTCTTCGGATACGCTGACGACCCCTGCGGTATTATCGGCTACTACCCACCAGAATAAAAGAAAGGCGAGAACGCCGAGGAAAAAGGCGCCGCGGGCCCCCGACGGCCGGTAGAGAAAGACGAACGTTCCGAAGGCAAACAGCAATCCGGCGATAGCGATCCAGCGCATGTCGATGCCCAATGAGAGGGCGGGGACGTAGGGCAGCCACATAGCGGGCAGATAGATGGGCAGGGCGCCATGCCAGATCGAAGGGATGGGGTCATAGATATGACTATGCTGCCCGGCAATAAATCGTTCTCCCATCACCTTTATGATCGGCAGCATGTCGGCGTTGGAGACATCGATGGGCATCTCATCGAACCAGTACAGGCACCAGGAGTAGAGGGCCAGCGCGACGAGCCCGGTAATTACGAGGCGGCGCTGGTTGATCGGAGATCGCCATGGTTTGAGGCCGGGAGAAGGGAGGCGGATAGCGGGAAAGTACAGCAACATTCCGGCGATGGCTATCCCCGATGCGAAATACAGGATGGAAAAAAGCGGCCCCCCCCCGGGAATTTTGAGGAACCAGGTTGCGCTAAATGTTTCCACCGCGAAGGCGATCAAGATCGATGGGGTTAACTTTTTTTCAAGATCCATGGAGTTGAATAGAAATACAAATATATATTTGGCTTATGAAACTACTTGAAAATAAAATCGCTATCGTCACCGGCGCCAGTCGCGGCATCGGTGAAGCCATCGCCCTCAGGCTGGCCGAGCATGGGGCACATGTTGCCTTCAGCTACCTGAGCAGCGAGGAGAAGGCTAAAGCGCTGGAAGAGAAGTTGAAAGGATTTGGGGTACAAGCAAAGGCCTATAAGAGCAATGCCGGGGATTTTGCCGAGAGTGAAATATTCGTCAACGATGTGGTCAAGGAATTCGGCACGGTCGATATCTGTGTCAACAATGCCGGCATTTCCAAGGACAACCTGTTATTACGGCTGACGTCCGAACAATGGGACGATGTGATGAGGATCAACCTGAAGAGCGTGTTCAATATCACCAAGCACGTGACACGGCCGATGATGAAAGCAAAAAAGGGGTCCATCATCAATATGAGCTCGATCGTCGGCATCGGCGGAAATGCGGGGCAGAGTAGCTATGCCGCCTCCAAGGCCGGTATCCTGGGCTTTACCAAATCGATAGCCAAGGAGCTGGGCAGCCGTAACATCCGATGCAATGCGATTGCTCCGGGTTTTGTCGAGACAGATATGACGCATTACCTGACGGATGGCGATGCAGGGAAGAAATTCCTGGAGGGCATTCCGCTGGGCCGTTTTGGCAAGGCGGAGGAGATCGCGGATACGACGTTGTTCCTGGCCAGTGATCTCAGTGCGTATATCACGGGACAGGTGATCAGCGTCTGCGGCGGATTGAATATTTAAGACGAGACGGCCTAAATTTATTTTCATGACACCTATAGACAAGCTATTGGCTGACAACAAAGCCTGGGCGGCGGATGTAAAGGCCGCGGACCCGGAATACTTTGAAAGACTGGCGCATCTTCAAACGCCGGAATTTCTCTGGATCGGCTGCAGCGATAGCCGCGTCCCTGCGGACAAGATCACCGGAACACAACCCGGCGAAATCTTCGTGCACAGGAATGTCGCCAACCTGGTGATCCATACCGACGTCAACCTGCTGAGTGTACTGGACTATGCCGTCAAGCATTTAAAAGTGCGGCATGTGATCGTCTGCGGCCACTATGGATGTGGAGGGATCAAGGCAGCAATGACGAACCATGACTTCAATTACGTGCTGAACATGTGGTTGCGGAATATCAAAGACGTCTACCGGCTGTATGAAAAGGAATTGTCGGCCATCGAGGACGAGGACGCGCGGGCGGACAGGCTGACCGAGTTGAATGTGAAGGAGCAAGTCATGCACCTGGCCAAGACGTCTATTATTCAGCGGGCCTGGAAGCAGGAGCAGCGTCCCCGGCTGCATGGCTGGGTATATGGATTAAAAGACGGGCTGATCAACCCGGTCTTTAATATGGATGCAGGTTCGCGACTCGATCCCATATATGAGTATGATGATCTGTAGAAAGATCGTTGCCTGTGCAGGCAAGTATTACTTCTTCCTGAAATGATGAATGGCGGTCCGCGAGAACTCGCTCAACACCAGCCGGCCGCTGACAGTCGCCCGTTCCAGCAGGATCTGGTCCCAGTGATCGGTGCCGTGCCACAAGGTGCGTTTAAGGTTGGCCATGGCTTCGGGGCTCGAATGTGCAAGGGTGCCGGCCAGCCGGCGGATGGATTCGTCCATTTCGGCCGTTTGGTGATGTAATTCGGCGTATAGTCCTCTCCGTCTGGCCCATTCGGCGTCTCGCCAGCCTGTAGCATCGATGGCGAGGGTGCTGAAGGCGGAAATGCCTATCTTCCGTTCGACGGCTGGGCCTACCACGAAGGGGCCGATACCGATCGCCAGTTCGCTGAGCTTGACGTCGGCGCCTTCCACTGCAATGGCGTAGTCCGCTGCCGCCACGATCCCTACCCCGCCGCCGACGCATTTCCCCTGGATGCGGGCGATAATAAACTGCGGGCATTTGCGCATGGCGTTGATGAGGTGGGCGAAGCCGCTGAAGAACAGAAAGCCCTGTTCGGCGTTGGAGACGGCCAGCAGTTCGTCGAAGGAGGCGCCTGCACAGAAGGCCCTTTCGCCGGCCGACTGCAGGACGATCACTTTTGTCTGGAGGTCATTACCGGCACCATGGATCTCATGAGTGATACCCTCGAGCAGGCCGCCGGGCAGGGAATTGCTTTGCGGATGAAAGAATTCGATTGTCGTGACACCATTGTGTCTTTCCGTCTTTACATAGCCTTCGCTGATTTCCCGAAGCATATAATATGGTTGATTTAGGTGGTGGCTTTTTTCTGCACCATGGTAAGGATCGTGGCTACAGCCACGCTCTCCCCGGTCTCATCATAGACATCTACATACCATTTTACGATGCCCCGGGGCAGGTCATTTTCTTCTTTTTTTTCCTGGGCGATCTTTTCCTTGCAGGTGAGCCTGACCCCGATGGTGCTCCCGGCATAGACGGGCTTTAGAAACCGGCATTCTTCCAGTCCGTAATTCAGCATGACGGGTCCTTTGCCGGGATCGACGAAGAGGCCGGCAGCTGCGCTAAGGATGAAATAACCGTGGGCGACCGGTCTTTCGAAAAGAGTGCCTTCGAGAGAAGTATGATCGGTATGGGCGTAGAAGTGATCCCAGCTGAGGTTGGCAAAGCCGGTGATATCCGCCTCGGTGACAGTGCGTTTGTGGGTGATCACGGTGTCGCCTATCTGCAATTCTTCGAAGAATTTGCGGAAGGGGTGTTTGTCTTCCACCGTCTGCCGGGCATGGGGCTGCCAGTTATTGGTGAGTGCGGTGATCATAGCGGGTGAGCCTTGTACGGCCACCCGCTGCATATAATGTTTGATCCCGCGGATGCCGCCCATCTCTTCACCGCCGCCGGCGCGGCCGGGACCACCATGGACCAGCAATGGCAGGGGGCTGCCGTGACCGGTGCTCTCCTTTGCGCATTCGTTATTGAGGATGAGTATCCGTCCGTGCCAGGTGGCGGCGCCCAGCACATAGCGACGGGCGATGCGGGCGTCTGCGGTGACGATGGAGCTGCACAATGAGCCCTTGCCCTTTTTGGCCAGTTCGATGACTTCATCGGGATGTTTATAGGGCATGAGCGTGCTGACGGGCCCGAAGGCTTCGATGGTATGAGGCTCTTCGCTGGTAAAGGGGCTGTCGTTCAACAGCAGCAGCGGGCTGAGAAAGGCGCCTTTGGCCGCATCGGCATCGATGAGGTCCACGCTGTCGAGCGAGCCATAGATGAGTTGTGATGAAGCCAGCAGTCGCCCGACCTGGGTTCGGACTTCTTCGCGCTGGGCGAGTCCGGCCAGGGAGCCCATTTTCACCTTTTCGTTTTCCGGATTGCCGATGGTGGTCTGTGCCAGGGATTTGGTGATCGCTTTCCAGGCGTCTTCCATTTTATCCGCCGGTACGAAGATCCGCCGGACGGCGGTACATTTCTGACCGGCCTTTGCCGTCATTTCCCTGCGCAGCTCTTTGACGAAAAGGTCCCATTCGGGCATGCCGGGCGCTACGTCTTCACCCAGCACCAGGCAGTTGAGGGAATCAGCCTCCATATTAAAGGGGGTATTGGACTGCAGGATGTGGGGGTGAGACTTCAGCTGCAGCCCGGTAGTACCCGAGCCGGTGAAGGTGACTACATCCTGTGCATCTACATGGTCGAGGATATCGCCGGCGCTGCCGCAGATCAATTGAAGGGCGCCGGGGGGGAGAATGCCGGAGGAGGTTATCTCTTTTACGACGGCTTCGGTGAGGAATGACGTAACCGTGGCCGGCTTGACCACGGCAGGTACGCCTGCGAGCAGGTTGACGGCGATTTTTTCCAGCATACCCCAGACGGGGAAGTTGAAGGCATTGATGTGGATGGCGACGCCTTCTTTGGGGACCAGCAGGTGCTGGCCCATGAAGGTGCCTTCTTTGCCGAGGTTCATGGGCTCGCCGTCGAGGCAAAAGGTTTCATCGGGGAATTTGCGGCGCAGGGAGGCATAAGAGAAGAGGTTGCCGATCCCGCCTTCCAGGTCTATCCAGCTATCTGCGCGGGTAGCGCCGGTTTGGTAGCTGACGCGATAAAATTGTTCCAGGTGTTCGCGAAGGTGGAGGGCGAGGGCCCGCAGCATCCGGCCACGTTCCGGAAATGTCATGCGACGCAGGGCTGGGTTGCCTGTTGTCCGGGCATAGTCCAGTATGGCGGCAAAATCCAGCCCTTTGGTACTGGCGTGGCTGATCAGTTGGCCGGTAAAGGCGTTATACAGGGGCTGACCGTCTCCGTCTCCTTCGATCCACCGGCCGGTGATATAGTTTCCCAACTTGGGCATAGATACAATCGTTTAAGGGAGCGAAGTTAAGCAAAGTTGTGCCATCCTGACAGGCCGAAAAGATTGGTCGGTATTTTGACTTTATGGGGGATATGGAAAGGAAT
>Ga0182030_10007135_pt1 | contig 23404 bp, 15 predicted proteins | sample 812S3MmetaG_FD_121299 | JGI IMG/M metagenome (GOLD analysis project Ga0182030, IMG submission 121299) | Permafrost microbial communities from Stordalen Mire, Sweden - 812S3M metaG (Illumina Assembly) | ecosystem: Environmental > Terrestrial > Soil > Wetlands > Permafrost | place: Sweden...
CCTGTTCCCGATGTCAGCGCCAGATCTTTCTGTGTGACGCCAAGGCTTTTGCGCGTAGCCCTGATGAGCGAGCCGATTTGTTGGGGGGTGTATCTCATCGCTTCCCTCTCACCAAAGTTACCGTTCGGGAATATTACAGCGTTGAAGTGCGCCGATACAAGCGAATATTACCGATCGGGAATGTTTCTCTGAGACATGGTTAGAAAGGCACAATTGTTCCCGCTCGGGAACAATCCTTTGCAATGGGCAAAGCTTGCCATCGGGAACGGACCGGAGCGGATATCGCTGACTGACCCAAGATCAGTCGATCAAATCCAAGGAAATGGCCTCACAAAGGTATGCCGAAGGTATGCCATACGCTGCGCGCCTTTGTGCTCTAAGTCGAGTCTTTTCAGTACGAACAAAAAGTGCTTCCGTGCGGGCTTGGGCTAGCGTAAGTTACTGATATGACACGAGGTTAGATATGAACGAACCCAGCCTACTTCGTTAACTCTTAATCAGTAGGTTGTAGGTTCGATTCCTACCGCGCTCACCATCTTTTCAATTGCACTGATCCAGCTCGCTGTCTGCGCTCAGATGTTTGACTTTGACTTGGTGCGTGCCGACCGTCTTACCCGCAGTCGTCTCCCTCATCGCATCGACAAAGTCGGCGTCGCTGGCCGAACACCCCAATCACGTAAGGTGTCTTCGCATCGCCCAGTCTGTCTCGCGGTGACTGCGCCTCCTTCTTACTCACTGAAGTGATGTCGATTTTAAGAAGTACTTCCAGACTAGGATCCTTGGTTGTACTCTGAGCAACGCCTTGAAGGGAAAGTGCCGATTACGCCCTGGCGCATCCCTTCCTCCGCGATTCAAGCCACGCGGAGCGCTTCGCTCACGCATCCGGAAACTCTGCGCAGGTTCATTCCGGTCTCCAGGTCCGAAAGGCGGGTACATTTTGAAACCCCCGCCCTGCCAATGTCATCCATCCAAGTGGAGGATTTCCCTTGGAGCTACAGACACTTACGTTCGAAGTTCCTGCTCTCACATATGCCTACGAAGCGCTCGAACCCTATATCGACGCGCAGACCATGCATCTACATCACGACAAGCATCACAAGGCTTATGTAGATAACGCCAATGCCGCCGTTGAGAAAGCCCCTGAGCTGAAAGGCAAGTCCGCGGAGCAGATTCTCGCCAACTTGGCTGCGGTGCCTGAGGCGGTGCGCGGAGCCATTCGTAACAACGTCGGCGGTCACGTCAATCACTCTATGTTCTGGGCCATCATGGCTCCCAAGGCCGGCGGCGCGCCCAACGGCCCCATCGCCGACGCCATCGCCAAGACCTTCGGCGACTTTGCCCAGTTCCAGGAGAAACTCAACGATGCCGGAGTTAAGCAGTTCGGCAGCGGCTGGACTTGGCTTGCCCTCGGTCCCGGCGGCTTGCAGGTGCTCTCGACACCCAATCAGGACAGCCCGATCTCGCAGAGCCTTGCTCCTATTATGGGCAACGATGTCTGGGAGCACGCCTATTACCTCACTTATCAGAATCGCCGCGCCGATTACCTCAAGGCTTGGTGGAACGTCGTCAACTGGGCCGAGGTCAACAAGCGCTACGAGGCCGCGCTCAAGAAGTAACTTGTGTATCCAGGGTCAACGCACCCTGGGCCAACGCACGATGATGAACTAAGCGGACGCTCACGGGCGTCCGTTTTCTTTTCGCATCGCACAAGGGTGCATTCTTCCCGATATATTTGTTTTGTCATGCTCGTCGGTTCGAACAGAAGCTCTCCTCCACCGGGAGTAGGATTGATGGGTAGGTGAAAAGGTATGGAGGCGACCGACCAGAGCATCGGCGAAGAGATTGCCAATAGCGTCTCTCACGGCCTGGGTGCAGTCCTGGCCATTGCCGGACTGGTGCTGCTTACGATCCGCGCCGCCGGAGTCGGTGGCGTGCGGCACATCGTCTGCTGTGCCATCTTTGGCGCCTCTGCAATCCTGCTCTACCTTAGTTCCACGCTGTACCACTCGCTCAGCTACACTCGTGCCTACCGCGTCTTTCGCTCGCTGGACCATGGCTCCATCTACGTGCTCATTGCCGGAACCTACACGCCCTTCACTCTGCTTGGTGTGCGCGGTGTCCTGGGCTGGACGCTTTTCGGCATCGTCTGGAGCTGCGCCCTCGTCGGTGTCATCCTCAAGTCACTCTTTGTTGGCAGATGGGGAGCGGTTTCCACCGCGATGTATCTGGTCATGGGATGGGCCTGCGTCTTTGCGATCCGGCCGATCTATCTGCTGCTGGCGCGTCCGGTCTTCGTCCTGCTCTTTGCGGGCGGCATCTGTTACTCGGCGGGAATTCCTTTCTACGCCTCCAAGCGCAAATACATGCATTTCATCTGGCACCTCTGGGTGCTGGGCGGAACTGCCTGCCACTTCGCCGCCATCTGGCTCATGATCGGGTGACTGGACTTTGCTGTTTATGTGCCGCTTGCGACGGCATCCTCGTGTCGGCCCCAATGGCTACAATAAAATCCAACGCTCACACCCCCCAGGTGGTCACTGTGCTTCTCGCGCTGTATGATAGCGTGGCTTAGGGTTTCGATACGGAGCTGCTAGTAAGAACGGGGTAGAGCAATGCCCAAGTCGATCGAGTGGCCGCAGAGACATCCGCCGCGGCGCAGTCGGCGCTATCTTTGGATTCTCGCCGTCATCGCCGTCATCGCTCTCGGCGGCCGGACGGCGTTGTCGTATTACGTCGATGAGCTCTGGTTCGGGTCGCTCGGTTACGCGGGAGTGTTCTGGAAGACCCTGAGTCTTCAATGGGCGGTTTCCGCGGCGTTTGGTGCGGCCACATTTTTCATTCTGTATGGATCGTTTCTGGCTCTGAAGCGGGCAAGCGTGACGGGCATGCCCAGCAGCCACACGATTCTCGTCGGCGGACAGCCATTGCAGTTGCCGGTCGAGGCTATCCTGCGCATCATCGGCCCCGGCGCCGCGCTTGTCATCGCTGCTTTGACTGGCGCCGGTATGATGGTGGAGTGGCCGACGCTGGCTCTCTATTGGTACGCCCCGCGCGCCACTGGCGCGGTTGATCCGGTCTTCGGCAAGGCGCTGAGCTTCTATCTATTCACCCTTCCTGCGTGGCAGCTCATCATTGGCTGGCTGCTATCGATGGCGGTGATTGCCTGTGGGCTCGCCGTTTTCTTTATACTTATGACCAGCGGCAGCCGCGCGCTCGCCGAACGCCAGGACAGCTACATCCCATTGCCCTGGCGCGGATTTTCCATCACGTTTGCGTTCCTGCTGCTGTTCCTCGCGGTGCGCTTGTACATCAGCCGATTCGAGCAGTTGTTTGAAGACCACACGATCTTCGGCGGTGTGACTTACGTCGACGCGCACGTCACCCTTACCGGCATGCTCTTCGTCTGCGCGGCGCTCGTTGTCGGCGCAGTGATTGCGACCCTCAATGCCACCTCGGTGCTACCCGGCGGCCGCAGGCTTGCGGTGGCGGTTCTTCCCGCCGTGGTTTGTTATGTTGCCGTTCAGGCAGTCGGCTGGTACGTCGGCAGTTTTATCGTCAAACCGAACGAACTGGTTCGCGAGCAACCCTATATTGCCCACAATATCGAATTGACGCGGCAGGCCTACGGGTTGGACCGCTTCTCCCAGCGCGAGTTTCCCGCTGATACCACCGTCGAGGCCGCTGACGCGGCGAACAATCAGCCCACGCTGCAAAATATTCGACTGTGGGACTGGCATGCACTACAGGACACGCTGCGGCAAATTCAGGAAATCCGCACCTACTACGACTTCCCCGACATCGACATCGATCGCTATGAAATCGACGGCACGATTCGCCAGGTGATGCTCGCCGCGCGCGAACTGAACGTCGAAAAACTTCCCGAGAGCAGCCGCAATTGGATCAACGAGAAGCTGATCTACACCCACGGCTACGGCATTACGATGAACCCTGTAAATGGGTTCACGGCGGAGGGACTGCCGACGTTGATGCTAAGCAATATGCCCGTCCAGAGCACGGTGCGCGGCCTCACCGTGACGCGCCCGGAGATTTATTTCGGCGAGTTAACGAACACCGACGTCTACGTGAAGACGAGGCAGAAGGAATTCGACTACCCGCAAGGCCCGACCAATAGCCTCACCTCGTATGAGGGCACCGGCGGCATCGTCCTCGGCGGTTTTCTGCGCCGCATCGTCATCGCTTTCGAACGCGGCGACCTCGCGAAGCTACCGTTCAGCGATGACGTGAACAAGGAGAGCCGATTGCTGATGCGGCGCAACGTTCGTGATCGCGTAACGGCATTGGCGCCGTTCCTCACCTACGATCCGGATCCCTATATTGTGATCGGCGACGATGGCCGTCTGTCGTGGATCATGGATGCGTTCACGGTTTCAGATAGCTATCCGTACTCGAGCCACTACCGTCTCGGTGGCAATCTTATTAATTACATGCGGAACAGCGTTAAGGTGGTCATTGACGCCTACGATGGCACGACTACGTTTTACGTCTTCGATCCGGAGGATCCGATCATTGCAGCCTACCGGCGCATCTTTCCGGGCCTGTTCAAGGACGCATCCACGATGCCGCCTGGGCTGCGCAAACACGTGCGCTACCCCGAGTTGTTGCTCAAGTTGCAGGCGGAGGTATACGGCCTCTATCACATGACGAACGAGGGAGCGTTCTACAACCGTGAAGATCTGTGGACGGTAGCCACCGAGGTCGGCGTGGGTGGGGCGGGTGAGCAAACGGCTCAAACGACTCAGACGATGCAGCCGAACTTCGTGCTGATGAAACTGCCGGGCGAGAGCGAGATGGAGTTCGCCGAGATTCTGCCGTTCACGCCCGCCAACCGGAACAATCTGATTGGCTGGATCGCCGGGCGCAGCGACGGAGCACACTACGGCACCTCGGTGGTCTACGACTTTCCCAAAACTAAACTGGTTGACGGGCCGCTACAGATCGAGGCGCGAATCGACCAGAACGCTCAGCTTTCAGGACAGTTGACGTTGTGGAATCAGCAAGGCTCGCACGTGCGTCGCGGAACCCTGCTGGTAATTCCGACCGGGCGGGCGCTGTTGTATGCAGAGCCGATTTATCTGCAGGCCGATCGCAGTCCGATGCCGGAGCTGCGTCTCGTTGTGCTGGCGCTGCAGGATCGGCTCGCATACGGACCGACGTTCGAATCGGCGATGGCGGGGCTTTTCGGCGGAGCGGTCTCTTCGACGAGCGCCGCAGCGGCGCCTGCCGAGCCGGCGCGAGCTGCCACGGCATCGGCCACCACCACTCCCCAATCTGTAGCGGGTCACGACGCCCTCATCGCGGAAGCCGCAAGGAATCTTGCCGACTACGAGCGCCTGACGGCGGAAGGCAAACTTGGCGAGGCTGGACAGAAGCTTGAACAGTTGAAGCGCGCAATCGACAAGTTGAACACGCGACAGAGATAGTCTCTTTGTGCTGCTATGCTACGGCACTGCCCGTTCAAGAATTTATGAAGAATTTCAGAGGGGTTGCACCCTCTCGCATCGACCGCATGTGGCACACTACCCTCTAGTTCAAAAAATTAGGAGAATGCATGCGTATCTACCGCTCGTTGTGTCTTGCTCTTCTCATGCTGGCGTTGGCTGGCGCGCTCGCCCAGGCGCAGAAACCCTCGGATTACAGCGTCTCCCGGCGCATTACGCTCGGCGGCGAAGGCGGATGGGATTACCTGACCTTTGACGGCGAGGCGCGCCGTCTCTATGTGGCGCGCGCCACGCGGGTCATGGTGATCGACGTTGACAGCGGCAAGCAGGTGGGCGAAATTCCCGACACCAAGGGCGTTCACGGCGTGGCACTGATGCACAAGTTAGGGCGTGGCATCACCAGCAACGGCAAGGACGACACCGCGACCCTCTTCGACCTGAAGACGCTCGCGCCGATCGCCACGGTGAAGACCGGCGGCAAGCCCGACGCCATCCTCTTCGACTCCTTCAGCGGCCTCGCGCTGACCTTCAACGGCAAGAGCAACGACACCACCCTGATCGATCCCGCCCAGGCCGTAGCCGTGGGCGCCATCGCGCTGCCCGGCAGACCGGAGACGGGCGTCTCCGATGGAAAGGGCAAGGTCTTTGTGAACCTCGAAGATAAGAACATGATCGCCGTCATCGACGTGGCGGCGCGCAAGGTGCTTACGACCTGGCCGCTGACCGGCTGCGAGGAGCCAACCGGACTCGCACTGGACGCCACCAACCGCCGCCTCTTCTCCGGCTGCCACAACGGCGCGCTCATCGTGGTGGACGCCGACTCAGGCCGGAACGTGCAGAAGCTTGCTATCGGCAACGGAGTGGATGCTACCGCCTATGACAAGGAAGCCGGCCTCGTCTTTGCCTCTAACGGTGAAGGCAACATCTCCGTCATTCGGCAGCAAGGCCCCGACAAGTACACCAGCTTTGCGAATGTCCCCACGCAGAAAGGCGCCAAGACGATGGCGCTCGATGCCGGCAAGCACGTGGTGTATTCTGTGGCGACCGCTGCCGCCGACGCCGCTGGTAAGCAGGGCCCATTCGAATTGATCGTGGTGACCAAGTAGGCGCGGCGAAGCAGACAGATCCCTTCGTTCAGGCAATCAGGTGCCCCATCCTAAACTCGCATTCTTTGCGGGGTTAGGATGGGCAGCCGCTTTGAACCGGTACGGCTCAATCTACGAATCCATGGCGTATTTCCGAACACACGCCGGGCGGGGAGGGTTGGGTGGGGATGACTCGGGGATACTTCAGCGTGGAGAAAGCTCAACTACTCTTGAAGGAGCAGCCCGAGAAATAAGGCCGCCGAGTTTGCGGAAAAGCGCCCGGTGTTCATTCGCTTGTCTGAGTAGATGCTGCCGCGCCCCTGGAAAGATGTATGTGGCTGAAGAACAAACCCGACGTAGTCGAGAAGCCACCTTCGAGATTGCCCGTCAAGCGAACGCAATCGAAAAGAAGGTAGGCCCAACCGTGAGCGCCGCCAAGATTGCTTACTGTCAGTACGACTTTGGAGCTCACATCTACCGGCCGGAGCTTGCACCGCCGCCTTGCACTGCCACAATAAACTGCTTGGCCGAGACAACGATGATAAGATGGGATTTACCGTCACTCCCGTTCGGCCATCTGGCTCGGCTCATTTTGTCGGCTCAGCGAACAATCTGCCGGCAGAGAGAGGCGCCAGCATCAGGCTCGCGCTCGGTATTGGCAATCTGAAAATCCTTCTGTACAACCCCGACAACGGCATCACGCAGAACTTCATGCCTCACCTCTGGATGTTTCTTCTGCAGGCGCTCACGCCCGCCGACCATGAAGTAGTTCTGATCGATGGCAACACCCGACCGATGAGCGACGTTGAACTGGTCCAGTTCGTGATCGACGAAGGGATTGGACTGGTCGGAATCGGAGCCATGACCCGCATGATCGCCAAAGCGTACCGCGTGGCGGATTCGCTCCGCGCCGCAGGTATTCCTGTCGTCATGGGCGGACCGCACGTAACCGAAGTACCCGACGAAGCGCTCGGGCGTAATGGCGGAGCGCGCCATGCCGATGCACTGGCCTTGGGCGAAGCGGATGAAACCTGGCCGCTGATCGTGGCGGATGCGGCTCGGGGCCAGCTCAAGGAGACCTACACTGCGACCGACGCGTTAGGGCAGGACAGCAAGCCGACGTTGCAGGATTACCCGGCGATTCCTTGGGATTCCCTCGACCTGCAGCAGTTCAACCGGATACCGGGTTTTGTGCGCCCGATCATGCACCGCCTGGGATATCCATGGGAGACATTTCACATTATTCCCATCGAGTCGGGACGCGGCTGTCCTTATGGATGCGAGTTCTGCACGGTGACGGGATTCTTCGGCGATACGATCCGCTTCCGATCCAACCAGAGCGTTGTGAACGAGATGCTCAGTCTCAAACAGCGCGCCCGCGACACCAAGGGCCAGGTCGCCGTATTCTTCGTCGATGACAATTTTGGGATCAACGTGAAGCGCACTAAGTCTCTTCTGCGCGATATTATTGCCGCCGGAGCCGAGCTTTCCTGGGTGGGGCAGATCAGCGCCAACTTGTTGCGGGATGAAGAACTGTTGGACTTGATCGCGGCTTCAGGCGGGAGGTGGATCTTCATCGGCATGGAGTCGCTTGATCCAGCCAATCTGGCCAGCGTCAACAAGGGATTCAATAAGCCGGAGGAATATACGGGCGTGCTCCAGGCGCTGGCACGGCGCCACGTCTATGCAATCACGTCGTTTATCTTTGGACTGGATCACGATACACCTGGTGTGGCCGAGCGTACGCTGGCCCAGCTTCGCGAATGGCCGCCGGTGCTGCCCGTCTTCGGGCAAATCACTCCCTTTCCCGCAACGCCTTTGTACGCCCGCCTGGAAAGCGAAGGACGGCTGACGCGACCGCAACACTGGCTTGAGTTTGCACCATTCCAGATGGCGCACACACCGCTGCGCATCACCGTACCGGAGGTGCAGGACGAGGTGCGATACGCATGGACAAACTCATATAGTCCCGCCGCAACCGAGAGAGCGCTGGATTCGATCGCGAACGAACCGGCAGCTTACAAAATTAGCCATCTGGCATCCCGGCTCTTCTTCCGCGGAATCTATTTCCCTCCCAAGGGCGCTTGGCAATGGCTGAAACTCATCGCTGAAAACCGAAGGTCATTGTGGAGCGTCGTCAGGGACTCGTTTACTCGTTGGCACGGGAGCCCTGATCGGGGCAGGACGCAGGACTGTGATCGCTCTTCGGGAAGCGCCGGGAAGTCCGAGCTGGATGAGGCGAATTGCACTCGGGCAGATCGCGGAGTGCTGGGCGTATCTGGAGAACCAGAAATCGGCGGAGAAGCCTGAGCTAGCCGATTCAGCCGCAGTCGTAAGTGCTCCAGTTACTGTGGCAGTACAGCGAATACGTCTGATGCGGCGATGCTGACCGTGAAAGCAAATATCCAGGGCGCTATTTCCCCAGAACGCGACACCAGCTTTCATTCTCTAAAATTTCACGACTGGTTTGAAACAGTTCTGGCAGCGCGACAAATGCCATCCGTAATATGTCTTTCGTTTTGATTTGTTTGATGTTGGCGTGTCTACCTATATACCTCATGTTAACTAGGTCGTAAGCTATCAGCATGTTCGTTGATATTGATTATGCTGTCGTAAGCGGAGCCATCGAGAGCGATCAAGTCAGAGAAGGCACTTTGTTGCGCTAAGAAGCTTGCCATTCATCATGAAGCCTTGACCTCACGTTACGAAAGGCGATTCGTTTTCGAATTTCGTCAAAAGGGTCGGCGGTTACGTTCCACAGTACCTTCGGTCCATGTTCTGCAGGAGAAACGTGCCTAGTGCAGAGTATTGTCGACTTACGTTCCCTTGATTGAACCTCCGTCTATCAATGGATGAATTTCCGCCGGGAATGTCCAGCCTGTAACTCTTCGGTAATGAAATTGTTTGTCGGGCAAGAAAGATGTGGGCGGTAGTGAGGATGCAGTGCGTTTAGTCTTCAAAAGAAATGCAATCGTGGGGCTGGTCCTTTTGGTGTGCCATGCGGCTCTCGGGCAGGAAACACAACCTGATCTTACGAAGGTAAACCTTGAAGACCTGATGAACATCGAGGTGACTTCGGTCTCCAAGAAGGAACAGAAATTGTCGCGGACCGCTTCGGCGGTCTTTGTCGTCACCCAGGACGACATCCGCCGCTCCGGCGCAACCAACATACCAGACCTGCTGCGCATGGTGCCGGGGGTGGATGTGGCTCAGATCAACGCTAATAAATGGGCCATCAGCGTCCGAGGGTTCAACGGGCAGAATTCGAACAAGCTCCTGGTGCTGATCGACGGTCGCACGGTCTACTCTCCCATGTTCTCTGGAGTCTTCTGGGATGCACAGGATGTGCCTCTGGACAGCATTGATCGAATTGAGGTCATACGAGGCCCCGGCGCTGCTGTTTGGGGGGCGAATGCCGTCAACGGTGTCATTAACATCATTACAAAGAAGGCCAGCAACACTCAGGGCGGATTGCTAACCGTAGGAGGAGGAACCTACGATCGTGGGCTCGGCACCGCCCGTTACGGAGGGAAGCTTAGCAACAACGCATCGTATCGTGTCTCCGCCGATGGTTTTGCTGTCAACCACGTTCCAGACACAGCAGGCGGAAATGGCAACAATGACTGGGAGGTCGCTCACGGGGGATTTCGTGTCGATGCCAATGCCTCGGATCGAGATTCGATCACACTACAGGGCGACTCTGAAATTGGAAATGCGGGAGAAACAGCCAATTCCGTGGTTTCCACCTCTCCGCTTATGTACGGAATCTTTCCTCATAACGACCGTTTTTCCGGCTGGAACTTGTTGTCGAGGTGGGACCATGTGGCCTCGCCCCACTCGGAGACTTCCCTGCAAGTCTACTTCGATCGCAGTACGCGGGGCGACAGCACTTATGGTATCGGATTGAACACATTCGACCTGGATTTTCAGCACCATGTGGGCTGGGGTGAGCGCCATGATTTTGTCTGGGGACTCGGCTACCGAGTGAGTTCCGACGACACTCTGACAACGCCGCGGTTCTCATTCGCACCGGAGGAGCGGACTACTCAGCTATTTAGCTCCTTTGTTCAAGACGAAATATCCGTCCTGCCCGACCACCTCTACCTCAGTCTCGGTACCAAACTAGAGCATAACGAATATACGGGTTTCGGATTGGAGCCGAGTGCCAGAATCAGTTGGACCCCAAGCAATCGAAACATGTTCTGGACGGCGGTTTCCCAAGCCGACCGAACGCCAGCGCGGACCGACACAGACCTTCGATTCAACTCCGCCGTCCTGCCGGGGCCGAACGGCCTTCCGCTTCTAGTCAGCATCTTTGGCAATCCAAAGTTCAAGAACGAGGTCTTGCGCGCCACCGAAGCCGGCTATCGCACCCAAATTACCCCCCGGGTTGCGCTCTCTAGCACGGTATTCTTCAACAACTATCGTGATTTGGCTTCCGTGGAGTCAGGAACGCCCTTCCTTGAGAGCGGTCCTTCGCCGTCATACCTCGTGATTCCGAATTCTTTTTCCAACTTGGCGCACGGTGAGACTCACGGACTAGAACTGTTCGCGAACTGGAATCTATCTAATCATTGGAGCCTGAGTCCAGGCTATTCATTCTTGACAATGCACATCCACCGCGATCCATCGAGCGATGATCTGACCACCGCCCGCGTGACCCAAGGCAGCAGCCCAAACCATCAGGCTCAGTTGCGCTCCCATGTAGATTTGCCGCGCCACTGGGGGTGGAACGCCTCTGCTTATTTTGTAGGACGTCTCCCTGCCCAAGCGGTTCCTTCCTACACACGTCTGGATTCGAACTTTACGTGGCAACCTGCAAAAAGATTCTCCATCACTCTGGCCGGAGAGAATCTGCTGAAAGACCATCACGTGGAATACATGGGCCCAGATCTAACTGTCCTGCCCGGCATGATCAAACGCAGTGTCTACGCCAAATTCATCTGGCAGTTCTGAGAAGGCGGCACGCAATTGAGTAGCATGGCCAACGCGGACCCTGGGCAGGTGGCTAGGAAGGCGAATTCCGGGCTCTTCACAAGCCTGCGGATTAGCCGGCTCCGGCTGTGGTCTGTTGTTCTGTTCGCAATGGCATTTCATGCTTGCTCGGGTACAGCGCGGGCACAGTCAACGGTCGATGAGTATCACATGAAGGCCGCGTTTCTTTATCATTTCGCCCAACTCGTGGAGTGGCCTGCAGATTCTCCGAACGAAGGCGGCAATTCTCTTCTCGTATGCACCCTCGGAGACGATCCGTTTCACGGAGAACTGGAAGACACTGTCGCCGGAAAACACATTGGATCTCGAATTCTTCGCATTCGGCATGTGAGGTCGCTGCAAAACACGAGCGGCTGCAACGTGCTCTTCATTAGTAAGAGTGAGGGCACTCGCATTCCCCTGCTATTAGCGAATCTCCGAAATGCGCCAGTTCTCACCGTAGGGGAGACAGATGATTTTCTGGGTGACGGCGGAATGATCCGATGGTTTCTCGATGGAAATAAGGTCCGATTTGAAATCAATCGGCAAGCAGCAGAATCGGCAAGGCTCAGAATCAGTTCGCAGCTGTTGTTCCTAGCCAAGGACGTTGTTGGGGGCAATGGAAGGAAGTAAGAATATGACGTTCAAAGACCTGCCGATTCGTCGAAAACTGGCGTTGTTAGTCCTCTCCGCAACGGTAATGGCCCTCGTTCTGGCCTGCATGGGCTTTGCCATTTTCGAACGGGCGCGCTTTCGCGCAGGTGCCGTGACCGAACTGGCGACCCTTGCGGACATGTTAGGAGCAAACAGCGCTGCGGCACTCGCGTTCAACGATCAGAATACCGCCCAGGAGATGCTGAGTGCACTGCGCACCGAGCCCCATGTGTTAGCGGCCTGCTTGTATGACGAACAAGGAATCATATTTGCAGAGTATCGCCGCTCCGGCCTCGCTTCCAACTTCCAAATGCCGTCGCGGCACGAACCGCGGCATGAATTCGGCGCTCAGTCTTTAGTCCTGTATCGGAATGTTTTTCTCAACGGCGACCGAACTGGCTCCATCGCCATCGTTTCTGACCTTACCGGCTTCCGCGATCAGATGCTGGGCTATGGAAAAATCGCAATTCTAGTGTTGATCACCTCGCTGCTTGCAACGTTCCTAGTTGCCAACCGGCTCCTCCGAATCATTACCGACCCAATTCTTCGCCTATCGGCGGTCGCGGCCACAGTTTCAGCCGAACACGACTACTCCCTGCGTGCGACGGTCGGAGGCAACGATGAAGTTGGAAAGCTTATCGGAGCATTTAACAAAATGCTGAACAGGATTCAGCGGAGAGATCTGGCTCTGCAGGAAGCAAATGACGAACTGGAAACGCGCGTTCAGCATCGCACAGCGGAACTCGAATCTGAGATCGTCGAGCGCAAACATGCCGAGGCGGAGTTGCATTGGAAGACGGCCTTTCTGGAAGCGCAAGGCGATGCAACCCTAGACGGCATCCTGGTGGTGGACGGCAGGGGCGCAAAGATTTTCCATAACGAGCAATTTCTCAGTTTGTGGAATATCCCCCAGTACATAGCGGATGAGAAGAGCGACACGTCGCGACTGGACTACGCCGCGAGCCTGACCAAGCATCCGGACAAGTTTCTGGAAAGAGCTCGGTACCTCTACGGTCATCCTGACGAAACAGGTCGCTATGAGATCGAGCTCAGAGATGGGACCGTTCTGGATACGTACTCGGCTCCAGTGGTGGGGAAAGAGGGCGAGCGCTACGGCCGAATCTGGGCCTTCCGCGACATTACCGAGCGGAGACGAAACGAGGATGCGCTACGCTGCGCAAAAGAAGCGGCCGAAGTAGCAAGTCGTGCCAAGAGCGAGTTTCTGGCAAACATGAGCCACGAGATCCGCACACCTCTAAACGGCGTGATCGGCATGACCGATCTGGCGCTCGACTCGCAACCAGAACCAGAACAGCGTGAATACCTGGAGACGATCAAATCTTCGGCGGACTCTCTGCTCACAGTCATTAACGACATCCTCGACTTTTCCAAGATCGAAGCTGGAAAGATGGAATTAGAGGCGGTCGACTTCTGCCTTCGAGACTGTTTGGAAGAGGCGCTGCGACCACTAGCGTTACGCGCGGACGAAAAAGGGATCGAGCTTTTGTGTGACATCGCCCCTGACGTGCCTGAAATGATTCAAGGAGATTCCACACGGCTCCGCCAGGTCATCCTCAATCTGGTGAGTAACGCGATTAAGTTCACACCTGCCGGCGAAGTAGGCGTACGAGTAGAAATGCAAAGCGGCGACAATGATATCGGAAATGTGCATTTTACTGTCAGTGACACCGGTATCGGTATTGCTCCCGACAAGCAAGACGCGATTTTTAGTCCCTTTACTCAGGCAGACACATCGACCACACGCAATTACGGCGGGACCGGTTTGGGATTGACCATTTGTGCGCGCCTGGTATCGATGATGGGCGGGAAAGTTTGGTTCGAGAGCGAACTGGGGCGCGGGAGCCAATTCCACTTCCTTGTGCGATTGAAGATTATCGAGAGAAGAGCGGAGCCCAGGGTTGTCATCCCGGACGGGGAATTGCGCGGCGTGAGAGTTCTGATTGTAGACGACAATGCCACCAATCGAAGGATACTGCGGGGACTATTGGAGCACTGGGAATTAAGGACATGCGATGTCGAGAGCGGAGAGCATGCGGTGGCGGAACTGATAGCCGCAAGGGCGGCCGTAGATCCTTATCAGTTGATCTTGACCGACATGCATATGCCCAACATGGACGGCTTTGGGCTAGTTGAAAAGATCCGCGATACGCCAGGGTTATCCACGGCAGCCATTATGATGCTGACGTCCGCTGGGTATCGAGAAGATGTGGACCGTTGTAGGCAGCTTGGAATTACCTCATATCTTCTTAAACCGGTCCAAAAATGGGAGTTACTTGCAGCCATTCTGAATGTTCTCGGCCGAGTTAATCCGAGTCCTCAGTCGACAGCAGCCCAGCGAAAGCCACCGTCAACAGCCGGAAGCCTCCACATTCTGCTGGCTGAAGATAACCGCGTCAATCAGACCGTTGCCAGTCGCATGTTGGGAAAGATGGGGCACTCGATTGTCGTAGCCAACAACGGTCACGAGGCCCTCTATTTGCTGGCTCAGCAGAAGTTTGATCTTGTGCTGATGGATATCCAGATGCCTGAGATGGACGGACTAACTGCGACCCAAAAGATTCGAGAGGGTGAGGCGCAGGGCCGTTCTCGTATACCAATCATTGCCGTGACCGCTCATGCGATGAAAGGAGACCGAGAGCGCTGTGTCGGCGCCGGGATGGACGGTTATATCACCAAGCCGATAAACGGTCGAGCACTGGAAGAGGCTATTGCCGCTGTCGTCCCCGGGCGGCATGACAGCAGGTTTGGCACAAGTTCTAAGTCCCCGGAACAGGATGCCGCGCTGCACAGCGCGCCTGCTTGGGATATTGCGCAGACCTTGGAAAGATTGGGAGGCGATGAAAAGCTCCTTTATGAAGTCGTGGAGATTTTCCTGGAAGAGGGCCCGAAGCAGATAACAAGCCTGCGGCGTGCCATAGCAGACGGAAATGCAGCCGATATAGAGAGGGCTGCCCACAGTCTAAAAGGTGAGTTGGGATACCTGGGAATTTTCGCAGTCACACAGAAGGCTAGTGAACTGGAGGGGATGGGCCGGTGCCGCGATCTCCAACAGTCTGCGGAAGTGTTCGCCGCCTTTGACACTGAAATATTAGCGATCCTTAACTCGATGAGAAGTGTAAATGGCGTGAACATGAAAACGCTGTCGAGCGTTGAGACAGGTGCAAGCCAGTGAGTTGTGGCCGTTCCACATACCGCGACTCGATTCTGGGAGAGGAGATTTACCGTGCGAATTTTGGTGGCTGACGATAGTGGAGTTTCGCGCCATGTGATCTGCGCTTACCTTCGCGCATCGGGACACGAAGTCATATCGGCGAAGGACGGGACCGAGGCATTGGAAGCTCTGCGGTCCGACACCGGCATATCTCTTGCCTTGGTGGACTGGATGATGCCGGGACTCGACGGCATTGAGGTCTGCCGGCAACTGCGAGCCATTCCCGACCGTGCCTACACGTATATGATTTCTGTTACGACCAGAAGTGAGAAGCAGGACATTGTCTGTGCATTGGAGGCCGGTTTCGATGACTTCCTCACGAAGCCCGTGCAACCTGCGGAATTGAACGCACGACTGCTCGTCGGTAGCCGAATCATCGACCTTCAGGAGAAGCTCATACAAGCCTGCGAGCTATCGCAGTTCAAGGCTATGCACGACTCCCTTACGGGGCTTTGGAATCGCGGTGCGATTCTGGAATTTCTGCGCGCTCAACTTGCCATGGCAGTTCGCCACTCGAACAATCTGGCGGTGATGATGGTGGATATTGATCACTTCAAGAAGATTAACGACACGTACGGACACGCGGTTGGAGATTCCGTGTTGATTCATGTTGCGCGATTAATGAACTCTACCATTCGTGCTTCAGACTGGTTAGGCCGATACGGTGGAGAAGAGTTCTTGGTCATCGCCCCGGAATCTCCCGGCAATGACGCGGTGCGAATGGCAGAGCGGCTCCGCCTCGCCCTGGTCGACAACACATTCACCTCCGGAGAATTGACGATTTCCCCGACCATGAGTATCGGAATAGCGAACACTAACTTAATCGTGTCCCCCACCCCAGAGGCGCTGGTTAGGATCGCCGACGCCGCTCTCTATAGGGCGAAAGAAAATGGGCGAAACCGAATCGAGGTCGATCCTGAGTATCCTCCAGCGTCGCTTAAATCGAAGGGCCGCGAGGGGCCAGCTCTGAAATCTGTCACGCACTGAGAACTCAAGGCTCTCGTTGACACTCGTTGTCGCGTCCAATGCTATCCGTGCAGCAGAAACAGGAGTACTAAATGAGTACAGCTTCAGCCCTAGCGCTCAGCAGCAATCCGCAACCTGCCGCAACCTGCGTGCCCATGGCGACCCCGGCGCTGATCACCGCATTGGTGAACAGTTGCCAGGGATTAAGCGATTTGATCTTTTCCCCGGGGCGCATGCCGCAGGCAGAAGTAAGCGGCCGGTTGATGATGCCCGCCATCACCGGACTGAATGTGCTCACGCCAAATGACACGGCGAGAATCACGGCCGACCTGATAGGAGAAGACCGCATTGCGGCGCAATCGCTGAAAGACGAAGGCTCCGCCGACCTGTCCTACAGTATTCCTCAAGTAAGCCGTTTTCGCGTGAACATTTTTCGGCAGCGGGGAAGCTATGCGATTGTGATGCGGGTCATCGCGAGGAACATCCCGACATTTCAGGAACTGCAGTTGCCGGAGGAACTGAAGAAGATAGCAATGCTCAGAACGGGTGCTGTGCTGGTGACTGGCCCCACCGGGTCGGGGAAGTCCTCGACGCTGGCCGCCATCATCGACTTGATCAACTGCACGCGGGCCGAGCATATCATCACCATCGAAGATCCCATTGAGTTTATACATCCTCACAAGAAAGCGACCATCCACCAGCGCGAACTCCATACTGATACAGTCAGCTTTGCCTCGGCTTTGCGGGCGGCCATGCGGCAAGCGCCCAAGGTGATCCTGGTCGGCGAAATGAGGGATAAGGAAACCATAGAGATCGCGCTGACAGCGGCGGAAACTGGACACTTGGTGCTTTCAACGCTACATACCATTGATGCCTCAAAGACCGTGGAACGAATTGTCGGCGCATTCCCCCTCTCCGAACAGGGAGCGATCCGCACGCGGTTGGCTGCTACGTTCCGCTACTTCGTCGCACAGAAATTGCTTCCCAAAAAGAACCAGGAGGGCCGGACTGCTATTTTTGAGATCTTGAAATCGACGCTGCGAACCCGCTCCTATATCGAACAAGGGGAAAAGGAGGGAAAGAGTTTGTTGGATGCGATCCGGGACGGAAGCCAGGATGGAATGCAGTGCTTCGATGGAGAGCTGGAAAAACTGGTTCGGGAAGGCAAAGTCGAGTTGCGGACCGCACTACAGTACGCAACCAATGAGGGCAACCTCAGGCTTATGCTTTCCGATTGCGAAGAAGAATCCGTGCCAGATGCAGAATAGCTTACGATGAGTTGAATCTGGTGGCGGCGCGTGGACTCGAACCACGGACCTACGGATTATGAGTTGACTTTCGGCTGTAAAATGAAGGGGTTAGCTCGGCACTGGCGAAGATTGTCCCCAGCGTCGCATCAAATCCAGTCTCCGACTCGCTGCTGGGTGACAAAGTGCGCTGGATTTCGTTGCCCAGGGTGCCCCTCTCGGCTAAACTTGATCTTCATCTCAACCACGCTGGGAATTCATGCAATCTGCGGACTCGAAGTTCGAAAAGCTCTTCTTGAGTGGTGACGAAGCTGTTGCCTTGGCTGCGCTCGATGCGCATGTGAAGCTAGGCAGCGGTTATCCTGGCACTCCCTCGACAGAGATTCTGGAATCGTTTGAAAAACTGGGCGGACGCGCTCAGTGGGCTCCGAATGAAAAGGTCGCCCTGGAAGTTGGCATCGGGGTGGCATTTGCCGGAGCGCGATCTCTGGTCACGATGAAACACGTCGGTCTGAACGTCGCGGCCGATGCTTTGTTCACGGTTGCATACACGGGGGTGGACGGCGCCCTGATTGTGGTCTCCGCCGATGATCCGGGGATGTCCTCCAGCCAGAACGAGCAGGACAATCGCCGCTATGCAGTGGCGGCTGCTGTGCCCATGCTGGAACCCGCGGACTCTCAGGAAGCGTATGACTTCACAATTCGCGCCATAGAAATTTCGGAGCGCTGGCACATTCCGGTGTTGTTCCGCATGACGACCCGGGTGTGTCACTCCAAGTCGGTGGTGCAGCGTGGCGCATCGGCGCCACCAGCAGGCCTACCCCACTTTGCTCACGATATTCGCTCACGGGTGATGATTCCGGCCTATGCCCGTCCGGCGCACCGGCGGCTTCGTGAAAAGCTTGAGCAGATTGCCGAGTGGAACGAAACATCTGGACTGAACATTTTCACGCCAGGTTCCACCGAGCTCGGCATCATCACCTCCGGCGTGTGTTATCAGCATGTGCGCGAAGCCATACCGACGGCAAGCGTGCTCAAATTGGGCCTGACCTATCCGTTGCCCACGGAACTGATGCGCAAGTTTGCCTCAAGCGTGGAGCGGTGTCTGGTGATCGAAGAAGGCGATCCGTACCTGGTGGAAGGCGCGCGGATGGCGGGAATCGACGTCGAGGGCAAGGCAGAGATGTATCGCTTTGGTGAATTGAACGTTCCGCGCGTGCGCCGCATCGTGGAACGGGATCTTTCTCCCGAGGCGAAGCCAATTCCCGGCAAGCCTCCTGAGTTGTGTCCTGGATGTGCGCACCGGACCGTATTTACAGCACTTAAGAACCTGGACTGTTTTGTGGCGGGCGATATCGGCTGTTACTCGCTGGGCGTTCTGCCCCCATTTGAAGCCATGGATACGCTGATTTGCATGGGAGCGGCGATTGGTGTTGGTCTCGGCATGCGTCACGTGCTACCTCCAGAGCAGGCAAAGCGCGTTGTCAGCGTGCTGGGGGACAGTACGTTTGTCCACAGCGGAATCACCGGACTGGTGGAGATGATCTACAATCCACCGCCGACCGGGCACGTCCTGCTGATTCTGGATAACGGAACCACAGCCATGACCGGACTCCAGGAACATCCCGGCACCGGACGCACCCTTGAGCACGCCAGCACCGGCAAAGTGATATTCGAGGATCTGGCGCGCGCCCTTGGCGTGCGCAACGTCTTCGTCGCCGACCCCACAAGCGACCCCAAGGCCTTTGAGGAACTGGTGCGAAGCGCTCTGGAAAAGCCGGAACTCTCCGTGATTATTGCCCGCCGCAACTGCTTGCTTGCGGCAAAATCCATTCGCGAGTACGAGAGGTGTGATGAACAGCAGGTCAGCGGTAACTAATATCGTTGTCGCCGGACTCGGCGGACAGGGCGTGTTGAAGGCTTCCGATATTTTGGCGGAAGTCGCTTTCCTCTCCGGTCTGGATGTGAAAAAGAGCGAGATACACGGCATGAGTCAACGCGGTGGCTCGGTGTCCAGCGACGTGCGCTTTGGCCCCAGGGTGTTCAGCCCCATGGTGCCCGAGGGCGAGGCCGATTATCTGCTGGTCACGCAACCGGATCAGGTTGCGGTCAACGTGAACTTGCTGGCCAAGGATGGAGTCTTGATCCAGCCTTCACAAGTCGAGCAGAGCCAGTTGCGCAATAAAAAGAGCTTGAACGTAGCCTTGCTGGGAGTGCTGAGCTGTCACCTGAGCTTCCCGGAAGAGGCTTGGAAGATGGCGATTCAGCGTCATCTGCTTGAACCTCTTCACGAAGCCAATCTACAGGCATTTGCCTTGGGAAGGGGGGGCGGGAGCCGTTGACTTCGCGAGCCTGTTTTTCTCCCTCCAGTGCGCTGGACTTTGTTCCTCGTAACGAATTGGAGCAGCTTCAGCTTAGACGTTTACAAACCGTGGTCGCGCTCTCCTACGAGAACGTGCCACTGTTTCGCTCGCGCATGAAAGAGCGCGGGATCGCCCCCGAAGACATTCTGTCGATGGAGGATATCGCAAAGCTTCCCTTCACGGTGAAGACCGACCTGCGTGATACCTATCCATTCGGTCTATTTGCCGTCCCGATGAAGGATGTTGTGCGCCTGCATGCTTCCAGCGGAACCACCGGAAAGCCGATTGTCGTCGCCTATACCAAGGCCGATCTCGATGTGTGGTCCTCGGTTGTGGCGCGTTCGTTCAGTGCCTGCGGCCTGCATGAAGGCGACATCATACAGGTGGCATACGGATACGGACTTTTCACCGGCGGCCTAGGCGCGCATTACGGGGCAGAAAAGCTCGGAGCCACGGTAGTGCCCACCTCAGTTGGCAACACCGACCGGCAGATCATGCTGATGAGCGATTTCGGCACCACCGCCATCTGCTGCACGCCTACATATTTTCTGCACATGATGGACCGGGCCGAAGCCTTGGGCGTAGACATGCGCAAGCTGCCTTTGCGGGCGGGAATTTTTGGAGCCGAGCCTTGGACAGAGGGGATGCGCCAGCATATTGAAGCGAACTCAAGCCTCAAGGCGTTCGATATCTACGGACTCTCCGAGATCATTGGTCCTGGCGTGGGCATCGAATGCGTCTGCCAGAATGGCTTGCACATCTTTGAAGACCACTTTTACCCCGAGATCGTCGATCCGGAAACCGGCAAACTGGTGCCCGAAGGCGAGGAGGGCGAACTGGTGCTGACGACGCTCAGCAAGCAGGCAATGCCGCTGCTTCGCTATCGCACGCGTGACATCACCGCATTTCACACCGGGAGTTGTGATTGCGGCCGCACGATTCGACGAATCCGGCGCATCGGGCAGCGCTGCGACGACATGCTGATCATCCGGGGAATCAACGTCTTCCCCTCGCAAGTGGAGTCTGTGTTGCTATCGACAGAGGGTACGCTACCGCACTATCAAATCATCTTGACCCGTGAACACGGACTGGACCAGATGGAGGTTCAGGTCGAAGTAACGCAGCAGTTGTTCGCTGATACGGTGAGCGGCCTGGAGGCGATGCAGCGAAAGCTGGCTCAGGCCATGGAGCACGTGTTGCAGGTACGTGCGCGAGTCACCCTGGTGGAACCGCGCACCATCCAACGCAGTGAAGGAAAAGCCAAGCGAGTCATTGACCGGCGGCAATCATGAAGATCACTCAACTCTCTGTCTTTGTCGAAAATGCACCGGGCCACATTCTGGCTCCCTGCCGAACCCTGGCCGACGCGGGTGTGAACATCCGCGCCTTGTCCCTGGCTGACGCCCAACAATACGGCATTCTGCGAATGATCGTCTCGGACTGCCGGGAGGCCAACAGGATTCTCGAAGCTCATGGATTCGCCGTTAAAGTGACGGAGGTGCTCGCCGTCGAAGTGGCCGACCATCCGGGAGGCATGGCCGACGTCTTAGGGGCGCTGGACGGTACCGGCATTAATATCGAGTATATGTATGCCTTCCCCTACGTGGGCGGAGACAAGGCAATTCTTATCTTTCGTTTCGCCGATCCGGATGCGGCGATTGCGCGTTTGCAGACGGCAGGTATCAACCTGCTGGCGAGCGCAGAACTCCTGAAAAAATAGCGGTCTCCACGACTATGCCCATTTCAAAGACCATCGCCAGACAACTCGAGAACTCCTCCTGGATTCGACGCATGTTTGAGGAAGGCGCCCGGCTGAAGCGCGAGCGCGGGGCCGACGCTGTCTTCGACTTTTCGATCGGCAATCCAGATGTCGAACCGCCGACTGCGGTGCTGGACGCGTTGCGACGAGTTGTGGCCAGCAGCCGTTCTGGCTCGCATGGCTATATGCCGAATCAGGGCTATCCCGAGGTCCGCGAGGCCGTGGCCGCCAAACTGCGCCGAGAAACCGGCTTGGGTTTTACGACCGAGGACGTCTTTATGACCGTCGGATCCTCAGGCGCGTGCAACGTGATTCTGAAGTCGATTCTCGACCCAGGCGACGAAGTCATCGTCTTAGTGCCCTGCTTTTCCGAGTACCAGTTTTATATCGCCAACCACGGCGGGTGCATGGTCCCGGTAGAAACCGATGCTTCATTCTTACCCGACGTGGAGCGCATCGGGGCGGCGATCACGCCCCGAACGCGCGCCATCATTCTCAATACACCCAACAACCCGACGGGCCGTGTTTACCCAGAAAGCGTCTTGCGCGATTTGGAACGGCTTCTGACGCACGCCAGCCAGCCGATTACCGTCATCAGCGACGAGCCTTATAAGTCGTTCGTTTATGACGGGCAGCGGCAGCCCGAGGTGGCGTCGCTCATAACCAATACGGCGATCTGCAACTCTTGGTCGAAGTCGCTGGGACTGCCGGGCGAGCGCATCGGTTACCTGGCACTATCGCCGCAACTGGCCGATGCCGCTGAAGTGCGCCGTGCCTGTGCCTTCAGCAATCGCATCCTGGGTTTTATCAACGCGCCAGCGATCTGGCAGTGGGTGATGCTGGAATCGGTGGAGGAGACGGTCGACGTAGCAGCGTACGAGCACAAACGGAACGTTCTGTGCGATGCGTTGGAGGCCATCGGATACGAGGTGAGACGGCCAGAAGGCTCGTTCTACCTATTCCTCAAGACCCCGATCCCCGACGACATTGTGTTTGCGACGCGGCTTGCCGCTGAAGGCGTGCTTGGCGTCCCCGGTACCGGCTTCGGACGCTCCGGTTACATTCGCTTGTCGCTGACGATTCCGTTGGACCGGATACAGAAATCGCTCGGCGGATTCCAGCGCGCGTTTCTCGCCTCGCCTCGGCAGTAATTCTCATATCAGAGAACTTGCGATGGCCGGTAAGCGATAGAGGACCACTGCTTACCGTGTTGTTCGAGTACCAGGGTGAGCGACTTGCCACGACTTTGTCTGGGGATCCCATTGCATATACCACTGCACTCCTTTTCCCGCGATGCGCGGGCTGGATGCCTTGGTCCGCTGCCACGACTTTGTCCGGGCATTCCACTGCATCACTTGTCCCACCGTGTCATCTTGGCCGGTCGTGGAAGCGTCCGGCGCAGCAGCTTGCGCTGTACCGGTTCCCGCACCATCTTGATCTGGAATATCCGTTACGCTAGGTGTAGATGCATTTAACGGCCCACCCCGTTTCTTAGCGGCTGTCGGATTCGCCGGTAAAGATACAGGAGCAGTCGCAGTAGGGACCTCGGTGGTCACTTCAAAACCGGCCACGCATGGACGTCTCAAAACCGGCCACGCTAGATCCAAGACAGGTGTTGTTTTACCTTGCCGAAGTGGTCTTTGGCAAGGTCGGATTCGATCTAGC
>Ga0182030_10007137_pt1 | contig 23400 bp, 14 predicted proteins | sample 812S3MmetaG_FD_121299 | JGI IMG/M metagenome (GOLD analysis project Ga0182030, IMG submission 121299) | Permafrost microbial communities from Stordalen Mire, Sweden - 812S3M metaG (Illumina Assembly) | ecosystem: Environmental > Terrestrial > Soil > Wetlands > Permafrost | place: Sweden...
CGCATTCAGCTGGAACAGCAAAGGTTAGTGAAAAACATTCCAACACAGAATTCATAATCATGTGATGGAGCGCGAGTAATATATCTCCTCGTAACCCTACCTAGAACGGGTAGACTAGGGAGGGGTTGTCAGCCCAGCTTAGGGGAGGCGAGGAACCCTGTACAGTAACTGACGCTTGGTCGGCTGTAACCTACATCTACCCCACCAAAGTTTGCGCTAACGTTTGTCACCATTGGCGCAAAATACGAGGGTCTCAAAATTAAGCAAACATTGGCTGACAATATCAGGGACACAATATCGAATGTGTTTGTTCCTAGGAGGTAGACAATTGGGCTCCGATTCTTTTTGTGAACTGTGGCAGTGGCTTGGTGGCAAGAGTTGGCTAAGGTAAGAAGAAAACGCCCACCGACGAGTGCAGCCGGCAGCTAAGGGAATTTTAAGAAAGAATTTGATTTGCTGTATCTCTGCTGTAAAAGAAAGATAACGCATTGTTCCAGCTACACTAGCTAGTAACGGCAGGAGGGCGAATAGCTACTAGTACACCGGGAAGACTTGTTGTATACGAAACTAGCGCTTGGAAATGTTTCAAGTATGCTAAAGGGATAATCTAGTGCTAGTGGAGAAAGAACTGTCACGGAGGATGGTCCTTATCAGTCAGATGTAAGTCAAAATTCTCTCCGATGAGATTGAATTGCGAGGCTGCATAGTCAGCCCGAACCTTATACAACAAGAGGTATTTACAACTGATGTGATATTTACAAGGAAGTAAAGTAATCACACAAGCACAGCGTTTACGCTTACATATCTTCAACTTGGATTTGTGAAGGCTCTAAAGGTTGGTGTATAAATATTAATAGTTGAGATATGCGCATTTTTAAGTTCCTAATTCAATAGCATCTTCCTGAGTTCTCTGAAATTGGTTTTCGTTAAAGAATATATTAATTTGAATAATCGCTTATATTACTTTGTGATATGACTTATTTCTCTTATGCATGTCTTGCATACCTGCCTTGATTAGTGATCACCCAGCCCCATTAGGTGTGACATCGACTGTTTATTGTCGGCTAGGGAAAGCTCCTTCTTTTTTATCGCGGAAATTGGAGGCTTTAGTAGGGCCAGCGTTTGTGAAGATAAGGGGGGGAAATAACAAAAATTCTCAGAAAATCGTTCCAAAGTTAGTAAGGAACCGGATAATCCGTAAGGGAAGCTACATAAAGGATTTTCAGCAACTGATCTACAAATAATCAGATGGCCTTTATTATATGCTAGGCAGCAGAAGCCAAGACGCTACCCTGAAGTCTTGCAGGGCTGACAATAAGCCGCAGATAAATCACGAGCTGTTGAAAATTTATCATCTCGGATCTTATTGGCTGTGTGCAAGTGGGCTGATATGGCCTGTTGAAATACCGATTCACGTGCGAGCGATTATTAGATTTAAACGAATGGGTAAGAAAATATTTTCAATAGTGGTCAGCTACTCAGCTACTCAGCATTAATGCTTGCGTTGATGCTTGAGACGGTGAGCATCTCACGTAAGATAGCCCCTACTTGCTACACAGGTCCTCTTTCGTATTCAAGCGAATGCTGTCCGGATGTTTCGTGTACTATACGAGACCTATGAATCATAGATGTAGGAGCCTTGCGTTTTTCACCATGTATGCTTAAATACTTGAGTCCATCCTCGTAGTAAAATATACCACCACGCATCTCAATTTGATAACTGTCCCAACTTTCTTGACTTTTGATACTATTGAACCCCGATTAGTATACCGCTAAGCCATCGATACCAATCATGGACGCACCTCAGAAGCCCTTGGTTGCTACAGATGCCGGAATCCCTTCGGCAGAAATAAACATCGCATCCAACTTCCATTTCAATGAGGCTGACAGCCACTTGGACCCGAGGACGAAGAAGGGGTTCGTCGTCGCCGTCGCTGACACCTCGGACGCACCGCTGGGTGTTCTGTCAAACTTCAGTGGAGAGTTTGCTGGATCCGGCTTAAACTTGATCTTCCGTCCCAACAGTGGGCCACCGAAAGGGACAACGTTCCCTATCACTCCTGCCGGGAACCCAATCCCACAACCACCCAATGAAAATGTTCTTGAAATCAATCTCACCGCGGAAACGCTAAGTTTCTCCACTCCCCTCGGTTCTGTACCCAACCGGGGGTTGGAGCAACAGCAAGACATATTTTTGAATGGAGTGCCCTATGTCCAAGTCATTAACGATGTGACCGATCTCGAAACAGGGAAGGGAGATCACCCTAAACCAATTCAAATCCATTTTGAACCTGGACTATGGATGCATATTCCTGCAACCACCGTTGATCCAAGCCTTGGAGAATCGCTTGTACGAATGGCATCTATTCCCCACGGGACGACCATAAACGCCGAAGCGTTGGCACCCACCACTAGCTTCGCAGGCCCGCCACAAATAGCAGCGGTAGATATAACCCCTTTCCCTATCGGGCTGCCGCAGCAGGGTAACACAATCCCCTTTATCTCCCAAACAGCATCCACGACCGACTCACCTCGAATTCCACAGGATCTAACCAAATTCATTGCGGAGGGAACAATCACTCAGGCAATCCTGACAGATCCAAATACCGTGCTACGTAATGCCATCAAGGGACAAACCATTACCAGTACGATCGTCTTCGAGGTATCCACCACTCCTGCCAGCCCAGAACTGGGTGGTGGAGTTGCTAATATTGCTTTCCTTCAAGGTGCACCAGTTGGGACGACCGGAGCCGCTCAAACAGGGCCTAACGCGAGTGCGGTACAGATGTCAGCTATCTTCTGGATCGAAACAGTCCAGTACCAACTTGTGGTTCCTCCCTTCAAGCCTGGAGCTGTAAGTCAAGTCCCTAAAATCTTTTCAATTCCTGCTAATATGTATAGTATCAGAAACCCTTATTGCTCTCACCGGCAGCACCTAATCCCAACGTTAAGTTGCCAGTCTTCGAAGTCAATCCACCCAAAGAGATCACAGCGCTGAAGACCATTACCGTTACCACCACCCAAATCCAGTATTCTCAGTTCGTAGAGCTCAACTTCGCAGGCTTAACCTGGCCACATGTCTCGGTGGCGACGCTTGTCCCATCAGCGCCACAGGTGGTTCCAGCTTCAGCCTTCAACTAAAGCTTAGTCGGCCGTCCCGATCTATCCCCACGGATTTTTCTTTGAAAATGGGGCAACTTTAGCTGCCGTATATTTCCTTCTATAACCTTGATGGTAGAAACTGCTGAAAAATTGCTGTTGGTGAAGTTGATGGCGCGTCTTAACATCGTTGGCTCTCCCTCTTCTGGTTCCATCTACACTCACTTGCTGAGTAATATGTCAAGTAGTTACAGACTTTTGGGAATTTAAATGATTATAAGCTATGATTCTTCGGTATGCAGAAAGTAAAGACATGAGTTTAATAGTGAAAACGTCCGCGTTACAGACAGATTCTCCGACTTATGGAGCCGAGCCGACGGCCGACGGCTGATAAGGCGGACCCAAAGCGCCTGAACTTGGAAGTTGGAACTTGTAGATCCATTTTTTGATGAGGCGCACCCTTAATAGTTTACAGCAGTTTGCTAACTAACCACGAACCTCCAAGTACAATCAAAGGAATAGTCCATTTTCCTTTCTGAGCTAGATGCGTTACTATAATGGAACTTAATTCCAACCATGTTTCCTGGGCAGTATTCATTCCAACATTCTCGCGTGGGAATGGCTCATCGGGAACGTCAACATTTAAGAACTTGCAAAATGGTTCCCATCCATCCTGGACACGAAACTCTAACAGTTTCTCCGCGGGCACAATTTTGCGAATATTAGCATTGTGTGCCTCCGCACCAGCCAACAGGGCAGAGCGGTTGTCCCAATCCATGGATGTCCAGTCTTCGAGAATTAAGTGGAGAACGTCGTAAACTATACGGAAAATAGGATGCAGCCAACAAAAGAACGGCCATCCTCTCCATGAGAGGATATCATAATATGATGATTCCATTGAAGCAAGCCATTTTTGAGGATCCCTTGTGGTTAGGATGACAAGGGCTTCGGGATAAGCTGCCAGTAGCTCTTCGGAAAAATTAACGCATGGCGCATCAGTGACGGCGCTGTAGTTGTGTAGTAACTTTCCGAATTCGCGGGAAGTGTAGGCGTCGCCTTTATTGTGGATCTTGGCATTTAATGCCTCGCGCCAGCAGCCCAGATGTTTATTTAATACTGCCTCCTGGAAATGATAGCTCTTGAAGCCGACCTTCTGAAGAGCCTTGACCATTGCTATTTATTGAAACATAGCTTAGTATTATGCTCTCGCTCAGAGGGTTTGAAGGTTTAGGGGGCAACGAACAACTTGTGCCAGTGCGGGAAAGTCCCAAACACAGAACCTCCATCTCCACGGGTTCGCTAACAACGGGTGGCAGCTTATCAATGTAACGAAAAGTTGGTGAGGTGCGCATTTTGCCGTGCTAGATGTAGAGCAAAGGATTAAGAATGAGGAAATTCAGTGCAATAAAATTGGTATATGGTATTCTTTGCGCTTCTAAGGGAGAGGGAGGAAAAAGAACCTAATATACAGAGTCGTTACTCACGCATCCCAACAGTCAGTAAACTAGACTAGTATAAAAAAGTGCTGTGAGGCAGGGACATGTTTCGCAATATTATTTTATGACGGGTTCGCCCCTTAGAATAAAGTAAAGTAAGCTGAGGACCGGGGCATTGCTTGTTTGAAGGAATGTAACACAAATCTAAGACTGGTTGCTAACCCAACCACACAGAATATGAATTTATCAATCAAGAAGGTGTTTCATGGTGGCACTGCCTCGGATTCCGAGTGTATGCTAGCCAACTTATCGAAGGTTACCTGCGCCGCTGATGCACATACTACTGTGCCATACTTGCGGAGATACGCGGGCTCAAAGCCACGTTCTGAGCCGTTACCCCTCATTCACTGCGTATGCAGAAGGATGGCGGGTTTCTTTCAGACGCTAAGTATTTGCCTGACCCAGAGGGTCAGGCACCAAGCCTCCGGGATTTAGTGAATAAGCCTTGCTATCGGGATCTGGAATAAAATAAATACTTAATCCCCTTGTACTAATGATTCTAATAACTAGCTCGTTGAAATATGGTGTATAGACCCTGTAAATTATAGTATTCTATCTTTATAAGCTTTAGCGCTTAATTCTTTATTATTTCTCTGCTAACCCAAGAATTTTACAGTGCATTGTTGCTTATTTACCTTTGTAGAGTGTAATAGTATTCTTACAGGGTTCAATAAATTCCGAAGACTTGTACCGGAGCCTCCGTAAGGTATTCATGCCTAATCCGTCTACAGATGTCCCTGTCTAATTATTTACCTGGCTAGCTTAGACTCTCGAACAAAGTGCTGCTTCCATGATTCTAGACTAACACAGAGCACCCTAAAAGGCAACACTAAATATAATTTAATTATTTTGTATCTCAAAATTTAAGCTTCAGATTTGTTGTGTTGCTCCTTTCCCCTACGTCGTGATTGCACTCACTTCTTTCTACTTTGTAGCGTCGAGCTTACTCAACTTGTGATGCCCTTCATTTTCTTACACTCTTGAGATAAGAAACTTCGCTTTTAAGGCACAATCATCATTACCATTATGGCTTCTAGTATTTCACTGGCAGGTCTAACAGGATTCGCTGTTTTTATCTTCTACCTTATCATCTCCAAGGTGATAGACCACGTTGGCGCAACTCGCTTCTCTATGGCTCGTGGCTGCAAACCTCCTCGCAAATTCCCACAGCCAGAAAGGATCATTGGATTGAAGCTCTTGAGATCTATGCGGGTTGCTTCCAAAAGTTCGAATTCGCTGCAAGCAAACTTGAAGCGGTTTGAAACAGCCGGGGGGGACACTTATCAAGCAACTGTTCTCGGTCGGACTTTCATAAATACGAAAGACCCCGAAAATATCCAGGCTGTGTTAGCGACGAACTTCAAAGATTTCGACCTCGGGCAGAGCAGGATTAAAACCTTCGATCCGTTCTTAGGAAAGGGAATTTTCACAAGTGATGGGGCTCATTGGGAGGAATCCAGGGTAAATTAGGTCAATCAATCAACCTGAGCTAGAGTTAACAATCTTAGGCTCTACTCCGTCCCAACTTCTCAAGGGCACACATTATGCGTCTTGATATTTTTGAGCGTCACGTCCAGTGTCTAATAAACAAGATTCCTCGTGACCTGTCCACCGTCGATCTCCAGAATCTTTTCTTTCAACTCGCGATAGATATCACAACCGAGTTTCTATTCGGAGAGTCTACTAATATTCTCGCCAGTTCCGCAAGGTCAGAACAACAGAATTTCAACATTGCTTTCGACCTCGCACAAGCCGAAATTGCTCGACGATCCCGCTTTGGGTCTTTTCCATGGATATACGAAACCAAGAATTTCAATCGGGCACGTAAGACGGTGCATGCTTTTATTGACGCGTATGTGCACAAGGCACTGAATAACCGGAAGGAATTTGACGATCGTGACAACAAGATCAACAGAAATGGTTTCGAAGGATACATATTTCTAAACGAACTAGCGCAGAGGACACACGATCCAAAACGTATTCGAGACGAGCTGCTGAATATACTTCTTGCTGGACGAGACACAACAGCCGGCCTGCTAAGTCATACCTTCCACGTCTTAGCACGTAGACCTGATATATGGAGCATTTTGAAGGCCGAAGTAGATCAGTTGCAAGGTAGGAAACCAGATTATGAATCCTTGAGAAATATGACATATCTCAAGTATCTTATAAACGAGTGTAAGTTTCTACCACATCTTTACAATTAGAGATAATGACTCTTACATCTAGCCCTCCGTCTTTACCCTGTTATCCCTCTTAACGGGAGGTGTGCCAACAAGAATACCACTCTTCCTCGAGGTGGTGGACCAGATGGCTCAGAACCTATCTTTATTGGCAAAGGGCAAATAGTTGCATACTCGGTGTATGGTATGCATCGGAGCGCTGAAATATACGGAGAAGATGCAGAAGAGTTTAGGCCAGAACGATGGGAAGGTCTGAGGCCAGGATGGGGATATTTACCATTTAATGGCGGCCCTCGTATCTGTATTGGGCAACAATTCGCACTAGTAGAGGTTGGCTACACGATCGTACGTTTAGTACAGGAGTTTGGTGAGCTGCACAACAGAGACGAAACGGACTGGGTCCAGGATTTGAGCCTTACGTTAGCAGTTAAGACTGGCGTTAAGGTTGCTTTGTTGCCGAGGACAACTAGCGACTTCTGAGTTTTATACCTTTGCAAAATTAGAATCAAACAAATTCTTCAATACAGAGAATTCTTGAACAACAAGAAGTAGTAGCTACGTATTTGACAGCGACTATTTTTTGGTTCGAAGGAGTAGAATTTATGATTCTTGTGGTTTTGAAACCAAAGACTGAATTTTATAGAATTGTGCCGAATTTGAATAAAACCTCGACATTGTGTTAGAACCCCCTGCGGAAAAAGCTTCTGGTTTAGAGGAATTATGGTGGTCTCTAATAAACTGACAAATCGAGGGGCTGTTCGGTAATCCTGAACTTGATCCATCACTCGAGAACCGCAGCGGAAGATCTTGGAATTGAACTGTTAGGTTTATGAGATACATTAAGAGCGTGTCCACACATTTGACTTGAAGGAAATAACCGAAAGTTTATAGATATTGAATTCAGATGACTTGAGGAAGCCCATTCTATACATTCGAGCGCAATCCTGAGGAGTCCCTACCAAATTGAATTGATTTTCAGCACACACAAATTACTATAGGATGCCATAAGTATGTGATCTAGTAGTTGCATATTGGACTAATTGTATTTGCCGTTCGGCACGTGTATGCAGTAGAGATAGGTTGGTTGGATCAAGTGGATTTGCACGGACCGGATCGCGTACGTATGGCACCCTATTATATGCCAACGCTTTTGCTCTAGTATTGTATTACATTCGTCAATGTACTTTACAGTCCCTAGATAAGCGAGTTTGAATCCTTCAGGAGTGAGTCTTGTAGGCCAACTCGATCTCGACACAAACCCTTGTTTTAAGCTGATCTCGGATTGGAGCAAAAGCCTCTGTCATTATAGCAAACCCTGGAACCTTTCAATTTGGATTTTACGCTAGTCTCCGATATCGCGGTACACACATTTGCACCATCGACTTCATCGAGTCACCCCAAACCTACATCTTCACAGCTGCATGAAGTCCACTCTGGTCGATTCGAGCAAGGACAATGAATGCAGTTCCAATTGCTGTGATTGTGCCAGCAAAGATCTGCAAGAATAGAGGATTTGTGTTGTCATCTGCCGATAAGAGGGCTCCCCCAATTGGACTTGTAACAAGAGCAGCAATCGACTCGAAGACATAAAGGCTAGCCATGTTTGGCAATGCTTTGGATAATTCCGAGATCTGAAGTACCATCGCCGGTCCAAGCGTTATTGTGCTTCCAGAAAAGAATCCAAAGACAACAGAGAATCCAGTTGATGCCGGGACATTGTTACCTGGAATCCACAAGGCAAATATCAAGATTGTTGAGAGGAAAGAAAGCAAAATCATCACGTTGTAATTTCCCCAGCGATCTGCAAAAAAGCCAGTTAAGATGCGTCCAAAGAAGCTGGTCCAACAATTAGATACGCAACAAAGTCAGGAAGCTGTTTGCACGATGACTCACCTCGCCCCGTTCAAACAGACAATTGCGTCAACTGGATCCATCCAACCCCGTAGTCTGGCAACAGTAGTCACAAATATGAGTACTAAGAAGTAGCCACTGATAAAGAAGGACACTCCAATGAATGTCAAAATGAACTTGCGCTGGGTTAATGCCGAAAAGCGATCTTTAATGTCTTTTGGCGGCTGTGGACGCCGGAAGTTCGGATTCGGAGGTGGATCACGGAGTGCAACGAAAGATACAGCTGACAGCACAAGTATAACGAGAGTTACAGCTCGCATGGTCCATGCAAAGCCAATCCGAGGGATGAGCTGCTGTATCATCAGGGGGAACATAACCCCTCCAACACTCGTCCCAGCGGCAGTGATCCCCAGAATAGCCCCCGATCGATTGTAGCCCCATCGACCCAAGCACACTATACCTAAATTTTGTTAGGTGATAAGATGTAGGGTATGTTTGGAAGTACAATCCAGACTTAATAACACTTACTAGAAAAGAATAAAGAACTTGCACCAAGGGGGCTGAGTATTCCTTGTGCCAGAAGGAACTGCGGAAAAGTCTTGCACCACGAAGTCGCAAGCAAACCGCTAACATGCATGCAAGAGCCCACGAAAAGAACTCGGCGTAAGCCAAACTTCAAGTTGAGTGGCTGCACAAAAATAGCCTAGGGAGGTAAGTACGCGAGGCGTGGTGAGAAGATGCAGCCTCACCCCAAAAAACGTCAAGCAGAAGCCAACGCTGTTGATCCATGCTATAGTAGAAGGCGATTTGTCTCTTAATTGGTGTAGCTGATAGTAATCTTGAAATAGACCAGAACCTTGAAGCTTTGACGTTAACTACTGTGACAGTTTTCGCAAGTATTGAATAACACCCAAGCAGAAGCAGAGAATGGACCAAGTTGAGAAATATTAGAGCATGAGGAGAAAGGTAGTGCCCATGACTTACCAGAACGCCAGCCAAAAGAGGCACAGAGAGCACAGAAAGCACCAATCACGACGATATACCTTTGGGGGCCAACAGAAACAAGCGGTGTCGCTCCCTTTGCTTGAGCCGGTTGGGATTGCTCTGAAGATTCCTCTGACAAATTTCCAGACTTTTCAGAAGGTATACGTGATTCCGGAAAAATTGCTGTTGTAGTTGTGATGAAGGAGAAAAAGTCCTCTGACAAATCTGCAGGCCTGTCTGGAGGTGTACTTGATTCAGAAAGGATTGCCATTGTGGTTGTGATGAAGGAGAAAAATTCCTCTGACAAAGGCCTGTCAGGAAATGTTCTTGATTCCGAAAGCATTGCCATTGCAATTGTGGTGAGGGAACAAATGAGGATCTGTAATTGCAGCATTAGATTGACTTGCAGTTCTTATGTCTAGGTATCAACATAGGAGATAAGCCGGTGCTAGCGCTTACAGAGGTATAGTCCATAAGTAGAAGCTACAAAACTTGACCCGCCCCCTTGCACCCATGCTTCTAACAAGGATGGAAGCAACCAGTCTAACCACTAAAGTGACTTTAATTTACCCACTATTCATCTTTTATAGATATATAGTTAAACAGGTTTGACTCCAACTTTAAAGTGCTTGCTCTACTTTAAGCAATACGTTGAAGGAACTCACTGGACTACCTTAAGTTAAAGGGCTAATTAAATTTGCCGGTGTATCTGCGAATAATCGGCGTGGCTTACACATCTAGTTAACCAAGACTTTATTATTTACCGTTTTTTCTGGTCTGTAAGCCCCGGACATGTTTACCACTATTGCTCAAGGTACAAGTTCAAATTAATTTTGTAACCACAAATCTATAATTTATACACTAGAAATGGTAAACTCGTCTTATCATAAGCAAAAGTTCTAGTTGACCAAAATATGTCCTCAACTCGTTTAGGCCGTGAGCTCTAAGACTAGAGCATATGGTAATATTACATACATATTGGCATTATTTGAGCTTAGAATACTATGTCTAGATCTCGGTGCATTACCATCCTTTCAGGTTTTATTAGAAGGCGTTCTTCACGGAGTCTCCGTGAGGGAAGGGAACGTAGCTCATTTCCAGATTCCTTAACAAGCTGCTCATCGTCCGGAGTCCGTACTATTTTCCACCGCCACCATAGATATTAGGTCAACTCCCGCCACGCACAGACAATATGCTACATAATAGACTCGGCCATGGGTAAGGCCGACAGCAACCAGAGACTCTCTGTGCGGAGTCTCCGGATAGATCTGCATATAATTTGAGGTGAAAGAATAAAACCACTAGATTCCCTGAAATTCACTTCCTTGCCGTAATGGAAAGCTCCAAGGTTTTTAAGATCCTAAGCTTTTATTTCTAAACTATATCCGCGTCGTTATACCCGATTTGAGCCCTTTTTACCTGACCCAGCACAAGATAATTGTACAAACACCCAATTAGAATTAGTTGGGTATCCTGGGAATATTTAGACCCATGGCCAAATCTGCTAGATAATATGCACTTTAGGGGTCTTTTGCAAGGAAGTATTGTCCAGAGGCGAATTTAATCGGTTGCAGATGAGATTTCAAAGTCATTTATTAATCCTCTCTGCAATCTACCTTAGGGAGCATAACGGGACTTACCTGTTCGAGGTTGAATTACTGCTCATTTACTGTGATATTACACAAATATCATTGTTAAAATTAAGCAAGATGCCACTCAAAAATGGACATCTGAAGCTCTCGTCTTTATTGTACCACATAGACTTCAAATGATGATCGTAATAATAAAAATTGATTAGTTGATACTCAATTGGAAGAAATGAAGTTCACCTACTTTGAAGATCTATATTGGTGGTTTGTCTTATCACATTCTTACATTCTATACTACTACGGTGCGCGACAGCTACGTGATGGCCATAATTCCTTATTTGAACCCTCTTAATTAGGATTTTTAATTGTAACCAGATTTTTATGGGAGCTTCTTCCTATCGTAGAATAATCTTTAAGTCACCGAAATCCGAGAGACCATGGGTTGAGTCAATGGAAGCTCAGAAAAGCCGTTGCGCCACTGCTTCATGGGGGGTGGATAAATCTCGCTTATTTCCCCAGGTAAGCTTACATTCGCGGGGGGACGCGCATGCCATGCTTCGCCGCATGCAAGGTAGGTTTTGCTCGGGACCGAATTGCAAGGTTCGCCACGTGCCTACCAAGATCGGTGATCCCATCGAGCTATGCATTGACTTTCCTTGCCTAAGCAGTTGAGTCAAGGGGTGGGAGCGAAACGATTGGTAGGCCCGTTTTGGTCGACGAAAGCGAGTTGCCTCCGCTCAATTCTTACTATGAATCCTTTGAGCATTTTCGTTCTGTCGGACGATACCACCCTGTTCTCATTCATTCAAGCGAGCTATCCTATAACATTCATTAGATCGTCTTGGCCTTTGTTTAGGAACTTTAGTAAATCGTACATATATCTTGGCATAGATTGATAGATCCTTTGAAACAAGACGCAAAATCCTACCAAAATCACGTCTTCGGCACACTGTGATAAAATAGAAAATCATGCAGATTAAGCAGGAGATGGAACCGATCGCCATCGTCGGGACTGGCTGCAGATTTCCGGGCTCATCATCCTCACCCGCTCGGCTGTGGGAGCTCTTGCGCAACCCTCGACACGTTGGCTCAACAGTTCCCGCTGATAGATTCAACATATCCGCCTTCTACCATGAAAATGGTAGTAACCACGGGACCACTAATGCTTCAGAAGCGTATTTCCTTACAGAAGATTTCCGCCGCTTCGATGCCTCATTTTTCAATATCTCTGCCAGCGAGGCAGTGAGTATCGACCCACAGCAGCGCATACTCCTTGAGACAGTGTATGAATCGATAGAGGCTGCGGGGATTCCAATGGGGGATTTGAGAGGGTCTGATACGGCTGTGTTCGCAGGAGTGATGTGTGATGACTATGGCCAAATGCTCTTGTTCGTCTCATTCCCTTACAATTACTATTGTTTTTTTTGTATGGGAGCTCCGAAGGCGGCAGCTGTTTTAAGAGCGTGTAAACAGATTATTATGTCTATTTGCGATCGTGTCTCACTTCCTAAAACAACTCCCAACTCCAGAGCTCTCGCCAAAACGGCCTTTCAACATGCTAATGAAATGACAGCCAGGATCTTGACTCATTACCGCGATATTCTGCGACAGGAACTGCAAGGTCCATTATCTCAAACAGGATCTCATACTTCTTTGATTGGCACGGGCCGTCAATTACTCTTGATACGGCCTGCTCATCCAGTCTGGTAGCCGTGGATCTAGCCGTCAAAGCCCTTCGTCAGCAAGACTGCCGTGTCGCAATAGCAGCGGGGACCAGTCTAATATTGGGGCCGGGAATGTCTGTCAGCGAGTCAAAGCTCAGCATGTTGTCGCCAACGGGCAAAAGTCGCATGTGGGACGCAAGCGCGGACGGGTATGCTCGCGGTGAAGGTGTTGCTTCGGTAGTTCTCAAGCGACTAAGCGACGCCATAGCCGACAACGATCCGATCGAATGCGTCATCCGCGCTACGGGCGTCAACCAGGACGGCCGCAGCATGGGGATTACCATGCCGTCAAGTCAAGCACAAAAGGAGCTCATCAGATCCACGTATGCGAAAGCAGGGCTAGACTTGAGAAACGGGCCAGAGAATCGGCCGCAGTACTTTGAAAGCCATGGTACGGGCACACCAGCCGGAGATCCACAAGAAGCGTCGGCGATTTACGACGCCTTCTTTTCATCCGACTTGGGCCCAGCCCCCGATGAAGTATTACACGTTGGTTCGATTAAAACCATCATTGGGCACACGGAAGGGACTGCTGGTCTCGCTGGTCTTATCAAAGCTTCGTTGTCCCTGCAGCATGGCACCATCCTCCCCAACATGCACTTGCAGCAACTCAATCCGAAAATTGCACCGTTGATATCTCATTTACGTGTCCCTATAAAAGCTCTTCCTTGGCCCCCAGTACCTCCTGGCATGCCAAAAAGGGCGTCGGTCAATTCTTTTGGCTTTGGGGGTACCAATGCCCATGCAATTCTGGAAAGCTACGAGTCTGGACCTAAGCCAATAAGTCCAGCGGCTAGTCCCAGTATGTTGCCATTCGCATTCTCTGCAGCGTCAGAGCAGTCTCTGGGCCTGGTTTTGGAGAGCTACATGAACTTTCTTCAGACATATCCGCTAGTTGATCTGATCGACCTGGCTTGGTCATTGTATCTTCGGAAGGCGGCCCTCACATATCGTTTCACTATCTCTGCATCGTCCGTTGACGACTTGTTGCAGGGTATTGAGGAAGAGATGGACTTGAGAAAGATTAAAAAGTCTTCTGCTGTCGCGAATAGGGCGGTGTCAGGCGAAAAGCGAATTCTTGGTATCTTTACTGGTCAAGGCGCAGCGTGGCCTCAGATGGGCCTGGACCTGCTGAACGCATCGCCAGAAGCACTAGGCTGGTTTACAGAGCTACAAGTTGCCCTTGACAGTTTGCCAGTGGAATACCGACCCAATTTCAAGCTCATTGAGGAACTCAGCGCACCGAAAGATTCGTCACGTCTGCATCAGGCATTAATTTCGCAGTCTCTTTGCACAGCAGTGCAAATAGTCCTAGTCAGATTCTTGCAAGTCTTGAAAATTAAGTTTTCTACAGTTATCGGCCACTCCTCTGGAGAAATTGCTGGTGCATACGCTGCTGGTATACTCACAGCCAAAGATGCTATTAGAATTGCATATCTCAGGGGTTACGTCGCAAATTCGGCAGGAAGTAACGGCCAGAAAGGTGCCATGATGGCCGTGGCTATGTCCTTGGAAGAAGCAAATGCTTTATGCCATGGCGAAGAATTCCGCGGTAGAGTTAATGTTGCAGCCGCAAACTCTTCGTCTAGTATTACTCTCTCCGGTGATGCAGATGCCGTCGTGAAACTAGCAGACCAACTTAAACAGCAAAGCATATTCAGTCGACTCTTGAAGGTGGACACCGCGTATCATTCCCTTCACATGATACCTTGCTTGGACGCTTATATTCAGGCGTTGTCAGCGTGCAAAATCAGTCCTAAGTCTCAGGCTCAAGCAAAGTGGTTCTCTAGTGTCTATGATGGGCAGCAGATCACGGCAGAACAAATAGACACCATGAATGGCCATTACTGGGGGGATAACATGGTCAAACCAGTTTTCTTCTCTCAAGCTTTGACGGCGGCATGCCAAGACTCGTCTTTCGATATGATTATCGAAGTCGGGCCTCACCCTGCGCTAAAGGGGCCCTCATCACAAACACTCTCCGAGCTGCGTGAGATAAAAACCGAGATCCCGTATACTGGTCTTCTGAATCGCGGTAGTAGTGGGATTAAAGCTATTTCGAATGCGCTCGGCCACGTCTGGACGTACCTGGGCGCAAATGTGGTAGATGTAGAAAGTTACGTCAAACTGTTTGATGGGCCGAGAACCTTCAACCTCACGCGCGATCTGCCAACTTACCCGTTTGATCGCTCACAATCTTACTATCCAGATACCCGAGCACTCCAGGCTTTTGCACACAGAGATTCTGCACCTCATCAACTCCTTGGATCACTGACCCAGGACACTACCGAAGGAGAATGGCGGTGGCGTAACTTCCTGCGCCGAGAAGAGATCGATTGGTATGTCCTATTCCACCATTTTTTTTGCATGGTACCCAGGGAGCCGAGCTCTTAAGACATATCTTGAGAGCTGGTCGGCTCTTCTACTCCAGAAACATCAGTCAAAACTCATACTAATTCAATGATCAGGTTAGATGATCATAAGATTCAGACACAGAGCGTGTTTCCAGCCACAGGCTATGCGGCAATGGCAATTGAGGCGATGCTGATCTTAAGCCGTGATAAAATTGCAAATCTCTTCGAAATCACCGACATGATGATACACAATGCGATAGTTCTGCGGGATCACCCAACAGGAGTCGAGACCCTCTTCAAACTAACCAAACTTGTGATTGAGCGAGAAGAAATTTCAGCTGATTTTGCCTGTCATGCTGATATCGGAGGAGTCCTCAAGAAGTGCGCCTCTGGCAGAATAACTGTGACTTACGGCGAAGACAAGTCTACTATTTTAGCCTCCAGGGTCAAACCAGTGGCTACCGTGTATGAAATGGACCCTGATGGATTCTATACCTTCCTAAGTGGTCTTGGGTATGGATACAATGGCCGATTTCGTGGCATTGAGTCTTTATCACGGGCGAAAGATATTTCAACTGGCTGTATCACGAACATTTGCCGACCGGAATCACAGTCTCCGCTTCTTGTACATCCAGCTTTGATGGACACGCTCCTGCAAACTATCCTTGCCGCGGTTGGCGATACCCTGGATGGTCAATTATATGCCCCACACATACCAACAAGGATCGAAAGGATAGCTATAAATCCATTCTTCTACAGTTCTACTACGGCCAGCGATGGTGCCAAACTCACCTTCGATGCAAACATCACGGAATTTGGATTAGATGGGGTTGTTGGCGGCGCTGACCTGTTTGATGCGGCTGGAAACGGTGTCATTCAGATGGAAGGAATCAAGTGTACACCGTTGATGCCAGCAACTGCCGCCGATGATCGGAATTTCTTCCTTTCAATGAAATATCAGGCTCTTGAGCCCGATGCGTCATTACCGTCTCTCAATCCAACTGATGCTGACTGGATGGTCCTTCAGTGCCTGGAGCGCACCGCATTGTTTTATATTCATGAGGTCGTGGGAAAGCTGACCACGGAAGGAATAGAGCGTTTTGATGCATGTGGTGCAAGGGCCGTTACCTGGTTTAATACCGTTCTTTCATCTGTGAAGTCTGGTACTCATCCATTTTTGAAAAGTGAGTGGCTTTACGAAAGTCACGAAGATCTGTCTAAGATCTTTGAGAACATTCCATCGAGTATTGACAGCGAAACTCTTCACATCGTTGGAAAAGCTTTCGTATCCAATTTTACTGGGGGGAGCAATGTTCTACGCGAGGGAAAGCGCCAAGAGCTGCTTCAAAGATATATCAAAGAGTCTTCGATGATTGCACCCATCCACCAGCAACTTGGGCAGATTGGTGCACAAATAACCTGCCGATATCCTCGCATGAAAATTCTAGAAATCGGTGGCAGAAGTGGTCGGGCTACCAGGTCGATCTTTGAATCTATTGGCAGGCATTACTATTCATACACTTTTACAAGCGCCACGTCAGAATACTTTGAAGAGTTACAGTCAGAATTGACAGATCACGCTGACCGACTCATATGTAAAGTATTTGACATCGAGCAGAGCCCGGTAGAACAAGGATTTCAGAAACATGGATATGACATGATTATCATGGGGGACATGTCTCATCTCGCTTATTCACGTTCTACGACTATGACACACATCAGAAGTCTTCTCAAGCCAGGAGGATTCTTCTTGGCCATGGAAAGAACGCCAACTAGTTCTATCCACCACTCTTTTCTAAGCATTGCTCTCGAGCCAGACAATGAAAGCTGGAGTTCGACTTGCACATCAGCTGATTGGGATGAAATACTGATCGATAGTGGTTTCTCAGGCATCGAAACTATGACTCCTGACCATGGCAAGCAGATTTACTCCATCTTTATGACACGGGCCATGGATGAGTACATGAATATAATTCGAGACCCTATAACGCAGGCGCTAAGCTCGCCGCTTGAACGACAACTATGCATAGTTGGTGGAGTAACAGAGCTGGCCGCTTCTTTGTCTACTGAATTGCGAACCGTATTAAGACCGTATTTTTCAAACGTGATTACGTCGCCAGATCTAATATCTCTAGATTTGACTAATGTTTCCTCAATTACCACATTGAGTTTACTAGATCTCGACGGAGTCACCTTAACGAACATGGGATCCGGGTCTTTCTCCTCGATGCAGTCATTAGTTGATAAATCAAAGAATGTTCTCTGGATCAATGTGGGATCAGACATTGATAGTTATCCTGGAGGTATGATTAAAGGATTGTTCCGCGCCTTGAGTTTTGATAATCCGTCTTCAAACTATCAATATCTTAATATTTTCGATAAAGCCGATATCGACAGTCGCAGGCTAGCGAAAATGCTCCTTCAATTGGCCTATGCCCAAGTGGCGAATGACTATAAACTGGAAACTTCTGTCTGGACCTCCGAGACCGAAATTAGGGTTAGAAATGGAATTCTTGAAGTTGAGCGCTTTGACCCCGCCCTAGATGCAAACAGACGGTTTATGGCAGACCGACGCTTGATTCGCAGTCCTGTTGATCTACAAACCACAGGAGTTGAGCTCGTCAAATCTTCAGGCCGCTATGAATTCCACCTCCAGAGCAAGCCTCCTGTTGAGGCACCTGGCAATGTCTTAATCAAGGTTCTCTACTCGACTATCAACGCTATCAGGGTGTCAAGCGATGTATACCTATATGTCATTATTGGGATCGAGAAAAATTCGAACGCCGAAGTTGTGGCTCTGGTTGATAACTGTGCTTCACTTGTTTCAACACCTTCTAAGTGGATCTTACCGTTCACCGGCCCAAGAGAAAATGCCATGGCATTTTTGGAAGCCGTTACCTCTGCTTTATTGGCGGATACGCTGCTAAATGTCTGCAAACCGGGCACCGCCCTCTTAGTCCATGAACCCACCAGCGTCATGCGATTCGCATTATCAACACGCGCACAAAAGTCTCATGCTTTGGTGTATTTCAGCACTAGCACCCCGAAAAAGCGCACCAATGGAACGATCTTCTTACACGAGAACAGCTCTAGAAGCCGACTGGCAGAGGATCTACCAAGAGGATTGTCGGTTTTAGCAGACATGACCCAAAACAAGAGTAGAGTCTGCTCAAGGATTTTGTCATTGTTGCACAAAGACACCATTCAAGAGACTCTAGGGAGTCTTACAGCTAGCCCAGATAATACCTTTGAAGCCCGGGATCTTCAACTCTCTGAAGATACCCTTTCGACAGCTGTAAAGCTAGCTTTTCAAGCGATGATTGCCCAGAGGCCGATATCATCGGTTGACATACAGTCGCTCCCAGGCCAATCTATCGACACCAATGAGTTGCGAGTGGCAGACTGGTCTAAGGGCAGTCCGCTTCAAGTCAAGGCTCAGCCAGCGAGCGCTCTTGTTCACTTCTCGCCTGAAAAGACATATCTCCTCATTGGCCTCACAGGTGATCTTGGTCAGTCTATGTGTCGATGGATGGTGTCACGAGGGGCACGTCACATTGTACTTACCAGTAGGAATCCAAATGTTCCCCAGTGGTGGCTCGATCAAATGTCTGCGCTCGATGCTAATGTGGTCCCCATGGCCATGGATGTGACCAGCAAAGAGTCTATTCTCGACGTTGATGGCGCTATTAGGCGTAATATGCCGCCCCTCGGTGGTTTATTCAATGGTGCTTTAGTCGTGGCCGACTCTATCTTTTCTCGGCTTACATATGAAGGCTTATTGTCAGGCTTGAGGCCCAAAGTTGATGGTAGCACACTCCTCGATGAGATATATCCGAACAATGACCTGGAGTTTTTCATAATGTTTGGTTCAGCATCGGCGTTGACTGGCAATATTGGTCAGAGTCCTTATTGCTCTGCTAATACATATATGCTCGATCTCATGCGTAGCAGACGAGCACGGGGCCTAGTTGGTAGCATCCTTGATATCGCTGTTATCTTAGGCGTCGGGTTGGTCAACCGGGTAGGTGATGCTCTCACCAACCGGTATATCAGAACAACTGGATGCCTAGCATCATCGGAGAGAGACGTCCACCAGGCTTTTGCAGAATGCATCTTGGCCGGGCGTCCAGATTCTGAGCTCGGTCCTCATGTAATTGCTGGAGTTGCTCCCCGAGATCCATCTGAATGGAAAGAAGTGATTTGGTATAATCTTCCAAAAATGTGGAGGGCCGTGACTTACCATATGAGCCCCACCACTACTACATCGATGGGTAGTAACGTTTCGATCAAAATGCAGCTGGCGGCGGCAACCACTATAGATGAGGCCCTGCAAATCATAGTGGATGGATTCATCTCTAAGATAAGAACCAAGTTGAGAATCTCTAGTCAGGAAATCATTCTTCCAGAAACGCCACCTATCGAACTGGGAGTCGACTCTTTAGTAGCGGTAGATCTCAGGGCATGGTTTTCCAAGGAGTTGCAGATCGACATTCCAATCCTCAAATTCCTTGCTGGATCTTCGATCACTGAAATTTGCTCCGGCGTCATCACTGAGCTCCAAATGGAATTTCTCGTGAATATTGAAGAAAACAGACCTTCAGACTCGGTCCAAGAAGAAAGTTTAGTGATCTCCCCAAAGCCTGAGGAAGACTCTGCACTATCTTCAATGTCGCCGCCAGAAGCAGATCTTACTCAAGAAAAGCAAGCAGATCTTGCAGAGACTTCCGACAGCACGACCGTGTCAACTCTGGCAACGCCACCAAACGAGGAGACTTCCGACTACACGTATGCTTCCTCGCCAATGGGCTCGCAAGCATCAATCTCAGACAAGCAGACATATGAGAAGGTTGAAAAACTTTCCTTTGCCCAGTCTCGATATTGGTTTCTCAACAACTACCTCAAAGACAGGTCAACCCACAATATCAGCATGCTCATATCAGTAGAAGGAGATCTTGACCCTCTGGAGTTAGAAAAGGCTGTACGAATCGTCGCAAATCGGCATGAGAGCCTTCGGACCTGCTATCTAGCAGGTACGGAGGAGATTTTTGAGCCTGTCCAGGCCATTATGCCACAATCGAACATGTGTTTAGAAATCTGTCACGTTGAGACCGACGCGGATGTCCGCGAAGAATATATCAATTTTCAAAATCATACGTACGACCTCGAGAGAGGGGATGTCGCGAGAATCTTGCTAGCTATCACGTCATCTGGTCGTCGCTTCGTTTTGTTAGGCTATCATCACATTTGTATGGATGCTACGAGTTATCAAGTCTTCTTGGCTGAGCTTCAGTCTGCATACTACAAACAGCCTCTAACACCTGTGGCGATGCAGTATAGTACATTTGCGGCAGCACAACGACAGTCATGGGATCGGGGAGAGATGAGAGAAGATCTCGCTTACTGGAAACGACTTTTCCGAACGGTCCCTGAACCTATTGCATTGCTGCCGATGGCAAAGTGTAAAACCCGTCCAGCTCTCAAAGAGTATAACCTAGAAGATCTAAACCATGTCGTATCCGCCTCCACGATGAGCAAAATCAAAGCGGCCTGCAAAAAAGCGGGCTCTACCCCATTCCACTTCTTTCTCGCAGTTCTTAGGGTTTTTCTAGAACGATTAACCGAGAGTCATGATTTCGCCATAGGGGTTGCAGATTCAAATCGACAAGATGAAGCCACCCAGAGTATGATTGGCTTCGCCCTAAATTTACTCCCATTGCGGTTTAATTCAACAACCCAGAACTCATCATTCCAAGAGACACTAAAAGACGTACGTAATAAGGTGTATGATGCCTTAAGCCACTCGAAGGTTCCTTTCGATATGTTACTGGATTCTCTTGCATTGCCTCGTTCTTCTGCTCATAGCCCCCTATTCCAGGTTCTCCTCGATTGGCAGCCCGCAACGGGCGAAATGCCTAAGTTTGGCAACCTTCAACTTGAAGGCGAAGATCTCTTTCTGGGCAAAACAGGGTTCGATATTACTCTGCTCATATCGGAATCAAATAAAGGGGAAGCCAAAATTCAAGTACGATTGCAGAAGTCTCTTTACTCTGGAAGTGGAGCAGCTCTCCTGGCTCAGACGTACATGACCCTCATTGAGTCTTTTGCCAAAGATTTCAGTCAGAACTGTGCTGAAGCACCGTTGTATATAAAGTCGGATCTGGAATGCGCCATTCAACTAGGTAAGGGCCTTTCGCTGCCGAATAAATGGCCTTCGACCATTTCCCGTCGTATCGAAGAAGTCAGTCAGACTCATGCAGCCAAGCTTGCTGTTAAGGAACCATGCGGAGCAGGCGTTACCTATCATGAAATTAATCAAAAGGCTAACGTGGTTGCTTCTCATTTGCAAGAACTTGGCGTCACGTCAAATTCACCAGTTTGTCTGTTTCAGCATCCAACTGATGATTGGGTACCCTGTATGCTGGCTATTTGGAAGCTTGATGCAGTGTACGTCCCGCTTGACCTTCGAAATCCAGTGCAAAGGCTTGCGAAGATGGTAGCGGATTGCAAGCCGTGCGTCATTCTCTGTCATGATCAGACCGAGGCCGATGTCAACGATCTTATTTTTACTCAAGCCAGAGTTTTGAACGTTTCCAAACTTGAGCCATTATCTAGCGCACTGCCCATCGAGAACAAGTCTCGCCCTGGCAGCCGAGCGGTTATCCTCTATACCAGCGGAACTACTGGAGAGCCGAAAGGGATTCAACTTCGCCACTCGAGCATCAAAAACTGGGTCGAAGGATACACAACAAGGTGGTGTCTAGGTGCGGAAAATGTCTTGCAGCAAGGTGCAATGACTTTCAATCATTCTCTTGATCAAATCCTTGTTGGCCTATCAAATGGTGGTCGTGTCATTGTTGCTCCAAGAACGATGCGTGGCGACCCTATATCGCTGGCAAAGGTTATTCTTGATGAGAATATCACTTATACCAAAGCTACACCTGCAGAATACACCAATTGGCTGCATTACGGCTCAGATTCGCTTCGAAATGCTTTGAATTGGAAATTTGCATTCGCTGGCGGTGAGCATTTGACTGTCGGATTGGCCTCCCTTTTCCGGTCACTGGAGCTTCCAAATCTGTCTCTATTCAATTCCTACGGTCCCGGCGAAATCACTATCTCGTCTCATAAAAGCAAAGTCGATTACAGGTCCGTGGAGTCTGTTCCAGGAAACATCTATCCCGTCGGAGAATCACTACCGGGATATGCTACAATCATCGTCGATGGTAATTTGAGGCCAGTTCCACAAGGTATGTCCGGAGAGGTTCTGATAGCTGGCTCAGGCCCTTGCATTGGTTATCTCAACCTGGAATCCCTCAGCCGTGAGAAGCTCATTCAAAATCCGGTTCTTGATTCCGAGTTCGCAGCGCAGGGTTGGACCCAAGCTTACAGGACCGGTGATCGTGGCCATGTGCTGAGCGATGGATCCCTGGTGATCGAAGGCAGACAGGAGGGTGATACCCAAATCAAGCTTCGAGGTATTCGAATGGAACTAGAAGACATTGAAAACACGATAATGGATGTCGCAGATGGCGCTCTCAGCCGAGTCGTGGTAGCACTTCGAGATGACGATGGCCAGTTCTTGGTCGCCTACGTTGTGTTTACATCTGACTTAGATAAAGATACAACTGGGCAGAAAACTTTAAAGGAGCTAAAGAAGAAGCTAACTCTACCGCAATATATGGTTCCGACCATGTTCATCCCTGTGGGAGAGCTACCTCTCACCGTTCACGGCAAGATAAATCGTCAGGCAATTGATGCCTGGCCATTACCAGTTGGCGAGGAGAAGAATGCCTCGGTTTCATCGAATCTCTCTGTAGATGAGATTGCGCTCCTACTGATATGGGAAGAAGTTTTGGGGGGTACTTTGGTGGATGATTCTCAGTTCGACAGCGACACAAACTTCTTCATGGTTGGAGGAAGCTCAGTACTGTCTGTGAAGCTACAGGCTGCTCTGCACAAAGCATACAACGTTCAACTTCCACTCATGGACATCTTCGAAGCAAGTAACCTTGGTCTAATGACGGAATTGGTACAGACTGCCAAACCTGCAGCTACAATTGACTGGGACGCAGAGACATTCATTAGTGACTTGGTTTCAAGCATCGAGGACTTGAGATCTA
>Ga0182030_10007138_pt1 | contig 23399 bp, 22 predicted proteins | sample 812S3MmetaG_FD_121299 | JGI IMG/M metagenome (GOLD analysis project Ga0182030, IMG submission 121299) | Permafrost microbial communities from Stordalen Mire, Sweden - 812S3M metaG (Illumina Assembly) | ecosystem: Environmental > Terrestrial > Soil > Wetlands > Permafrost | place: Sweden...
CACCGAGGACCTGTGGTGCAGCTCGGAGTGCACGCCGCCCTGTCAAGGCGGAGGTCGCGGGTTCAAATCCCGTCAGGTCCGCTCGACACCCGCAAGGGTGACGAGGAGGTCGAGTAGCTCAGTTGGTAGAGCGCGCGCCTGAAAAGCGTGAGGTCACCGGATCGACGCCGGTCTCGACCACCACTTCGTCGTCTCTCGGGACGAATCAATGACGTTCGAACTGGATTATGATGCCGTGCGAGTCGCCGTCACCCGCACGCGGTCGTGACGTTGACTCGACGTCTGATTCCAGCGTCCGGACAGCACGAGATTACGGCGAAGACCCTGCAAGACCAACTCATGCTCGCCCAGCGACTCGTGGACCAATCCCAAGGGCTCAATGCGCGCGACCACGTTCGATTCGCGCAGATACTCCACCAAATACACGCTAACGCGACGGCGATGGCGCGATGAAGACGTCACGGAGCGATAAATGTACCGGTCGACCGGTTGGACGTTGGGCTCTGGCATATCGCCAACTTACGAATGCGCTGTGACACCGCGCGTGCAACAATGCCCAGGAGACTTTTGGAGGAAAATGCGCGATTTGCCACTCATCACACCGAGATTCGCGCCCCAACCCGACGGCGTTACGTGGCCCACGGAACGCTGGCCCCGGGCTACGGGTGCGCGCCACGGTGACGTCGACCGACTGATTGATGAGCTCTTCACCCTCGACGACCTGGCCGTCACCAACGCCGTCGTCGTGGTGCAGGGCGGCCAGGTGATCGGCGAGCGATACGGCGGCGTCAAGGAGTACTTTGACCGACCCGCCGAAGCAATCACGGCGACCAGTTCGCTGCTCTCGTGGTCCATGGCCAAATCCGTCTTGCACATGATCGTCGGCACCCTGGTTGACGAGGGCCGACTCGACACCGACCAACGAGCCCCCGTGCCCGAGTGGAGCGATCCTAATGATCCGCGTCACGAGATCCGCCTGCGCGACCTGCTGGCCATGCGCGACGGACTGGACTTCGTCGAGGAGTACGAGATCGGACCCGAGAGCAACGTGCTCGAGATGCTCTGGGGCGACGGCAAGACCGATATGGCGGCGTACACGGCGAATCGGCCGTTGGCGCACGAACCGGGATCGAAGTTCTATTACTCCAGCGGCACGACGAACATTCTCAGTCGAATTGTTGCCGACCACGTGGGTTACGCGGACGCCTATAACACCTACCTGCACGAGCGACTCTTCAGACCAATCGGCATGCGCAGCGCCATCGCAAGTTTCGACGACAGTGGTGTCTTTGTCGCATCGAGTTTCCTGCACGCCCACGCGTTGGACTTCGCCAAATTCGGACTGCTGTATCTACGCGGCGGCGAGTGGGACGGCCGCCAGTTGATCTCGCGCGAGTGGGCCGCGACCGCCCAGCCGGCGATCAGTCGCGACGAGGAGGACGGCTCGTACTATTCCTGGCACTGGTGGGTGACCGGCGATACGTACGGCACGTACTGGGCGAGCGGTTACGAGGGCCAACGCATCATTGTCGCGCCCGCGCTCGACGCGGTGATCGTGCGTTTAGGACACACCCCCGCCGAGCTCTATCCAGCGCTCAACAGCTGGAGAGACCGAATGCTCGACGCACTCGCGACGAGCTACACGCCCTCGTAGTCGAATCCGAGGTCGGGAGCACTGAAGAGAGCGTCGAAGTCCCAGCCCTCCTTCTGGGCCATGGCCGCGGCCGTGCCGCCTCGGTCCACGACCGCGAGCAGTAACAACACCTTGGCCCCGAACTCCTGGACCACTTTTGCCGCCTCGACCAAACTGGTGCCGCGAGTCACGGTATCTTCGGCGATGACGACGAGGTCACTCTCACGTAGTGATCCCGCGATACGACCTCCGGCCCCGTGGTCCTTCACCTCTTTGCGCACACTGAAGGCCCGCAGAGACCGACCCAAGGTGGCGGCTACTCCCGCGGTAATGAACGAGGCCCCGTCGGCACCCATGGTGAGCCCGCCGATCGCCGTCGCGTCGTGAGGAATACGTTCGAGCATCAACGTGGCGACATCGAGCATCGACTCGGGCGCACAGATCGTCTGTTTGGAGTCAATGAACCACGAAGACGTGCGACCGGACTTTAAGACGAAATCGCCACGGCGCACCGAGTGCGCCAACAGGTGGGCCAGCACTCGCTCACGGGCATCGCTCACGTCAAGACCACCTTGGCGCTGCCCGAACGAACCTCACCAACCACCGAAACAGTGAGACCGGCGGCCCTCGCCAGCGTGATCGCGGCCCCGCTGGCACTGGCGTCGAGCGCCACCACCATGCCCAGACCGCAGTTAAAGACACGCACCATCTCGTCGGAACTCACCTGGCCCCGTCGCTGGATCTCGAAGAAGATCTCGGGTGTCTCGAAGCTGGTCATGTCAATGACGGCCTCGAGGTTCTCGGGCAGGAGGCGAACCACATTGCCGAGTATCCCCCCGCCGGTGATGTGCGCCACGCCGTGCAGCGCGCCGCCCAATTCCTCGCTCAACGTCACGATCGTCGGTGCGTAAATCACTGACGGTTCCAGCAGTTCTTCACCGAGCGTTCGCGACGCTCCCGCGAAGGCCGGTTCGTCGAGGCTCGCGGCATTGGCCACAAGAATCGTGCGGGCGAGCGTGTACCCATTTGAGCGAAGTCCCGGAGAGCCAAAGCCGAGCAGCACGTCGCCTTCGCGCACTCGATGGGGCCCGAGCTCGTTTCCGCGTTCGACCACGCCCACGGCGAATCCCGCCACGTCGAGGTCGTCGGGCTTCATGACGCCACCGTGTTCGGCCGTCTCTCCTCCCAGCAGCGCCACGCCCGCCCGACGGCACCCCTCGGCGATACCCGTGACCAGTTCTTCAATCCGTGCGGGATTAAGCGCGCCGACCGCCACGTAATCGAGCAGGAAAAGTGGCTCGGCACCCACGCACGCGAGGTCATCGACCAACATAGCGACGAGATCAATGCCGACAGTATCGAAGCGGCCCGCCAAGCGCGCGACCTCGAGCTTCGTGCCCACGCCGTCGGCCGACGAGACCAAGACTGGCTGCTGGTATTTTTCCGTGTTCAGGGCGAACAGACCGCCAAAACCGCCGATACCGCCCAGCACCTCGGGGCGTTTCGTGCTCGTTACCGCGTTCTTGATCCGCTCTACAACATCGTCGCCGGCGGCAATTGAGACTCCCGCCTCGGCGTAGGTCATGCCACCGCTGGACAGATCCAGCAAGCGACTCACCAACGCCCGCCCGACTTACCGAGCGCCACCGGGGTCGGCGCCGGGTAATTGCCCGTGAGACAGGCATCGCAACATTCGCCGTCCAGTCGGATCGCGGATCGAAGATTCTCTAAGGTGATGAACTCCAACGAGTCGCTGCCCACGTACTCGCGCATCTCCTCGACGCTGTGGTGCGCCGCCAGCAGGTCGTCACGGGTCGGCGTGTCGATGCCGAAGTAACAGGGCCACATGAAGGGCGGTGACGAGATGCGGAGGTGCACTTCACGCGCGCCCGCGTCGCGCAGCATGCCCACGAGCGCCTTGGTGGTGGTGCCGCGCACGATCGAGTCGTCAACCACGATGAGACGCTGACCGGAAATGTTCTCGCGAAGGGGATTGAGCTTTCGTCGTACGCTGGCTTCGCGCATGTTCTGATCGGGCGCGATAAACGTGCGCCCGATGTAGCGGTTCTTGACAAGTCCGTAGCCGAATGGGATGCCGGAGGCCTTGGCGTACCCTTCGGCCGCCGGTACCCCCGAGTCGGGAACGCCCATGACGATGTCGGCTTCAACATTTGACTGCTGGGCCAGTAGCTCGCCCATTCGACGGCGCGTCGTGTGCACTTGGTGGCCCATGAGATACGTGTCGGGTCTCGCGAAGTACACGAACTCAAAAATGCAGAGCTTCTCTTTGCCCGCGGCCGGCTCCAACAGCTGTACCGACGTCACACCCTCGTTCGTCAACGTGACCATCTCACCGGGTGCCACCTCGCGCACGAAGGCCGCGCCCACGACGTCGAGCGCCGGTGACTCTGACGCCACCATCCACCCCTCCGGCGCGTCTTCGGTACCCAGGCGACCAAGGCAGAGAGGCCGGAAGCCGTACGGGTCTCGCACCGCGTGCACCGCATTGGCTTCAAGTATGACCATGGAGAACGCACCGCGCGCTCGCGCGAGGACCGTGTGCAGCGCCGTGGACAGCGTCGAGCCGGATTCAACCTCAAGTGCCAGCAACTCAGCGACCAGGTCCGAGTCCGACAGCATGGAGGTGACTTTGATACCGGCAGCCTCAGCCAGTTCGCCCGTGTTGGTGAGATTGCCATTGTGCGCGAGCGCGAAACCCGAAGAGCCGGCCGAGCGGTAGACCGGCTGGGCGGCCGTCCAGTTCGCCGAACCCGAGGTGGAGTAACGCGTATGGCCAATGACGATCGATCCGGCGAGGGCGCGCAACGTGGTGTCGGCGAACACGTGGCTCACGAGCCCGTTGTCCTTCACGACCGTGATCTGCTGATTCTGAAAGGTCGCCATACCGGCCGACTCTTGGCCACGGTGCTGGAGCGCGTAGAGCGCGTCGTAACAGAGGTAGGAGACATCTCGACCCGGCGCCACAATCCCGACAACGCCGCAGGCTTCCTTCATCTGCCTACTATCCTACGGCTCGTTTTCGACAAAGGCACGGCGACAGTCTGACACAGTCACCCGGCGCAACTGCGCACGGTGAGTACGCTGCTTTGGTGATTGATCTGCACACCCATTCGACGTTCTCCGACGGATCCGACACGCCGCGCGAATTAGCGAAAAAGGCACACGAGCTGGGCATTCGCGCCATTGCCCTCACCGATCACGACACCACCGCGAGCCACGAACAAATGGCGGACGAGTGTGCGCGCTACGACATTGAGTTGGTGCCCGGCACCGAGATCTCACTGCGCGACAACTGCTTCCCGCGCCACAACCACGACGGCACGACCAGTCCGCGCAACGTGCACGTCCTGGCCTACTTCTTGCCGCTGGAGCCCGATCACCCCCTACAGAAGAAACTGGTCGAGTTGCGCCATGACCGTGACGTTCGCAACCGGGCCCTGGTCACGCTGCTTCAGGAATTGGGCTTCGAAAAGATAACCCTGGACTATCTCACGCAGTTATCGGGCAACGTGGACTCCATTGGCCGGCCCCACTTCGCCAAAGCGATGTTCACATTGCATCCCGAACTCGTGGGCGAACAATCCGATGAGACGTGGAACCGAATTTTCATCGACTGGTTAGGCAGCGACGGCAGGGCCTACATTCCCAAGACCAACATGGCGATCGAAGATTTCGTCGAAGCGGCGAACGGATCCCAGACTGTCTTTTCGATCGCGCACCCATTGGTGAACTACCTCGACAACATCACGTCCAACGCCATTGAAGACGTCATGCCCACCGTCATGGGTTCGCTGCGCGAGCGGGGCTTTCGCGGTATTGAAGCCCACTATGGCGGGACCGACGCCATCACCCGAGCCCTGATGGTCAAACTGACCCGTGACGCCAACATGATCCCCACCGGCGGATCGGACTACCACGGTCACTACAAGGGCGACGTCTCGCTGGGCGTGGGTCGCTCGGGGGACCTGCGCGTGCCCGACGAAGTGCTCGACGAACTCAAGGCAGCTCGCTAGTCAACCGAAGCGAGCGCCTCTTCGAGCGCCGTGCGACGTCGACTTTCAATCTCGGACACGTCGAGGTCGACCTCACCAATCTTGACGCGGTCACCGCCCGCGATGCCCAGCACGAGCAGTGGCACACCCGCGGATGCGCAACGCTCGCCAAACACCTCCGGGTCACTCGTCGCCATCACGAAGCGACCGGGAAACTCGCTGAAGAGTTCGGCGTGTTCGACCGCTGCGGTAACCTCGAGGCCCACATTCGTCGTCGCCGCCATCTCGGCGAGCGCCGTGGCGAGGCCGCCGCCGCCCACGTCGTGCACGGCCGTGACGTCACTGGTGTGTCCGGCGCACAACCGCGATATCTCCTCGACCACGAAAGAAACGCTCGTGGCAAACGGCCCCGGTTGAAACTTCGGCACGCGGCCGCCACGTCGAGCGCGCAACGTGGCCCACTTGGTGCCGCCCAAGGGAAAGGGATGGAGACCGTCGCAACGACGCGTACCTACCAGCACCACCGTGTCGCCGACGCGCCAGGCCCAGCCGGGCGGCGGCGCGAGCAGCGAATCAATCACCCCGAGCAGGCCCACCACCGGAGTGGGGTCGATATCGCTGCCCCCGCTCTCGTTGTAGAGAGAGACATTCCCGCCAATGACCGGGAGGCCGAGTTCGTTGCAGGCAAGCGCCATGCCGTCAATGGATTCGCTCAGTTGCCACATCACCTCGGGGTGTTCGGGATTGCCGAAGTTGAGGCAGTTGACCACGGCCTTGGCGGTGGCACCCACGCAGGCGAGATTGGCCACACTCTCGGCGACCGTCCACGCCGTGCCATTCTTCGGGTCGAGCGCACACCAGCGCGGATTCGAGTCAGTTGAGAGCGCGATGCCCCGCTCGGAAAAGGGAAGCCCCGGACCCGCGAGGCGAAGCAGCGCCGCGTCTCTTCCGGGCCCAACCACCGTGTTCAAGAACAGCTGCGAATCGTACTGCCGGTAGACCCACGTGGGGTCCATCAGCAGGTTGAGCAGATCGTCGTTAGCGGAACCCACGGGTTCGTCGTCCGTGGGGTCGTCGTCACGCACTGAGTCGAGCGAGGCGGGCCGTCGACGCGGTCGGTCGTAGAGGGGGGCTTGATTGGCCAAGGAGGCGGCCGGTACCTGGGCGAGAATCTCCCCGTCGAAACCCCGACGAACGCGCAGCATGCCCACCGCGTTGCCTTCGGCGTCGCGTTCGGGCTCGACCACGTGGCCCACCACGCGCGCGCGCACTTCCCACTTCGCGCAAAGTTCGCCCACTGCCTCCCAACTCTCCGGCGTGATGATCGCCAGCATGCGCTCCTGACTCTCGGACGTCATGATCTCAAAGGGCTGCATTCCCGTCTCGCGTAGCGCCACTGCCGTGATGTCCACGTCCATCCCCACGCCGCCTCGGGCCGCGGTTTCGCTCGTGGCGCAGACGAGACCCGCCCCTCCCAGATCCTGGATGCCCAGCACCAACCCTCGATCGAGCAGTTCCAAGCACGCTTCGATGAGTCGCTTCTCCTCGTAGGGGTCACCGACTTGCACGCTCGGGCGCTTCGCGTCATCCAGCGACTCGGCCCCGTCTTCGCCGTCGAAACCCGCCGACGCCAGCACCGACACGCCGCCAATGCCGTCACGACCCGTCGAAGATCCCAGCAGCACCGCGAGGTTGCCCACTCCCGACGCAATGCCCAGCACCAGCCGCTCGGCCGGCAGCGCGCCGACGCACAACACGTTCACCAACGGGTTCGAGGCATAACAGTCGTCAAAGGTCAACTCACCGCCAATGGTTGGCACGCCCACTGAATTGCCGTAGCCCGAAATACCCGACACCACGCCTTCGACCAACCACCGCTGCCGGGCGTCGCTCAGTCGTCCGAAAAACAAAGGGTCCATCACCGCCAGGGGGCGGGCGCCCATCGTGAAGACATCACGCAAGATCCCTCCCACGCCCGTCGCGGCACCCTGGTAGGGCTCGATCGCCGAGGGGTGGTTATGGCTCTCAATGCGAATGGCCACCGCGATGCCGTCACCCGCATCGATGACGCCGGCATTTTCTCCGGGACCGACCAGTACATGCGGCGCCTTGGTGGGCAGGCGACGCAGGTGCATGCGCGAGGACTTATAGGAACAGTGCTCGCTCCACATCACGCCGTAGAGGGCCAATTCGAGAGAGTTAGGGCCGCGACCGAGCACGGATTTAATGTCCTCGAATTCGGAGTCCGTCAAGCCGAGGGCCCGATGCAGGGCTGGAGAGGCGCTACTCACACCACCAAACTATCGGGCGACGCCACGGTCGAACTCGTGCACCACTCCTCGCCGGGGCTTGTTCTTCCGAACGCCGTGGCTCCTCGAGCATCAAGAATCGACAAGGGTGTAATTTTGCGTCTCGCGCCGGGGATTCACTGCGACTGTTGTGTCACAGATGACATATGTCGCACTCTCGCGGATATCACAGTAACTATTTAAGAATCTCTTATATGCAAGAAATTCTGTGGTGCCGAATTACCTAATAACACGTGTTTTTGTCTCAACATATTCACTCAATTAGCCCCGAAGAATGATTCCTTACTACACTTAATAGTCCCAACTATTTTTGGAGATTTATGGTTACCGCCGCTAAAAAGCCAACGCCGAAAAAGCCCGCGAAAAGAACCATGAGTGCCGATCACAAGGCAAAACTTGCGCAAGGTCGTAATGAATCGCGTATTGTTAGCAAATATTTAGACGCCCTTGCCGCAGGAAAAGGCAAGCGTGGGCGTAAGCGCACTCCAGAATCAATCAGTATTCAAATTGCTCGTATTGACAAAGCAATGTTGGCGGCGTCGCCGATACAAAAATTAGAGCTCACACAAAAACGCTACGATCTCGTCGCCGAACACAGTCGTTTGACGTCCAGGGTCGATCTCACCAGCGTCGAGAAAGACTTCATTAAGGTGGCCAAGTCCTTCGCCAATCGAAACGGCATTGGCTACAACGCCTTTCGTGAATTGGGAGTCTCCGCCGAGGTACTAAAGCGCTGCGGCATTAGCCGCGCTCGCTCGTAACTCACGCCGAGGCGCCGAGACAAAACCCTCGAGCAAGATTTTCCCGTCAGCGCTGCCGAGCAACGTCGACATGGCTCGTTCGGGGTGGGGCATGAGCCCCACGACATTGCCCGCCTTGTTCGCCACACCGGCGATGTCGCCGCGAGACCCATTCGGATTGTCCTTGTAGCGCAGCACCACTTGATCGTTGGCTTGAAGTTCCTCGTAGGTGAGGTCATCGCACGTGTACGCGCCCGAAAAGTGATTGATCGGAATAGTCAGTTCCTGACCCGGGCTCGCGAGCCAGGTCAATACCGAGTTCGTTGAATCGACCACTACGCCAGTTGGCTCGCTGATGAACGTCAATCCACGGTTCTTCTGCAAGGCTCCCGGCAACAGACCGGCCTCAGTGAGCACCTGAAACCCGTTGCAGATGCCAAGTACGGGTCCCCCCTCTCGGGCAAAGCGGGCGACCGCGTCCATGACCGGCGAGAAGCGGGCGAGCGCGCCGGGACGAAGGTAGTCACCGTGGGCGAAGCCGCCCGGCAGGATCACACCGTCAAAACCGGTCAGGTCGGTCTGTGAATGCCAGACAAAGTCCACGTCGACACCCAACTGTGTCATCGCGAGCGACGCGTCGTACTCACAGTTCGATCCGGGAAAGATGATGACGCCAATTCGCGTCACGCGACACCCTTCGCGCTACGGGCGACCGCATTTTCGATGACTGGATTGGACAACAGCCGCTCGGCCATGGCCGTGGCCTGCAGCAGGGCGGCCGCTTCGTCGTTCGCCTCAATATCGAGTCGAAACGACTTGCCCGCACGAACGTTGGTCACACCGGTAAATCCGAGGGCCGGCAGGGCCCGTTCAATCGTCGCGCCCTCGGGATCGGCGATTCCTTCGCGCAGTGTTACCTCGACAATGACGGGATAGTTCACGACTACGCACCGTACCAGTCGTTGAGTGAATGGCCGGTCACCCGTTCGTACGCGTCGATGTAGCGAGCTGAGGTGATCGCGATAACTTCGGGGGGCACGGTGGGCGGCGGCGGAGTGCGGTCCCAGGACTGCGCCGTCAACCAATCTCGGAACGGCTGCTTGTCGAATGCCGGCGGCGTCTCTCCGGAGCGCACCTGATCGGCCGGCCAGATTCGTGAGGAGTCCGGAGTGAGGACCTCGTCGCACACCACCAGTTCTCCGTCCACGAAACCCAATTCAAACTTGGTGTCCGCCAAGACCAGCCCGACATTCAACAGGGCGTCGGCGGCCAAAGTAAAGAGATCCAGGCACAGTGTTTGCGCCTCGACCAACGCGTCGTTGCCAACCAAGCTCGCCGCGGTCGCGAGATCAATGTTGATGTCGTGACCCTCGGCGGCCTTGGTCGAAGGGGTAAACAAAGGCTTCGCGAACGCATCGGTCAGTTGCATCCCCGCTGGCACGGCCATCTGATGGACTGTGCCGCTCTTCACGTACTCTTCGTACGCCTGTCCGGCGAGACGACCGCGCACAATGCATTCGAGCGGCAACATCACGGCCTTGCGCGCCAGCATGGACCGGCCGTGCCATTCAGATTTGTTCTTGAACCCGGGAATGTAGTTGTCGATTTCCGTAGGGTCGCACGACACCAAGGCGCTGGGGACCGTGACCGCAAACTCACGTAACCAGTAATTCGTCATGCCGGTGAGCACCCGTCCCTTTTGGGGAATTGGCTCATTCATCACCACGTCAAAGGCACTCAGTCGATCCGTCGCGACCAACAAGAGGTGGCGATCATCGAACTCGAAAAGGTCGCGGACCTTACCCGAATAACTGTGCTGCAGCGAGAGGTCGCTCATGTGCGCCACGTCAACGCATCGAGGAATCGGCCACGATGCGTCAACAGCCGTTGCGCGTCGAAGGCGCGATCCAACACCTCATTACTGAGCGTGACCGCACCATCACTTTCAATGACGTCGCGAAAGTTCTTTCGTTGCTCGCTCGCTTGTAGCGCGGCTGCTTGGACGATGCGATAAGCATCGTCACGCGACAGACCCGAGTCGATCAACGCGAGCAGAACGGACTGGGAGAACACGAGACCTAATGAATTGACGTTCAGATTTTCCATGGCTCGCTCGGGGCGCAAGACCAGACCGTCCGCCAGGGCCGTAGCCTTACGCAACATGTAGACAGTGAGTTGCAATGCGTCAGGCATCACCACGCGCTCGACGCTCGAATGAGAGATGTCCCGCTCGTGCCACAAGGCCACGTCTTCGAGGCCGGCCTGCAGGTAGCCACGCAATACCCTCGCTAGCCCGCACAGTCGTTCGGACATGATGGGATTGCGTTTGTGCGGCATTACCGACGAGCCCTTTTGTCCCTCGGCAAAGGGCTCTTGGGCCTCACCCACCTCACTGCGCGCGAGATGACGAACTTCAAGCGCGAACAGTTCCATCGACGTGCCCAGTGCCGCGCACGCGTAGAGGACTTGGGCGTGACGGTCGCGCGAAATCACCTGCGTCGACGGCACGCTGACGAGTCCGAGCCGCTCGCACACGTACGCTTCGACGCCAGGATCGATGTTCGAATACGTACCCACCGCGCCGGAAAGTTTTCCCACCGCGATGGCGGTGCGAGCCTGTTGGGCCCGTTCAATGTCACGCTCAACCTGCAACGCGAAGAGAGAGAACTTGGCGCCGTACGTCGTGGGCTCGGCGTGCATTCCGTGCGTGCGACCAAGAATTGGCCAATCAATTGACTCGACGGCGCGACGTGTCAGGGCATCTCGAAGTGCCATGGCGTCGTTGATGACGATATCCATCGCGCTCGTCACGATTCGACAGAGAGCAGTATCAACGACGTCCGAGGACGTGAGACCGTAGTGGATCCACCTGCCTTCGGGCATGCCAATTTTCGCCTGCACGGCGTCCACGAAGGCGGCCGTGTCGTGATTTGTTATCAGTTCTCGCTCTTCCACGTCGGCCACGAAGGCGCTATCAATGACGGGGCGACGCTGGCGAAGGACGGCGACTTCTTCGGCGGGCAGCACGCCGGACGCGCCGAGCGCTTCCGCGCAGAGCAGTTCTACTTCGAGCATCATGTCGAAACGGTGCGCGTCGCTAAATAGGGCCGCCACGTCCTTGGGTGAATACCTCGGAATCATTTCTCTCCCTCGTCCGCGTCGCGGGCAATGTCCGTGCGCATGACTTTCCCCTCAAAGGTTATGAGCGACGCCGCCTCGTACGCGCGGCGCCGGGCCTGTGCCAACGAGTCGCCAACGGCGGTCACGGCCAAGACGCGGCCGCCCGCGGTGACGAACTGGCCAAGACCGTTGAGTCCGGTGCCCGCGTGAAAGATCAGGACGCCGTCGATGGTCGTCGCGAGTTGGCCGTCCGGCCCGAGGCCAGAGATGACGTCGCCGTGGCGCGACGTTGCCGGATAGCCGTGTGACGCGAGCACCACCGTCACCGCGCTCTGGGACGTCGGAGCCACCTCATGACCGAGCGAACCGTTCGCGACGCGCGTCAGCAGACCGAACAGCCGGTCGCCGTAGAGCGGGACGAGCACCTCGGTCTCGGGATCGCCGAAGCGCACGTTGTACTCCAGCAACTTCGGCCCGTTGGATGTCAACATGATCCCGGCGTAGAGCACCCCGCGAAAGTCAATTGACCTCCGTGTCAGTTCATCCACCGTCGGCTTAAGAATTGTTGCCATTACCTCTTCGACGTGGGACGCACTCATAGATGGCATTGGTGCGTACGCGCCCATGCCGCCCGTATTCGCACCCTGGTCACCATCGTCGACACGCTTGAAATCTTGAGCGGCCGCGAGCGGCTGCACATTCGTACCGTCACACAGCACCAACAGCGAGCACTCGGGGCCGTCTAAGCCTTCTTCGATGATGACGGTGGTTCCGGCGTCGCCGAATGACTCGCCACTCAACTTGTCGCGCACGTCCGCACACGCTTCTTCAAAATCGCTGGTAACCAACACGCCCTTGCCCGCGGCCAAGCCGTTGGTCTTGATGACGTACGGGGCGTTCATCGTGCGTAGGTACGCAACGGCGTCGTCGAAGATGCGAAAGGACCCGAACGCTGCGGTGGGCACGCCGGAGGCCGCTAAGAACTCCTTCATGAACGCCTTGGAACCCTCGAGTTGTGCGCCGTCCTTTCCCGGACCAACGACAGACTTGCCCTGGGCTCGCAAGGCGTCGGCCAATCCCTCAACCAGAGGCTGTTCGGGTCCAATCACGAAGAGATCGGCGTCAAGCGTCGTGGCGGGCGTTGAGGTGCAGGTAATCCCGTGGGCCGCAATTCCGGCGTTGCCCGGAGTGACGATGACGTTCGCACTCTTCGACATGGCCCACGCCAGCGCGTGTTCCCTCGCGCCCGAGCCAACGACCACGCAACTGCTCACGAGGGTCGAACGAACTGCTCTCGGCCCGGACCCACACCGACCACCGAAATGGTGACGCCAGTGGTTTTTTCCAGGAACTTCACGTATTCCTTCGCGGCATCGGGCAGTTGCTCGTACTCGGTAAAGGTCGTGATGTCGCAGCGCCAGCCAGGCAGCACCTCGTAGACCGGCGCCACTTCATGCAGGACCGATTGGTGATACGGCGGGTATTGATAGCGCACGCCGTCGGCCTCGTAGGCAACACAGACCTTGATCTCGTCGAGCGTGTCCAGCACGTCAAGCTTGGTGAGCGCAATTTCGCTCAACGAATTGAGACGCGCCGCCTGGCGCGCCATCACCGCGTCGAACCAACCGACGCGTCGGCGACGCCCGGTGTTGGTGCCGAACTCGTGACCGCGTTCGACCAGCAGTTCACCCAGGTCGCCGCCCACCTCGGTCGGGAAGGGTCCCGCGCCCACGCGCGTGACGTACGCCTTGGCAATGCCAACAATGGACGAAATGTCGCGCGGACCCAAACCCGATCCCGTGCACGCGCCACCGGCCACGGGGTTCGACGATGTAACGAACGGATAGGTGCCGTGGTCCAGATCCAGAAACGTGGCCTGCGCACCCTCGAGCAGGATCCGTCGCCCGCTCGCCAGGGCAGTGTGCACGATGCCAACGGTGTCATCGATCATCGGTGCCAACAGGGGCGCAAACTCATCGAGGTACTTGGCGCATATGTCCGCCGCGCTCATTGCCGGACGGTTGTAGATCTTGGTCAGAACGAGATTCTTCTCGCGCAGGACCACGTCGAGTTTTTCCCGGAAGATCTTGGCGTCGAGCATGTCCTGGACACGCAACCCGACTCGCGACGACTTGTCGGCGTACGCGGGCCCGATACCCCGCTTCGTGGTGCCCAGGGCGTTCTTGCCCAGAAAACGTTCGGTCAGTCGGTCCAGTTCCTGGTGATAGGGCATGATCAAGTGCGCGTTGCCCGAGACCACGAGACGCGACACGTCGATGTTCTTCGCACTCAATCGGTCCATTTCAGTCAGCAGCACCTCCGGATCGACAACCACCCCGTTTCCTATGACCGGCGTGATGTGGGGGTAGAGGATTCCCGAAGGCACGAGCTGGAGGGCGAAGGCCTCGCCGTCGACAACGATTCGGTGCCCCGCATTGTGGCCACCCTGGTAGCGAACGACCACATCCATGTCCCGGGCCAGGAGGTCGGTCAATTTACCTTTGCCTTCGTCACCCCATTGGGTTCCGACTACGACGGTTGCGGGCACTGGGCTCCCTCGAGAATGGCCTCGTTACACGTCAAGCCTACCGCACCACATTTGACCGTTTGTTTCCCACATGCGAAACGGTCGGCCTCGGCTATGAACCGCCGCGAGCTCGACGTCGCGCGTCAATGAAGAGTTCGATGGCATTTTGCACCGGCACGAGGTCACGTCGGTACTGACGATGCGTCTCTTCGATGTTCGACTTTGCCTCACTGGCGATGTCGGCCATCTTTACTTCTCTCGAGGCCAATTCAACTTCGAGCGCCATGATCCGCTTCACGCCTTCGAGGTTGACGCCCGCGGCGGTAAGTTCTTGAATCCGTCGCAACGCCACCAGGTCAGCCTCGGAAAACCGGCGCGATCCGCCGCTGGTGCGCAACGGATTGAGCAGACCACTTCGCTCGTAGTTGCGCAATGTCTGTGGATGCACGCCGGCAATCTCGGCGAAGACCGAGATTACGTAGACGGCGTGATGGTGCGGTTGATCGGTCATTTGGCGGTCTCTTCATTGAGCGATGTGGCCAGTCTCTCGACGAGGGTCCGCTGTTCCTTGTTGAGCTTCTTAGGAATCGTCACGTCGACGGTGACCAGCAGATCACCCGCCCCATGCTTCCCGCTCGCGGGCACGCCGCGCCCGCGCACGCGCATCGTCGTTGCCGACTGCGTGCCCGCGGGGACCTTGAGGGTGACCGGCTCATCGAGTGTCGGCACCTCAACGGTCGTACCCAAGATTGCTTGGGTCACCGGCACGCGCACCGTCGTCGTGACGTGACGACCCCGTCGGCCGAATCGCGCGTCGGGGCTCACGTGCACGTCGACGAAAAGGTCGCCCGACGGCGCTCCGTGACTGCCGGGGTTGCCCTTTGCCTTGATGACGATGCGCTGTCCATCAATGACACCCGACGGAATGCGAACGTTCACCTTACGAGACGACGGCTCGCGGCCAGTCCCGTGACACGTGGGACACGGGGTTTCGATTCGCCCGCCGCGTCCTTGACACACCGGACAGATACTCGACATGGCGAAGGGGCCCTGATCATCATTGATGGTTCCACGACCCTGACACCGTTCGCACTTGACGAAACCCGTGCCCGGAGCCGCGCCGTTACCCCCACAGGTGTGACACGCCTCGTTGCTCGGAAGGCTGATCGAGGTAGTCATGCCCATGACGGCATCTCGAAAACCAAGATGCAGCGCCGTCTCAAGATCAGCGCCACGTTGTGCCCGGTTGCGTCGGCCGCCAAAGAGTCCTCCGAACAGGTCACTGAGGTCACCGACATCACCGCCGGAAAAATTAAATCCGCCACCGCCTTGGCCGGCCGGCGTACCAAATCCCGCGGCCGCGGGGCCGAGGCGACGCACTTCGTCGTACTCCTTGCGCTTCTTGGCGTCACCGAGCACGTCGTAGGCGGCCGAGATCTCCTTGAACTTCTCTTCCGAACCGGGATTGGCGTCGGGATGGTGCTGCTTGGCCAACTTGCGATAGGCGCGCGTTATTTCCTTCTCGGTCGCGCCGGTCGAGAGTCCTAAGACCTTGTAGTAGTCCTTTTCGAACCACTCACGTTCCGCCACCCGGCCCCTAGCCCTTCACCCGCACCATGGCGGGACGAAGTACGGCACCCTTCCAGAAATAGCCCGCCCGTAAGATTTCGTCGACCACTTGTTCGCCGTCGCCTTCTATGTGGGCCACGGCGTCGTGGACCTGGGGATCAAAACCCACGCCCACCTTGTCAATGCGCTCGAGACCGTCCTTGCGCAGCGTCTCGAGCAAGAGACTGCGCGCCTGGTTGAGCGCGGCCGCCTCGTCGGACGTGGAATCCTCGAAGTGCACCCGCGCCAGGTCGTACGCGTCGAGGACCGGAAGCAACGTCGCCACCAAGGCACCGGTCGCGCGTACGGCCGCGTCCTCGGAGGACTTGGCGACCCGCTTGCGATAGTTCTCAAATTCCGCCTGCAGTCGTTGCAATGTTTCTAAGTACTCGTTTCGCTCACGCTCCACGTCACTGGGTTCGTCGGCGACCATTGAGTCGGCGTCACTCAACGCCGCCTCAATGTCGTTTTCGACAACGTCGTCGCTCATGGTTAGTCAACGATCTCGGCGTCGACGATGTCATCGTCGTTGCCGTGGGGCGCCGCGCCGCTGGAGTCCGAGTTGGCCTTGGCGGCCTCCTCGTACAGACGCTGGCTGAATCCCTGACTGGCCTTGAGCAACCTGTCAGTGGCGTTCTTGATCTCTTCGATCTCGGTGCCGTTGAGGGCCTCCTTGAGAGAGCTGAGCGCGCTTTCGACATCCTCGCGCTCGGTCCCCTGGAACGACTCCGCCTGATCCTTCAACAACTTCTCGGTCTGGTACACCAAACCGTCGGCGTTGTTGCGGACCTCCGCTTCGTCGCGGCGTTGACGGTCCTCTTCGGCGTGGGCCTCGGCGTCACGGACCATGCGGTCAATTTCGTCCTTGGAGAGCGACGATCCGCCCGTAATGGTCATTGACTGGGTGGCTCCGGTCGCGGTGTCTTTCGCCGAGACGTGCACGATGCCGTTGGCGTCGATGTCGAAGGTCACCTCGATCTGGGGAATGCCGCGCTGGGCCGGTGGGATGCCGACCAGCTGGAACTTGCCCAGGGTCTGGTTGTAGGACGCCATTTCACGCTCCCCCTGCAAGACGTGCACCTCGACCGATGGCTGATTGTCATCAGCGGTCGTGAAGATCTGCGACTTCTTGGTCGGGATGGTGGTGTTGCGGTCGATGATCTTGGTCATGACCCCGCCCTTGGTCTCAATACCCAGTGACAGCGGCGTCACGTCGAGCAGCAGGATGTCCTTCACGTCGCCCTTTAAGACGCCGGCCTGGACGGCGGCGCCAATGGCCACCACTTCATCGGGGTTCACGCTCTTGTTCGGCTCTTTGCCGGTGACCTTATTAACCAGTTCCTGGACGGCGGGAATCCTGGTGGACCCTCCGACCAAGATGACGTGGTCGATCTTGTCGACCGTGAGCCCGGCGTCCTTGATGGCCTGATCGAAGGGCTTGCGGCAACGCTCGACGAGGTCCGCGGTAAGTTCGTTGAACTTCGAACGGGTCAACTTGATATCGAGGTGCTTGGGCCCGTCGGCCGTCGCGGTGACGAACGGCAGGTTGATCTGCGTCTCTTGGACCGAGGACAGCTCGATCTTGGCCTTTTCCGAGGCCTCCTTCAGGCGCTGTACCGCCATCTTGTCCTTGGAGAGGTCGACACCTTCAGTGTCCTTAAAGGACTTGACCAGCCAGTGCATGACCGCGTCGTCCCAGTCGTCACCACCGAGGTGGGTGTCACCGTGGGTGGACTTGACCTCAAAGACACCTTCGGCGATATCGAGCACGGAGACGTCAAAGGTTCCTCCACCAAGGTCGAAAACCAAGACGGTCTGCTCCTCGCCGCCCTTATCGAGGCCGTAGGCCAGGGCGGCCGCGGTGGGCTCGTTGACGATGCGCAGCACCTCGAGTCCGGCAATCTGGCCGGCCTCTTTGGTCGCGGTGCGCTGAGCGTCGTTGAAATAGGCCGGCACGGTGATGACGGCCTGGGTCACCGAGTCGCCGAGATACGCCTCGGCGTCACGCTTCAGTTTTTGCAGGATGCGCGCGGAAATCTCCTGCGCGGTGTACTTGGTACCGTCAATATCGACGCTCCAGTTCTCACCCATGTGGCGCTTGACCGATCGAACGGTGCGCTCGGGATTGGTAATCGCTTGACGCTTGGCGACCTCGCCGACCAGCACCTCGCCGGTCTTGGAAAATCCGACGACCGATGGGGTCGTGCGACCGCCCTCAGCGTTGGGGATTACGACGGGCTCGCCCGCTTCGAGGACGCTGACCACCGAGTTGGTGGTGCCCAGGTCGATTCCGACTGCCTTTGCCATGAAATGCTCCTTATTATTGGACCCCGTCTCGCCGGACCTTCCAGGAATGCGGAGCTTGATGTCCATTGTACAGAGTTGAGTCTCTGCTTGTCAAGTTAATATACAAGGCTCCTGATAGTTTACCGAAAACCCCTGAAATATCAGCGCTCTCCGGGGTTCGCCGTCAGAGGGCACGGACCGGTTTCTCCGAGATTCGGTACGCTGTTTGCGTGCCTGATCTCATACTCTTGCGCCACGGCGAGTCCGAATGGAATCAACTCAACCTATTTACCGGCTGGCAAGACGTAGATCTGACGGCCCAGGGTGAAGCGGAGGCGGCGAGCGCCGGCGAGCAGCTGGCCGGGGAGTTCGACCTCGACCTGCGGGTGCTACACACCTCGCTGCTCACCCGGGCCATTCGAACCGCCGATATTGCCCTCTACAACGCCGGGCGCTCCTGGCTGCCCGTGAAACGAAGCTGGCGGCTCAACGAGCGCCACTACGGCGACCTGACGGGCAAGGACAAGAAGGAAACCGCCGAGCAGTTCGGCATTGACCAGGTGAAACTCTGGCGGCGCTCCTACGACGTCCCGCCACCTCCCCTGCCCGACGGCGATCCGCGTTCCAGCCTCACCGACCCGCGCTACCGCGACGTTCCCGCCGAGTTCATACCGGCGACTGAATGTTTGAAGGACGTGGTGGCGAGGGTTTCGCCCTACTTCAACGACGTGATCCTCGAGGACCTGCGTCGTGAGGCGGTGCGCGGCGGGGCCGTCCTGGTGGTCGCCCACGGCAACTCAATTCGCGCCCTACGCATGATCCTCGAGCAGATATCGCCCCAGGAGATCACCGAGATCGAAATTCCCACGGGAATTGCCTACCGCGTGCGCCTCGACGACCGGCTCAACATCCTCGAGGCACGCTTCCTGGGCGACCCGGCCGCCGCCGCGGCCGCTGCCGAAGCGGTCGCGCGCCAGGCGGGCTGAATACTGCAGCGCCGGCTCGCGCCAGCGCCGCAGCATCCAGTCGATCTACAGCGCTTCGGGTCCTCGTTCGTTAGTGCGTACCCGCACCACGCGTTCGACGTCTAGCACCCATACCTTGCCGTCACCGACGACGCCGGTACGGGCCGCCTTGACAATCGCGTCGAGCACCTCTTCGACCTGTTCGTCCGTGCAGGCAATCTCGATGCGGATCTTGTCGATGAAGTCGAACTCGTACTCCTTGCCGCGATAGATCTCGATGTGCCCTCCGGTGCGTCCGAAGCCCCGGGCGGGCGTCACGGTCATTCCCGTCACGCCGACGCCCTGGACTGCGACTTTCACCTCATCGAGCTTGAAGGGCTTCACCACTGCGGTAACTAGCTTCATGATTCTCCTTAAATATTGTCGGCGTGCGTGTGACTGGGCGTCGTGAGGGATTCACCGAACGTCGGGTCCGGGAAGGCCTCTTCCTCATGAATAGCAATATCACCAATCGCGAGTACGTCGTCGGGCTCACGCAATCCGCCCAGCAGGAACTTTACGAGGTAGAAGATGAGGGCCGTGCCAAAGGCCGTCCAACAGATGATCCACACGGCGGCGATGATCTGCTCCCAGAGTTGATGGAACGAGTGTCCGTAGAACCAGCCCTGGACCTGGAAGCCTCCCGCGCCCTTGAATTTGGCGCCCGCCACCCCGTATTCGGTCATGGCCGGATCGGCTAAGAAGCCCACCAGCAATCCTCCGATAAGGCCGGCGAAACCGTGGGTGTAGACCACGCCCAGCGCGTCATCGACCTTGGAGAAGGGGCGAACCTTGGAAAGGAAGTTCCAGGCAACCCATACCAGCGACGCCGAGATGAGTCCCACAAAGATCGCCCCGGTGCCGTCAACCCAACCAGCGCTCGGCGTGATCGCGACCAACCCGCAGAGCATTCCATTGATCGCGCCCAGGAACGTTGGCTTCTTCTGTCGTGAGAAGAACATGTCCATGCACAACCACGTCAGGACACCGACTGCGGTCGCGACGTTCGTGTTGAGCACCGCGCTCGCAGCGTCGGCGCCGGCGTAGAAGGGGTCACCACCATTGAACCCATTCCAACCGAGCCAGAGTATTCCCGCGCCCACCGCAACCATCATCAGGTTGCTCGGAAAGGCGTTCTCTCGGTCCTGCCAACGGCGCGGACCGAGTATTGCCGCGCCCACGAAGGCGGCGACGCCAGCGCTCAGGTGGATCACGTATCCACCGGAGTAGTCAACGGCCCCCTTCTGGGCGAAGAACCCTCCACCCCAGAGCAGGCAGGCGTTGACGCAGTAGATCATCGTGATCCACAGCGGCACGATGAGCAGCCAGGCCTTGAACTTGAGCCGCCCGACGAGCCCACCCAAGAAGAGCAGCGGGGTGATGGCGGCAAAGACGAACTGGAAGTAGGCCAGGGTCGCGGTCGGGAAGTGGAACGGTATGAGCGTATTAGCGCCCGACACCGCCTGACCCTGCTCCGACGTCGCCGTGGCCAGCGGGGTGAAGTGGCCAATGAATCCGCTCCAGAACGAACCCGTGGGTCCGAAATGCGAGATTGGTCCGAAGGCCATGTTGTAGCCCCAGAGCATCCAGACCACCAGGGTCAAGGAGAAACCGGCGAAGACCATCAACATGGTGTTGACGATCCACTTCTTTCGCACCAGTCCGCCGTAGAGCACGGCGAGCCCGGGCAAGCTCATCAGGCCGACCAAGGTCGCCGCAACGAGTTGCCACGTATTGTCAGCTGGATTCAACCAACTGGGATAAGGGATGTTGGTCACCGCATAGAGCACGTGCACTCCTTCAGGAACTAGGAGAGGGCGGCGCTGACCTCAGGTGGTTGGCACCATTTTTCCTACTGAGGATTTCGAAACCGTTAGGAACGTGTTTCGGGCGTATGAACTACGTCACGTCGCGTTCACTTGGTCCGGTCTCGGCGCCGACCAGCAACGAGCGCTCGACCACCTGGGAAATATCCATGACTGCGACCTCGTCGCCCTTGCCGTTGGCCTTGACCGCGTCATCGATCATGATCATGCAGAAGGGACAGGCCGTCGAGACAATGTCGGCCCCGGTCGCGAGTGCCTCTCCGGTGCGCTCCATGTTGACCCGTTTGCCGATGGTCTCTTCCATCCACATCCGTGCGCCGCCGGCGCCGCAGCAGAATCCCTTTTCCCGACAGCGTCCCATCTCGACCTGCGTGAGCCCGGGAATCGCGTCGAGCACCGTGCGCGGCTCGTCAAAGATCCGATTGTGCCGGCCCAGGTAGCAGGGATCGTGGTAGGTCACGGTGCCGGTGTAGGACACTCCGGGCACCAGTCGGCCGGTCGCGACCAAGTGGCTCAGCAATTGGGCGTGGTGGATCATCTCGTAATTGCCGCCAAGGTCGGGGTACTCGTTCTTCATCGTGTTAAAGCAGTGCGGGCAGCTCGCGACGATCTTCTTGGCGCCCACCTCGTTGAGGGTCGCGATGTTGGCCTTGGCCATCTCCTGGAAGAGGTACTCGTTGCCCATGCGCCGCGCCGGGTCGCCGGTGCACGCTTCTCGCGGTCCGAGCACGCCGAAGGTCACCCCGGCGCGGTGCAGCATGCGCGCGGTCGAGACCACCTGCTTGCGGGCCCGCTCGTCGAGCGACCCGGCACAGCCAACCCAGTAGAGGTATTCGACGTCCTCGGGAATCGGGCCGTCGATGATCGGCACGTCGAAGTCCAGGGCCGCGAGCCAGTCGGTGCGTTTGGACGCCCCCAGCCCCCACGGGTCGCCCTGGTTTTCGATGTTGCGCAGCAGCAGACCGGCTTCGGAAGGGAAGCGCGACTCCATCAGCACCTCGTAGCGGCGCATGTCAATGATGGCGTCGATGTGTTCAATATCGACCGGACACTGCTCGACGCAGGCCCCGCAGGTCGTGCAGGACCACAGCACGTCGGGGTCGATCGTGGTGGGCACCAGCGTCGCGACCTCGCTATTGCCCGCTCCTGACAGGAGCCGGTCGGCCGAGGCGAACATGTTCTCGCGCAGTCCCATGATGAGCAGCTTGGGACTGAGCGGCTTGCCCGTGGTCCAGGCCGGACAGACCGACTGGCAGCGGCCGCACTCGGTACAGGTCGCGAAGTCCAGCATCTGCTTCCAGGTGAAGTCCTCCATCTTTCCCGCGCCGAAGACCGTGTCCTCGCTGACCTTCTCCATGTCCATGTCGGGCGTCTTATCGAGTCCGCCCAATGCCCGCGGGCGTCGCGAGACGCCGATGTTGATTGGCGCAAAGAAGATGTGCAGGTGCTTGGAGTGCGACACAAAGACAATGAACCCGCTGATAACCGCCACGTTGGCAATAATGAATACCGCTTCGAGCACGCTGTTGGCGCCGGTGCCCAGCGGGTGCAGCCAATTCGCGACGATTTTGCTGGCAAACGCCCACGGCGACGCCGCGAACGGCACGGTCGACGAATTGTAGGTCGCTGAGCCCCGGGCAATGACCAGATGCATGAATGGGAAATGACCCGTATTGATCTGCGCCGCGCGATAGATCAACAGCGTGATGATGACTAGAGAAATCAAGAACAACGTCAACCACGCGGCCCCGAGGTGGCTGCCATAGAAGCGGCTGGCGCGATCCTTGCGCGAAGGGGCGTTCTTAATGCGAATAATGGTGAAGACCACGAGCGCCACCAGCACAGCGGTGGCGAAGAAGTCCTCGGTGAAGGCCAGCCAGTTGCTTCGACCGATCCACGGGATATGAAAATTACGGTCGAACAGCGAGCCGTAGGCCTCGATGATGGTGGTCATGAGCACCGTGAAGCCCCACATCGTAAAGAAGTGGGCGAGCCCGGGCACGGTCCAGCGCAGGAGCTTTCGTTGGCCCGCTACTTCGGTGATCTCGGCTTCGCTGACCTTGCGAAATCCCTGCCACCGTCGTGGCGCCTCTTGGCCGCTGCGAATGAGTCGCGACAACCAATAAAAGCGCCGCCCGGCAATCGAGAAACAGACCACGGTAATCACGAGACCGATGATGATTCGAGCTAGCACCGTCGTCTCCTGTTCTGGCCTCGTTCGGTTGGCGTTCTAACTACTTTTCGAAGTTCTCGGAGTAGCGGCTCGGTGTGGGGCCGCGCTGTCCGCGATATTTTGATCCGAGACCGGCCGCGCCGTAGGGACGATCGGCCGG
>Ga0182030_10007142_pt1 | contig 23393 bp, 20 predicted proteins | sample 812S3MmetaG_FD_121299 | JGI IMG/M metagenome (GOLD analysis project Ga0182030, IMG submission 121299) | Permafrost microbial communities from Stordalen Mire, Sweden - 812S3M metaG (Illumina Assembly) | ecosystem: Environmental > Terrestrial > Soil > Wetlands > Permafrost | place: Sweden...
GGGACTCCTGGAGGGAAAACGCATCCTGGTCACGGGCGTGCTGACCGACGCCTCGCTGGCCTTCGCCGTGGCCCGATCGGCCCAACAAGAAGGGGCCGAGGTGGTGTTGAGCGGAGCCGGCCGCGGCCTCTCCCTCACTCGACGGACCGCCCGCAAGTTGCCCCATGAAGCCAGCGTGGTGGAGATCGATGTCGCCGAACCGGCCCAGTTGGCATCGGCGGGGGCCGAACTGGCGGAGCGGTGGGACCGGATGGACGGCCTTCTGCACGCCATCGGCTACGCCCCGCCCGAGTGCCTGGGCGGGGACATGTTCCGGGCCAACTGGGAGCAGGTCCAGGTGGCGTTGCATGTTTCGGCATACTCCTTGAAGGCCCTGGTCCAGGCGTTCAGACCTCTGCTGGTGGCGGCGGGCCAGGACGGTCGCCCCGGGGCCTCGGTGGTCGGTCTGGACTTCGACGCCACCGTGGCGTGGCCGGCCTACGACTGGATGGGGGTGTCCAAAGCGGCCCTGGAGTCACTGTCGCGCTATCTGGCCCGGGACCTGGGCCCCGAAAAGATCCGGGTCAACCTGGTGGCGGCGGGGCCGGTCAAGACCATGGCCGCCAAGTCGATACCGGGTTTCAGCGCCTTCGAGGACACCTGGGCCGAGCGGGCTCCCCTGGGCTGGGACGTCCTCGACACCGACGTGGTGGCCCGGGCCTGCATGGCCCTCCTCTCGGACCTGTTGCCCATGACCACGGGGGAGATCCTCCACGTCGACGGAGGGGTTCATGCGCTCGGGGCCTAGCGAGATGGCGGACCGACGGCCGTGCTGACACCCGACGAACTCCGGGCCACCATCGCCACATACGTGGACACCATCAACGGTCGCCGACCCGAAGCCATCGCCGGCCTGTTCACCGAGGACGCGGTGCAAGCTGATCCGGCCAGCAATCCGCCCAACGTCGGTCGGGCCGCCATCGCCTCGTTCTTCGCCGACAGCATCGCCGCCAGTGACTCGTGGACCTTCACGGCCAAGACCGTCCACACCTGCGCGGCCCAGGCGGCCGTGGACTTCCAGATCTCCGTGCAGACCGGTGGGGCCACCATGCTCATCGACGGCATCGAAGTGTTCACCACCGACGACGACGGCCTGTTCAGCTCGGTCTACGCCTACTGGGACGACGCCGACCTGTCGTTCACCTAGTGCTGCCGACCGCCGTACGGGGAGGGCTCGCATGACCGATTCCAGCACCGAACTGAGCAACCTGATCGCCCGCTACGCCGAGCTCATCGACCTGGGCGACCTCGGGGGTGTGGCCGATCTCCTGGCCGACGCCGCGGTCGGGGCCGGCGACAGCACGTCGCTGCTCACGGGACGAGATGCCATCCTGGCCCTGTATGCCGCCACCACCCGCCTGCACCCGGACGGGACCCCGGGCACCAAGCACGTCACCACCAACCTCATCCTGGACATCGACGACGACGCCGGCACGGCGTCGGCCCGTTCGTACTGGACCGTCTTCCAAGCGGTGCCCGGCCTCCCCCTCCAGCCCATCCTGGCCGGTCGCTACCACGACCAGTTCGACCGGCCCGACACCAGCTGGCGATTCGTGGAGCGTCGGTACCTGGTGGAGCTGGTCGGAGACGTCAGCCACCACATGATCACCGGCCTACCGACCTGAGTGGATCCCCTCCGCCTCTGCCCGGATGACCACCGTACGGCCTTGACCAACCGGGGCGGCGAACCCTACGTTCGCACACGTCTGCGGACCTGAGGGGGGGAGCCGATGGGTCGACTTTACGGAGCAGTGGCGGTGGTGACCGGCGCGGCGTCGGGGATCGGCGCGGCCTGCGCCGAGCGTCTGCGGGTCGACGGGGCCACCGTGGTGACCGTGGACGCGGCCGAGGGAGTGGACCACGAGCTCGACGTGCGGGACGAGCCCGCCGTGGAGGCAGCCCTGGCCGCGGTGGTCGACACCCACGGCACTCTCGACGTGCTGGTACATGCCGCCGGCGTAGCCGGTGGCGGCCCGGTGCACCTGCTCGACGCCGACGAGTGGGACCGGGTGGTCGACGTCAACCTCAAGGGCACCTTCATCGTCAACAAGCACAGCTCCATCCACATGTTGAACCAGGGACGGGGATCCATCGTCAACATCGCCAGCATCGAAGGCCTGGAGGGAACGGAGGGCGGCAGTGCCTACAACGCCTCCAAAGGTGGCGTGGTCATGCTGACCAAGAGCATGGCCATCGACTACGGGCGACGGGGCATCCGGGTCAACTGCATCTGTCCCGGGGGCATCGACACGCCCATGCTCCGGTCGATCACCGACTCCGAGGGCATGGACCTGTACCGGGAGAAGCTGCGCGACGAGCACCTGCTGGGCCGGTTCGGCCAACCGTCGGAGATCGCCGCGGCGGCGGCCTTCCTGGCTTCGGACGACGCCTCGTTCATCACCGGCCACGCCCTGGTCGTGGATGGCGGTTTCACCGCCGGCCTGCGGGTGGGCCTGCTCGAACTGCTGGGCATGTGAGCGGGCCGGCATGACCGGGTCGCCACCACCGTCACCGCACTCGCCCCGACCGCGGCAAGGACCATCGCAAGGAGCACACCGATGCCCAACTCACACCTGACCGACTCCACCAGCACCGAGGACCTCGGTGCCTCCATCGGAGGGGTGGCCGCGGCGCGCGCCCTCCGGGAGCTGGTGGCCGAGGAGTCGGCGCGGTCCGAACGCCAACGCACCCTCACCGGGCGGACGGTCGACGCCCTGTGGGACAGCGGGCTGATGGCCTGGTGCAATCCGCGGGAGGCCGGCGGGAGCGAGCCGACCTTTGCCGAAATCATCGAGACCTGGATCGAGATGGCCTGGCAGGACGGCTCGCTCGGTTGGATCGGTATCGCCAACCTGCCCTCAGCCGCGGCGTGCGCGGCCTATTTGCCCGATGAAGGATTCGCCGAGGTCTTCACCGCCCACGGGAACCGGGTCACGGTGGGGGGCCAGTTCTTCCCCAACGGGTTGGGCGAGACGCTTGACGACGGCTACCGGGTGACCGGGGCCTGGAACTTCGGATCGGGCACCGGCCACTCCCAGTATGTGGCGGCCGGTTTCATCCCCACCGTCGGCGGGGAGATGGTGGCCGGCGACGACGGCATCCCTCCACTGCTGGTGGCGGTGATCCCCCGGGACGAGATCGTGTTCACCGACAACTGGAACGTGCAGGGCCTCAAAGGCACCGGCTCCTACGACTACAACGTCACCGACGTGTTCGTCCCGCGGCACCGGACGTTCGAGCTGTTCACCCGGCAGCCCCATCGGGGTACATCCCCCATCTTCCGCATGGGGCTCATCCCCATCACCGCGGCGGGCCACGCCTCGTGGGCCCTCGGGGTGTCCCGGAGCATGCTCGACGACGTGACCGAACTGGCCGCCACCAAGGTGCGCATGGGTGATGCGGCGTCGATCGCCCACCGTCCCACCTTCCAACGGAACCTCTCCCACCATGAGGCTCTATGGAAGGCGGCCCGCCTACTGGTGATGACGACGTTTGCCGAGGTGGAGCGATCCGTGGCCGATGGGGACGCACTCACCCCGGCCATGCGGGCCGATCTCCGGGTGGCTGCCACGTTCGCCACCGAGTCCAGCCGGGAGATCGTCCAGTGGGCCCACCTGGCGGCCGGAACCTCGGCCATCCGCGAAGGGAGCCGGCTGGAGCGGGCCTTCCGTGACATGTACACCGGGACCCAACATGTGTTCATCGGTGAGAAGACCTATATGGACGCCGCCGAGATCCACCTCGGCCTGGTCCCCGACCACCTGGGCTTCTGACCGGCTCCCCACCGCGGCCGGAGAGGTCCCGGGGCGGACCGGATCGCCAGTTGCATAACGCATCCGATATAAGTAGCGTGCTCCCCGCCGGGGCACCGTGACTCCGGCTACCGGAGAGCGATGTCCCAGACCCAAGAGGAACGTAAGGCCGAGACCCGGGCCCGGCTGCTGAACGCCGCCGCCGAGCTCTTCGCCGACCAGGGTGTGGACGCCGTCTCGGTCGATGCTGTGGCGGAGGCCGCCGGCCGGACCTCGGGAGCGGTCTACGCCCACTTCGGCAGCAAGCAGGGGCTGCTGCTGGCCCTGTTGGACTCGTGGAAGGACTCGGTGCGGACGGTCCTCCTGGCCGAGGTGGCGGTCAGCGAGACGCCCCGCGGCCAGCTTGCTGCGGTGTGGTCCAGCGTGGCCGACAACCCGGGTGAGGACTCCGGACGCTGGGCCCTCTTGGAGCACGAGCTCTGGTTGCGGGCCGCCCGCGACCGGCAGGTGGCCGAGGTGATCCGGGACCGCGACCGGGAGGCCCGCCGGTTCAGCGCCCACCAGCTGGCCGGCTGGACGGCGTCCGTCGGCACCCGGCCCACTACCGGACCCGACGAGCTGGCGGTGCTGGTCAAGGCGTTACTGACCGGACTGGCCATGCAGCGCCGACTGGACCCCGGGGCGGTGAGCGACGACCTCGCCGTGGCGGGACTGTGCGCCCTGGTCGGCCTGACCGACCGGCCTCCGCAGAACCGACGATCGAAGACCACAACACAGCAGGTAACCCAAGGAGCCACGCCATGAACACTGAGATCCGCCGGAAGCTCGGCATCGAGTTCCCCATCTTCGCCTTCACCCACTGCCGCGACGTGGTGGCCGCCGTCACCAATGCCGGAGGCATCGGCGTCCTCGGCGCCATCGGCTTCTCCCCCGAGCAGCTCGAGGTCGAGCTGACCTGGATCGACGAGCACGTGGGCGACCGGCCCTACGGCGTGGACATCGTCATCCCGGCGAAGTACGAGGGCATGGACGAGATGGACCCCGACAAGCTGGAGGCCCAGATCCGGGCGTTGGTTCCACCCCAGCACAAAGAGTTCGCCCTCAAGATCCTGGCCGACCACGGCGTGCCGGAGATCCCCGAGGCGGAGCGGTCCTCCAACGGGATGATCGGGTGGACCGCGGCCCATGCCGCCGGGTTGTTGACGGTGGCGTTGCGCCATCCCAACGTCAAGCTGATCGCCAACGCCCTGGGCACTCCCCCGCCGGACGTGGTCGAGCGGGTGCAGGGTGCCGGACTCATGATCGGCGCCCTGGCCGGCTCGGTGAAGCACGCCCTCAACCACAAGGCCGCCGGTCTGGACTTCATCATCTGCCAGGGATCGGAGGGGGGCGGACACACCGGTGACGTGGGCAGCATCGTTCTGTGGCCCGAAGTGGTCGACGCAGTGGCACCCATCCCGGTGCTGGCGGCCGGAGGGGTCGGGAGTGGACGCCAGATGGCCGCGGCACTGGCCCTCGGGGCCCAGGGCGTGTGGTCGGGCACGCTGTGGCTGACCGTGGAAGAGGCCGACATCCCGCCGAAGCAGATGGAGACCTACCTGGCCGCGTCGAGCCGGGACACGGTGCGGTCACGCTCGTTCACCGGCAAGCCGTGCCGGATGCTGAAGAACGACTGGACCGACGCCTGGGAGGCCGAGGACACTCCGGACCCGCTGCCCATGCCCCTCCAGATGATGGTGGCCATCGAAGCGGTCTCCCGAGGGCACCGCTACCCCGAACAGGCCAAGGACGTGAACTTCAATCCGTGCGGCCAGGTCATCGGTCGGGCCACCGCGGTGCGCAAGGCCAAAGACGTGGTCTTCTCGATGGTCGAGGAGTATCTGGAGGCCACGGAGAGCCTGCAGGACAGCGTCGAAGTCTGACTTCCCGCAGGCTCCCCGGGAGCCCAAACCCTGACCCCGTGGGGCGCCGCGGATGGTCACCAAGGCCGGACAGTCGGCCCTGGTGACGCTGGGTGCGCCCTGTTCACAGAAATGCAACATTTCTCGTGACGGAGCGAGCAGGGCGCCAACGGGACCGGTCCTGCATCGGCGTGAGCATCGACATCCCTGCTCAGGAGCAGGATCCGGAAGGATAAACCGGTAGCAGGGCACGGATATACGTGGCCGGGCTGGTTGCGGACGACTGATTTCGCAGGGACCAAAGGCTCCCCACACCTTGACAAATGCGTTACGGTTTTGTAACACCCGATGTACTGGGGAGAAAGCCGCTGAGTGAGCGGCCAAAAGAATGGGAGACCTGCATGAGACGAAGTCGGAGATGGATGGCTGCGGTCACAATGGTCGGCATGGGGGCGATCCTGCTGGCAGCTTGTAGCAGCTCCGGCTCGTCCAGTCCGACCACCAACGCCAGCAGTACCGCTTCGGTGAAAACCGGCGGCACAGCGACCATGGCCCTCGACGAGGACCTGGCCGGGTTCAACATCAACACCTCGGCGTCCAACGAGTTCGTCCTGCAGGAGATCATGAACCTGGTCTGGCCACAGACCTACATCATCAACTCGAATCTCCAGCCGGTCCTCAACACCGCCCTGGTCACCAGCGTGAAAGTGACCACCAACCCGCAGACCATCGTCTACACCATCAATCCCAAGGCGGTGTGGCAGGACGGGGTTCCCATCAACGCCGACGACTTCATCTACAACTGGCAGACCCAGAGCGGGAACCCGGCCTACACCGACGTGGGCCACGCGGCCTACCAGCCGGCCGGTACCACCGGCTACAACCAGATCGCCTCGGTGACCGGTTCCAATCCTCCGGGCGGGGCCAAGTGCGAGGCCGGTTCGGCCGCCGATCAGAACGCCGGTCTGTGCCCCAACGGTGACACGGTGACGGTCAAATTCAGCACACCGTTTGCTGACTACAAGGCGCTCTTCGGCGACCTGGTGCCGGCCCACATCGGCCGCGTGGTCGGCTGGAACACCGGCTTCGCCGGCCCCACCCAGGCCATCTCCGGTAGCTGGTACACGATCCAGAGCTACTCGGCCAACAGCTCGGTGGTGCTGGTGCGCAACCCCAAGTACTGGTCAACGCCGGGCAAGCTGGACAAGATCGTCTTCTCCTTCGTGAACGACGACACCGCCGAGGTGCCGGGCCTGCAGAACGGTGAGTTCCAGGTCATCAACCCGTCCACCGTGAACCTGTCGATCGTCCAGACGGCCCAACAGGTGACCGGCATCAACCGGGTCACCGCACCGGGCCTGGAGTTCGAGCACTTCGACTTCAACGAAGCGAACCCGTACCTGGCCAAGCTGGCCATCCGTCAGGCCATCGCCTACGGAACCAACCGCCCAGAGATCATCGCCCACACCATCGGTGAGATCGACCCCAGCATCAAGCCCCTGGGCAACCGGATGTATGTGAACAGCCAGGCCCAGTACGTCGACAACGGATCGCAGTACGACACGGTCAACACGGCCAAGGCCGAGTCCCTGTTGAAGGGCCTCGGGTTCAAGAAGGGATCCGACGGATACTTCCAGCCCAACTACGGACCGGAGAAGGGTCAGGACTTCTCGCTCCAGATCCAGTCCACCTCGGGCAACACCACCCGGGCCCAGACCGAGCAGCTGTTCCAGGCCCAGATGAAAACCATCGGCATCAAGATCACCATCCAGAACTACGACGCCAATACGTTCTTCGGCACCAACCTTCCGGACGGTGACTACCAGATCGGCGAGTTCGCCTGGGTGTCCAGCCCGTTCGTGTCGGCGAACCAGTCCATCTACTGCTCGTACACCAACACCAACAACTGCGGGCAGAACTGGATCCACTACGCCAACCCGCAGGTGGACAAGTTGTTGGCTGAGGGTGCCGCCGCCCTGTCACCGGCCACGGAGACCGCCAAGTTCAACGCCGCGGACAAGCTCCTGTGGGCCGACATGGCCACCTTGCCGCTGTACCAGAAGCCGCAGTACTTCGCCTTCTCCAGCAAGTACGGGAACATCGTCCCCAACACGTCGGAGACCGGCATCACCTGGAACGCTCAGGCCTGGGGCGTCAAGGCCGCTTAGGCGTGACCACATCGCCAGTCGATCACCGGAGGGCGGGCTCAACGGCCCGCTCTCCGGTGCTCCGGCGGTAAAGCACACCCGGCCCGGCAACCATGATCTCCTACATCCTCCGGCGGCTGGCCATCAGCGTCGTGGTGCTGTTTTTGGCCACGATCATGGTGTTCATCCTGGTGGCGGAGTCCGGGAACCCGCTGGCCCTCTTGCGGGAGAATCCCCACACCCCCAAGTCGACCATCTTGGCCCGGGAGAAACTCCTTCACCTCAACGACCCCCTGTGGCAGCGCTACTGGATCTGGCTCTCCCACGCCATCCACGGCGACTTCGGCCCGACCGTGGCGGGTCAGCCGGTGGGGCCCCAACTGACCGCCCACCTCTACGTCACGCTCCGGATGGTCATCCTGGCCACCATCTTGTCCATCTTCTTGGCCATCAGCATCGGCGTCATCGCCGCCCTGCGCCAAGGGAAGGCCACCGACCACGTGGCTACCTTCACCAACTTCTTGTTTCTGGCTGCACCGACCTTCGTGGTCGGCATCCTCCTCAAGCAGTTCGTAGCCATCCCTATCAACCTCCACCTCAATCGCACGATCTTCTACACCAACGGCGACCAGAGCCCCACGCTCACCGGGTCCTTCTGGCAACGCCTACCCGACTACGCCGGGCACACCGTCCTGCCCACCATCTGCCTCATCCTGGTCACCTACTCCTCATGGGCCATCTACCAACGGTCGTCGATCCTCGACACCCTCGACAGCGACCACGTCAGGCTGGCCCGGGCCAAAGGCATCAAGCCCCGGCGGGTACTGATGCGTCATGTCCTCCGCAACGCCCTCATCCCGGTGACCACGGTCATCGCCCTGGACTTCGCCGGCGTCCTCGGTGGAGCGGTCATCACCGAGATCGTCTTCGGCTGGCAGGGGCTCGGCGTGTGGTTCCTGAACGGCGTGACCAACCTGGACGTCAACATCACCCTGGCCTACCTGCTGATCACGGCGGTCATCGTTATCCTGTTCAACCTGATGGCCGATATCATCTACGCCTTCTTGGACCCGAGGATCCGCTATGACTGAGGAGCGGGTGCCGGGGATCGCGGCAGAGTTCGACGACCGGGCCGGGCCGGGCAACCCGGGCCCGCCCGGCATCTTCCCCCACAGTGTGGCCTCCGATCGAACGGCCGGACTGGTGATGCCGGGACCGGTGGTGCTCGACGAGTCCACGGCCGGACTGGGCGCAGGCTTCGACGAGTACGGATTGGACGGCGGGGTCAGCCGAGGCCAGGTGGCGACGGTGGTCCGGCGCTTCCTGCGCGACCCCATGGCCATGATCGGCCTGGTGACCTTCTTGCTGCTCTTGATCGGCTCGATCGTGGTCGGCGAGTTTTGGCACTACTCCTACGTGAGCATCACCAACACCTTGAACGCCCCACCCTCATGGGCCCATCCCTTCGGAACCAACAGCATCGGCGGCGACATGTTCGCCCAGGTCATGAAGGGAACCCTCCAGGACATCGAGATTTCCTTGCTGGTGGCGGTGATGGCGGTGGTCCTCGGGGTGGCGGTGGGGGCGCCGGCCGGTTTCTACGGCGGGAAGGTCGACTCCGCCCTGATGCGCTTCGTCGATCTCATCCTGGTCATTCCGGTGCTGGTGGTGCTCATCGTGCTGGCCAACATCGTGGCCAAGGAGACCAACAACTGGTTCTGGCTGGCCATCATTATCGGGGCACTGTCGTGGACCTACATCGCCCGACTGGTGCGGGCCGACTTCCTCACCCTGCGGGAACGGGACTTCATCGAGGCGTCCCGCGCCCTGGGTGCCAGCGACCGGCGGCTGATCCTGCGCCACATGCTGCCCAACGCCATCGGACCGATCATCGTGAACGCCACCATCACGGTGGCCGCAGCCATCGTCCTCGAGTCGACGCTGTCCTTTCTGGGCTTGGGGATCCAACCGCCCAACGTATCCCTGGGCCTGCTCATCAGCAACGGTCAGGATTCGGGAACCACCGAGTGGTGGCTGCTGGTGATTCCGGTGATCTTCCTCCTAGTGCTGATCCTGGCGGTGTTCTTCATCGGGGACGGGTTGCAGCGGGCCCTCGACCCCAAGAAGAACCGGGTCCGGGCCTAAGGTGACCGACTCCACCATCAGCGTCGACGATCTCCACGTCGACTTCTCCAGCGGCGATGGCGTGGTCCACGCCGTCCGGGGAATCTCGTTCTCCATCGCTCCCGAGGAGGTGCTGGGCATCGTGGGCGAGTCCGGGTCGGGCAAGTCGGTCACCGCTCTGGCCGCCATGGGCCTGCTGCCCAAAAACGCCAAGGTCACCGGATCGATCCGGTACCAGGGCCAGGAACTACTGGGCCTCAAGGAGAAGCAGCTCTCGGGGATCCGCGGGAAGTCGATCGCTATGGTGTTCCAGGACCCTCTCACCTCCCTCAACCCCGTCTACACCGTGGGCTGGCAGATCGCCGAGGCGGTCCGGGCCCACCAGGACGTGTCCAAGGACACGGCCCGCCAAGAGGCCATCCGCCTGTTGAAGCTGGTGGGAATCCCCGATGCCGACAACCGGGTCGACAACTATCCGCACGAGTTCTCCGGGGGTATGCGCCAGCGGGTGGTGATCGCCGTGGCCATGGCCAATGACCCGACGGTGATATTGGCCGACGAACCAACCACGGCGCTCGATGTCACCGTGCAGGCCCAGGTGCTGAGCACGCTGAAGACCGCCCTCGACGAGACCAAGGCCTCGCTGCTGCTGATCACCCACGACCTGGGGGTCATCGCCGGTCTGGCCGATCGGGTGCTGGTGATGTACGCCGGACGGCCGGTGGAGGTCGGCTCGGTGGAACAGATCTTCTATGCCCCCTCCATGCCCTACACCCACGGGCTACTCGGTTCCCTCCCCCGGGTCGACAGCGACGGGACCGAAAAGCTGCGACAGATCCCCGGCTCTCCGCCGGTCATGGTCGGAGACCGGGTCGGCTGCCCCTTCGCACCCCGGTGCCCGATGCGAGCCACCATCTGCGAGGAGCAGGAGCCGGAGCTCCGCCCGGTTACCTTTCGTCAACCGACCGGCCAGGACAGCGCCAACGGCATGGTCGGCGAGGAGGTCCAACCGGTGCCGTACGACATCCCGGGCGGTGTGCACTTGTCGGCCTGCCACTTCGCCGACGAAGTGGCGGCCATGCCCACCGCGTCGATGTTCCCCGATTCGTCCGCCGACCACGAGACCGTACTGCCGTGACTCCACCGGACCCCCAGACCGCACCCACCGCGGTACGACCGGCCCCAGACGGCGACGGGTCTCCGCTGCTTTCGGTCACCGATCTGGTCAAGCACTATCCCAAACGGGGTGGTTCCTTCATCAAGCACGATGTGGGCACCATCCATGCCGTATGCGGGGTCTCCTTCGACCTCGACGAGGGTGAGACCCTCGGGCTGGTCGGCGAGTCGGGGTGTGGCAAGACCACCACCGGACGATCGGTGCTCCAGCTGGTGAGCCCGACGTCAGGGTCGGTGCGCTTCCAGGGCCGGGAGCTCATCGGGCTGGAGAAGCGCGAGCTCCGTCGGACCCGCCGCGATCTCCAGATCGTCTTTCAGGATCCCTTCGGCTCGCTGGATCCGCGTATGCCGGTCGGCGAATCGGTTGCCGAGCCTCTGCACATCCACGGGCAGTGGGGCAAACAGGGTCGCCAGCGGGTGGGTGAGGCCCTGTCATTGGTGGGACTGGAGCCGCGCTTCGCCACCCGGTTCCCCAACGAGTTCTCCGGCGGCCAACGCCAGCGGATCGGCATCGCCCGGGCTCTGGTCCTCAACCCCAAACTGCTGGTACTCGACGAACCGGTGTCCGCCCTCGACGTGTCGATCCAGGCCGGCGTGGTCAACCTCCTCGAAGAGCTCCAACAGCAACTGGGGATCGCCTACCTGTTCATTGCCCACGACCTGTCGGTGGTACGACACATCTCCAGCCGGGTGGCGGTCATGTACCTGGGGCGGATCGTGGAGATCGGGACCCGGGCCGAGGTCTACGACCGGCCCGAGCATCCCTACACCCAGGCGCTGCTGTCGGCGGTTCCCGTGCCCGACCCCATCAAGGAACGGTCCCGTACCCATATCGTGCTCGAAGGGGACGTGCCCAGCCCCGAGCACCCGCCCAGCGGGTGCCGCTTCCGGACCCGGTGCTGGAAGGCCCAGGATGTCTGTGCCGAACAGGTGCCGGAGTTGGTGGACCGGGGCGGCGGCCACCCGGTGGCCTGCCATTTCCCCGAGCTCACCAAGGTCGTCTGAACCACCCGGTCCGGGCTTCCTGTCCTCGGCCCTCGAGCCCAGATATTCGGTTCTGACCTCCCCGACTCCCTGGTTTCTCCGACTCTGCGCTCCCGATTCGGGTGGCACCCGGGTCATAAACAGACCGCGACGGACCCGGTCCCTTCGTTTGCCTAGTACTCCGATGGTAATACTATGGATTAGGGTCGGACAGCCGGTGGGTCCCGGATAGACGGGCTCAGAACCCACCGGCTGTCCCCCGCCCGCTCCCCCAAGGGCCCGCTCCCCCAAGCCACCGACCAAACAACCCACCGACCAAGCGAGGTATGCCATGTCGATCCGTGACGAAGTGCTCGAGGCCAACGACCGCTATGCCGCCTCCTTCGGCGACAGAGGCCAACTGGCCCTACCCCCGGCCAGACAGTTCGCCATCCTCACCTGTATGGACGCCCGGCTCGACCCCGCCGCGTACGCCGGTCTCCACGAGGGCGACGCCCACGTGATCCGCAATGCCGGCGGCCGGGCCAGCGACGATGCCATCCGCTCCCTGGTGATCTCCTACAAGCTCCTCGGGACCAGGGAGTGGTTCGTCATCCACCACTCCAACTGCGGCATGGAGTTCTTCACCGACGAGGTCATGCGTCAACTGCTGGCGCACAGCCTCGAGACCGCTCAACTCGGCCCGGACGGGTTCCACGATGTCGGTACCGGACCGGGATCCACCGAGGCCGCCTATATCGACTGGCTCACGATCGCCGACAGCCACCAGAGTGTGATCGACGACGTGACCCGGATCCGCTCCCACCCCCTGGTGCCGAAAGCCATCCCCATCTACGGCTACCTCTACGACGTCACCACCGGGCGGCTGGTCGAGGTGTCCGAGGCCTCCAAAGCGGGTCTGCCCGTCTGATCTCTCCCCGGGGTCTCCGCCTGTCTTAAGTTAAGGGGCATGCGCTTCGTGATCATCGGTGGTGGCCCGGCCGGCAACCAGGCCGCCACCCATGCCGCCAGCAAAGGCGTCGAGGTCATCCTCATCGAACGGGACGTGGTCGGCGGGGCGGCCAACCTGTGGGACTGCATCCCCTCCAAGGCCATGATCGCCACCGGTGGGGCCATGTCCTACCTCAACCGCATCGCCGGGATGGGGGTGGAAGGCACCGGGGGATCCCTCGATCTCGAGACGGTGCGCCAACGGATCCAGCTCATCGTCCACCGGCTGGAGCAGACCAACGAGAACATCCTGAGGAGCCAGAACGTCGAACTGGTCCGGGGATCGGCCCACCTGGCCGACGACCACACCGTGGTGGCCCAGACCGTCGACGGCGAGTCGACGTTCGAGGCCGACGCCATCCTCATCAGCACCGGGAGCCGGCCCCGGGTGCCGGACTGGGCGGTGCTCGACGCCGACCGAATCCTGTGTACCCGGGACGCCTATCCCCCCAAGGTCCTACCCGACCACCTGGTGGTGATCGGCTCCGGCGTCACCGGGGTGGAGTTCGTCCACCTGTTCTCATCACTCGGGTCCGAAGTGACCCTCATCGTCAGTCGCCAGCAGGTCCTGCCCCAAAAGGACCCCGAGGTCGCGGCGGCGTTGGAGTCCGACTTCTTCCGCCGGGGCGTGCACCTGTTGAAGGGGGCCCGGGCCATGGCCGCCGACCGCACCGAACATGGGGTCACCGTCCGGTGTGACGACGGGCGCATGGTGACCGGCTCCCACGCCCTGCTGGCGGTGGGCTCCATCCCCAACTCGGAAGGGCTCGGGCTCGACCGGGCCGGCGTCGAGGTGGACCGGGCCGGTTACGTGCCCATCAACCGGCACTGCCAGACCAATGTTCCCCACGTCTTTGCCGCCGGGGATGTGTCGGGCAAGCTCCCGCTGTCCTCGGTGGCCTACATGCAGGGCCGCCAGGTGGCGGACTATGTGGTCGGTGGCCACACGGTGACCCACCGGCATCCCAACTACGACAGTGCCCCGTCGGCCATCTTCACCGAGCCCGAGATCGCCGACGTCGGTCTGGCCGAAGCCGACGCCTTTGCCGAGGGCCGCAAGATCCGGGTGACCAAGGTACCCTTTGCCGCCAGTGCCAGGGCCCTCATCGACAATGACACCCGGGGATTCGTGAAGATCATCACCGACCCGGCCACCGGGATCGTGCTGGGAGGTTCCATCGTGGGTCAGAACGCATCCGAGCTCATTTCGGTGCTGGCCGTGGCGGTCACCGGCAAGCTCCGGGTGGCCGACATCGTCGAGTCCATGCTGGTGCACCCGACCCTGGCCGAGGCGCTGGCCGAGGCGGCCGAATGACGGCTCGCCCGTGAACGGGCCCGGGGGGGTACGCCACCGACAGCACCGGCGAGCAGTGGCGACGTTGGCCGCGGTGACAGCCGTCGTCGTGCTGGTGGCTCTGGTATCGGCTCAGGTGGCCGCCTCCGGTGTCGCCGGCGCTGCCCCTCCCGGTCATCGGGTGCTGGCCCCCAAGAGCGGGGCCTACGTCTTCACCCTGCGATTCGACGGCATGACCCGGGACTACCGGCTCCATGTCCCTCCGGCCGCGGCCACCGCTGAACCACTGCCCCTGGTGCTCAACCTGGCCGGTGCCACCCAGAACGGCTGGTTGGAGGAGATCACCTCCAACATGGACCCCAACGCCGATCAGAACGGCTATCTGGTGGCCTATCCCGACGGGACCCGGATCTCCAAGGTGCTGACCCCCGACCCCATCGCCAAGCAGGCCCAGTACGGGTGGAACGCCGGCATGTGCTGCGGGTTGCCGGTGACCCGCCACATCAACGACGTGGGCTTCTTGTTGAAGGTCATCGCCAACATCGCCTCCCGCACCCCGGTCGATCTGCGGCGGGTCTATATGACCGGTATCTCCAACGGCGGGATGATGGCCTACGCCATGGGCGCCGAGGCATCCGGTCACGTGGCCGCCATCTCCTCGATATCGGGCCAGGTGGAGCTGCCCACCATCCACCCGAGCCGCCCGGTGCCCACCCTGGAGTTCCACAGCATGGATGACCCCATCGCCAAATGGGCCGGCGTACCCAACGCCAATCCCCGCCTGCGGCTGTCGGTGATGGAGGGGATCGACCAGTGGGTCAAGGCCGACGGGTGCTCCCCCACCCCCCACGATGCCAAGCCCGTCGTGGGCGCCCCCGGTTCCATCTCGGCCGGGCAGACCGCCACCCTGGTGACCTACACCGGCTGTGAGGCCGGGACCGAGGTGGAGCTGTGGCGGTTCACCGGTTCGGGGCACGTGTGGCCGGGCAGCACCTTGAACACCGGCCCCAAGAGCCAGTGGATCCTGGCCGGCGTGGGGAGAGGGATCGTGTTGGTCAACGCCGACGAGTTCATGTGGCAGTTCTTCAGCCGGTACTCCATTCCTCCTCCGGCCCCCATCCCGTTCCTCGACACGGCCCTGGGCTTCCCCGGCATCGCCTCCCTCCCGGTGTGAGTGCCACCCCGGCGTGGGCAACATCCCGCCGGTGACCATCGACACCACCGGACCGCCGTGAGCGGGGAGACTGGAGGGATGGTGGCCGTTGTGACCCCGTTCGCCTACGGGCTGGCTGTGGTGGTGGGCCTGGGCGGCTGCGTGGGTGCGTGCCTGGCGGCCCGCCGCTGGCCCGGAAGCTGGACCACCGTGGTGTGCTGGGCCGTCGGGATCCTGCTGGCTCTCGACGTCGGGAGCTTCACCGTCAGCCTCATCGTGGCGGGAACCTGGTCGGCCAAGACCTCCCTGCCCCTCCCCCTCTGCGACGTGGCCGTGCTCATCGCTGCGGTGGCCTGCTTCTGGCGTATTCCCCTTCTGGTGGAGCTCACGTACTTCTGGGGCCTGGCCGGCACCCTTCAGGGCGTGCTCACCCCGGACCTCTCCGTGGGCTTTCCCCATCTGGTTTTCTGGCAGTACACCATCGGCCACCTCGGCATCGTCTTCGCCGCCCTGTTCCTGGTGGCCGGGGTGGGGTGTGTGCCCCGGCCCCGGGCGGTGCCCCGGGTCTTCGCCGTGACCCTGGCCTACACCGCACTGGTGGGGTCGGTGGACGCCCTGACCGGGGCCAACTACATGTACCTCCGGGCCCCGCCGGGCGAGTGGACCCTCCTGCGGGCCCTCGGCCCGTGGCCGTGGTACCTGGCCAGTGCGGCCGGTGTGGCCCTGGTGCTGTTCACCGCCCTCGACGCGCCGTTCTGGTCCGGACGGCGGAGGGAGGTCCGGCGGTCGGCACCCCGGGCCGGAACAGACACCGGGCGACCGGCCATGGCCACCCGGCCGTCCCTCGGCGCCCGATGACCACGGACACTCCCGAGGACCGGTCGGGCTCCGCAGACGCCGGCACCGCGGTGCACCACCCGCTGTCGTTGCACGGCTGGACCGACCCGGCCGTGGTGGGCCTGGGCATCGTGGCCCTGGCGGCGGGATTCGGCCAGTTCGGCCTGACCGCCACCCTGGGCGACGTGGCCCGCCACTTCGGCCACCAGGTCAACGGTTCGTCACTGGCCGACCAGGCCGGGTTGTCGGGAACCCAGCTCGGCCTGGGACTGGCGGTGATCCGGCTGGCCTCCCTGGGTGGATTGCCCCTGGCCGGGTTGGCGGACCGGGTCGGGCGGCGGCGGGTGCTGCTGGTGGCCTGTGGCCTGGGCCTGGCTTTCACCGCCGCCTCGGCCATAGGCCCCGGGTACTGGTGGTTCGTGGTCATCTTCGCCTTCGGGCGGCCCTTCTTGTCGGCGGCCTACGCCGTGGCCCAGGTGGGGGCGGCCGAAGAGACCGGGTCGGCCCATCGGGCCTCGGCCATGGCCCTGGTGGCCGCGGGCTACGCCGTCGGGGCTGGGGCCACTGCCGTGCTCTACGGGGCCACCGGCCACGTCCTCGGGTACCGGGGCATCCTGGTACTGGCCCTGGTGCCCCTCATCGGTCTCCCGTTCGTGGCCCGCTGGATCATCGAACCGGACCGGTACGTGGTCTCCGAGCGCTCCCGCCACCAGGGGCGGGGCGTCCTCGGTGCGGTGTCCCGACCGTACCGATCCCGGTTGGTGGTGGTGACCACACTGGTGTTCTTTCTGGCCGTGATCACCGGTCCGGCCAACAGCTTCGTCTTCTTGTACTCCCAGAACGTCAAGCACTTCCCGGGGTACGCCGAGTCGGCCATGGTGGTGGGCGCCGGCATCCTGGGCTTCGGCGGGCTGTTGGTCGGGGTGCGCCTGGCCAATCGGATCGGGCGCCGGCCGACGGCCATGGGCGCCATGGTGTGCATCGGGCTGTCGGGCATCGCCTGCTACAGCGGGAGTGGTGTGGCTCTGGTGGTCGGGTACCTGTGCGGAATCACCGCCGGCGGGGTCATCGCCCCGGCGGCCGGGGCCTTCGTCAACGAACTGTTCCCGACTTCGGTACGGGCCTCGGTGGCCGGATGGAACGTGGCCGGGGCCGTGCTCGGGGCGGTGGTGGGACTGGTGGTGTTCGGGGCCATCGCCAATGCCGGCAACCGGTTCGGCCCGGCGGCGCTGATCACCTTCGTCCCGGCCATGGCGGTAAGCGGACTGGTCTGGTTCCTCCCGGAAACCCGGGGCCACGAACCCGAGTGGTTCTGGCCCGCGGACGCCTCCGGTTAGGTGCGGGCCCTGAACCGCCTGCGCCTCCTGGTCGACCGGCAGCCGGGGCTGGCCCTCCTCTTGGGGGTGGCGGCGTTGGCCTACGCCGGACTGGCTTCGTTCACCCATCCGTTCACTATCGGTGCCGACGTGGTGGTGGGCGTCCCTCTGGCGGTGGCGGTGGCGGCCACGGTGGGCCGCTCCCGGTCGCTCCGACGCCGTGCCGCCGACCAACCGGGCCGGACCGCCCGGCGGTCACCCGGATCCCTGGCGTGGGCCGCCCTGGCCGCGGTGGCCATCGGGTGGGAGTGGTTCTGCTTCACCACCGAACCCCGCGACGCACACCCCACGCTGAGCTCCCTCATGGATATGGCCGACGCCACCCGGTGGGGCAAGGTCCTGTTGTTTGCGGCGTGGATGGCCCTCGGCTGCTATCTGGTCCTGCAGTGAGCGAACGCCAGTGGACCCTGGCGGTATGGGCACTGGTGGGTGTCCTGGTGGTGGCCGGCGTGGCGGTCACGGCTCTGTCCCGCGGGCGGTTCGCCGGGCCGGCCAGCCTGGTCCACCGGATCACGGCCGCACGCGGCGGGCGGGTGGTGCTGGTGGTGGCGTGGATGTGGCTGGGATGGCATGCCTTCGCACGCTGACCCCTGGCCACACCACCATCTCTCCACCATGGATGGCAGCTACCACCCTGGCGATGCATCATGGGGGCATGGACGGCGACAAAGCGGTCGGCCCTCTTCGGGGCGCCGGCGGCGAGGGGCGGTGAGTCGGGCGCGGCTGGCCGTGGTGGTGACGGCGTTGGTGGTGGTGGCGGCCAGCGCGGCCAGCTGTTCATCGGCCCCCGGCTCCTCGGCCCCGGCCGCCCCGGCCCGGCTGGCCAGCGATCCCTTCGCCCACGCCGCCGGGGCCACCACCCTGGCCGGCACCGGCGCCCCCGGGTTCAGTGGGGACGGGGGCCCGGCCACCGGCGCCCAGCTGGATGCCCCGAGCGGTGTGGTGATGGACCGGTCCGGTGACCTCTTCATCGCCGACACCGGTAACTGCCGGGTCCGGGAGGTGCCGGTCAGGACCGGCACCTCGTTCGGCGTCCGGGTGCGCGCCGGGGACATCGTCACCGTCGCCGGTGGGCCCTGCACCGGCTCGAAGCCCAACCCGGCCCCCACAGCACTGGCCCTCGACGCGGCCGGCGATCTGTTCATCGGCTACAGCACCGGGGCCCGGGTGGAGGAGCTACCGACCGCCACCGGCACCCAGTTCGGGATACCGGTCAGCGCCGACCGGCTGGTCACCATCGCCGGTACCGGGGTCTCGGGATACGGAGGCGACGGCGGCCCGGCTCCCCACAGCCTGCTCGACGACCCGTCGGGGTTGGCGGTGGATCCGACCGGTGACCTGCTCATCGCCGACACCGGGAACTGCCGCCTACGCCTGGTGGCTGCCTCCACCGGGACGCGGTTCGGAGTGAGTGTGGTGGCGGGCCATATCTACACGGTGGCCGGCACCGGGATCTGCGGGTCCGGCGGGGGTAGTGGCCCGGCTCTCTCGGCCCAGCTCTGGGACCCCGGCGCCCTGGCCGTGGACCCCGGGGGGAACGTGCTCGTCGCCGATCAGGGGAGCAGATCCATCCGCCTGCTGGCTGCCACCACCGGCCGGTACTACGGGGTGTCCATAGCTGCCGATCACCTGGGCACGGTGGCCGGTGAGGGCTCCTATGGCCCCTACCTGGTCGACGGGTTGCCGGCCGTGGGCGAGACCGCCGAGCTCAACTTCCCCACCGCACTGGCCGTCGACGGGGAGGGGAACCTGTCCATCGCCGACGGGGCCATGCACGCCATCCGGGTGGTCCCCGCCGTCACCACCACCCTCCTGGGCAAGAAGGCCACGGCCGACAACTTGTACACGGCGGCAGGAGCCGTGGGCACCGGAGGTCTCCGGGACGGCACCAGCTGGATCCAGACCCGCCTGCTGCAACCGGCCGGGCTCACCCTCTCAACCGAAGGCGCACTCATCTACAGCGACAGCCAGGCCAACGTGGTGCGCCAGCTGCCGGTCGGCCGATGACCGCCGGTCGCCCGGCTCAGCGCTCCGACACCGTGAAGTCGTAACGTCCCGCCCCGACGGCCACCACCACCGACCCCGGCCCCGTGGTCACGACGTCGACACCCGGGGCCCGTGCCACCGGCACACCGCCTTCGGTCACCCGCGAGACCGAGGCCCCCGGCAAGTTGACTTCGGCCCCGGCGTTGGCCGGAACGGTGACCGACAGGGCGGTACCGGTGGTAGAGGTCCGCCAGGCCACCGCGTACTCCCCCGCCGGCGTCGGGAAGGTCCCCGAGGCATGGCTGAGCCCTGCTGCCGGGGCGGTGATGGTCACCCTGGTGGGTGGTCCGGTAGCGGGAGCTGGCACCGGCACCGCCCCGAGAAGCGCCTCTTGCATGGCGACCAGGGCCGAGGAGCCCCAGCCGTGGGACATGCTGTCCCCGATGAGGTCGCTCAGGGTCCAGGTCTCCCAGGTGAAGGTGCCACCCTCCTTGATGATGAAGGCCCAACCGGGGAACGAGGTGTCGGTGAGGAGCCGCACCACGTCGGCGGTGCGTCCTCCGGCGTGCAGCGCCCGCAGCAGCTCCATCCCGTGGTCCGGCTCCACGGAGATATTGAGCGAAGCCACGTGGGCGGCCACGGTCGAGATCCGGTCGACTGGGACCACGTCGTAGGCCAGGGCCACCACGTTGGCCAGTTGAGAAGCGACGGCGCTCTGCTGCCCGTCGGCCCGCAGCCCGTCGACGTAGACCCCCTGGGCGTTCACCATCAGGCGGTTGACGGCTGCCTCCAGGGCCGCGGACCGTTGCAGCTGCATGGTGGCCACCGACGTCTCGCCGAGGAGGGAGGCGGTGGCGGCGATCCGGCGCAGAGCGTTGACGGCCAGGATGTTCAGGCTGGTGTCGGCGTTGGTGTTGTAGTCGTAGCCATACTGCATGTCGCCGTTCGTCGACATGGGCTGTCCGGAGACCAGTCCGGTCGACGGGTCCTCGATGCCGATGAGGTACTCGGACAGGCGGATCAAGGTCGGATAGAGGGTGGCCAGCGCGGCCCGGTCGCCGGTGGACAGGTAGTAGCGCCACACCCACTCGGGGTAGATGGCGGTGAACAGCGGGTAGTCCTGGGCGCCGTCGTCGTTGGGGTAGATCTCGTTGACCTGTCCGGTGCTGGGCCAGTAGCGGGCCTGGGCCCGGGCCTGGTCGCGCAAGCCCTGCCAGCTCAAGTTCTGGTCGCGGAACGCCCGCATCACGGTCTGGGACTCATTGGTGGCGTCCCAGAGGAACTGGCCCTTCTCCCGGGTGGGGGTGTCGATGAACTGCTCCTGGGAGGTGTACTGCGCCGAGTGGGCGCACATGTCCCACACGGCGTCGAGCATCGGCTCCGAGGAGGCGAAGGTGGCCGGGGCCACGTCGGGCAGCGTGGCGTGGCGGGTCAGCAGGGTCACCTGGTCGCGGGTGATGGGCTCGCCGGGATTGTCGATCTGCAGGTAGCGGAAGCCCAGGTAGGTATAGGGCACGAACGACTGGGCGCCGGCGCGCTGGATGTAGGTGAAGGACAGATCGGTGCCCTGGGTGTTGTGGGTGGTGGAGGCGGCGCCGTCAGGGTCCAGGGTGTACCCCACGTGCAGGGGGACGGTCCGTCCATCCACGCCGGAGCGGAACGTTACGGTCGGCCTCCCGGCGTAGATCTTTCCGAAGTCGGCCACCACCGAACCGGTGGGCAGGGTCCGCAGGGAAACCGGACCCACCTCTTGCTCGTCGATCCGGGTCCGTTGGGCGTACAGGGTGGTGAACGGCTCGGTGCCCACCGGCCCCCGGACTGCCGTGGACGTCCAGTCGGAGTCGTCGAAGCCCGGATCCGACCACCCGATCGGGGACAGACGGGCGTCGATCCACTCCACGAAGTCGCCGGCGTCGCTGTTTCGCTGCGGGGCCGGAAGCCACTCGGCCCGGGACGAGCGCCAGGAACCGTCAGAACCGATGGTCACCACTCGTCCTCCGGCGTAGTGCACGGTGAGCTGGGCCAGGAGGCCGGGGGCCGAGGTGGGACGGCCACGTCCCGGGCCGTACCAGTGGTGGAGGACGCCGAAGGCGTTGGGTCGTCCTGCTTTCACCGCCGAGGTGACATCGGTGGCCTGGTAGTACTGCTCGTCGGGAAAGCAGAAGCTCGGACCGGAGTCGACCTGGGTGCCGTTGACCCACAGGCGGTACTTGTGGGCGGCGGCAATGAAGGCCGTGGCCCGGGTGATGATTCCGGCCGGAAGGGTTCGAACCGCTCGTATGTAGGTATAGTCCTCGAGACCGGGGTCGGCGGGCCCCGGTCGGACCCACAGAGCGGTCCAGTCCTTCGGGCGCAGCCCGGTGGCGAAGGTGGCAGGTTCGCTGGCCTTACTCCAAACCCCGTTGGCGTCCGCCGTCCTGACGGACCACCGGTAACTGGTGTCGGCGGCCAGTGGTGGTCCTCCGTAGGGCACGAAGGCCTGCTGGGCCGAGTGCACCTCTGACGAGTCCCACACGGTGGACGACGAACCATCCGGGCCGGACACCACGATCCGGTAAGCGCTCTGGACCGCCCCCCGTCGACCGTCTGCCACCTGCCAGGCGAACTGCACGTCGTCGGGATCGACCCCGACCGGGCCGGCCACACCGGCCACGCCCGTCGTGCCGAGCAAGGTCGGCGGCCCCGGTGCCGCCCCCGAGGATCCCTCCGGAGCGGTCGAGGCGTCCGCCGATACGTCTTGCACCACAGAATCGGAGACCAGACCAACGGCGGCCAGAGCCGCTCCAGCCTTCATCCCGGTGGTGAGAAATGTTCGCCGATCGATCCTGTCCATCGTCCCCCTCGGTCGAGGTGCCCGCGATGGTAACGGAGATCAGTTGCCCAGATCGTCGTCGGGTGGAATGGCGTCAGCCGGCACGTCCATGGTCTCGTTCCGGGTCATCAATCCGTAGAACATGGCAGCCACGAAGCCTCCGGCCAGAGGGGCCACGATGAACAGCCACACCTGATGGATCGCCAGCCCTCCGACCACCAGGGCCGGGCCCAGGCTGCGGGCCGGGTTGACCCCGGTACCGGTGAGGCCGATGCCCACGAGATGCACGAACACCAGGGTCACCCCGATGGCCAGTCCGGCCAGAGCCTCCCGGGCCACCTTGGAGGTGGCGAACAGGATCACCATGACGAAGATGAACGTGAGAATGGCCTCGACGGCAAAGGCGCTCCCGACGCCGAGGTGGATCTTCGACGCACTGCCGTAGCCGTCGGCACCGAGTCCCTGCACGCTCTTCGAGTAGCCGGGTGCTCCGGTGAAGACCGCCCACAGGGCGTAGGCCCCGGCGATGCCTCCGGCGATCTGGGCCACCCAGTAACCCAGGGCTTCGGTGACCGTCATCCGGCCGGACACCACGAATCCCAGCGAGACCGCCGGGTTCACGTGACATCCCGAGATGGGCCCGATGGCATAGACCAGCGCCATCAGGACCAGACCGAAGGCCAGGGCGGTCGTGACCACACCGGCCGAATAGCTGGTACCGAACAGCTTGAACCCGAACGACAAGGTGGCTGTTCCCACCGCCGCGAACACCAGGATGGCCGTTCCGACGAACTCGGCGATCAGCTTGCGTGAATCGAACAC
>Ga0182030_10007143_pt1 | contig 23391 bp, 18 predicted proteins | sample 812S3MmetaG_FD_121299 | JGI IMG/M metagenome (GOLD analysis project Ga0182030, IMG submission 121299) | Permafrost microbial communities from Stordalen Mire, Sweden - 812S3M metaG (Illumina Assembly) | ecosystem: Environmental > Terrestrial > Soil > Wetlands > Permafrost | place: Sweden...
CCGATGAATGAGTTCGGAGAGCCGAATATGGGAAATCCGTCCGTTCGGTTCGATGAGGGGCGGGCGAGAGTCGGTCATTGGCCTTGTGCCTCTCAATCCGACCTCCCCGCCTACTCTACCGATTTTGCGGTAAAACAAGGTTGGCCCCCCGACTCCCCAAGCCCTATACTGCGGCGCGAATCAGGACCACGATGAAAGCACTCGTTCTAAAAGAATACCGGAAATTTTCCTACGAAGACGTCCCACTGCCCAGGATCGGCCCCCATGAGGTTCTTGTCGCGGTCAAGGCGTGCGGTATTTGCGGCAGCGACGTCCATGGCATGGATGGCAGCACGGGACGACGCCGTCCGCCCGTCATCATGGGCCACGAAGCCTCGGGCGTCATCACCGAGGTCGGGGCTGCGGTCAATGGTTGGACCGGCGGACAACGGGTCACCTTCGATTCTACCATCTACTGCGGCCTCTGCGAATTTTGCCGGCGCGGCCAGGTGAATTTGTGCAACCAGCGCCGCGTTCTGGGTGTTTCGTGCGAAGATTATTCCCAAAATGGCGCCTTTGCCGAATATGTCGCCGTTCCGGAGCATGTTCTTTATCGCCTCTCCGATACCCTCTCCTTTGAACATGCGGCCCTCGTTGAACCGTTCGCCATCGCCCTTCACGCCGTGCGTCGCGCCTCCCTTGCTCAAAAGGACTCCGCGGTGGTCGTCGGCTGCGGCATGATCGGTTTGGCCCTGATCCAATGCCTTCGCGCCACTGGATGCGGATTAATCATCGCCCTCGACGTCGCCCCGGACAAGTTGGCTCTTGCCCAAAAACTGGGAGCTTCCTGCGTGATTAATTCCTCCGACACGCCGCTGCAAAAGATTCTCTCCCTGACTCACGGCGTCGGTGCAGACCTGGCCTTCGAAGCGGTCGGCATTAGCGCAACGGTGGATTTGGCGTTGCGTTCTGTTCGGAAAGGCGGGGCCGTTGTGTTGGTGGGCAACGTCGCGCCCAAAGTTGAACTGCCCCTGCAATTTGCCGTCACTCGCGAGCTTTCGCTTCTGGCTTCCTGTGCCTCCGCCGGCGAATACCCTTCCTGCCTCGAAATGCTCGCCAAGGGCGCGCTCGACTCCGCCCCGCTGCTCAGCGCCGTCGCCCCGCTCGCCCAAGGCGCATCCTGGTTTGACCGCCTTTACGCCAAAGATCCAGGCCTGTTAAAAGTCGTCCTGACTCCATAAAAAAGATCCCAATGAATAATCCCTTGTTTGATCTCACCGGAAAAATTGCCATCGTCACCGGAACAAGCCGTGGTCTCGGCCAATATTTTGCCCGCGCCCTCGCCAGGGCCGGGGCCGATCTCGTCCTGACCAGCCGCAACCTTCAATCTTTAAAACCCTTCCAAGAGGAAATCCAAGCCCTGGGCCGCAACGCCCTGCCCCTCGCGCTCGACGTGCTCAATCTCGACAGCATCCACAAGATGGTCGATGCCGTCATGGCCCGCTACGGCAAAATCGACATTCTTGTCAACAATGCCGGCTGCAACGTCCGCAAGCCCGCCCTGGAAATCTCGTGGGACGATTGGAATAAAGTGCTCGATACCAACCTGCGCGGGACTTTCTTTGTTTCACAAACCGTTGCCCGCCAAATGGTTCCCCGCAAATACGGCCGCATCATCAACATCGGGTCCGTGACCTGCGTCGCCGGCTACGCCGGACTGGCCCCTTATGGCGCGAGTCGCGGCGGCGTCAAACAACTCACCATGAGTCTGGCCGACGACTGGGGCGTCCACGGCATTACCGTCAACTGCCTCGCGCCTGGCTGGTTCAAAACGGCCCAAAACGCTGTCATGTATGAGAACAAGGAGTGGGTGGACTACCTTTGCGACCGTATTCCGCTCAAGCGTCCCGGCCAACCCCAGGATCTCGACGGCGCGATTGTTTTCCTCGCCTCAGACGCCAGTGCCTACGTGACCGCCCAAACTCTTCTCATCGACGGCGGCATTTCCGGCGGCGCAACTCGCGCGCTGCCAAAAAAATGATGCTGCGTCGTTGATTTGGCACTCATGCTTGGACTTTCATTGGTCAATGGGATTTCGTCATCAATCACTATCGTTATCCCATTGGCTACATTTATGCAGCTTGCCCAAAGAGACCGGGAAAAACCGCCCATTGGCCCCTCCGATTGAACATCTGATTACAAATTGGGTCTATTTTTTACTTGGAATGGACTCTGCTTTGAGCAATACTTACGTGGGGTGTGTGCAAGTCCCCATTACAAGAACGTGTGAACTCTTCTCCTACTTATGAAAATGAAAAAAAAGCCGGCCCAAGCCGGAATGATGCCAACCAGTAACTCCACCGCGGCGACTCCCGCGGCTCCCGCAAAAACGGCGGCCATGCCGACCGTCGCAGCTCCCAAATTGACCACAGCGGCGCCATCCGCTCCCGGTGCCGTGACCACCATCGACGTCAAATTGGACGTCGGGTTTGGCAATGCCGTGTTTCTCCGGGGACAAGGCGGCGGTCTCACGTGGGAACGCGGCGTGGCATTGTCCTGCGTCGATGGGAAAACCTGGCGCTGGTCTGGCACGGTGAAGGATCCGATCACCTTCAAACCGCTCATTAACGATAAAATTTGGTCTGCGGGAACTGACTTGACAGTCAAGCCCGGCCAAAAGGTGGAAGTGCAGCCAACTTTCGCTTAGCTTCGCCTCCGGCAATATTAGGGTGGCCAAAAGGAATCGCGTTTGCTTAAGATTATTCCGATTCCGCGGTGGATTCATGCCTGTGCGTCGACTGCCCCGGAGATACGATGAAGTTCGGAATTTGCAACGAGATTTTCCACGGTTGGGATATCGAGGCGGCGATGAAGTACGCCGCCGGCCTCGGTTACGACGGAATTGAGCTGGCGCCTTTCACGCTGGCGCGGACGGTAACGGAAATTTCTCAAAGCCAACGCCAGCGGTTGCGTGAAAGCGCGGCCAGTGTGGGCATTGAGATCTGTGGCCTCCATTGGCTTCTGGCCAAGACCGAGGGCCTGCATCTGACCCATCCCGACAAAGCGATACGAGATCGTACCGGCCAGTACCTTTGTGATTTGGCCGAGTGTTGTGCGGACTTGGGTGGCAAGGTCCTCGTCTTTGGCTCCCCTCAGCAACGGAACATCATGCCGGGCGTAAGCCCGGAACAAGCATGGGAATTCGCCGAAGCCGCGCTGAGAGAGCCGGTGCGACGGGCTGAAGAACGGGGCGTCATCTTCTGCCTCGAACCGCTGTCCCCGGTCGAAACAAATTTTATCAACAGCGCGGCCCAAGCCATCCAGTTTGCCCGGCGATTCAACAGCCCTGCCATGCAAATCATCCTGGACGTCAAAGCCATGTGCGCCGAACCAGCGCCTATCCCGGACATCATTCGCCAATCATGGCCGAACTTCGCTCATTTTCACGCCAACGACAGCAACCTCAAGGGACCTGGTTTCGGCAAGGTAGATTTTGTTCCCATCGCCGCCGCACTCAAAGAAGTAGGCTACAGTGGCTACATCTCCGTCGAAGTTTTTAAGTTCGAAGAAGGCCCCGAGATGATTGCGACGCAAAGCCTGGAACATCTGCGCAGTGTCTTTTGACCCGTTTTGCAGTAACCCAAGAATCGACAAATTCTGAAGTTCTTCTATCCCTTTGCGTAGCGCCGCCGCATGGAAGTCAGCACACCGATAGCGCCGACACCCATAAGAGCCAAGCTGGAAGGTTCAGGTACCACGGAAAGGTTAGAGTTCACAAACGTCCCGGTAAATGAAAAAGGATTGTTTGTGCTTGTCGACGTAATACTGCAGGTGCCATCCGTATATATAATATCCTTGACGTCTGCCGTGAAACTTGGATTCAAATTGGGAACATTATTCGGATTTGATGACAAGGTAAAAGTAATTGGATGTCCGCTAGTGCTCGCGCTGTTCCACTTCACGTTCCCAGTTCCCGCGGTTAGTTGAACATTACCACTCACAGTGTACGTCGCACCAAACAAACCCACTGTTCCCGAGACAGTGCCCGTTGGATCCCCAGTCCACACCACTTCACCCTGCTCCGACAACGGGGAGGAGCCGACTTGTCCCGAAGCAGTCCAGTCATCAGTGGTGGTTGCGGAATCGTAAGTTCCTGTGCCACTGACCGAGAATGTTTGGCCATCATACATTTGTCCGGAGACGGTGCTCCAGGAAAAAGTGCCGTCGCTGTTAACCACGTAATTATACTGCAAATTCAACGATGGATCCTGGCCAACTAGCCCTTCGAGCGCCGATACTTCATTAACAACCGCCTGGTTGAGTGATTCCTGGCCATAGTCCAAGGCAGATTGTCCTCTGATCACGCAGGGTAATGTCAGCAACATTGCACCTGCCAGAATAATTGAACTGACTGGCAACTGCTTTGGGAAGCCACGGGCCGGGCGCGACAGGGTGCTTGCCGTTTCGTCTTCGAACATAGTTTTGAAAGTCTTCATAGAATTTCCTTAACGATCTGATGGTTGGAGTGAACACAAACTGACTATTGTTTGCGGAAGGCGCAGGCCATAAGCGCTGGGATCCGCAACGTCGCAGAGTTGTCCTGCAAGCGCCGCTTGCACGAACCGGCATCGCAGTTCCGGTGACATGATTGTTATTTCATCACCCAGGCTGCAGCTCGCGCAACGGATAAGGTTTTGGAAAAGCGGACAATTCTTTGGATTTTGGACGAAAAAGGCCAAGCATGGCGCGGAAATCCCAAAATCCATGCCGCCAAGGCGTCATTGTCCTGACCGCCACGCCTCTGGGGAAACGCCTTCTTGGGCTTTGAAGGCGTGACGAAAAGCATCCGCGCTGGCGTAGCCAGTGGCGCAGGCCACTTCGCAAACGCGGTTTCGCGGATCACGCAGCAAGTCCTTGGCCTTCGCGAGACGAACTTCCTTTAGAAATTGGTGAAAGGGCACACCCGTCATTTCACTAAATAATGCGGAGAGATAAGAAGCGTTGAGCTTCATGGCTTGGGCCAGTTCATTCAGGTTGATGGGACGGTGGCCATGTTGCTGCACGTAATCGAGCATTTGCCTGACGTGCTTCTCGCCCTGGCTTCCCACAGCGGGTTCAAGTGAGGATTCCGGCAGGCTGGGCAATCGATGGCGCAAGTTTCCTTGCAGGCGCAACGCTTCCTTCTCAGCGCGATTCAATCTGCGCAATGCGTTTTCCAATTTGCTTCCGGTCATCTGGGCCTGGGCTGTGGACTCCAAATCGTGCAGTATCAGACGCACCAAAGCCACTGCGTCATGAAAGGTGGAGGCAGAAACCGACCCGTCCGCCCGCACCCGCAGTGGAGCGCTTTTGTTTCGCCCGGAGTTCGCAGACGAGGAAAAACGCCGCGTCACCCTTGCCTGCAAGACCAGCGTCAGAAGACGTATCTCATCCACTTGAAGGCCGGCGCAAAAATTGACAGCGCCGCATTTTCCAATGAACCGCCAGCCGCGGTTTGGAGGCGATATGCCGGACTTCCAAAGTTCCCGCAAACAGGACCCGCAACGGTCTGGTTGCCTGCGTTTCGCATTCAATCGCCGCTGTGCCGTGGGGCAAAGAACGGATATTGGACCGCATTCGCGAAAGTCCAGTAAACCATGCCACAAAATATTGAGGCGCAAGCCTGTAAGTTGCGGGACAAGCCTGAGCAATGGCCCATTGAGCCGTCGTCGAAGCAAATCTTGAGATTGCTTTAAGGCTGAAAACTTCAAACGTTCAACCCCGCACGGCAATTCCGTCGATGGCCAAAGCATAGTCTGGCTCTCACCTGTGCCGGAGGGCGGAGCTTTGGCAGCCAGCGGCCGTTGCCGGGAAACTCTTGCCCATGTTCGTTTTCTTTCGTTGGCTTTCATAACGAACCATAGTCAGATTCTTGCAGGCCCAATAACGCAGGCACTCCAGGATCCGAAACTGTGGGAAACAAAGGAACTTAATCATGGCTCCTCCGGGAAATACAAGGCTTTTTGTCGAGTTCCTGTTTTTCCTGCGAAAAAGTGCAAAAGAGATTGCATTGATTACGCGTGGTTGGCACTCTTAGTTTTAAGTTCGGTCAATTGACCGGTGAAACCGAACAATAAAACAAATCCACGCTCTACATTTCTTATGAAAAAAACCATGCTTTTGACATGCCTTACTCTTGTCATGGGTGTTTCGACTCAAGGGCAAACAACCATTGCCGACTGGACTTTTGAGACGTCCCAGCCAACCACCTCCGGCCCAATCTCTCCCGAACTTGGTTCTGGAACAATGATTGGATCCCATGCGGGCGCGGCCACTTATTCTACCCCCGCAGGAAATGGGTCATCGCATTCTTACAGCTCCGCACTATGGGCGAACAATGATTATTATCAGGCTCAGGTCAGCACCACGGGTTATTCGGATGACATTGTTCTGTCTTGGGCCCAGACCAGCAGCGGAACGGGTCCCGGTCAGTTCCAGTTACAATACAGCACGGATGGAGCAACTTGGAACAACCTGGGTGGCACTTACACTGTTCTGGCCAACGCTTCGCCAAATCCCACGTGGAATGTCACCACGGCCAGTTCCATTTATGATTATTCCGTCGATTTGAGTGCCGCCACCTCCTACGCTGTTGACAATCAAGCCACTCTTGACATCCGCTTTGAAGACGAAAGCACAACTTCTGCCAATGGTGGCGGCGTCGGTACCAGCGGCACGGATCGGATAGACAACGTTCTCATCCAGGACACAGTGGTTCCCGAACCCTCGAGCCTATCGCTGCTGGGCATCGCTTCGGCCGTCGGCGCCGGCTTCTTTCGGCGCTTTAAAAAATAGTCACTCCGAGAATAGTCCCGTTTAAAGTTCCGACGGGGTTTTTCGAATTTATGCCTGAGCCAATCCGATTGACCCGACGTTGTGCCTTAAAGTGCGCGCGCGGATTATGCCGCAGCCTATACGGCGCCACGGCGTTGTTTCTCGCCACCCTGCCGGCAGGGGCAATCATCGATGCAACCCTGCAAATGCAATTGGGCAATCCCAGCAATGCCACGAATGACCCTAACAATCATGATCATTACCTCATTCAACGGCCGGTCGAAGCCATCGATTACAGCGATCATCTCGGCGAGCCCAATTGGGCAAGCTGGGATTTGACCACTAGTGACATCGGGAACAGTGGGCGTTCCAGCAGTTTCTTCACCGATACAAATCTGCCCCCCGGTTTTTATGAAGTAACCACCGACGATTACGACGGGGTGGGAACCATCGACTTCAATCGCGGCCATATGTGCCCCTCCGAGGACCGCACCGATAATACGACTGACAACGATATGGTTTTCTTCATGTCGAACATCATTCCGCAGGCGGCAGACAATAACCAGGGCGTCTGGGCCAACTTTGAAGACTATTGCCGATCTCTGGCGCAATCCGGCAACGAATTGCTCATCACTTGCGGTCCGTCCATCTTTAACGGCACCTTGATCCCAAGCGGCAAGGCAGCGATTCCTGAATATACATGGAAAATCGCCGTCGTCGTACCGCTGGGCGACGGCACGGCGCTAAGCCGCATTACGACAAACACCCGAGTCATCACCCTGAGAATTCCCAATACCAACGGGGTCAGCAGCTCATGGCAAAATTTTATTACTTCCGCGCGCCAAATCGAGGTGGACACCGGATTTACCTTTTTCACGGCGCTCCCAACCAATATCGCCGCGGTCTTGCGAAACGAAGTAGACGGCCAAAGCGGGCTGGCTCCCCTTATAACCAGCTTCTCGCCCACGAATGGCCCGGCCGGTGCCAGCGTAGTCGTCCTCGGCTCAAACTTCACTTCCGCGTCGGCTGTAACTTTTAATGGCATCACCGCAACGTTCAATGTGGATTCCTCCACTCAGATTACTGCCACAGTGCCTGCTTTTGCGACTTCCGGCCAAATTAGTGTTACGACGCCCGGCGGCACTGCCACGAGTTCTGTCAGTTTTGCGGTCACAGGATCATTCATCGACCTTGCCATTACGGAGACGCACAGCGGCAATTTTACCCAGGGGGGCGCTGGCTATAATTACACCATCGTTGTCAGCAACGCTGGCACACTGGCCTCATCCGGGATTATCACGGTATCGAATGCCCTGCCCTCCAGCCTTACCGCCACAGCCCTGAGCGGCTCCGGTTGGACGCTGAACTTGACCACACTCACGTGCATACGTTCGGATTCGTTAGCCGCTGGCGCCAGTTATTCTCCCATCACGCTCACCGTCAGTGTCGCTTCCAATGCACCCGCCAGCGTCACCAATATGGCCGCGTTGTCCGGTGGTGGCGACACGAATGCAGCCAACAACACCGCTACCGACTTGACGATCATCAATCCTGTGGGTGGTGGTGGGGGCACTAACACGATTACTTTGATTGGATGGGACGTAAGCGGCGTGACAAACTACGGCCCTTCACCGTTAGCACCCACAACGAACGCTCCGAATCTCTCGATCGTGGGTCTGACCCGCGGATCGGGCGTGGGCACGGGTGGCTCGGCGGCCTCGAGGGCCTGGGGGGGCACCGCATTCTCCAGTGCCAGTTCGGCGGCGGCAATCGCCGCCAATCAGTATATCACGTGGGGCTTCGCCGCCACTTCCGGCTATCTGGTATCCTGCACATCACTCAGCACGTTCAATTACCGTCATTCAGGAACCGGCCCAACCACGGGAGTGTTGCAGTATCAAATCGGATCGGCGCCGTTCACTGACCTTGCCACATTGTCCTATCCTTCGAGCAGCAGCAGCGGCGCGGCTTTGAGTCCGATCGACCTGTCCGGGATTTCTGTCCTGCAAAACGTCGCCTCCGGAAGCAACATCACCTTTCGCATCGTCAATTGGAACGGGGGTTCCAGCGGAACATGGTATATTTATGACGTTTCCAATTCCCCGGCGCTCGACTTTGCTCTCCAAGGCGAAGTTACCGCTCCCACTCCGATCCAATCATGGCGGCAGCAATGGTTCGGCACCGCGGCCAATAGCGGCGCAGCCGCCGATGGGGCCGTCGCCAGCAGCGACGGGACGCCGAACTTGCTCAAATACGCCTTTGGTTTAAACCCTCTCGTCCCAACCAATAGTCCCATCGTTGCGGACATTCAAACAGGTTATCTTCGCGTTACGATACCCAGGAACCCAAATGCAACAGATGTCAGCTTCCATGTCCAAGTGAGTGGAGACTTGACCCAGCCATGGACGACCAATGGAGTCACTATCGATCAAAACACTGGCACCGTCCTGCAAGCCCATGATAACACGACTGTCAGCACGTTGATTGGAGGCCGCTATATCCGCTTGCAAGTTAGCGACCCGTAACACCGGTTCGCCAGCCATAATGTCCTTTCCCGACCGCAGTTTGCCACGACTCCGTCCGGCCACCACAAATTTCCGCGCCACCCAGCGAATGTTTGACTTGCAGGAATCGGAGAAAAAAGCCAGTCTTTTCCGAATGCGCCGGGAAAACCAATACCAAGATGCACATGTATAAAATATTCAGACGAAAAAGTGTAACTGCATTGCAGGCGGAAGCTGAAGGCGATCACAGTTTGAAACGGGCGCTGGGCGCGGTGAACTTAACCGCGCTGGGAGTGGGAGCGATCATCGGAACGGGGATATTCGTTTTGACAGGAACTGTCGCGGCACAGAACGCGGGGCCGGCAGTGGTGCTTTCGTTTGTGCTGTCGGGGATCGCCTCGGTCTTTGCGGCGCTGTGTTACAGTGAGTTTGCCTCGCTGGTGCCGATGGCGGGCAGCGCCTACACTTATGGTTATGCGACGCTGGGCGAGCTGATCGCGTGGATCATCGGCTGGGATTTGATTTTGGAATATGCCGTCGGCGCCATTACGGTGGCGGTGGGGTGGTCGGGTTACGTGGTTTCCTTTCTGCACGGTGTCGGAATTACCGTGCCACCGACGCTATCGGCCGCGCGCGGAACGGATTTGGTTGACATCCCGGCCACCCTGGCTGGGACGATGAAGATCAGGGCGGGCTGGGCGGCTTTTCTGCCGCTGGCCGACCAAATCAAAGCAAGCGGCATCGATCCGACTTCCTTGGCGCATGTTACGGCCATCTTCAATCTTCCCGCCGTCATTATCATTTTTCTGGTCACAACACTCCTGGTCATTGGCATCAAGGAATCGGCGGGGTTCAACGACGTGATTGTAATGATAAAAGTTGCGGTAGTTTTGCTATTTATCGTAGCGGCGGCCCGAGCCATCAATCCCGCCAATTGGCATCCGTTTATTCCGCCGTATATTCCGCCGGGTGACGGACAAATCGGGCATTTTGGACTTAGTGGTGTGCTGACTGGCGCAGGCACGGTATTCTTTGCTTATGTCGGTTTTGACGCGGTGAGCACAGCCGCGCAGGAGGCGAAGAACCCACAACGCGACATGCCGATTGGCATCATTGCCTCGCTGCTGATCTGCACGGTGCTTTATATTTTGGTTTCGGCAATAGCCACAGGGGTGGTGCCCTACCGGCAATTGGACGTGCCCGACCCGATCGCGCTGGTCGCGGACCACGCCGGGATGGGTTGGATGGCCGGGTTGATCAAACTCGGCGCCATTGCCGGCCTGTCCTCGGTGATTCTGGTCATGCTGCTGGGGCAATCACGGGTGTTCTACAGTATGGCCAGAGATGGCTTGCTGCCGTCCATTGTCAGCCAGGTTCATCCGCGCTTCCACACGCCGTGGTTGGGATCGATAATAACCGGCGTGGCAGTGGCGTTTTTCTCGGCTGTTTTCACCGTGCGGGAGGCGGGAAACCTCTGCTCCATCGGCACATTACTGGCATTCGTGATTGTTTCGGTGGGCATTTTGGTTCTGCGGATTCGCGAACCCGGACTGAAGCGAAAATTTACCACCCCTTGGGTGTGGTTTGTTGCGCCCGCCGGAGCCGTTTCTGCCATTGTCCTGATGGCGGCGCTGCCTTGGACGACTTGGCTGCGGCTCATCGTTTGGTTTGTCATTGGTATATTCGTTTATATCTTTTACGGCAGGCACCACAGCAAATTGAATCAGTCGTCGCCGAACCCTGGAAATACGGGCAAATAGCGGGGGCCGGTGTTGATGGAAATAAATCGTTGTCCTGTTTTAGTTTCGGTGGATATATAGAGCAGGATAAACTAAACACGCGCTTGGGAGATTCGGAAGTCCGTAGGTATCATGTCGATTAAAAAAGCATTTACGCTGGTTGAGTTGCTGGTGGTGGTAGGCATCATTGCCATTCTCGCGGCGCTGCTCTTGCCGGCATTAAGCAACGCCAAAAATCAGGCCGCCAAAACAACCGACCTCAATAATTTTCGCCAGATAATGGTCGCCTTGCACGTTTACACTTCCGATAATAAGGACGTGCTGACGTGGCCCAATTGGGATTACGGCGGCGCCATGCCCGACGGAACGGCCCGCGCAGGCTGGCTTTATACGCCGAACCTCGCCGCGACAAGCACGAATGTTTTTCAAGCCCAAACCGGCTTGCTCTGGAACGCACTTCACGCCTCGAAAAGTTACCTTTGTCCAATGGATCGACCGGACCAGACGCTTTATTCCAAACACTACGACAAGGTCACCCAGCGCGCACAACAGCTTTCCAGCTACATTATGAATGGCGCGGTGATTGGTTTCCGGACCGGTTATAAATCCAATTCTCTCCCGGTAAAAATTCTACAAATGCAGCCGGGCGATTGTGTGCTTTTTGAGGCGGACGATTCGGATCCCTGGTATTTCAACGACGGATCAAGCTGGCCGTCCGAGGGTATTACCGCCCGGCACTTGCAAGGCGCAACACTTGCCGCCGTGGAAGGCTCAGCCAGCTACATCCGCGATGACGAATGGCTGAACGAGGTGAATTATACGAACAAGAACCATTTGTGGTGTTATCCTGGTTCCGGCGATGGCGGCGATCCCGTTTACGGTCATGTGCTTTTTAATAATTAGAACGTTGAAAATTTGGATTAAAAGCTGGCGAAACTTGGCGGCTCCAATGCTGCCCTTTGCCCTGGCCTCCTCAATATTAGCCTCAGCCCAAACAGTCCTCCTCGACCCTGCAACTCTAAAACAATATCCGGACAACCGGGAATTCATGGTTGGCAACCGGAAGTGTTTTGGAAGCGAACTGAACGGCCAGCGCGCTTCCGATCCAGAAGAAAAACGATTTACCCGCGCCAACCGCGTCATAAATCCCAGCCCGTTGCGTGGAGACAAGCCACTGGACTGGGAGTTACGCCCCGGAACTGAAGTTTATGATGGAGCGGGCGTGTTGATGGGAACGGTGCCGGCCACGTTGGAGATCGGTGATCGTCGCGTGCCTGTTAGCATGTTCAATTTTGGAGCGAGTAACGTTTTAGCCGGACGAATCTGTGTTTATGCCTTCTCTGTGTCCATCAAACCGTCTGCGGCAGTGCTGAAGTTGCTTAATCCGTCGGATCTGAGGGATGGCGCTGTCGCCACGTCTGCGTGGTTGCCTTTGGACTGTGTAGTAGACAAGGAAACGTTGTTGAAGCGCATCGGTCTCGGCAAAGCCAGGCCTCCGGCGCTGCCACTCGAGGCAAAGAGTTACCGTGTCACGGGCGGCAATCCGAAAATGTATTGGACTGAATTTGGAGAGCTAAGCATCGTGCGCCAGGTAGGCTCCGGTCCCGTGCCCTCGCATTACTTGCGCCGCCCAAGCGGAACAATCAACCTTGTCTATTCGGTGCCCGGCTTTGGTCTTGGCGGCCAGGGAGTGGATTCATTTCTTGTCAGCGACGGCCTGGAATTCTCTCCGGCCAAGGGCGCCAAGGTTTTCAAGCAGCCCACCTATTTCCCATCTAAACATCCGCAAGCGGGCAAGATCAGCCCGCAAACCATGACCTTTCTCTATGGTGCAATCAAAGCCAAAGGTATAGAGCCTGTTTACGGCTGGATCGCTCAGGAAGCCTTGGAACCGTAGAAAATTTCGCCGCTATTATTGTTTGTGCGGGTCTTGCTCTTCCCAACCGCCGCCCAGTGCCTTATATACTGCAACCAGAGCCGTGGCGGCCTGGGTGTCTGCCTGGGCAAGTTGGTCCTGTGCCTGGAGCAAAACACGTTCGGCGTCCAAAACGGTGAGAAAATCGGCCGCGCCGTCATTGTAACGCGCCTGGGCCAGATCGGATGCGGCCTGACTGGCCCTGACTGACTCCGCCAAAAAGTTCCGGCGCGCCCGGACAGTGCCAAAATCCACCAACGCATTTTCCGTTTCCTCCAGTGCAGTCAACACTGTTTTTTCGTACTGGGCCAGCGCCGAAGACGCCTCAGCGCCGGCGGCGGCAATGCGCGAGCGCACATGGCCAATATCCAGCGCTGCCCAGGTAATGGACGGGCCAAAGGACCGGGTGTCCGAGGCCGGCCCGCTCAATGCCGTAAAAGACGTGGCTTGCAAACCGATGTCCCCGATAAAGGTGACGTGCGGAAAAAGATCGGCCGTCGCCACGCCGATTTCCGCTGTGTACGAAGCCAAGCTTCGCTCCGAAGCCCTAATGTCAGCGCGGCGGCGCAGCAGCTCCTCAGGATTTCCAACGGCCACCAATTCCGGCAAGAGCGGCACGGGTGCGGCCGTTCCCAGCTCGGCGGTCAGAGCCGTCGGCTGCTGGCCGGTCAGCACGCCCAGGCGATGAATGGCGTGGGCGATGCCCGATTCAACCGGGGGCAAATCGGCCAGAGTGTTATTCAATTCCGCGCGGGCGCGGGCCACGTCAAGATCAGTGCCGCCACCAGCATCGAGCCGCCCCTGCGTGATTTTCAGAGTTTCCTGTTGGTTGCTGGCATTACGGCGCAAAACAGCCACCTCGTTCTGCAAGCCGCGCAATTCAAAATAATTGCGCGCCACTTCGCTGGTGAGGCTGACGAGCACATCGCGCCGAGCGGCTCGCGAAGCCTGAACTGCGGCGGTGGCCGCCTGGACGGAACGGCGGACGCGCCCGAAAATATCCAACTCCCAGACGGAATCAAATCCCACTTGATAGAGTTCTTGTTGTCGGGAAAAATTGGGAGCGTCGAATAGTGCCGCCTGGCTGTATTTGTTGTTGCTGTAGCTGGCAACGCCGTCAACCACGGGAAAGAAGTCCGCCTTGGCTCCCAGGCGCAAGGCCCTGGCCTCGAGCAAATTAGCGGTGGCAATGCGCAAATCCAGGTTACTGGCAGCCGCAGCGTCCACCAATTTGTTCAACTCAGCGTCATTAAATCCCCGCCACCAAACAGTATCCGCCGAGTTGGTCGTATATTGCGGCTGGCTCCCGTTGCCAAAGGCTGGTGGAACGGTGGTTTTGGGCGGCTTATAACTCGGTCCAACGGCGCAGCCGAAAAACAGAACGACGGGAAGAAATAAATAAATCAGGCGGGTCGGTTTCATGACTTTTTGCCTTCCGTTACCCGGCGGATCGCATTGTAAAATACCGGGGTTAAAAAAATGCCGAAGAATGTCACACCCAACATTCCGCTGAACACTGCCGTTCCCAGGGCGCGGCGCATCTCCCCGCCGGCGCCGCTTGCCATAACGAGCGGGATCACGCCAAAAATGAACGAAAATGACGTCATCAATATCGGACGCAACCGCAGCCTGCTGGCTTCCACGGCAGCATCGAAGCGATTGAGGCCAGCCTGCTGTCGTTGCCGGGCAAACTCCACAATCAAGATCGCGTTTTTGCAAGCCAGCCCGACCAGGACCACAAAGCCAATTTGCGTAAAAATATTATTGTCCATGCCTCGCATCCACACTCCCAAGATGGCGAAGAGCAAACACATCGGGACAATCAGAATAATGGCCAGCGGCAGTGACCAGCTCTCGTACAGGGCGGCCAGGGTGAGAAAAACAAAGAGCACGCAGAGCGGGAAAATAAAAATTGCGGTGTTGCCTTCCGAAATCTCCTGCAAGGTCAATTCCGTCCATTCATATCCCATGCTGCGCGGCACCAATTTCTCCATTGCCGCAATGGCCTCGCCCGAACTGACGCCAGGCGCCGGGCTGCCGGTCATTTCCGCGGCGGGATACATATCGTAGCGCACAACGCGGTCCGGCCCCGCCACGCTATGAACAGAGAGAAGCGTGCCCAATGGAACCATCTTGCCCAAGCTGTTGCGCGTTTTGAAATTTAAGATGTCCTCCGGCTGGCGCCGGAAAGCGGCGTCGGCCTGCGCCGTCACGTGATACGTGCGCCCAAACAAATTAAAATCGTTGACATAAAGCGATCCGAGATAAATCTGCAAGGTGTCAAATACGTCCGTCAGCGGCACGTCCATGGATTTGGCCTTGAGACGATCCACATCCAGGAAAAGCTGCGGAGTGTCGGCGCGAAAAGTCGTGTAAACTCCTTGCAAACGCGGGTCTTTGGCCGCCGCTCCCATTAATTGATACGCCGCTCCCTGCAGTGCCTCCAATCCCGCCCCGCCACGATCTTGCAATTCCATTTTGAATCCTCCGACGACGCCCATGCCATTGACCGGGGGCGGCGAAAACACGAAAACCATTCCTTCCTGGATGCCTGCCAACTGCTGGCGCAGGTTTGCCGCGATAACGTCACCGGTCAGTCCGCGCCGCTTCCCAAAATCGTCAAGTATAACAAACACTGTGCCGGCGTTCGGGCTGGCGCTCAAGCTGATGGGAGACAGCCCCGCCAAATCGATGGAAGCCTTCACGCCCCGTGTGGCGCTGGCAATTCTGCCGATGCGGTCAACAATCTCGTCCGTGCGCTCCAGCGATGCCGAGTCGGGCAACTGAATCGCGATGACCAGATAGCCCTTGTCCTGCGGCGGAATGAAACCTGTCGGGACCTTTTTGAAACTGAACCACGTCAGCGCGATAAATCCCAAATAGATGATCAACACGACCGCGCTGGCGCGTATAAGCCTGGCCACCCAGCGACTGTAGGCTTCGGTGGCGAATCCAAAAACTCGGTTGAAAGTGTGGAAAAGCAATCCCAACGTGCGGTCGATAATCCGGCTGAAAAGATCGTTTCGCGCATGGTGCGGTTGCAACAAAATGGCGCAGAGCGCCGGGCTGAGCGTGAGCGAGTTAAAGGCGGAAATGATCGTCGAGCAGGCAATGGTCAAGGCGAATTGCCGGTAGAACTGCCCCGAAATGCCGGGCAGAAACGCCGTCGGAATAAAAACCGCGGCCAGAACAAGTGCCACCGCCACCACCGCCCCGCTCACCTCATCCATCGCCTTGCCCGTGGCCGCGCGCGGCGACAAACCCAGCGCGATGTTGCGCTCCACGTTCTCCACCACAACAATGGCATCATCAACCACGATGCCAATGGCCAGGACGAGGCCGAAGAGGGAAAGATTATTGAGCGAGAAACCCATCGCAGTCATGGCCGCGCAAGTGCCGATGAGCGATACAGGCACTGCCAGCAGTGGAATAATCGAAGCGCGCCACGTTTGCAGAAAAAGAACGACAACGAACACCACCAGCAGCATGGCCTCAAGAAGCGTTTCCAACACCGCGCGGATTGATTCCCTCGTGAAACCCGTCGTGTCAAAAACAATCTTGTAGTCCAGGCCCGGCGGAAAACGCTCCTTGAGCTTCTTCATCGCTTCACGCACCGCGTCGGAAGTTTTGATCGAATTGGACCCGGGCAGTTGGAAAATGGCGACCGCAGCCGTGGGCTTGCCGTCCAGCTTGCTATTCATGGTGTAATCCAGCGCGGCCAACTCGACGCGCGCCACATCGCGAACATGAATCACCTGTCCATCAGCGCCCGCTTTGATGACGATGCCGGCAAACTGTTCCGGCTCAGTGAGACGGCCCTGGGCGTTGACGATGTATTGGAAGCTCAATCCCTTGCCAATGGGAGGCTGGCCGATTTGGCCCGCCGCCACCTGCACGTTTTGTTCGCGGATCGCATTGACCACGTCATCGGCGGTCAGATTGCGCGAGGCCAGTTTTTGAGGGTCCAGCCAAATGCGCATGCTGTAATCGCGCGCACCGAAAATGACGATACTGCCCACCCCGGGCAGGCGGGCCAGCACATCTTTGACTTGCAGATAGGCATAATTGCTGACGTAAACCTGGTCGTATTTTCCAGACGGAGAAAACAAATTCACCACCATGGTGAAATCGGGCGATTGCTTGTCGGTGGTCACGCCCAGACGGCGCACTTCCTCCGGTAGCCTTGGCTCGGCCACAGCCACGCGGTTTTGCACCAATACCTGCGCCTTGTCCAAATCGGTCCCCACTTTAAAGGTGACGGTTAAAGACATGCTGCCGTCGCTGGCGCATTGCGCTGACATGTAAAGCATATCTTCCACGCCGTTGACTTCCTGTTCGATGGGCGTCGCCACGGTGTCGGCAATGACCTTGGGATTTGCGCCGGGATAGACCGCTTTGACCACCACGGTTGGCGGCACCACCTGGGGATAATCCGCCACCGGCAGGGTGATCAACGCCAGCAGCCCCACCAGCACTATGACAATGGACAGAACCGACGCGAATATGGGGCGGTCGATAAAAAAATGTGAAAATTTCATCGAGAAAAATGGTTCACTTGGAGGCGGTGACGGCAGTGGCGGGCGACGGATTTACTTTTGCGCCGGGCCGGGCACTCATCAGGCCGTTGACGATAATGGAATCATTGGAGTGAATTCCTCCCCGAATCACGCGCAGCCCGTCAACCATTCCGCCCAAATCGACTATTTTATATTCGACAGTATTCTGCGGATCGACCACCAAAACAAATTTTTGCCCTTGATCCGTGCCCACCGCCTGATCGGGAATGAGCAAGGCGGAAGTTTTTGCGGAACCGGGCACGCGCACCCGCGCAAAGAATCCCGGCTGCAAGACCCGCTCCGGATTGGGAAAGATGCCGCGCGCACGCAAAGTTCCGGTGGCGGAATCGACCCGGTTGTCCACGAAATCCAGCAAGCCCTTGTGCGGAAAGCCAGTTTCATCGGCCAAAGCCAGTTCACACGCCATTTTGCCGTCACGCATATTCTCACCTTTGCCTTCCCGGGCCAGCCGTTGGTACTTCATCACCGCCCGCTCGTCCGCATCGAAATAACAATAGACCGGGTCCAGCGAAACTATGGTGGTCAGCAAAGTGGACTGACCTTGGTCGCCATTGACCAGATTGCCTTCGGTAATGAGCTTGCGCCCGATGCGCCCGCTGATAGGCGCTGTCACCCGAGTGTATTCCATGTTGAGTTTGGCCATTTCAACGGACGCCCGGGCCGATTCAATCGCCGCCACGCTGGTGCGAACCGCCTTGCTGCGGGAATCGGCTTCCTCCTCCGAAATGGCTCTGGCTTTGAGCAATCGTTCGGAGCGGGCGAAGTCGTTGCTGGCCAATTCGAATTTAGTTTGGGCCTGTTGCAAGTCGGCTTGGGTCCGGTCCAGTTCCGCCTGATAAGGGCGCGGGTCGATGACAAAGAGCACATCGCCCTGCTTAACCTCGGCGCCATCCTTAAAATTGACGGATTGCAAATAGCCCGTAACGCGCGCTCTCACCTCCACCATATCCACCGCGTCCATCCGGCCCTGGTATTCGTCCCATTCGATTATTTCCCGCTCGACAGGCTGGGTCACTGTGACAGGAGCCGGCGGAGGCGCCTGGGGCGTCTGGGCGGATTTATCACAACCGCCTGCCATGACAGAGACAAGTGCGGCCACGGCCCATTTACAGAAATTATATTGCGTCTTCATTGAGTCTTTAGTGATCGTCTGCTAACTATGGTGTCGCCTGAATTGGTCTTAGGAACGAAAGAACAAGGCCAGGGCCTTTGGGTTGTAATATGTCTTTATGGCGCTATCCGTCATCCCCATCCCCCGCAGAATAAACCAGACAGCCTGGTAAAGGAGTTCTTCGTGGGTTGTCTTGTAATTGATAACAGGCTTGGAAGGCAGATGCACCGCCGCCAGCCACGCGGCCAAATGATGGCCAAAACGTGCCCTGTTGCCGGCAGAGAGCGGGCTTTTGACCGCTTCCCCCGCAGCCACGGCAGCGTCGAGACACGCCTCAATCCGGGCGCAAAATCCTTCAAATTTGTCCTTGTACATCACTCGCGCAAAAGCTCCGTCTTCGAGCAAGCTGTTGAGCATCAGGCGCTGCCATGTGTCCAAAGTAATCGCGCCGGACGGCTTCCCCAAGAGTTGCAGCCGCACCAAAAAATAAACCAGATAAACCAGAGTCGAGGTGGAGGCTTCCACTTCCGAAAGCAGCTCCGTCAATTTCCGTGAGACCCCGTCATTTCCATGGCAGCAGAAATTTTGAATTTCACGATAAAGCGCTTCCTTGCCCGGAAAATGCTTGTAAAGCAGCGGCTCTGAAACGCCCGCCACTTTGGCCAGTTCCCGCGTCGTCGTTGCGGCATAACCTTGCCGGGCAAAAAGCGGCAGCGCGGCCCTGACAATAGCCTGCTTGCGATCTCCGGCGGACATGCGCTCTTTCCTCATTACGCGTAAAGTTAGTGTTTGATTACTTAAATGTCAAAGGAAAAGCTTTTCGGACTGTGCCCGCATCCCTGCCCGCCAAATGAAATCGCTTTGCAAACAGGACGGAATTGATCATGCTGACCTGCCTTATGAAATACATTTTATTTTTATTGATGTTCAGTTGCGCCGGTTTGGCCGCACAGGATCTGCCGGAAAAATATGCGCCGTTCGGCCAATTGATTGTCACCCCCTTCGCCTCCGCGCCATTTCCCCACCCTCTTCGAGCGGAAGGCCATTATTACAAAACAAATTTTTACTCCGCCGCAGAACATTATTCGGACAGCCGGGTGGTGTTATTTGTGCCAAAGGGTTTCCGTGCCGGACGAACCACTGATTTTGTAATTCATTTTCACGGCTGGGGAAATACGCTGACCAATGTCCTGCCGCATTATCAGTTAATTGAACAATTTGCCGCCAGCCGGCGTAATGCCATTCTGGTCGTGCCGCAAGGGCCCGTCAACGCCTCCGATTCCTTCGGCGGCAAATTGGAGGACGAGGGCGGATTGAAACGCTTTTTGGAAGAGGCAGTGAGGGCTTTGAAGCAGCATGACGTCATCAAGAGCGACCACATTGGCCGGATCATTCTATCAGGTCACAGTGGCGGGTATGGAGCCGTTTCGTCGGCTGTCGCCTGGGGCGGACTTAGCGATCATGTGCGGGAAGTGTGGCTCTGGGACGCGCTTTACGGGAACACCGAGCGTTTCGTTGTCTGGTTTGACCATCACAAAGGCCGCTTTGTGGATCTTTACACGGAGCATGGCGGCACCAAGGAGGAAAGCGAGAACTTGATGGCGGCGTTGAAAGGAAATCAAGTCCCCTTCTTTGCCAGCAATGAGACCAACATTTCCACTTCGGTATTGCGCGAGAATCACTTGGTTTTTCTATTCAGCGCCCTGCCGCACGACGAGGTCATGCAATCCCACCAAACCTTCCGCCGTTTTCTTGAAACCAGCGCGCTCGGCGAGGTAAAACAGTGATCGCGCCTCACCGGATGCCAAGGGGCGAATGAAATCAAACGGGACCCAAAATTAATCCCCGGTGAGCGGCGTGACTTTAATGTTGCGGAAGGCGACGGACCCGTGGTCGCCCTGCAAATAAATCGGCCCCGTTGCATGTTCCTTTGCATTGCGGCTGACATTCGTGCCGTGGGCAATTTCCACGTTGTCCTGAACCACCTGGCCGTTGAGAACGACCTTCACGAATTTGGCATTCGCGGTTTTATTCCCGGCAGCGTCGAATCGTGGGGCGCGAAAACTAATAAGCAATTTCTGCCACTCGCCGGGCTTTTTGCAGGCATTGACCGCCGGCGGAGTCTCACTGTAAATCGCGCCGCAGTCGATCTTGCTTGGGTGGGCAATCCCGTAACTGTCAAAGATTTGAATTTCGTAAATGTTCATCATCTTGACGCCGGAATTGGAGTCCTTGGTGTTGCCCGGAGTGGATTTCCCCACCATGAACTCCACCTCCACGATGCAATCACCGAAAACCGCTTCCGAAGAAAGATTCACTGTTTGGTTCGTGTTGACCAAATCCGCTCCGGGGCCGGCCACTTTCAGTTTACCGGGGGCCTCCGGGTCCAAAGCTGCCTTGCCCACTGTCCAGTGGTTCGGTTTATTCCCGATCGCTTTCCAACCCGTCAAATCTTTGCCGTTGAAAAGGAAAACGGAAGGCTGGCTGCCCGCGCCCAGAGCCACGCCTCCAGCGAAAACCGCGGCAAGACCGGCGACGATAACAAGTCGACTATTGAAATTCATCGTCGGAACGTGCCGAGAGCGCTTTCATCCGTCAATCTAAAATGGCAGCAGCGTCAATGCTCCAAAACTCACTGACCAATTTTCCATCCTTCCAATCGAAGAACCCGCCAAGTCGGAGAACCGCCAAATATCTGACATTCAGCATCAATACCGGCCGGCCCTCCGCAAAAGACTTTCCTATTGCGCAATCTGTCCATAGAATTGATTTGATGAAACTTAAGTTTTTATTTGTCGGCCTGAGTCTGTGTCTTTTCAGATCGGCTCTGGGGGAATCGTTGGAAACCAAACCGGCTGATCCTTTCTTTGCAAGGTTTGCTCCGCTGGCAGCGCCTAAATCCACTCATCCGCTCCTGCGCACGGGCAGCCGCCTGGCCATTTGCGGCGATTCAATCACCGAACAAAAAATGTATTCCCGCATCATGGAAACCTACATCACAGTGGCGTTGCCGGAATTGCGCGTCAGCATCCGCCAATTCGGATGGGGCGGCGAACAGGCCTCCGGCTTTTTGGCTCGCATGACCAATGATGTCTTGCGTTTCAAGCCAACTGTCGCCACGACCTGTTACGGAATGAACGACCACCATTATCGGCCCTACGAGAAAAGTATCGGCCTGGTTTACGCCTCGAACATGACGGATATCGTCCTTGCCTTTAAAGACGCCGGCATAAGCGTCGTTGTTGGCTCGCCCAGTAGCATGGGATTGAGTCAGCCGCAGTGGGGTTGGGTTCTGGGCACGCCGGAGGATAGAAACCTGAGCCTATGCGCATTGCGCAACCTCGATATCGAAATTGCCAATGCCCAGCACGTTGTTTTCGCGGATGTTTTTTGGCCGATGTACAAGGCCGAATTTCAAGCCCGTCAACAATGGGGAACCAATTACGCCTTGTCCGGCAAGGACAACGTTCATCCCGGCTGGGCCGGCCATTTGATTATGGCCCAGGCCTTTCTCAAGGCCTTGGACGTGCCCGGGGACATTGGAACATTCACCGTGGATCTCAAGGCGGGCAAAGCCAGCGCATCGACCGGCCATCAAGTGCTTTCGTGCAAAGACGGGGTGGTAACAATCAAAAGCGTCCGCTACCCCTTTTGTGCCAACGGTCCAACCGACAATGACACCAGCCTCCGCTCCGGAATGGCTCTCGTTCCCTTCAATCGAGCGCTTAATCGCCTGGTCCTGATCGCCAGGGGCGGGAAGGCCAGTCATTATAAAGTCACCTGGGGCGGCGAGGCGCGGGATTATACCTCAGATCAGTTGCGGCGTGGCATCAATCTTGCGGAAGACTTTTCTGTCAACCCTTTTTCCGAGGCATTTGCCCGCATGGACGAGGCAGTGGCCAAAAAACAGGCCTACGAAACAAAGCAGATAAAAGAATTGTTGCACGGTAACGCTGGCAAAGCCGATATGGAAAAGACTGTTGCTGATAGCGAACAGGAACGCGCGTCCCTGGTTTCCGCAATTCAGGCGGATTTCGTTCCGGTCACCCACACGATTACGATCACCCCGGAATCTTGAAGCGAATAGCACGCTGGTAAGGATGGTAATTCACAGAAATGTCTGACACGACCGCACCCGCAGGAACCCAAAGCGCACAGAGCGCACCGGGGGACAGAAAATCGGCCGCCACGCTGCCTCCTCCGCCGGAGGTGCGCCGACACAAGCGCAACTTGGCGATTCTTGTTGCAGTCGTAATTCTGGCCGTTGTCGCAGGGGTCATTTTTTACTACATTCGATTCGTTGCGCCTTATGAGTCCACCGACGACGCTTTTATCGAGGGCTACGTGACCGTCGTCAGTCCCCGCGTATCCGGCCCGGTAATTCGTTTGCTGGTTCGCGATAATCAGGAGGTAAAAGCCGGCGATCCTCTTCTGGAAATTGACCCTAATGACTTCGAAACAAAACTTGCCCAAGCCCGCGCCGATCTCGCCACCGCCAGGAGTCAACAAGAACAAGCCAGGGCCCAAGTTGCCGTCGATGACGCCAAGGCGGCGCAGCAGTTGGCGGTCGTAAAGTCCGCCGAGGCGGAAGCGCAAAGGACGGCAGCGGATTGGAAACGTTATCAGTCGGTGGAAAGTCGCGCGGTATCGCGCACCCAATTGGATGTGGCCCACACCCAGGTTGAGTCCACCGCCGCCAGCCTGGAAGTGGCCCGCCAACAGGCCAAGGCGGCGCAGGCGCAGGCGGACTTGA
>Ga0182030_10007144_pt1 | contig 23391 bp, 17 predicted proteins | sample 812S3MmetaG_FD_121299 | JGI IMG/M metagenome (GOLD analysis project Ga0182030, IMG submission 121299) | Permafrost microbial communities from Stordalen Mire, Sweden - 812S3M metaG (Illumina Assembly) | ecosystem: Environmental > Terrestrial > Soil > Wetlands > Permafrost | place: Sweden...
CAGACCCTGCACCAGCGCCGTGACCACCGCCAGCCCGGAAGAGAAGCAGATGGCGTGCTTGCCGCCTTCCAATGAGGCCAGGCACTCTTCCAGCGCGTGCCGGTTGGGGTTGTCCTCGCGCGCGTAACTGTACCCGCGCGGATAGTCCCCCGCCGGACTGCGTTCGAAGGTGGTGGAAAGGTGGATCGGCGGCGTCACCGCTCCCGTAGCGGGGTCGATGGAGCGGCCCGCATGGACGGCCCGGGTCTCAATCTTCATTACTGTTCAGTGTAGCGTCAGCGCGCTTGAGCGCCGCGGTAGAACGAAACCATCAGCGCGACGAAGACCAGAAGGCCGCCGGCAATGTAAGAATACGGCGCGTAGAAATCCATCGCCGTTACACCGCCGCCGAGGGCGCCCATTGCCTGATCGCGCAGTTTGGGCGAGATCCACAGGAAAATGCCTCCCAGGCCGAACATGGAAGCTGCACGCAGCATAGTGACTCTTCCATTATCCACTCGTCCGCCGCCCAAGGGCAGCGCCGGAAGTACCGAATAGGTACCGATAACAGGGATTACCCGGTGGGACAGGGCCTCCTGTCCTGTTCAGCACCCGCGGAACAAATTTGCAACCATTGTGGGGGTTCGCCGAGTCTACTAATAGGAGACTCGCGGGATCGGTGTGCGCCCTGCAAGGGGTGGCTTGGAAACCCTTGTTTTAACAGGGTATGATAAAGGCCAAGGGAAGCGAGTTTGCCGCCCGGGGGTAATTCATGAAAATTCGTGCTTCTGTTCAAGTGGCCCTGATCGTCGGTGCCTGCACCGTGCTGGCGCCGCTTTATGGCCCCAACATCCGGGCGCGCGCCGCCACTCCGCAGGACGATCTCGACAAGAATTTCAAGTCGATTACCAGCCTTCTCTCCCTGCTGGAACAGAATTACGCCGACCCCGTCTCCTCGGAGAAGGCGATCTATCAGGGCGCCATCCCGGGCATGCTGCGCACGCTCGATCCGCACTCCAACTTCCTCGACCCCGCCGAATACCTGGACATGCAGCGCAAGCAGCGCGCCCAGTATGCCGGCATCGGCATGCTGATTTCCATGGACCCGGTGAGCTCCAAGGTGATCGCCATGGAGCCGTTCCCCGGCTCGCCCGCCTGGCGCGCCGACCTGCGCCGCGGCGACGTGATTACCGCCGTGGACGGCAAGGACGTCACCAAGAAGGATTCCGCCGGCGTCGCCGACATGCTGCGCGGCCAGAGCGGCAGCCCGGTGCGCGTCACCGTGATGCGCGAGGGCGCCAGCGAGCCGGTGACCGTCACCGTGATTCGCGGCGCGATCGAAACCAGCCTGGTGGATGCCTTCTGGTTGAAGCCCGGTATCGCCTTGCTCGAAGTCACCAGCTTCGAAGCCCAGAACGTGGCGCGCGACGTGGAAGCCGCGCTGCTCAAACTGGACGAATCGAAAATCAAGGGCCTGATCCTGGACCTGCGCGAGAATCGCGGCGGTCTGGTGACCGAAGCCGTCTCCCTGGCCGGCCGCTTCCTGCACGACGGCCAAGTCGTGGTGTCGCACCGCGGGCGCGCCGAAAAGGAACAGGTATTTCGCGCCAAGGCGGTTCCCCTCGCCCAGAAGTACCCCATCGTGGTCCTGGTGAATGGCAATTCCGCTTCCGCCTCGGAGATCGTCTCCGGAGCATTGCAGGATCACGACCGCGCCCTCATCATGGGCGAGAATACCTTCGGCAAAGGTCTGGTTCAGGCGCAGTTCCCCTTGAGCGAAGGCGCCGCGCTGTTGCTCACCATCGCTCACTATTACACGCCCAGCGGCCGCCTGATCCAGCGCGATTACTCCAAAGGCTCGTTCTTCGATTACTATTATGCCCGTAAGCCCGTGCAGAACGACGCCGACGTGAAGAGCACCGATACCGGCCGCAAAATGTACGGCGGCGGCGGCATCACCCCGGACGAAAAGTTCGACCCCGTCAAGCCGACGCTCTTCGAGCGGCGCATTTATAATTCGTCGGTCGTCTACCGCTTCGCCTCCACCTACTTCGGGCCCACCAAACCGCAGCTTCCGCAGGGCTGGATGCCGGACAGCGACCTGCTGTCGCGCTTCAAGGACTACCTGCACACCAAGGATTTCCCCTTCACCGACGCCGAGTACAGCCGCGACACGAAGTGGCTCACCGAGGAGATCCGCAAGGAGTTTTACATGCGCGCTTTCGACAAGAAGACGGCCGACCGCGCCCAGTTCGTGGACGATCCGGAAGTGCAGAAGGCCGTGGAAGACATGCCCAAGGCCGCCGCCCTGCTCGGCGAAGCGCAAAAGGTCATGGCCGCGCGCAGACAGTAGGACAGGCCATCGCCTTCTGTGGCCTGTCTCTTTCCCCCGGTCGTTCTACTCTTCCCGCAGGGCCGCCGAAGGATCCAGCGCGGCCGCGCGGCGGGCCGGCACCCATGTCGCCAGCATGGCGATCAGGAAAAACATTGCGGCCATGGCGGCGAAGGTGACGGGATCGGTGGGTCTGATGCCCACCAGCATGCTGGTCATGGCCCGGGTCAACACGAGAGCAGCCATCAACCCCGCCGCCATCCCGGCCGCGCTCAGCCGCAATCCGCATCCAATCATCATGCCGAAAACTCCCGCCGGCGCCGCCCCCAGCGCCATGCGCACGCCGATTTCGGCGGTTCGCTGGCGCACCACGGTGGAGAGCACGCCGTAAAGCCCCACCCCCGCCAGCAGCGCCGCAATCGCGGCGAACGCCGCAATCAATAGCAGCGAGAAGCGCGTGCCAGTCTGCGCGCGCTCCACGATGGAATCCATGGCCTGCACATCGCTCAACAGCATGCTCCGGTCGAACTTCGCCATTGTCGCGCGCACCTGCGCGGCGTACTTCGCCGGATCGCCCTCGGTGCGCACCGCCCACGCGGAAACGAACCGGTAGCCAAAGTAGCCATCGGGAAGATAAACCTGCTCGCGGCCGGGTTCAGCCAGCCCGGTAAGGCGCTGGTGCGCCACCACGCCTACAATTTCGAACCACTCCGGCTGGGGAGTGCGCAAGCGGCTGAGAATCCGCTGGCCCACCGCGCTGCCATGGGGGAATGCCTTGGCGGCCAGTTGCTGGTCCACAACCATCCGTCTGACTTGCGGATTGTTGTCGGAATCGTCGAACACGCGGCCGGCCACCAGCGGCGTGCGCATGGTTTCGAAGTAGCCTGGCAGCACGGTTTGCACATCCGTCGCCTGGAACTTACTGGCGTCGGTGAGGGCGTCGTCCTTGCCCCAGCGAACGGGGTAGAACGGTCCGCTGAGCGGCAGGGTGTCGGCCGCCGTAACGCTCTGCACGCCCGGAATCGCCGCCAGCGCCGCGCGCATCTGCCGCACCACGGCGGCACGCTCCTCGGGCGTGCGCGCCGGCTTGCCGCCCATCGTTCGGAAGGTCAGGACACCGCGCGGATCGAACCCCGGATTGATCCGCTCTAACGCCAGAAAGCTGCGGAACATCAGCCCCGACCCCACCAGCAGCACGAAACACAGCGCCACTTCCACTACCACCACGGCATTGCGCACCAGCGACCCACCGCTCAGGCCGCTGGTCCGGCCGCTGGAGCGCAGCACCTGCGCCACGTCGGGACGCGCCGCGCGCAGGGCCGGCGCCAGGCCGAACAGCAGCGCGGCCACCAGTCCCGCGCCCATGCTGAACACGAGCACCGCGGGATCCATGCGCGTGGCGTCCAGACGCGGCAGATTGCCCGGCGCCATGGCCAGCAACTGGTGAACGCCTGCCCAGGCCAACCCGAATCCCAGGGCGGAGCCGATGGCCGAAACCAGCAGCGCTTCGGCCAGCATCTGCCGCACCAGGCACCACCAGCTTGCACCCATGGCCGTGCGCACCGCCAAATCCCGTCCGCGCAGCGACGCGCGCACTAAAAACAGATTCGCTACGTTGGAACAGGCGATGAGCAGAAGAAATACTACCGCTCCCATGAGCGCCAAAATCGCCGGCCGCACTGGCGCCACCAGGTACTGCTGCATGGGCTCCAGCCGGATCTGAAAGCCCGCCGTCCGGTTGATGATGTCGGCGGCGCGGCATTGTTCGGCCACGGCGTCGGCCTGAGCTTGCGCCCGCGCCAGCGTAACGCCGGGCCGCAACCGCCCGATCACGCGTCCGAAAAGGCTGATACGGGGCGAGCCATACGACAGCCGCATGGCCATCCACACATCGGGCCGGCGCTCCACGTTCTTATCCGGCCGGAAGAGCAGTTCCACGCCGCGCTCCAGCACCCCTACCAGAATGGGACCGTCCTTGATAATGGGCTTCCCCAGCGCCGCCGGATTGCCGCCAAAACGGCGCTGGAAGAACTCCTGGCTGACGATGGCATAGGTGGGCAGGCGCTGGTCCGGCGGCGGTGGCGCGCCATCGGCGGTGGCAGGCCCCGGCAGCCCGTCACTATCTTTGAAATCGCGGCCCAGCACCACCCGGGCGCCCAGCACGCGAAGGGCATTCGGCGTTACCGCCGCGTAGGCGATCTCCTCGGGCGTGCCATCGTCACGCGCCCAATTGGCGCGCCCTGTAGTCACCCCCGCAACATCCTCCAACGCCGAGCTGGCGTGGTCCCGCAGATCCATGTAATCGGGAGCGGACCAGAAAAAGTCGTACACGCTGCGCGTCTTCATGTCGGAGCAGGCATACACCAGCCGCCCGGGGTCTTTATAAGGAAGCGGGCGAAGCAGCACCGCATCGGCCACGCTGAAGATGGCGGTGCTCGCCCCGATGCCCAGCGCCAGCGTGAGTATGGCCGCGGCGGCGAATGCCGGGCTGGAGCGTAGCGAGCGGGCGGCGTAGGTGAAATCTCTCCACATCCCATTCCCTCAGCCGCAATTATACCCAGACACCGCCGGCGCCCCGGTTGCCATCGCCTCCGCCAGCGATATAAGATCGCTGTATCCCTTAGTCCGCGGAGGTCCACATGATTCGCAAAGCGTTTTTTCTGACCATTGCGCTGCTTCTGCCCGCGCTTTCCCAGGCGCAGGTGAAACTGCTCCGCCACCCCACTTATGCCAACGGAAAGGTGGCTTTCAGCTACCTCGGCGATTTGTGGATCGCCAACGAAAACGGCTCCGGCGTGCAGCGCCTGACCGATAACCAGGCGCGCGACGTCTTCCCGCGCTTTTCCCCCGACGGCAACTGGATCGCTTTCTCTTCCAATCGCGAGGGCAACTACGACGTCTACGTCATTCCCGTTACCGGCGGCAAGCCGCGACAGCTCACCTTCCACAGCGCGGACGACAACGTCGTCAACTGGACCCCGGACGGCAAGAATATCATCTTCACCTCGGTGCGCGGCAACGGCGCCTTCCCCAGCGTGACCACGCTGTGGGAGGTTCCCGTGGCGGGCGGCATCGAGCGGCCCGTCCCCACAGATTGGGGCGCTTGGGCCAGCTATTCGCCCGACGGGTCCAAAATGGCCTTCACGCGCCATCCGGCCACCTGGTCGCGCAAGCACTATCGCGGCAGCTATGCGGCCGACCTATGGGTGATGGACGTGGCCGGCAGGAAGTTCACCAGGCTCGGCGGCGAAGACTACAAGGGCAACCGCCTGTGGCCCATGTACGCCCGCAATGGAGAGATTTTCTACGTCTCCAACCAGCTCGACAACGAAAAGACCATAAAGTTCGGCGGGCCGGATGTCATGAAGAGCGTCAACAACATCTGGAAGATCTCCGACAAGGGCGGCAAGGAGACCCGCGTGACCAACCACGCCGACGGGAACCTCTTCTTCCCCAGCATCTCCGCCGACGGCAAGACCATCGTTTACGAGGAGAACTTCGGCCTCTGGAAACTCGATACCGCCACCGGCAAAACGAGCGAAATCGTCATCGATATCAAGGCCGACCCGAAGGAAAACGAGAGAGAACTGGTCACACTCACCGAAGCCCAGGGCTTCCACCTTTCGCCCTCCAACAAGCGCGCCGCCGTGGTGGCGCACGGCGAGATCTTCACCATCGCCACCGACAAGGGAGAGCCGCAGCGGGTCAGCGAAACTCCCTGGAAAGAGCAGGAACCGCATTGGTCGCCCAACGGCAAGTGGATCGCCCTCGTCAGCGACCGCAGCGGCCGCGAAGAAGTCTACCTCTCCGACGAATCCGGCAAGACGGTGAAGCGGATCACCGACGCCGATTGCGACAAAAGCGGCATCGTCTGGGCGCCGGATTCCAAAACCCTGATGTGGAGCGGCAGCGACCATAAACTGCGCATGGTGGATGTGGAGAGCGGCAAGACCGACACGGTAGCGCAGGGCGATGCCGGCAACGTCACCGCCGCGCAGTATTCGCCCGACGGCAAATTCATCTCTTTTTCGCGGCAGGACAAACTGCTGCGTTCCCATGTGTGGGTGAAGGAGCTGGCCAACGGGCAGGAGCACATGATCGGCGGCGACGATTTTCTACTGTCGAGCGGCGCCCGCTGGACCCCCGACGGCAAGAAGCTGTTGCTGATCGGCGGCGTCGGCGCGCCGGCCATGGCCGCATTGAACCGCACCGTGACGCAGCTTTACGCGGTGGCGCTGCAGCCCGCCGAGAAAGCGCCCGACAATAACGAGATCAATAGCGAAGAGCAGGCCATGGCGGCCGCCAACGAGGCCGCCGCCGCGGGGCGGGGCGGGCGTGGCGCGGGCACGGGCGCGGCCGCCCCGGTGCCGGTGAAGATCGTGTGGGACGGCATCGACCGCCGCATCACCGAGCTCACCCACATGGCGGGCGCGGTGACCTACGTGGTACCGGCGCCGGATAGCCGCACCTACCTGTTCTCGGCCATGGGCGGCGGGACCGACGATGCCACCGGAGCCGGCGGCGGACCCAGCATGTACACCATCAATGAGGATGGCACGCGGCTCACGCGATTGAACACCACCGTGGCCGATGCCGGCGCCGGCCGCGGGCGCGGCGGCGGACGCGGCGGATTCGGCGGCGGCAGCGAGCCCCAATGGGGCCGCGACAGCCGCGCCATTTATTTCCTGCAAGGCGGCGGCATCTATACGCTCGCCATCGCCGCCGCCGCCAACGATAGCGGGGCGGCGGCAGCCACCGCCGGACGCGGCGGGCGCGGCGGTCGCGGCGGCACGGCCGCGGCGGCGCCTTCCACCGACACGGCATCCACGGGCGCGGCGCCGCGCCGCATCCCCTTCTCCGTGAAGATGGAGATCGATATTCCCGCCGAGCGCCGCCAGGTCTTCGAAGAGGCATGGCGCGTCATGAAGAACCGTTTCTACGATCCGCAGATGCACGGCGTGAATTGGGCCGCGGCCAAGGACAAGTACGAGGCCATGCTGCCCCACATCGCCGATACCGAGGAACTGCACAACCTGATCATGGAAATGATCGGCGATATGAACGCCTCCCACACCGGCATCTCCGGCGGCAGCCGCCTGCCCACCCAGGGACCGCCCGAGGAGACCATCGCCACGCGCTATCCCGGCTTCGACCTGGAGCCCGACCCCAGCGGCTTCTACAAGGTGGGCCACATCTACCGCAAGGGTCCGGCCGATCACGATTACATCAAGATCGCCCCCGGCAATTTCATTCTGTCGGTCAACGGGAAGGAACTGAAGACCAGCGAGAACTACTGGCAGCTCTTCAATATTCTTCCGGGGCGCAAGTTCGAGTTCCTGGTGAATTCCAGGCCCGCGCCCGAGGGCGCGTGGACCATCGATCTCGAACCGCTCACCGCGGTCGCCATGGGCAACCTGCAATACGACCGTTGGGTGGAAGACCGCAAGCAGATGGTGGCCAAACTGACCAACGGCGAAATCGGCTACCTGCACATCAAGGCGATGGACGCGCCCTCGCTCGCCAAATTCCAGCGCGACCTGTTGGAGAACCAGGACAAGAAGGGGCTGATCATCGACCAGCGCTTCAACGGAGGCGGCGGCATCGATCAGGAACTGCTGCAAATTCTCAACCAGCGCAAAGCCTATCAGGTGACGCGCGGACGCGATTCGCTGGAGGTGAAGCGTCCGGGTTCGACCTTCTTCGGCCCCATGGTAGTGCTGCAAAACGAGCGCTCCGCCAGCGACGCCGAGATGTTCCCGGATGGCTTCCGCAGGCTCGGTCTGGGCAAACTGGTGGGCGTAACGACCTCGGGACAGGTGATCGGCACGGGCTCGTTCACGCTGCTGGATGGCTCGGCGATCCGCACCCCGGGCGCCGGCGTCTTCACCGCCTCGGGCGAGAACATGGAAAACTACGGTGTGCCGCCCGATGTCTACGTGGACAACACGCCGGCCGATTTCCTGGGCGGCCACGACCGCCAGATCGAGAAAGCGATCGAGACGCTGCGCGCGCCGAAGTAAGGCTAACGGACGGCGCGGCCAACCCGGAGTTCGATATTGCGAGCCAGGGTGTATCCATTGAAGAAGCGCGCGCGGACCTCATCGAGGCGCTCACGCTGTTCTTCGAAACAGCCGACCCGTCTGAAGTCGCCCGGCGTTTTCGCCACGAAGTTTTCGTGACCCAGGTCGAGGTTCCGGTTGGGTAGACTTCGGGTTCTGTCGGGCGCGGAGAGGCAGTCATCGGGTCATGCAAAAGCGCTTGGAGAAGACGACGATAACTGTTCCGGTGCCGCTTCACGACGAGACCCCGCGCGGTACGCTTCTAAGCATCGTTCGGCAATCGGAACTCCCGAGATCGTTGTTTGAGACTGAACGCTGAGGCTACCGCACTGCGAGACCAAACTCCGGTTTGGCGACATCCCGTCAACTTGGATTTGTAGACGCGACGGCGTCGGGGTTTATCTAATGGCCGTCAGCACACCTCATCGGGTGTCTTTCGTTCCCTACGACGTATGCATGGGCCTGGAACTTCCCGAGTGAATGCGGTGTCGAATTAAACCGGAGGTAGAAATCCGGAAATGAAGGCCCGCTTCATCGACTTGACTAACGCTCTGCTGGTCAGCGCCCTCCTGGTTTTCGGCTGTAACGCGCAGCAGGCGCCCCGCCCGGAATTCGAGGTGGCGTCTATCAAGCACACGGTGATCGATTCGAACCAATTCGGGCAGTTGGCGATGTCGGGGCGGATCAAGGTTGGTGCGCAAATACACGGAAGTACCGCGGAATACACCTTCATGACGCTGCGACAACTCGTCACCGAGGCGTATCAGGTAATGCCCTTCCAGATCGTCTGTCCCGATTGGTTTATGATGGACCGCTTCGACATTGTGGCTAAGATGCCGGCCGGCACCCGGACGGAAGATGCTCGTCTTATGCTGCGATCGCTGCTGGAAGATCGTTTCAAATTAACCTTACATCGTGAACCCAGGGAAGAGCTCGTCGCAGCCCTGGTCGTGGGCCAGAGGGGTCCTAGGCTAAAAGAATCGCCCTCGAGGGCGCCGGCGAACTCCGGTGATAGCGCCGGCGAGGGTCCAGGGCAAAACGGTCAAGCGACCGTGACGAAGAAGCAGGCTAGTCCATTTGGCGGAATGATGGGGAACGTCGCCGTCAGTTTTACGGTCAATGAACCCACTTCGTCGGTCCGATTCGATGCGAAGTGGATAACAATGACCGATCTGGCACGCTTTCTGATGAATTTCGGTGCCGGCGGTAGCCGCCCCGTGGTGGACATGACTGGTATAAAGGGGGAGTATGACATCGTCCTCGACATCCCGTTGTCGATGTTTGGGCTGAACGCTTCTGACGCGGGATCTGCTTCCACTGAAAACGCTCAGTCGTCCCGTCCCCCGGAATACGCCTCGGATACTGGAACCGGAACGGTAGTACGTTCCCTGAGAATTTACGGCCTCGACCTAAGAAATTCGAGAGCGCCGGTTGAACACTTGGTCATCGATCGTGCTGAAAAGAGGCCGACGGAGAATTGAGGGTTGGGTATCCTGTGATGCAGCCCCCGTCTTCAGGCTGACGACTAGTCCCCTATCGGACTCCGGCACGCGGCAGTCCCCAATCGATAGATTCCGCCTGGCCGCGGAGCGTGTAGTAACGGCTTTGCCGGATCCACCTGGACGGGAAACGCGCGGCCCGTAGAAGTGGCCTGATTTGGCGCCGACGCGCGGCGGGTTGCGCTCCCACCTGCCTCCAACCCCACCCTTGATGCTCGGACAGAAATGTCCGACCATGATATTGTGAAGGGCGCAAAATTCGAGCGTCTGCTGCGGAGGCTCGCCCGGCGGAAAAAGGTCACCTGCGAATTTGTGGCAGACAAGGGAAAGGGAAGCCATGGTCGCGACCTCGTTGCCAAGATGTGCCGGGATCTGAGAGGGAGTCCCATGTTTGCTTTTGCATATCCCGCTAGGCTTACGGCCGGCAGCGACGGCCGCATACTGGTTGAGTTCGTAGATCTGCCACGCGTTGCAACGGATGGCAAGGACGAGCGCGAGGCATTGGAGGAGGCCATGGATGCCCTCGGGAGCGATCTTTCCATCCGCCTTTCCCGCCGCGAGGAGATCCCGGTGCCCTCGACCGCGAAGCGTGGCCATCGTCTGGTGCCGGTGCCGCTTTGGCTCGCGCCGAAGCTGGCGCTCTTCCTGGCGATGCGCGATCGCGAGGTCAATAACTCGGAGTTAGCGCGCCGCCTTGGCGTCCATGAGCGGGTCGTTCGCCGTATGCTCGACCCGCGGCATGCCACGAAAGCCGAGCGGATCCAGACCGCCCTGGCAGTCTTGGGCAAGCAATTGACGGTGGAAGTCCGGGACGCGGCTTAGCGTGCCAGAATGGACAGCAGGTATGAAGGCCCTTCTCCTGATTGCTTTCACCGCTTGCCTGCTCTCGGGCCAGGGTCTCAAGCAGGACTGGTTCGCATACGATCCATCCGCCCCACTCGATTACAAAGAGACAGTGATCTCCAGCCGCGACGGCGTGCGTATCTACGACTCCTCTTACGCCAGCCCGAAAGGCGGCCGGGTTCGCGCATACACCGTCGCGCCGGATCGCGGCGGGCGGTTCGCGGGCATTGTCTGGCAACATGGCGGCGGCCAGTACCGAAACTGGTTTTTGCCCGATGCCGTTGCCTTGGCGAAGGCGGGAGCCGTATCCATCTTGATGGATGCGCCTCAGAATCGGCCTCCGGCAATGCGCGGCCCCATTTCCAAGGACGGCATCGAGAGCGAGCGGAATGAGTTAGTGCAGGTGGTGGTGGACGCACGGCGCGCTTACGACGTCGTGGCAGCCCGGCGGATTGGCAACCCGCCGGCGACGATTGCGCGCCGTACATGCACTTTACAGCATAGGCATTATAGTGCATACTGAGGGCGTGCAGTGGGAAGTCGATCTACATGACGATTTCGTCCCCGAGTACCGCGACCTGCACAAGGACGTGCAGGATGAGCTGTTGGCCCGCATCGCACTGCTGGAGCAGTTCGGCCCGCGGCTTGGGAGGCCTCACGCGGATACCCTCAACGGCTCACGTCACGCAAACATGAAGGAACTGAGGTTCGATGCGGCCGGCGGCGCCTGGCGTGTGGCCTTCGCTTTCGACCCAACCCGCAAGGGCATTCTTCTGGTAGCCGGAGATAAGTCGGGGGGCGCCGAAAGGCGGTTTTACCGTCATTTGATCGAAAAGGCCGATGCGCGTCTTGACGCGCATCTGGCCAGGATCAAAAGGCGGAAGCAAGAGGAGAGGAAGTAACGACCATGACAAACCTCGAACGGATCAGGAAGGAACTAAGCCCTGCCCGCCGCAAGAAGGTGGAGGCACGCGCGGCTCAGCTCATCGCCGAGGAAATGACGTTGCAGGAACTCCGTCGCGCGCGCAAACTCACGCAGGTCCGCATGGCCAAGAAGCTCGGCATCGGGCAGGACGGCGTTTCCAAGCTTGAAAAACGGGCCGATCTGATGATTTCCACACTGCGGAAGACGGTGGAAGCGATGGGCGGAAGCCTGTCTCTGGTGGCTGAATTCCCCGATCGTGAGCCCGTTGTTTTATCCGGCATTGCCGAAGAGTAGCCGGACCCCAACCCCACCGGCCGGCACAAGGTGGAGCCTTACCCCGCTTCCACCGGGGCTAGGTGGAGCGCTTCCAGCAGGCCTTTCCACTTGCGCATCACCAGCTCCAGCAGATTCAGCGCGAGCGCCAACGCCAACAAGCCCGGCCATAATTCCATGTTGGCGGGAATGCTCCGCCCCGCCGCCTCGAACGCGTCGCCGGCCTTCACCCCGAAGCGTCCGCCGGTGGACGCGGCGATCTGGCGCAGCAACTGCTCGTTGTTGCCGTACTCCCGCATCTCGTCTTCCTGCCGGTAGAAGCCGACCTCGGGGAAGGCGCGCGAATCCACCAGGGGACGCACCCGGAAGAGTCCCTGATTCTGCCCGATCGCGAGGCGCCCGCGATAGTGGCCCGCCGCCACCTTGCCCATCTTCAGCGGCGCATGGAACCCGTCCGGGCCCAGCACGAAAATATCCGGTATTTTGGCCGGCTCCTCGACGTTGCGCGAGAGCCGGTAATCCACCACCAGTTCGTCGCTGGCGCGGTCGAAATCGGCCGTGGTTTCGCTGGACGGCGCGTGCGGCAGCAGGTCGCGGAAAATGTTGGCCCACAGCTTGTCGAAGCCCGGCCACTGCACCCAATTCGCGGCCCAACGGTTCTTGGCGTCGCTGGTGAACACCGCCGCGCGGCCCAACCCGTACTGCCAGCGCACCAGCAGCGGATCCTCGCGGTCCGCCATCAGGATGGTGTCCGAGGTGGGCCGCGAAATGAAACGCACGTAGCCTTTCAACTGCGGCGCGCTATCCATCCCCACGCCATCCAGGATCTCCGCCTGCTTGACCACCTTCACCGTGATGGCCTTCTCCACCGCGGTGACGCCGGTGTGCTCTTCCACGTCGCGCAGCAGGATCTGTTCCAGGCCGGCGGGATCGTTCAGGAAGTAGGATTTTCCATCCGCGTTGGCCGCCACCTTCTCCAGAAACGCGCGGTTCACGTCCTGTCCCAGCCCGACGGTGGAGATGGTCACATGGTTGGCCACCGCTTCCTTGGTGAGGGTCATGGCGTCGCCCTCTTCGGAAATGCCGTCGGTGAGGAGCACGATGTGCTTGTACATGGCCGGTTGCGGCAGGATGCGCTGGTACGCCTCGGTGAGCGCCGGGGCGATCTGCGTGCCGCCATCGGGCGTAATCCCGGAGATCAGCTTCTTGATGAAGGCGCGGTCTTCCGCCTTGCGGATGGGCACGGCCCACTGGAAGGAATTGTCGAAGATCAGCACGCCCACCGAATCGATGGGCCGCAGATTCTCCACCACGCCGATGGCGGCCAGGCGCGCCAGCTCGATCTTGCGCCCCTCCATGGACGAGGATTTATCGATGATCAAGACCACCGCCGTGCCTTCGGGCGAGCGCGGCGGCGCGAGCTTGGCGGGCAGAGTGCGCTCCAGCGCGTCCTCCGGCCTGCCCTTCTTGTCCACGTAGATATTGTGCTCGCCGGAGATCCAGACCAGTCCCCCGCCCTTCTTGACGTAGTCTTCGAGCGATGCCTTGGCGGATGCCGGAATCGATTCCATATCCCAGTTGTTGATCACGACGAGTTGGAAATCGTCGAGCTTGGATGGCACGCCGCCGGGCGCCTGCTCGACTTCGAACTGGTTGGCGTGCAGGGCGCGGATGATGTGCTCCTCGCTGGGGGCGGGGTCGTGCGAGACCAACAGCACGCGCGGGCCGCGCAGCGTCACCGTATCCTCGAAGCGCGCCTCGCCCAGATCCCCGGCCGCAACCTTGCCGGCCAGCGCAATGGCGCCCACGGTGTTGACGCTGGCCTCCAGGCGCAGACGATTCATCCCGGCCGCCAGTTGCACATCGCTCGCACCGATGGTCTTGCCTTCTGCCGTCAACTCCACACGGGCGTGCGCCGCGCCCGGCGCCTCCACCGCGACATCGATGGGGAAGCGCTCGCCACTGAACACCTGCCCGGGGACGGTGACGCTCTCCAGACGCAGGCCCGGCTTGGGACGTCCGGCCAGGGCGACGGTATCGATGGGCAGGCCCAACTGCCGCGCCTGCCAGATGGCGCGCGCCACCGAGCCCAGATTTTCATTGCCATCGGAGATCAGCAGCAGACGCGGCACCATGCCGGCGGGCAGCGCCGCCGCGCCGTCGCGGATGGCGTTCTCCAGATCGGTGCCGCGGCCGGCCGCGCCGGCAGTGTGGCGCAATTGCCAGCCGTCCTTGGACTTCTCTTCGAGCGAAACCATGCGCGTGGCGCGCGCGAACGGTATGAGACGCGTCCAATGGCGTCCAGCCCCTCGTTCCACTGCATTGGCGATGGCCGATTCCCGCGCCAGGTCTTCCGGCGACACGCTGGCCGAGGTGTCCGCCAGCACCGCCAGGGCGACCTTGGTCTGGTACACCACCACCCGCGGACCGCTAAGCGCCAGCACGATGCAGACGAACGCCGCTGTCTTGAGCCCGAGCGCCTGGCGCCGCGCCGACCGGCGCCACTCCCACGCCGCCCATCCCAGCGGCAGCAAAAGCGCGAGCAATACCCAAGCGCGATCGAAGGTCATGTGGGACGGGCCTCCTGGCCTGTCGTGCCGATATGGCGGAGGGAGACAGGCCAGGAGGCCTGTCCTACTGAATTTGTCATCCGCGCGCTCCGGTGGTTACCGCGGTGCGGATGGGCACTTTTTTCGCCCGCATCATGCCGCGGCGGAAGCGGCCGAACAATAACCACTCGGCCAGCAGCCCGAAGCCGCCCGCCAGTGCCAGCCAGGGCCACAAATCCGTCGACGATTCCACAACCTGCGCGAAGCGCGGCACCCCGAAGTGCGCGTCGGCGGGCGGCGTCCACTTCGACTCCCACAATTCCGGCAGTGTGAGCGAATAGAGGTACTCGCGGTCGCCGGCCACCACCTTCACACCGCCCGGCGCGCCGGAAAAGAAATTGAGCGTGCGCTCGCGCATGGTGAACGGCAATGCCGACCCGTCGTCCGCCGTCACCTTCACATCCGCCGCCGCCGTATCCCGATCCATCACCAGTTTGACCGCGCCGACACTGCCGCCGGAGATCTCGTAGCGGCGGAAAATCTCGGGCGCAATCCAGTGCAGCAGGTTGGCGAACAACAGCGGGGTAGCCAGTTCGTAGCGCATGCCGGAGAGCACGGGATGGAAGCCCAGCACCACGATTTTGGGCTTACCCGGCCGCGCCACGATTACCGGCCCGGCCGCCACTTCGCCGATCCGCCCGTCGCCGGGGCCCGCCTCGAACACCTCGGCGCGGTCCAGGATGAAATCCCTGGTGTGCAACCCGGCGGCGGCCGGATGCTCCGCATCCCAGCGCAGGAACGGCACGTGCTCCACGGTGGTGCGCACGGGAATGGGCGAACCCATGGCCGGCGGATCGATCCACAACGAATCCGCCCGCGGCCGTTGGGGAGGAATGAAGCGGTCCAGAATCACCAGGCCGGTGTCGTTGGCGCGGTAGTCCTGGGGAGGCCGGTAGACGGCGGCGACGCGCGGCGTGGCGGCCAGCACGGGGCGCAGCAGTTCCGGCTCGGCCGAGTACACAATCACCGGCAAGGTGGGCTGCGCCGGAAGTTCCAGCTCGGCATGGTCGTCGTTGGGGTAGCTGTCGTGCGGAGAAAGGTGGACGCCCAGCATGCCGGCGGCGCTGGTGCGATATTCGAAGGAAGCTTCCGACTCCACGCCGGGGGGCAGGGTGAGAACCCGCGACCCCGCCGCGACCCGGCCCGCCGGTCCCGGAGGTCCGAAATCGAGCGACAGGGTCACGGTATGCGGGCGGACGCCGTAATTGCGGACGGCCACGTAGATTTCCCAGAGTTCCGAGTCCGCCCCGCTGCGCCGCATGCCGACTTTGCGCAGGCCCACGTTCTCGACGTTATCGGGGATCGAGATGACGCGAAGATTGCGCGGCAGGGCGGCAGCCGCGGGATCGCGGGGCGCGGTCCGGCCCGGACCGATGAACGCGATTTCTCCGGCGCGATGGCCATCCTGCGCCTGGATATGGCGGGCGAACACCAGGGCCTGGTCGAGATTGAGCGCGGTGGCGCCGGGTTCAGAGGCGGCGATGGCCTCCGCGATTTTCTTGCGGTCCACTTCGAAGGCGGTGGCCGGCGTGGCCATGGCGTCGGCGCGCACCAGCATCACGCGGTCGTGCGCGGGCAGGGCCTTGAGATACTGCCGGGCGCGGTCGCGCGCCGTGTCCATCAAGGTGCGATTCCCGGAGCGCCCGGCCATCCACGCCGAGGTATCGAGCACAATGACGTGATCGCGTCCCGCCTGCGCGGGCGTGCCCAGCCGCAGTTGGGAGATGGCCAGAAGCAGCAGCGCCATGCTGGCCAATTGGAGAAGCAACGACCAGGGCTGCTGCACCCGGCGCCGGCGCACCGCCACCGCCGGTTGTTCGGCGGCGATCCAGAAGCGCAGGGTGGAGACCACCAGCTTGCGGCGCGAGCGGTCGAGCAGATAGAGCGCCACCGAAATGGCGGAGATCGTGCCGAAGACGGCGAGGAATTGCAGGAAGGAGAGGTTCAGGAAATACACGAGGCTCCTTCCCTAATTGGTGGACCTGGAGGCACACGAGAGCATGAGTTCACCGCAGAGACGCAGAGAACGCAGAGATAAGCGCAGAGAAGACCAAGAATGTTTTCTCTGCGCTTATCTCTGCGTTCTCTGCGTCTCTGCGGTGAATCGCCCTTTGCCATCTCCGTGCCCCCTGTTTTCATGCGATGCCTCGCACGCGGATGAGGTCTCCGAAAATGACGCTTTCCAGGGATTGCGAGGTGGCCACGCCGGCGTAGCGGCCGCCGCTGCGTATCGCCATGGTCTGTAAGCCGGCCGAGTATTCGTCGAAGGCTTGCGTGTAGCGGCGGCGGGCGCCGTCGTCGAAATCCAGTTTCATGCCGGCGCCGGTTTCGGAGTCGCGCAATTCCAGTTCGCCGGTCCAAGGGGGAACGCGGTCTTCATCCGCCCAGACTTGCAGGAGCATCAGCTCGTGGCCGTAATCGGTCAGATACTGCAGCGCTCTCTCGCAGCTTTGGTCATCCAGGAAATCGGAGACGATGATGACCAGCCCGCGCTGCGAATAGGCCCCGATGAATTCCTTGACGCTCGCCAGGTAATCGGTGGCGCCGGACGCCTGGAGAGCGGAGAGGCCGTTCATCACGCCGAAGAAGCGGTGCCGTCCGCCGGTGGAGGTGACGCGCTGCCGCAAACGGTTGGCGAAGCACTGGATCTCGATGGTGTCCAGCCGGACGAGGCCCACGTAACACAGCGCTCCGGCCAGTTTGCGGGCGTAGTCGAACTTGAGGCCGCCGTGCGCCAGCATGGAGGCGCTGGTATCGAGCAGCAGGCGCACCGGCACGCGCGGCTCCACCTGGAACATTTTCAGGAACAGCTTTTCCAGGCGCATATAAGCGCGCCAGTTGACGGCGCGCAGGTCGTCGCCTTGGTGGAAGTTGCGATGATCGAGGAACTCCTGGCCGGAACCGGGAAAACGCGACTTGTTGTGGCCGCCCACCAGGCCGGCAAAAGATCTTTGCCAGTGAATGGTGAGGCGTTCGAGCTTCTCCAGAAACTCGCGGTCAAGCAGCGGAGCGGAAGGCATACGTGACCTACGCCGCGGTAGTCTGGGCGCTGACTTCCTTGAGAATTGCCTGCAGGATGGACTCCGGGGTCTGCCCGTCGGCATGGGCGTCGAAGTTCAGGATGATGCGGTGGCGGAGGACGGCGCCGGCCACGTGCAGGATGTCTTCCACCGACAGATGGAAGCGGCCGCGCATCAACGCATGCACGCGGCCGCACTCCACCAGGGCCTGCGCGCCGCGCGGCGAGCTGCCGTAGCGGACGTATTTGCGCGCCATCTCGTGGGATTCCTTGTGATCGCTCTGCGTGGCCATGACCAGATGGATGGCGAAATCCCGCACGTGGGGCGCCACCAGCACCTGGCGGCACACCTGGCGCACCTGGTGGATCTCGTCGCGATTCATTACCGGCACGCACACTTCCTCTTCGCGCGCAATGGTGCGCTCCACGATGCGGCTGAGTTCCTCGCGGGTCGGGTAGGTCACCAGGATCTTCATCAGGAAGCGGTCGAGCTGGGCCTCGGGCAGAGGATACGTGCCTTCCATTTCGATGGGATTCTGCGTGGCCATCACCAGAAACGGCGCTTCCAGCTCGTGGGTGGTGGTGCCGGAGGTGACGGTGCGCTCCTGCATGGCCTCCAGCAGGGCGGACTGGGTCTTGGGGGTGGCGCGATTGATTTCGTCGGCCAGCACCAGGTTGGCGAAGATGGGGCCGTACTGGAAGCGCAGCGTCTTGCCGCCGCGCTCGTCGCTCTCCATGATCATGCTGCCGACGATGTCGGCGGGCATCAGGTCGGGCGTGAACTGGATGCGCGAGTACTTGAGGTGGAGCGCGCGCGCCAGGGTGCGCAGCAGGGTGGTCTTGCCGAGCCCCGGGACGCCCTCCAGCAGCACATGGCCGCCCGAGAGCAGGCAAATCAGCACGCCTTCAACCACGTCGTCCTGGCCTACGATAATCTTGGCGATTTCCCGGCGGACGGCGTTCAACCGGTCAATAGCATTCTGGAGAGTCGCTTCGGAGCCCACGCTTTTCATTGTAAAGCAGCACGCGGCCAAAACACGGGACCGGCAAAGGGGAAATTGAACGGATTAAAAGATTCGATGAAACGCGCGCCTTACGCTTCCATGCGGAGCTGGCTCCGCTCGCCCACGTGAGCGACCAGAACACTCAGCACGGCCGCCATCTCCGAGAGCGCCCTACGCGACTGTTGCGGCGCCAGGGTTCGCGTCAGGCGGGACCAGAGTCGCATCAGTTTGTAGTCGAAGACCAGCAGTTTGTTCTCGATGGATGCCAGTTCCAGACCGGCGGCGTGCTCGATGAGGTAGGTGACCACTTGGTAATCGCGGTCGAGAGCGTGTTCCAGGGGCTCCAAATCGGCTTCGGCATGCAAGCGCTCCAGCACGGCGGAGACATTGAAACGCTGGTCCTCGACCGTGACCATTTCGGCGCGTTCCTGGGCGCTGCGCAGCAACATCACGCAGCTGTACCGCAGCCAATAAACGAATAAAACCACCGAAATGCCGATTATAAATATGCTGGCAACCATGGCAAATCCAGAAGACCGACTAGCCGGTACTAGTCCGACCATGACCAGTCTAACATCGGAAATTGTTGTATGCAAGACATTTTCGCGGTGAGTTTGGGGCTGCATCGGTTTTTCCCTACGGCAGTTCGGGCCGTACCACCCCCCATTTGAGGGGGTACTATGCAGTTCAAGGGCAGCAATTCTATATTTTTCTTTTCGTTACCTCGGGGCATCCACATGAACCAGGGCCACCCGATATCGAGAAATAAGGAACGATACCCTGGCGCCGAAGCGCGGACACGGTGCGGTGCGGCCAGGGTTACCAGCTCAAAAACTCCGGAACAATCGGCGTCGGCATGAAAAAACAGCGGTTGGCCGGCGGGGTCGTCCTCCACCACCGGCCCACCAGAAGGCAAAGAACACACCGCCGAACAGGCGGGCGAATACGATGGCCAGGCGGAGTGCCGGGGGTATCCACGTCCCGTCAGAATCGGCCCCGGCGGATTCCGCTTCTTCGCAATCCTGGTCGCGCCTAAATATCCGCCAGAGCCCTCGCCACATCCTGCCCAGGGTACTCATAATCCTGCAATTTCCCGGTGAGATAGCTCTCGTACGAACCCAGGTCGAAGTGACCGTGCCCGCTGAGGCAGAACAGGATGACGCGCGGCCGACCTTCCTCGCGGGCGAGCAGCGCTTCGTCGACCGCGGCGCGGATGGCGTGCGCCGATTCCGGCGCCGGCAGAATGCCCTCGGTGCGCGCGAAAGACAGGGCGGCTTCAAACACCGGCAGCTGGCGAACCGATCTGGCTTCGATCTGGCCGAGTTTGAGCAGATGGCTGAGCAGGGGCGACGCGCCGTGATAGCGCAAGCCGCCGGCATGAATTCCGGGCGGCACGAAATCGTGGCCCAGGGTGTACATCTTGAGGAGCGGCGTCAGTTTGGCGGTATCGCCGTAGTCGTAGGCGAAGGACCCCTTGGTCAGGCTGGGACAGGCGGACGGCTCCACGGCCACGATGCGGGGGCCCTTGCCGGCCAACCGGTCGAGGACATAGGGCAGGGCCAGCCCGCCGAAATTGCTGCCGCCGCCGAAGCAGCCGATCAACACGTCGGGTTCCTCGCCGGCCTCCGCCATCTGGAGTTTGGCTTCCTGCCCGATGACGGTCTGGTGCAGCATGACGTGATTCAGCACGCTGCCCAGGGCGTAATTCGTGTCGGCGTGGGTGGCGGCATCCTCGACGGCCTCGCCGATCGCGATCCCCAGGCTGCCCGGCGAATCGGGCGTCGCCGCCAGCACACCGCGGCCGGCGTGGGTATGCTCGCTCGGGCTGGGGAAGACTTCGGCGCCCCAGACGTGCATCATCATGCGGCGGTACGGTTTCTGGTCGTAACTGCACCGCACCATGTAGACGGTGCATTCCATGCCGAAAAGCTGGCACGCGAGGGAGAGCGCGCTGCCCCACTGCCCCGCCCCGGTTTCGGTGGCCAGGCGCTTGATGCCGGCGCGTTTGTTGTAGTAGGCCTGCGGCACGGCGGTATTGGGTTTGTGGCTGCCCGCCGGACTGGTGCCTTCGTACTTGTAATAGATGTGCGCCGGCGTATCCAGCAGTTTCTCCAGGCGGCGCGCCCGATAGAGCGGCGTGGCCCGCCAGAGGCGATAGATATCCATGACTTCGCCCGGGATATCGATCAGCGGTTGGGGTGAAAACTCCTGCTGGATCAATTCCATGGGAAAGAGCGGCGCCAGATCCTGCGGGGTCAGCGGCGCGCGGGTGCCTGGATGAAGGGGCGGGTCCATGGGTTCCGGCAACGACGGCAGGACATTGACCCAGACAGAGGGAATCTGGCTATCGGCCAGCAGGAATTTAGAGTGCTCAGACATGGGAGACATTACTATAACAGACGGGCGAAGCGCCCGCAGGCGCGCATCCTACAGGCGCGCGCCCTACGCGGCGGCGGTGTCGGGGTGCATGATGCCGAAAATGTGGCCTTCGGTATCCTTGCAATAGACCAGCCAACCGATGCCCGGGATGGCCATTTTGGGCACCACGCAGACGCCGCCGGCCTGCTCGATGGCCTTGAGCGATTCGTCGACGTTGGCCACGGCGACGGTGTTCACGCACGGCTGATCGGGGTGGCGGCGCGCCATGAGGCCACCATCGATGCCAGGTTCGCCTGGCTGGCCGGTGGAAATCGTCCAGTATTCCACGGGTCCGTTCCACTTTTCGAACTTCCAGCCGAATACGCTGGAATAGAACTGCATGGCCCGCCCGGGATTTTCGGCGGGGATCTCGAAATGAATTGGTCTTGGCATGGTTTCAGTTTACCCGACGATGACGACCGTGATCTGGCCGGGACCGTGCACGCCGCGGACCAGGATCTGCTCGATATCGGCGGTACGGCTGGGGCCGGTGATCAGCACCAGGGAACTGGTCTGCGCCGCCGGATCGGGCAGCAAGGTGAACAGCTCGTCCAGCCCCGTGAGGATGCGCTCGCGCGGCACTACGGCCAGATGCGCGGGCGGCAGGAGCGACACCAGGCGCGCTTCGGCGGGACTCGCGATCATCACCAGCGTGCCGGTATCGCCGAGCGCGTAATCCGCGCTGGTGATGCCGATATCCACGCGGGCGCACACTTCGGTGAGCTCGTCCACTTCGCGTATCCCGGTGCGCACGCCGGGAAGAGCGGCAATGGCGCACTCCTCTAAGTACGGCGCGTTGGACGCCACGGCGGTCTTGCCGGCGATCGCCCCCGCCACGAACTCGCGCGCCGCTTCCATCGTCGGCACGCGAGCGGTCTTGCCGGCCAGCGCTTCCAGCCGCAGCCTAAACAGCGCGATGCGGTCTTCCATGGCGACATCCGGCACGCGCAGGCGCACCGGCGGCGCCTCCGCCACGGCCTGCCCCGCGCTGCGTCCCAGCGCCGTGCGCACCTTGTGCAGAATGTTGTCGCGCGACATCAGCGCTGCCTCCACATTTCGCGGAAACTTTTGGATGGTGAGGGCGGCAGATCGCGCTCGTCGAGCCACGCCTTCAGGGGGCCTACGCTCATGGGAGGCGGCACGCTCTTAATCCAACCACCATCGCCCGGCGGCGCGATGGAGCCCGCCATCTTCCCCGCCAGCTCGTAAATCCGGGGATGCGCCATGACCCAGGCGAAGACGCGGAACGCCAGCTTCTCCAGGCGGTTCTGCCCTTCCCGCGCCTCACTCTTCTTGACCTCGCTGCGCAGTTCCAGCAGGATTTTGGGGATATCGATCTTCACCGGACACGCCTCGCCGCACGCTCCGCACAGGCTGGATGCGAAGGGCAGCGCGGGCTCGTGCGATACGCCCATGAACTGCGGCGTGATGATGGCTCCGATGGGTCCCGAGTACACCCACGGAAAACTGTGTCCGCCGATCTTGCGGTACACCGGGCAGGTATTCAAGCAGGCGCCGCAGCGGATGCAGTAGAGCGACTGCCGCTTGGAGCGATCGGGCAAGAGCTTGGTGCGCCCGTTGTCGAGCAGCACGACGTAGAATTCTTCCGGCCCATCCACCTCGCCCGGGCGGCGCGGTCCGGCCAGAAAACTGGTATACACGGAGAGCAGTTGGCCGGTGGCGCTGCGCGCCAGCAGCTTCAGAAAGACGGCCAGATCCTGTGCCCGCGGAATCACCTTCTCGATGCCCGCCACGGCAATGTGGATTTTCGGCGCGGAGGTGGTCAACCGGGCGTTGCCTTCGTTCTCCACCAGGACCACGGCGCCCGAATCGGCCACCAGGAAATTGGCCCCACTGATGCCGATATCGGCTTTCAGGAATTTTTCGCGCAGCACCGCGCGGGCGATCAGCGTCTGTTTCTCCGGCACCGTCTCGCGCGCCACGTGCAGCTCTTTGGTGAAGAGGTCGGCCACATCGTAGCGGGTCTTGTGGAGCGCCGGCGCCACGATGTGATACGGCTTCTCGTGCGCCAGTTGCACGATGTACTCGCCCAGATCGGTCTCCACCGATTCCAGGCCGTGATGCTCCAGGCGCTCGTTGAGATCCACCTCCTCGGTGGTCATGGATTTGGATTTGACAATCAGCTTGGAACCGCGCCGTTTGGCCAGGTCGAGCACGAAGTCGGAAACTTCGGTGGCGTCCTTGCAGTAGACCACCTTGCCGCCGTGGGCTTCCACGTTGCGTTCGAACTCTTCCAGGTAGTGATCGAGGTTATCGATGGTGTGCTTCTTGAGCGCGTTGGCCTGGGTGCGGAGTTCCTGGTAATCGGGCAACTCGCCGGCCGCGGTCACCTCGATGCGCTTATCCTTGAGCCGCCCGGTGGCCGTGTAGATGGCCAGTTGCAGATTGGCGTCGGCCAGGGTGTCGTGAA
>Ga0182030_10007145_pt1 | contig 23390 bp, 18 predicted proteins | sample 812S3MmetaG_FD_121299 | JGI IMG/M metagenome (GOLD analysis project Ga0182030, IMG submission 121299) | Permafrost microbial communities from Stordalen Mire, Sweden - 812S3M metaG (Illumina Assembly) | ecosystem: Environmental > Terrestrial > Soil > Wetlands > Permafrost | place: Sweden...
GTAACGCCGGCGGCTGAGCGCCGGTCTGGGACCTGTCCTAGTCGGATTCGTTCTCGAAAGCGCCTCTCTTGCACGAGTCATCGGCTGATCGACTCGAATTGCGGAATTCGCTGCAAGTTGTTAAGATCAAAAGCGCGGGCCACCCTAGCTCAGTTGGTAGAGCGGCTGATTCGTAATCAGCAGGTCGCCGGTTCAACCCCGGCGGGTGGCTCCATTCTAACCGTCTAAAAACAAATAAGCTTACCTGAAATCCTGAACGGTGGCTACGATGCACGCGGAGCCGAAATGTGTGCCAATAGTGTGCCAAACTTGGACAACCCCACCTGAACAGGTCCGCCGACAATCAAAATCCGAGCCCCTCTTCGCGCATCTGCCAACTGCCGGCACCGGTCGAGATTCTCGTACTGCGTCCTGCCGCTTGCTGATCAGACTGACCGACGCCGCGATCGACTAGGCCAGCATTTCTCTTGATCATATCGACTCCTTCCTGCCTGCCGGCCGTTTTTTCTTCGGCGCGTCGAGCAAAAGGGCCTCGACCTGAGCGGCCGCCGCGTCTTGCATATGAGGAAGGACATGGGAATAGGTATCGAGCGTAAACGCGACGCTAGCGTGTCCAAGTTGCTCGGAGACCACCTTGGCCGGCACACCCGCGGCCAGGGCCAGGGTCGCCGCGGTGTGGCGCAAATCGTAGAGCCGGATTCGCGGCAGTTTTGCGCGCTCCAGAATGCTTTGGAAGTTGCGGAGAACGAGATTTCTCTCATTGAGCGCGTTCCCGTTTGTGTTGGTGAAGATCAGATCAACCGCTTCTGCTGGCACCCCACTGCCCGCCTCTTCCTCCGGCGCCGTGCAACGGTGTTCCTTCAAGAGCCCCATCACCCAATCCTGGAGCTTGATGACGCGCCGGCTGGCCGAGTGGCTCCTTGACTACTTCTTCAAGACTGAGTCTGGCACGTACCGGCTTGCAGTTTCCGAAGAAGAGGCCAGAATCAAAACGGAAGGACGTTCTAAGGGGACCGGGCGCAGGATCAAGCGCTACCTCGCGTTCCTGGAGCAGGGCGTTGCGATACCGACCGGCGAACAGCAGAATGACTCTACCTTGGCGGATTGGATTCGGCACGCGAAGCTCTCCGGCATGTATGAGGCCGGGAAGCTGCTCTTCGAGCGCGGCGGGTTGAGCCTCGACCGTCTGTCCGAGGAAGCTGCTGTCAACGTCGAGGAGGACTACCAAGTGTGCGTCCGGATGCTCAGCCGCCAGGAGAAGGGGTGAGCCGGACGAATAGCAGCGGAGACCTTCCAAGCAGCCGGTCACGGATCGCACGCGAATATTTGCGCCTTCCGTTGAATTTCCATAAGCCACGTAATATCAATGGATTGCATCGCCTATCTGGGGCGATGGGGGTCGGCCCCCTATAGAAAAGACTTGCATTGTTGTTAAGCTATAGCTTAACATGGGGTTGATGAATGGCACGGAGAGTCGTCTATCAAGGAGCGGTGTTCGCGATTGCATTCGCGAGGGAGACGAGCGGAGCTTGCCCTGCCTGCGAGTTCTTTGACGGGCTGAGTCTGCTCGACAAGGCCAAACTGATGGCGCTCTTCCAGATTGCCGGTGACCATGGGAAGTTTCACAATCCCGAGAAGTTTGGCGACCTGGGCGAGGGGATGTATGAGTTCAAGTCCTTCCAGATCCGCATGCCTTTTGCCTACGCGAAGAACGAGCGTGGACAGATTCTGATCACGCATGGTTTTATCAAGAAGAAGACCAAGACCCCCAAGGAAGAGATCACGCGAGCTTGGCGGATCTACAACGAAGATCAGGCGCAAACCAAGCTGGCGATTGTACGGAAAGCAAAGCGATGAAGACGCAGCATGAAGTTCTGATGGAAGATCCGGAGTTCCGGAGACTCCTGTCTATTGAGGCTCTGGTGGCAGAGGCCTCGGAAGTGATTGCCAGGTTGATGGCGGAACAGAACGTGAGCAAGGCCGACCTGGCCAGACGATTGAAGAAGTCCCGCGCCTGGGTGACGCAATTGCTGAGCGGCAAGGCCAACATGACCGTCCGCACTCTGGCGGAGGTGATGTACACGCTGGACGCGGAAGTGAAGCTCCATGCCCAGCCGCCCAGTTGGAAGATGGCGGGGAAACCGGCGGGTACCGGATGGCAGCCGGTGGTCTTCAAGATGGACAAGTTTCTGCTGGAGTCGCCAATGGTCTCTGAAGACCTGTTCCGGCTCCAGACCAACCAGATGACGTCCACCAACGAAGACCTGGCCTCGGTGACGCCCGGCGAGGACCCGACTCGCTCGGAGTACGCGGCATGAACGCGATTGTCATCGAACAGACCCAGGACGAGACCAAGCTGGCGTTCGAGGTCCACCAGAACGGGGCCATCAACCGTATCCGGCTGGCGCGTGCGAAGGTGGCCTCTGCGGCGATTGACGAGGCTCCGAAGTCCCACATCTCGGTGGCGTTCAACTTCAAGAGCAAGCCCCTGAGCGCCCCTCCGAACGTCCTGCGGCTGGAGATTGCGTTCCGCATGGCCGGGATCGAGGAGAAGGAAGAGGGCAAGGAAGACGCGCCGGAGAAGAGGCCGGATGACAAGAAGCCGGAGACCGTGGTCTTGGTGGAATGCGCCTACGAGGTGGACTACGTCCTGCGCGAGGGCTTCGAGATCACTGCGGAGCACGTGAAGGCGTTCAAGGACGGCAACGCGATCTTCAACGCTTGGCCCTACTTCCGGGAGTACCTGCAGAACAACCTCCAGAGGATGGGGCTACCGGCTCTAACCGCGCCCTTCCTGCGTCTACAACCCAAACCGAAGCCCCGCAAACGGGAGAAGAATGAACACGAAACTGAAAGAGGTCTTCCGGGGCAAGGTCGTCAATAAGGCGCACACCATCAACACCGGTGTGGATGAATTCCCGCGTTACGTCCTGGAATACCTGATCGACAACTACTGCGCCGAAGAGACCTTCCACGAGGACATGGAGAAGGTGGTCCGGCGGCTGAAGGAGAACTTCGTCCACGGCGCGGAGTCCGACAAGATCCGGCACTACATTCGGGAAAACCGGCATCACTCGGTGATCGCCAACCTTGAAGCCAGGCTGGTGGAAACGGAGGACCGCTATTGGGCGAGCATTTCGGCGATCAACGAGAACTTCGCCAACATCCCGGAGTCGGTCGTCCGGCAGTACCCCATGCTTCTTTCCGGCGGCATGTGGGGCACGATTGAACTGACCTACGACGAGACGGAGATCCACAACAAGAAGATCCGTCCATTCAAGATCACCAGCTTCACGCCGTTTCAAGTGAGCGTCATCAACGTTGACGAATTCATCCAGAAACGCCGCGAATTTACGACCGAGGAGTGGATCGATATTCTGGTGAACTCGTGCGGGTTGGACCCGGCCAGGATGACGCGGCGGCAGCGGCTGTTGTTTTTGTGCCGGTGCGTGCCGCTGGTGGAGAACAACTTCAACATGGTCGAACTGGCTCCCCGCGAGACCGGCAAGACCTACCTCTACCGCAACATTTCGTACTACGCCCACGTCCTGTCGGGGGGCAAGGCGACGCCGGCGCAACTGTTCATCAATCTGAACACCGGACGTATCGGGGAGGTCGGAACTCGCGACGCCATTGTGCTGGACGAGATCGCGAATACCGACTTTACGGACCCCAAAGCGCTGGTCAGCATCATGCAGGGCTTCATGCAGGATGCCAAATTCAGCCGGGGGAAGAAGGAAGTCCTGGCATTTGCCAGTCTGGTGTTCGTGGGAAACTTGGATGTCCAAGGGCAGTTGCCGCACGAGAAGTATTACCACCTATTCGAACCGCTGCCGGACTTCCTCCAGGTAATCGCTTTTCTGGACCGACTACACGCGTACTTGCCAGGATGGGAAATCCCCAAGCTGACACCGAACAGTTTCTCGAAGGACTACGGCTTTATCACGGACTATTTCTGCGAGATCTTACACGAACTTCGGCGGCAGGACGTGTTTGCGGGCCTTCGTTCCAGGTTTGAATTGGTGGACGCGGCCAAGACCGCGCAGGGGGTTTCCGGTCGCGACCAGCGAGCAGTCTTCAAGACCGCTTCCGGGATGCTGAAGTTGCTGCATCCACATGGGCAGGTGAGCGATGCCGATCTCGAGGAGGTTCTGCAGATTGCGTGTGAACTTCGGCAGCGTGTTCGCGAACAACTGCACCTGATCTCGCCTGGCGAGTACGACAAGGTGAACCTCGGCGTCCGCATGACCGGCACCGGCAAGATGATCGTTCCGACGTTGCCGGATGCAAACCGGGTTCAGCGGGTCACGTTGCCAAGCAAGCCCTCGGTGGGAGAAGTCATCGGGTTGGCGGTGTCCGGCGACCACGGCTGCATCCTCCACTTCGAGATGCAGGCGACCAAGGGGCACGGCCGCATCGTTCCGCTCGGTTCCATCCAGAAAGTGATGCGGGAGAGCATCGAAGCCGCCGCGCAGTACATCAAGGCGAACCACGCAGAACTCGGGATCACCGCAGAGTGGCGCGAGAACTACGATGTGGCAGTTTTGGCGACCTTTATGGGGGTTCCGAAGGAAGGTCCCTCTGCCGGCATCACCCTCGTCACGGGTATCGTGTCGGCACTAACCAACCGCCCCGTGCGAAATGACGTCGCCATGACCGGCGAAATCACCATCATGGGCAAAGTCCTGCCGGTGGGGGGAATTCACGCAAAAATCCGCGCCGCATACGAGGCCGGTGTGAAGGAGGTCATCCTCCCCGCCGACAACCTAAAGGAGATTGCCGACCTGCCGCAGTACGTCAAAGACGCGGTAAAGCTGTTCCCGGTGAACAGCCTGGACCAGGTCATCGCCAAGGCCCTGCTTGCCGCGCCGGTGGTGGCGGAGGTGGCGGAGTAGAACGTGGAAGCCGAGACCAATTCGCGGCAACGCACCGAGTGGTCGATCACCAGATTGGAGGCTCCTTGAGTACATCGAAGCTGGTACGCATGAGGATTGCAAATTTCGGTTGCATCGGGCCGGAGGGGATAGAGGTGTTGTTGGACAACATCGTCTGTTTGGTCGGGCCGAACAACGCCGGCAAATCCACGGTCCTCCGCGCATACGAAGCGGCCGTGACTTCGGCGGACTTGAGGTCCGACCTCGTCCACGCAAGCAACGAGGCTCGCCCACCTTCGGTTGAGCTATGGGTCCACATCCCGGAAGGAACTGAAAATATTGACGAAAAATGGAAGGAACCGGAAGGCGAGCTGTTAGTTGTTCGTTCCAAATGGGAATGGCCCGCTTCGGGCGGAAAGCCCCGCCGATGGACCTGGGATCCTGAACGTAGAGAATACGCTGAAGACGGCCGCGCAGCGGGTCTCGACAACGTATTCAACAGCCGATTGCCAAAGCCATTTCGGATTGGGGCGCTTGAGGACCCCGCCAAAGAGCATGGCAAACTCCTCGATCTGGTCCTTGAACCGGTCAGCAGCCGCCTCAAGAGTCTGATGCTGGACGAAGACTCAGAAATTCGCGCGCAAGTTAAAGCCCTTCAGGCTGCGGTGGAGAAACCGGTGGATGAATTTCGTGAGCAACTTCTGCAGGTACAGCAGCAGGTAAACGCGTCCTATGCCAGTGTCTTCAGTACCTCACAAGTCCGACTCGATGTTGCCCTGGGCGACTTAGCGATCGACCCGGCTTCGGCGTTGGTGAAGTCCTCTGCGATCAGCATTATCGAACCTCATGGTCAGACTCGGTGGAGCCAGCAAGGTACGGGTTCCCAGCGCGCCCTGTTCTGGTCAATGCTGGAGGTTCGGTCGGAACTGAATCGCCTGTCAGATCTGCGGAGACAGACCGAGAAGTCGATACAGGACAAGGATAAGGACCTGCGAAAGTTCACAGAGAAGCTCCCAACTCTAAAGAAGGAGGACGCTAGGCTCAAATGTGAGGCGGATATCAGAAAGACCGAGGAAGAACTCCGCGTCTTGCGGGCGCCGGCGGAAGGTGGTCAGAATCCGCAGCCCGATGCTTTCCTGCCTGGGTACATGCTGCTGATCGAGGAGCCTGAGACTGCGCTCCACCCGAGCGCGGTACGCGCAGCGAAAAATCACCTTTATTCCCTGGCAGCGGGATCGGGCTGGCAGGTCATGCTCACCACGCACCACCCAGTTTTCGTCGACCCTTTGGAAGACCACACGACGATCGTCCGGCTGGATCGGCCCGAAGCTCATGAGCCGCCCCACGTTTATCGTGCCGATGAGATGCGGTTCACGGAACCTGACCGCGAAAACCTAAAAAGCCTGCTGGCATTCGATACCGGAGTGGCCGAGATGTTCTTCGGCCCCAAGGTGGTCATCGTTGAGGGGGATACCGAATGCGCTGCGTTCGCGGCCGTGATGGAACAAACCCCTGATCAGTTTCCGGCCGCCGATCGGCCGTTGATTCTCCGCGCCCGCGGCAAGGCAATGATTCCGATTCTTATACGAATGCTCACACACTTCAAGGTTGATTTCACGGTTCTGCATGATGTAGATGCGCCCAGGACCGCCGGCGGGGCGCGCGTGAACGGAATGCATACCTTTAACGCGACCATCTGTGCCGCCGTAGCTGAAGCGCAAGTGGCGGGGATCCGGGTAAACCATTCTTGCTCATGCCCCGATTTTGAACTACATCACGGCATAGTGACCTCAGGCAAAGACAAGCCGTTCGAGGCATGGCGGGCGGTCAGAACTGATGAACCGATCCGGACGAGCGTTGGGACAGTTTTTGGGCAATTGCTGGCTCGGAACGGAAACGAGCCAGCCACTCAGTGCTTCAAGATCAGAATTCGGGAGTGGGCGCGCGGGAACGCGCCAACTGATCCAGCGTACACGTTCGAGGACTGAAAGTGCTCGCGCCGCTTAAGGATCCAGGCTATGGGCAGGAATCGTAACGCCGTATGAGCCAGATGGAACGGATGTACGAGATCGACCGGTTGCTCAAGAGCCGGCGCACCACGCCGCTCGAAGTGTTCATGGAGAGCACGTCGGCGTCGAGGGCGACGATCATCCGCGACTTGACTTACATGAAGCACCGCCTTCGAGCGCCGGTCGTCTGGGATCGCGAGTTACGTGGCTACCGGCTGGCCGGTCCGTTCTCATTGCCGGCAGTTTATCTGAACGAGGCCGAGATTCACGCGCTGCTGGTTTTGCACGGGTTGGTTGCCCGGATTCAGCCGTCCTTCCTCGACGAACATCTAGAGCCGTTACGCAAGCTGCTCCACCAACTGATAGGGCCCGGCGCCGACGACACTGACCTGGGACGCCGCATCCGCATCCTGCAAATCGCTTCGCGGCCGGTTTCCTCACACCATTTTCAGACCGTTTGCCGCGCGCTATTGGCCCGCGAGAGGCTTCGACTGCGCTATTACAGCCGGACGCGGAACCAGGAGACCGACCGCATTGTCTCTCCCCAGCGGCTGGTGCATTACCGCGACAACTGGTACCTGGATGCCTGGTGCCACTCCAGGAACGGCTTGCGCAGCTTCGCCCTGGATGCCATGCTGGACGCGAGCCCCGAAAAGGAAGAGGCCATTCAGATCCCTGATGAACAGCTCGACCGCGAGCTGGGCGCCGGCTATGGCATCTTCTCGGGCGAACAGGTTTGCACCGCGGTGTTGCGTTTCACCCCGGAGATGGCCCGCTGGGTTTCACGGGAGAAATGGCACCGGTTGCAGGAGGGGTCATTCGGAGCCGATGGCTCGTACACCCTGAAAGTCCCGTACTCGGCTGAGCGGGAACTGGTTATGGATATTATGCGGTTCGGACCGGAGGTGGAGGTCCTCGGTCCGCCGGAGCTCCGCGAGAGCGTGTCAGCCGCCCTCAGGAAGGCGTTCGCCGCCTATTCTTCAGAAACCCGGTAACAAGCTCACGCTGTGAGCCACTGGCTGGCGTACAGTTGTTTCGAAGCCCGATTAGAGGTTCTTATGGACGACCGCATTTTCGCCGCCTTATGCGCGGGAGTTCCAGTGATCACCGCCAGCCGACGCTTGGCCCGGGCGTTGCGCTACCAATTCAACGAGCTTCAGAACGCGCGGGGCGCCACCGCATGGGAGTCCCCGCTGATCCTGCCGTGGGCGGCCTGGCTGGACGCCCTTTGGGAAGAGTTCCAGTTCACCGTGACGAACCCACCCGCGCGCCTGGATCGATGGCAGGAATGGGCACTTTGGGATCGCATCGTCCGCCGTTCGCCGCAAGCTGCTGAAATGCTTCAGGTCGGCGCCGTTGCGGCGACGGTCCAGAACGCATGGGCGCTAGCGATCGAATGGCGCTTGGACCTCCCTCGCATCGAACGCGAGGGCAACGAGGACGCGCTGGCTTTCACCCAATGGGCCCGGCAGTTCGCGGAGACATGCGAAAGCCAAGGATGGATCGACGCGGCTCGCGTGTCCGACCGCCTGCGTGAAGGTTTAGCCGGGTTCCGGCTCCCAGCGCGCGTGCTGTTGGCTGGCTTTGACGAGTTGACACCCCACCAGGCCGATTTTATTGAAGCGTGCCGGCAGGAAGGGTGCGAGGTCGAAAAGGTAGTGGTATGGCTCGCGCCGGAGGTAGCCACAGTGGTGCGAGCGCCGTTTCCCGACCGGGACCAGGAGTTGATTGCGGCAGCGCGATGGGCGCGCAAGTTGCTTGAGGCGAACCCACGTGAAGCGATTGGGGTGATTGTTTCGGACCTGGCTGTGCGCCGGGCGGCTGTCGAGCGGGTGTTCCGCACGGTACTCGAACCTGGTTCACAGTTGCCTGGCGGAGCCCCAATATCGCGCCTGGTGAATTTCTCCGCCGGCCAGCCGCTGGCGGACTATCCTATCGTTGGCAGCGCACTGGGTGTTCTCCGCCTCTCGAAGGATCACAACGACTGGCACGATATCAGCGTCCTGGTGCGCGATGGCTATATCGCCGGCGCCGAAACCGAGCGCACGGCGCGCGGCTTGCTGGATGCGCGTCTGCGGGAGAGCGGGCGTACGCAGTTCTCGCTTGCAGATGTCCGCGACCAAGCCCGGACCACCTGCCCGGCGCTGAGCCGAGCGCTCCGGAATTGGCTGAAGGCCAACGACGTCTTGCCAGCCCGCCAAACCGCCGCACCGTGGGCCGCAACGTTTTCGGCCATGCTCGAAGCGGTCGGTTGGCCTGGAGAACAGCCGTTGAACAGTGTCGAGTACCAAACGGTCGAGGCCTGGAAAAAGGCGCTCTCCGCGTTCGCCGGTATCGACTCCGCGGCGGGAGAAATGGCTGCGGCGGAAGCGCTTTCGCTGCTGACCCGCGTCGCCGGAGGAACAGACTTCCAGCCGGAGAGCCCGGACGCCCCGGTACAAGTTCTCGGCACGCTGGAGGCCTTCGGCCTCCGGTTCGATCACCTGTGGGTGGTGGGGCTCGACGACGAATCGTGGCCCAAAGCGGCCAGCCCCGATCCGTTCCTTCCGATCAGGCTCCAGCGCGAGGCTGGCGTCCCTCGGTGCTCTCCGGAGCGGGAACTCGCATTCGCAACGCTGGTGACGCAACGTCTGCTTGCCAGCGCGGCGGATATCGTGCTCAGCTACCCCATCCGGGAAGACGACCGGGACCTGTCGCCCAGTCCGCTGATCCTCTCCGTGCCGAAGGTGGCGCCTGCGGATCTGCCGCGTTCCGAGAACGCCACCTGCATGGATGCCATCCGCCAAGCGCGCGCCGTGGAGCAGGTCGTTGACGAACAGGGTCCGCCGCTTGGACAGGAAGCCTGGCAGCGCGGCGGATCGAGGGTGTTTCAATACCAGGCGGCGTGTCCGTTCCGCGCGTTTGTGGAGTTGCGGCTGGGCGCGGAGGACCTGGAAGCGCCAGCGCCGGGGCTGGACGCGCGGCAGCGCGGGACGCTGGTCCACGCAGCGCTGGAAGGCTTCTGGAACGAAGTCCGCACATACGACGCGCTGTGCAACCGTCCAGATATCGCCGACGTGGTTCGGCAGGCGGTGGCGAAGGCGGTCGAGCGTTTTGAGACGGATCGGGGAGCGCCCTTGCTGGAACGCTTCGCGGCCCTGGAACGGCGGCGCTTGGAACGTATCGTCAGCGATTGGCTCGAATTGGAAAAGTTGCGCGAGCCGTTCGAAGTTATCAAGCCGGAGGGCGAGCGCGACGCGGAACTGGGTGGCATCCACTTCCGCGTGAAGATTGACCGTATCGACAGGATCGCCGGCGAACGGGACGTGATCATCGACTACAAAACCGGCACGCCCAGCGTCAGAAGTTGGGAGACGGAGCGTCCCGAAGAGCCGCAACTGCCGCTCTACAGCGTGGTATATGACGAGAGGCCCCTCGCCGGCGTTTTGTTTGGGCAGTTGAAGACGGGCGAGGTGAAATTCAAGGGTCTGGTGGGCGAGGCGGTGGTGATCCCCGGGGCTGATTCGGGTGACCTTGCCGCGCGTATCGTCGAGTGGCGGAGGGTGATGGAGCGCCTAGCAGCGGATTTCCGCGCGGGCCATGCGGAGGCCGACCCGAAAGAGCCGGCCCAGTCGTGCCGGTACTGCTCGCTGGCATGCCTGTGCCGTATCGCGGAGTGCGATGCGTACTGGAACCTGGAGGCGGAATAATATGCCCATCCCCGACGCGGAACAGAGAAGGCGTGCGTTGGACCCGTCGCGGTCTTTCATCGTGCAGGCCCCTGCCGGTTCAGGCAAGACGGAGTTGCTGATTCAAAGGTACCTGACTCTTCTCGCCCTAGTGGATCAACCCGAGTGCGTCGTTGCGATCACGTTCACCAAGAAGGCTGCGGGCGAGATGCGCCAGCGGGTTGTCGAGGCATTGCGGCACGTGGCCGGGCCGCGTCCCGAGAAGCAACACGAAGCTCTGACGTGGCAGTTGGCGCGCGCCGTCCGGGCGCGCAGCGACGAGTGGCGCTGGGAGTTATACAGCAATCCCGGCCGTATGCGCATCCGGACCATCGACTCGCTGTGCGCGTCCCTCACGAAACAGATGCCATGGCTGTCGCGACTGGGCGCGCCTCCGAACATCGTCGAAGACGCAAGAGAACTGTATGCCGAGGCGGCCCGGCGGACGATTGAACTTCTGGAGTCCTCTAACTGGTCGGAGGCAGTCGAGGCCTTGCTTGCGCACCTCGACAACGACTTCCAGAAGTTGCAGGGACTCTTGGCGGACATGCTCGCGCGCCGCGACCAATGGCTCCGGCACGTAACCGGCGTGGTCGATCCGGCACGGGCGCGGGCGGCACTGGAGAATGCGCTTGGCAGCGTAATTCGCGATGGCGTCGAGAGTGCGCGGGCGCTCCTGCCGGCAGAATTCACCCCAGAAACAGTTTCCATTGTCTCTGCCGCAGGAGCCAACCTGATCTCCGAAGGGCGCGAGGGCGCCGCAACCGTCTGCGCTGGAATGACGCAGTTGCCAGAATTGCGGGACCTCGACGGTTGGATCGGCATCGTCGAGACGCTTCTGAAAAAGGACGACGATTGGCGGGAGAAAGTCACCATGGCGAACGGCTTTCCGGCTGCGGCGAAGCTGCTCAAACAGCGCCACAAGGACCTCATCACGGCTCTGCGCTGCAGTGGACCGCTTCGGGCGGCTCTGGCTGAGTTGCGCAGCCTGCCAGCCGCTCGGTTCGAGGAAGGCCAATGGCAGGCGCTTGCGGCACTGGTGGAATTGCTGCCCGTGGCTGCCGCGCAGTTGCAGGCCCAATTCCGGGAGAGCTGCGACGCGGACTACGCCGAGGTTGCCATGGCCGCACAGCGCGCATTGGGGGAACTGGAGGAGCCCACGGACCTCGCGCTCAGCCTGGATTACCAGGTGCAGCACTTGCTAGTGGATGAGTTTCAGGACACTTCGGTCAGCCAGTACAGATTGCTGGAGAAGCTCACGGCAGGATGGGAGGCGGGCGACGGCCGCACGATGTTCCTGGTGGGTGACCCCATGCAGTCGATCTACCGTTTTCGCGAGGCGGAAGTAGGTCTATTCTTGAAGGCCTGCCGCGAAGGCATTGCCGGTATACCGCTCGAACTACTTCGCTTGGCGGCGAACTTCCGCTCGGACAAGGGAATCGTCGATTGGGTGAACGGTGCCTTTCCATCGGTGATGCCGGCGCTGGAAGACATAACGACCGGCGCGATCCCGTTCTGTCCCTCGGTCCACAGGAACCCGGAAGGCAATCGGCCCGCTGTAAACCTCCACCCATTCATCGGCCGGGACGACGCGGCGGAGGCCACGTGTGTCGTGCATCTCGTCCGCGAGGCGCGGGACCGCAGTGCCAAGACTGCCATCCTGGTACGTGCGCGCAGCCACCTGTCCCACATCCTCCCGGCATTGCGCGACGCCGGCCTGCGTTTCCGCGCGGTGGAGATCGATTCGCTGGCGGAGCAACCGCTCATTCGCGATCTCACCTCGCTCACTCGTGCGTTACTGCACCCAGGCGACCGCATCGCGTGGTTGTCTATCCTGCGGGCTCCCTGGTGCGGCCTGACGCTGGAAGATCTACACGCGCTAACCGGCGACGACGTGCACGCAGCCGTGTGGGATCTGATCGAGGACGATGCCAGAGTGGCGCGTTTGAAACCGGAAGCGCGCCAGCGACTGGCCCGCGTTCGGGGTGTCCTTGAAGACACGATGCGTCAACGCCCGGCATCATTGCGCGCGTGGGTGGAACGCGCGTGGCTGGCCCTTGGCGGGCCGGCCTGCGCCGCCAGCCAGGCGGATGGCGACAACGCTGAAGCGTTCTTCGAACTGCTGGAAGAGATGGACGATGCTGGCCGCCTCGACACGGCGGCGCTCACCCGCCGGATCGAGGATCTGCACGCCAATCCGGACCCCGAGGCGGACGACGGTCTCCAGATCATGTCCATTCACAAGGCCAAGGGCCTGGAGTTCGACGTGGTGATCGTGCCCGGCCTTGGGCGCAAGTCCCGCAGCGATGATGCGCGCCTGATGCTTTGGTTGGAACGGCTGCGCCTCGGCGGCGAGGCCGATCTGGTGATGGCTCCGATCCACGCCACGGGAGCCGACCACGACCGCACGTACGATTATCTGAAGCTCATCGACGCGCGCAAATCCGAGCACGAGGCCGGGCGCCTGCTGTATGTGGCGGCGACGCGCACGAAGTGCGAACTGCACCTGTTGGGGCATACGGGTTTCGACGCCGAAAACGGTGTTATCGAATTGAAAGACCCTGCGGCGGGTTCACTACTCAGGCGGATATGGGATGTTGCCTGTCCCATCTTCGAAGCCGCTGCCCCGCCAGTGCAGGCGCCGGAAGCCGGCGCGGCCGCCGTTCGAAGACCTCAGGCCATCCAGCGCCTGGTCAGCGATTGGAGCCTTCCAGCCCCTCCGCCATCGGTCGCGATTCCCCACCTGGCCCCGACCGGGGCGGGCACGGGCGAGGCAGTGAGCTTTCGCTGGGTGGGTGATACGTTGCGCCATATCGGCACGGTGATACACCGGATGCTCCGCCGGATCGCAGGGGACGGAGTCGCCGGGTGGGACGCCGCGCGCATCGAACAGCAGAAGCCCGCATACCGGTCCGCACTTCTGGAATTGGGCGTACCCGGCGGCGATCTGGCTGACGCCGCTGATCGGGTGGCGGAGGCGCTGAGCCGCGCGCTCGCCGACGAGCGCGGGCGATGGCTGTTGGGCGGAGATCACGTTTCCGCAGCCTGCGAGTACTCGCTTACTGGAGTTGATGGCGCCGAAGTAGTGAGCGTGCGCATCGACCGCACATTCATCGACACCGACGGTACGCGCTGGATCATAGACTACAAAAGCAGCTCCCACGAGGGGGCAGGCATCGAATCGTTCCTCGATAACGAGCGGGAACGGTATCGCGATCAGTTGGAACGCTACCGGCGGATGCTCGGAGCGTTTGAGGCGCGGCCGGTCCGCATGGGGCTGTATTTTCCGCTGCTCAATGGTTGGCGCGAGGTCGAAGAAACGTCGCGCGGATCGGGCAACCCCGCAGCATAGGGTTTCCCTGTCTCAGGGAGGACAGATGGCATTTCGATTCGTTCACGCGGCCGACATTCATCTCGACAGTCCGCTGTTGTCGCTCGATGAATATCCCGGCGCGCCCGTGGAGGACATTCGCCTGGCAACGCGTAAGGCGCTCGGCAGGCTGGTCGACTTTTCGATCGAAAGCGGCGCCGCATTTGTCGTGATTGCCGGCGACCTGTTCGACGGCGAATGGCGTGACTGCAACACCGGTCTCTACTTCATTTCGGAAATGAAGCGACTCCGCGATGCCGGCATCAAAGCGTATATTGAGTTGGGGAATCACGATGCGGCCAACCGCATGACCGCCGGACTGCCGTGGCCCGATCATATTCGCTTTTTCGATCACAAGCGGCCAGAGCGGATTTCAGTGCCCGGCTGCGACGCGGCGCTGTACAGCCAGAGCTTCCGCTTGCCGCACGTGGAGGAGGATCTGACGTCCACCTGGCCGGTCGGAGATCCCGGCATGTTCAATATCGGCGTACTGCATACATCGGCGGGCGGCGATCTAGGACATGAGCTATACGCCCCATGCTCGCTCGACAGCTTGCGTTCCCGGCATTATCAATATTGGGCGCTCGGGCATATTCACACCAGAAGGGAGTTGGCACGGGAGCCCTGGGTTGTGTATTCAGGGAACATCCAAGGCCGCAGCGTCCGCGAGTGCGGGCCGCGCGGGTGTTACTTGGTGGATGTGGATGACAGCGGCGGCGTCACTCTCGCTTTCGAGCCGCTCGACGTGGTGCGCTGGCAGATATTGCCGATCGCCGTTGATGGCGAGACCGCTCCGGGCGATCTGGAAGCGCTCGCGCAAGGGGCCATCGAGCGAGCCGCCGCGGAGGCGGAAGGAAGAGCTCTGGCAGTACGCATTCGTATCGGAGGATACGGGCCCGCGTGGCATCGTGCGGCGGGAAATGTGCCCGGATTGCGGACCCGAATCCGCATGTTGGCGCAGGACGTGGCTGTCCCGGTCCACGTCGAAAAGCTCGAACTGGCGGCGCAGACTCCAGAGCGCAGTGAGGAATCCGACGCCGGCCCTATGGCAGAGTTGCGGTCCCTGATCAGCGAGTTCAGAGAAAATGAACCGCTGATGGCCGAACTCAGGGCCGAGTTCGCCGACCTGAAAGGCAAGCTTCAAGCGTCCGTCCCGCAGGGACAGGAGTGTGTCGACCCGCAGGACCCATCGGTGCTGAGCGAGGCGCTGGCGTCGATTGAGCCGCTGCTCGAAGGAGGCCGGCAATGAGACTGGACACTCTAGATCTGATCGCCTATGGGCCGTTCACCGGCGCCAGTCTGGAATTCAACAACCCGTTCACGATTGTCTACGGCCTGAACGAAGCTGGGAAGAGTTCGGCCCTTCGCGCGTTGCTGGATGGCCTGTTCGGAATACACCCGCAGACACCGGAATCATTCGTGCACGCCTATCCGAACCTGCGCATCGGGGTCACCCTTTCCTGGGACGGAGGCCGTCTCAGCTTCATTCGGCGAAAGGGCAACAAGCAGACACTACGCGGGCCGGATGATTCCACCGTAGTGGAGGACGTCGCACTCGAACGCGCCCTGCACGGGACGACCAAAGAGACCTTTGCCACGATGTTCGGCATCAGCCACGAAACCCTGATTGAGGGTGGCCGTGCACTGGCTCGGGGCGAAGGCGAGATCGGCCAATTATTGTTCGCCTCAGCGGCAGGGCTGACAGGGCTACAAGACACGCTGTCACGCCTGGAGACGGAAGCCGCGGAGTTGTATACCCCAAGGGCAAACGCCAAGGCGGTTCATCGTTCTCTGCGCGATCTCAGGGATGCTGAGCAGGAGTTTGCCAAAAGCCAGGTTAAGGTCACGAGGTTCCAGGAGAACCAAAAGGTACTGGCTGAAGCCGTGTCTGAGTTGGACTCGCACGACAGGCGGATCGATGCACTCCGCCGCGAAGCCGAACGCCTGGATAGAATCCGTAAGGCGCATCCCACCATCTCGCAACGCGGACAGGCCGTGGTGGATCTCGAAGGACTTTCCCTGGCTGTACTCCTGCCGGAGGATTATGGCGCGCGCTTGCAGGATACGGAAGGACGTTTGGCTACGGCACGAACGAACTTCTCCGAGCTGCAGGACGACCTGGCGGCCATAACGGCGTCGCTGGCCAAGTTCTACATTCCCGAAGACATCCTTGCAGCCGACGAGGAGATACGCAACCTGTTTGGCGAGAAGAGCGTGATCCAAAAATCCAAGAAGGATTGCGATCACAAGGTTGCCGAGCGGGCCGAATTGAACCGTTTGTTGCATGATCAGGTACAGCGACTGCGCCCGGGACTGGCCCTGGAAGACGCTGCAAGACTCGAGCCGGGGCTTTTGGCGCGCAAGCGGATTCAAGAGCTGGCGTCGCAGGCACCGCGATTGGAAGCCAACCGCGACTCGCTGGAGCGGTCGCGGGAGGACGCGCGCCGGAAGCTGGCGGAATCTGAGATTACCATTGCTGCGCTGCCCGAAAGTGCCGACACCACCATTCTGGCAGCAGCGGTGGATCGCGCCCGGCGGGAGCTGGGTGCAGCCGCCACACGCGAACTGCGAACGAAGGTCGCTTCGGCGGAAAAGACTGTGGAGCTATCCCTCCGCAGCCTTTCGCTCTGGAACGGTTCTCCAGAGGACCTGGAGAGTCTGCCCGTGCCCGAAGTTGAGACGATCGAGGAATCCAGGCAGGCTTTTGAGGCGGCTGACGCGGCCGAAGCGCGCGCGAGAGAGAAACTGGCAGAGGCGAATGACAGCTTGGCCACAGCCCGAACCGAACGGGACCGGCTTGTGGCCCAGGACAATGTTCCCACGCAGGCGGCCCTTGCCGATGCGCGCGATGTCCGCGATCTCGGCTGGAGGGCAATCAAGTGCATCTGGAAGGAAGCCGAGGCGGATGTGGAGGAGGAGCGCGCCTTTCTTGCCCGAACCGGTCAAACGGACCTAGCCGACGGCTACGAGGGCGCTGTTACGGGAGCGGACCGGGTGGCCGACCGCATGCGCGAGGAGGCGGAGCGGGTCAACCGCCTAATGACTCTGGAGCAGGAGATCTCGCGACTCGGCGTCCGCTGCGAAGAGGCCCGCAATGGCTTGGCCGAAGCCTCGAAGAACGCCGGGGCGGTTCGGACTCGATGGTCGGAGATTTGGTCCGGCTGTGAAATCGTGCCGGAATCGCCTTCAGCCATGCTGGCATGGGTGCGGCGACGCGCGGGCATCGTGGAACAGGCGGTGCGATTGCGCGATCTGCGCCTAGAGTTGAAAGCGCGAGACGATGCCGAGGTGGGCCTGGCAGCACAACTCGCCGAAGCGCTCGATCAGCATAGTCGGCGGGCGCAAGGCACCTCAGCCGACCTCCTGGCTGTCGCCGAGACGGTGCTGAAAGCCGTGGCCGAATCCGCAGAACAGCGGCGAACGGCGCTCGTGCTGCGGCAATCGCAGATCACGGAGATCTCCCTGCTGGAGGCGAAATGGGGTGAGGCAGGTGAACGGTCATCGAATTGGAGGCGGGATTGGGAAAAAGCGCTTCAGGACGCCGGATTGGGGCTGGGAGGATCGCCCGCGGCAGTTGAGTCGTACCTGACCGGTGTTCGCGAGATCACTGCCAGCCTGGCTAAGGCCGCCGATCTGAGCGACCGGATCGCCAAGATGCAGGCAGACGCAGGGACGTTCATGGCGGCCGTTGGAAGGTTGGTGGAGCGCCTCGATCCGACGTTGCGCACGCTGGAACCGGAAGCCGCGATCACCCAGTTGCACCAGGCGCTTCTCAAAGCTAATGAAGACCAGAAGCTGCTCCGCCAGGAGGTGAAACGGCAACGTGAAGTCGAAGCGAAGCTGCGCCAGGTGGAGCTTGCTGCGGCTCGGTGCGCCGCCGAACTCGAAGCTCTCTACCACGAGGCGGGTGCTCCTGGCGGGGAATCCGCCCGCGACAACTGGGAGCGGTCGAAGAGAAAACGCGAACTCGATCACGTGCTCACCGAGTGCGATGCGCGGCTCGGTCTGGTATCGGCCGGCAAGACGATCGACCAGTTTCTGGCCGAAGCCGCGTCGGTGGAAGCCGATTCCATCGCCAGCCGGCTGGACCAGATCGAAGTGGAGGTTATTTCGATCAAACGCGATCGGGAACAAATTGAGACCAGACGCCGAGCACTCGATGCGGAAGCCCTGACCATGCGCGGTGGCGATTTGGCCGCGTCCGCGGCGCAACGAATCAGCGGCATTGCGGGACGTCTCGCGGGCGAGGTGGAGCAATATGTGCGGCTGAGAACAGCATCGTTCGTGTTGCGCAAAGCCGTGGAGCGCTACCGCAGCCGGAACCAGGGCCCGGTACTGGAAGCTGCTAGCCGTCTTTTCGCGCAATTCACGCGAGACAGTTTCGCTTCTTTGCGCGTGGAAAGTGATGACGGCGCGACCGCGCTTATGGGGGTCCGTCCGACGGGGCAAACCGTTCCGCTCAACGGGATGAGCGATGGAACGCTAGACCAGCTCTATCTTGCCTTGCGTCTCGCGAGCCTGGAACACTATTTCGCTGCTCATATGTCGACACCTTTCGTCGTTGATGACGTTCTTTTGAATTTTGATGACAATCGCGCCACAGCGGCGCTCTTGGCGCTGAATGCTCTCTCGGCAAAAACTCAGATTATTTTCTTCACCCACCACAAGCGCCTAGTGGAGCTAGCGGAGGCTCACACACAAGCGACGGTCCGCGAGATGCAGCCGGAGGAGGCTGCGTGGGGAGTTGGAGATTCAAGTTAATGGTCCGGTAGGAATGAGCTATGGCGTACTCCGATGATTACCTAACGGATGTTTTTGATCGAACGGATGGTCGCTGTCATCTCTGTGGGAAGCGGCTTCGCTTCTCAGCATATGGTTTGCACCGGGAAAGCGGCTGTTGGGAAATTGAACATTCCCGCGCCCAGGCACTCGGCGGTGGGACATGGTTTGGGAACCTCTACGCGGCTTGCGTTTCCTGTAATCGAGCCAAATGTACCAGGTCTACCCGAGCAGTCCGCAACTGGCACGGCCGCCGTCGAGCGCCCATGTCGCGGAGCCAACAACTGGCCGCTCGGGAAACCAACGCCATTGTCGGTGCTCTGGCCGGCGGCACCATCGGCGGCGTATGCTTTGGTCGTCAAGGGTTCATTGTCGGCGTAGCGATTGGCCTCGTGATCGGGTACGATCAAGCCCCCGAGTGATGCTGGAGTGGCTCTGCGGTCCTTTTCGGCGGCCCTGGTGACCTGCCCCCCGACAAACTCTGCAAGCGATAATTGGGGATTCTCCGGAGTGACGGAGTGACCCCACTATCGGATTTGATGCAAATGATATTCGAACGGGTGGGCGACTGGCCTGAAAACTGTCATAAGAATGATCTTCTGCTTGTTTGTTACTGCCGGTGCTCGGCTAGCACCGGCGTGGACGGTCTTACCGCCTTCGGCAAACTCCCACACAGGGCGGCACGCTCGGCGCCGATCATACGCACAACCCGGTCGAGTTGGTCAGGCAAAACTCCCATGCGCCCGTCATGCAGCGCGTTGAAAACCGCCGTTGCTAGGCTTTCCAGACCGAGATGAGCCTCCATCTCCGAGTGGGTCAGAAGTTCAACAGTGGAGCACACACGCAAGGTGTGAAAGCGACCTGCGCAAATGCGAGTCGCCTTCCGTTCGTCGATAAGAGCAGTTCCTGCATGTTCCAGGGCGTAAGCAATCGTCGCAGCCTCGCCGTCATCAAGTGTCGCGGCAGCCGGACCGACTACGAGACCCTCGAAGTACACACTCGCCTTGCCTCCAAGCGTGACTACTTGAACGAGGCCGGCGATCACCAGTTCGCGAAGACGGTCAGCGTCCTTCCTGCCCCGCGTTCGGCCGTTCTCCAGTTCATCGGGAACAACATCCACCACGAGGAGGCGATCTGGCAGGGCACCGAGTATGGTCGGTGCCAGTCCGGTGGCAATTAGGTTGATCACCGCGCTGGTGTCGGCGACCAGTGGTGCAGGAAACTCACTCAACGAAGTTCGTGACACCGTCGGCCTCACTCCCTTCGATTTCGTGGCTGCTAAGAACCTCGCGTAGCTCGATTCGATCGAGATGCAGAAGGCGCGCGAGCTGGCCTTCGCTCAGCAGTTCCCGCCGATATGCCTCCGATGCAAGCAGATTTAGCCTCAGTGTAGTGGGCCGGTCGGCATCTATCTTGTACGTGTCCGGCGCAGACAAGTCGCCGAGCACCTGGCGCGATTGATCATCGCTAATTCCCCCGTTCGACTGAAACCAGTCCCAGGTTCCCGGTTTGACCAGACTCAGCTCTTCGAGGCGGCGGACGATGGCCTCTCTTGAAACACAGAAGAAGTGAGCAAGAACAATCACATGCCGGCGGGTCAGCCTATCTGATCCGGCGGTCACCTCTTGGAGTTTCTGCATGACCGCGCGAGCCGGCGTAAGGAACGCTCGCGCGAAAGCATTAGCATAGCGCTCTTCTCGGGAGTTTTCAGTCTCGTCATCGTGGAGAATCTCGGGCTGCCGCCGCGTCGAAACTAGGTGTCCGATCTCATGCGCCGCCGTCTGGTTTCTCCGCTCGCGGGGATGATTGGCATTAAGCAGGATGCAGGCCCCTAATACTTCGTCGTAGGCGAACAGGCCCGAGATCTGGCCGTCCAGCCTTCGGACGTAGACCCTAACTCCGAGCTCCATTTCGAGAAGCGTCACGATGTCGGAAACCGGCGCGAGTCCCAGCCCGAGGCGCTGACGCAGTTCGGCAGCATCCTGTTCGGCCTGCGCTCGGATATCGCCACGGAGGAGCGAACGTTCCGGGGGGTAATTTCGGGCGCGCTTTACGCCCAGCAAATTCTCCAGTTCTACCTCCGCTTTCGTGAGACCGGCCATCAAGTCAGAGGCCGTCTCGGCTGCACCTTCGTGGCTGTTGGCCAATTTCCTGAAACGTGGGGCCAAGTCGACATGGACTGCCTCCTGGCGAAGCAGGGCGTTTACGGAAGTACGATAAAGCTTCGCGAGCTGTTGCAGCTCACCCATCCGGGCACGCCGCTCGCCCTTTTCAATTGCCACTATCGTCGTCCGTGCGACGCCGATGGCCGTTGCCGCGTCGGCTTGCGTGATAGTCGCGCCGTCGCGGGCGATCCGCAGACGCTCACCGACTTCTGCCGGCGTTATTTGTTCAAGGGGGCTCATGACCGGCCGCTCACTGCCCAATTGGCCACGAATGAATTCTGCCCAAGAGAATGCATAAAGTCCTTCCACTCAGCGCGGTGCTGCCTCAAGAGGCGATCGAACTTTGCGAATACATCCAGTTCCGGCAGGCCCAGGACCTCGCTCAGTTGGAACGAACTGAGACTGAGGGCCCGCGGGCCCGCCGGCGAATCCAACAGCGCCGCCAAGTGATCGAGATGCAATGTGCCAGCGATGGCGTACTCACGCATCGCGCGCGTGATCTTCTTCTGATCGAAGGTCTTTGCAGCCCCCGCCGGAAAGGTTGGTGCCGAGAGATCCTCCCAGACGTAACGCTCTTTGGGTTCAGCCAGCCCGGCCGCATGGACGCTTAAGCGTCTCAGCATGCAGGCGGCGCAGATCCCGCAATGGCGCTTCTTGTGGTCAACGCTCACTTGCCTGTTCTGTTGCCAGCAGGACCACGTGCGGGACAAGCATGAACCACCATCACATTCATCAACAAACCTTTTCAATGTTTCGGCCTTCGTGTCCCATATCCGAGGGAAGACGAAACGCACGTCATAGCCGAGGAGCGCCTTTACAAATCTCCCCATGCGAATTGTGAATAGCGGATGACTACGGTAGTCCTCATAACCCTGGCCAACAGTAACCAGCGATGGTCCGAGAGCGCCTTGTCCGCTCTCCGGGACGATGACCTTATGCGCGCCGGCCAGGTACGCTGCCAACGAGCTGATAAGCGCGAATTTGAAACCGCGAGAACGCGCTGTAGATTCCAGGAATGGTTTTGGCCCGGACGTCACGTGGTAGGGTACCGAGGTAAACGGCTCTCTCCTACTGGTCAGGGCCTCGCTGTCTTGCAGCCGCGATCCAAGGCGAACGCGAACGAGTCTCGGGCCCAACTCGCGGCCTATGAGTCCGCCGACAGCGCGTGAATCGAGTCCGTTGCTGAATGGAATGACGGCCTCTACTCCGGCGTCAAGACTGAGCAAACCCTGCGTCGGTTCAGGCGCAGGCTCTCTTCGCTTATAGAATTCGATGTGCCATCGGTCGCCAGTGAGGAATTCGAGTGTGTCGTGCAGCGCCTCTGATAATTCGGGAGCGCTCCAGCGGTCGGGCTCATGAACCGGAACGGCCAGGTCAATCTCTCGCTGCCAATTGTAGGCCGAACGGCGTTGCGTCCTGTCACCGAATTCAACAGCTGCAGCGACCAGCAGAGAATCGTATCCGATGGCTTCCCACCGCGCGAAAAAGTACGACTCGAGGCTCTCGGTCGAGAATTCGACGTTCTTGCCAATCTCGCAACGCAGCGATCCTTTACGCGTCCTTACGCCTGGCTCGACCACATGAATGGCGATACGCCGCCGGATAGAATCGGATTCTTGGTTTTTGGGCGTCACAGTCTGACTCCATCGTCTAGTCCTTGCTGCCTCAGCGCGGGTCGTTCGGACCTGCGCACTTCCATCTTCAAAAGCTGTCGCGCGAGAGCCTCAATCGGCGATGCAGAAATGGCCTGATCAATTCGCGATCGCGTGTCAATTGCGCGGGACATCGTTGAGTTGCGGCAATAGTGCTCTTCGACCTGCCGGGCGCCGCGAGCGGCCCGATCGATCAAGGCTGCCGTCATCGCTCTCGCGAGGACGTCCAGCTCTGCAGCACCGACAGCCGACAACTGGATAACGTTGTCGAGGAAGACGCGGCCGATTCCGCATCCGGCAGCGCGCCGTAGCCCCTCCAATTGGTGCCTGATATCCTCCCGAAACAGAGAAGATTCTTGCTCCCGAGCGAGATCGCAAATATCATCGATCAGCCCCGATTCCATTTCCGCCCGGCAGTCCTGCTCCAGGGCAGGAATGATGGCGCTGCTGATTTCCTCGCAAACAAACGCTGGGTTGGCCGCGCGCTCAGCAACGCGCCTCCAGCCACCCCTCATCGGTAAGCTTCTGTGCGGGCCGTCACTCATGGCACCTCGCTATGTCAGAATTATAATACAAATAGTCTGACAATGTCAAAGCGTTTGAGGATGGCTGCGGTTTTGACCACTGCCAGGTACCTGGGCAGCGTGGATTACCAACGGCACCGGCGAAGGGCTGCCTGATCACGACGCTATTCAACTGATTTGTTGAGGCTTAGAAGGATGAAGGCTGATCGGGGTTCAGTCTTCAACCCTCATCCGACTTTGGGGGGTGCAATCCTGGTGGTCTTCCTTTTCGGTGGTGGCCAACCGCAGGGCAGCGCCACCCAGAGCGCGA
>Ga0182030_10007146_pt1 | contig 23388 bp, 19 predicted proteins | sample 812S3MmetaG_FD_121299 | JGI IMG/M metagenome (GOLD analysis project Ga0182030, IMG submission 121299) | Permafrost microbial communities from Stordalen Mire, Sweden - 812S3M metaG (Illumina Assembly) | ecosystem: Environmental > Terrestrial > Soil > Wetlands > Permafrost | place: Sweden...
AGAACAGTGCGAACTTCATGGCGTGGGCTCCCCCCGGACGATGGCGATGGACGGCGTTCCCGGTGACTCCCGGGCTAGAACGGTGCACTGCTCCTATCAGCCCGGGTCGGGCGGGCGCAACCAAACGGAGGAACCATGCGTGGACTGGACGGCCGGACTTTCATTGTGACGGGCGCCGCCTCGGGCATCGGCTTCGCCACGGCGGTGCGGCTCTTGGAGGAGGGAGCCCTTGTCGTGGGCGCCGACCTGGCCTCATTGGACGAGGTGCCGGGGCCTGGCGAGAGTGATCGGTGGACCTTCGAGCACGTCGACGTAACGGACGAGGCGTCGGTGGCGGCGCTGGTGCAGGCGGCCGTGGCGTTCGGGGGCGGCGTCGACGGACTGGTCAACGCGGCGGGGGTGGCGGGCGGCGGACCGGTGCACATGCTCCCCGCCGAGGAATGGGCCCGCGTCATCGCCGTGAACCTCACCGGGACGTACCTGACGGCGAAGCACGTCATCGGCCGCATGCTCTCGCAGCCGGCTCGCGCCGACGGCCAGCGTGGCTCGGTGGTGACGGTGGCCAGTATTGAGGGGCTCGAGGGCACGGCGGGCGGGAGTGCGTACAGCGCGTCGAAGGGCGGTGTCGTCCTGCTGACCAAGAACATGGCCATCGATTACGCGGGACGCGGCATTCGGGTCAACGCGTTGTGCCCGGGCTTCATTGAGACGCCGATGTCCGCCTCCGTCTTCGGGCCGGGGATGGAGGCGGTGCTGGCCGACATCGTCCACGAACACAAGCTCGGCCGGCGCATGGGCCAGCCCCAGGAGATAGCCGCTGCGGCGGCCTACCTGCTCTCTGACGACGCCTCGTTCGTGACGGGCCACGCTCTCCCGGTCGACGGCGGCTACACGGCAGGCCGGGACCACGGCGTCACCGACATGCTGGGGTTGTCGGGGCCGGAGTAGCCCGGGAGCGGCGGAGCACGCGTCGCCCACTCCGCTCGATGAAGAACCTCGAAGCCACCACTCGGGGCTGTCGGACGGCCGAGTAGCCTCGAACGACGTGGCAACAGTTGCGGAGGACCACTGACTTCGGGCCGCGTACCAGTCGTCGCGGCGCTGTACGTGCAGCCGAGCAAAGCGGACCACCTGCTGACCGCCCTGAGGTCGTTGACCTCGGCGGGTATCGGCGTTGTCGCCGCAGGACCATCGGACGAATTGATGGCGCCCTACCGTGACGCGGGCTGCGAATGTGTGGAAGCGAGCAATCCGGCGGACCTCATCAATGAGGCCTGGACTCTCCATCGTCTCCCCGTGCTGGCTGTAGGCGATGCCGTCACCCTGCCTGCGCGCTTCCTGGGACGCGCGCTCCAGCTCATGGCCGATGACCTTCGGGTCGCGACCGTGTCATTCCTTAGCAATGACGCCGGATTCCTGAGCTTTCCTCCACGAAATGACCCGACGAATCAGACCCTCGAAGATGACGACGCCAGCTCGGTGAGTCGAAGCCTGCGCGAGCTCGGACCCCACTCGCCGCCAACCCCGATCCCGACCGCGGTGGGCCCGATCGTTCTGCTGTCGGCCGCGGCGCTGGGGGCTGTCGGGGGGCTCGTCGCGGGACCACGTGCCGAGTTCGCCGGCACGTTGGCCGACTTCTCGGTCCGCGCCATGGCGCGTGGTTTCGTCCACATCGTCGACGAGACGACGTTCGTCCAGCGCCACAGGGCAGTCGGCGAAGCTCCGCACAGCGATCTGGACGACCTCCACCCCGAAGAACGACGCTGGATCAATTCGCTCTATCCCAACGAGAAGCGCTTCCTCGACCACGAGGTGCGATCGAAGACGTCACCCCTCGGCCTCGCGCTCGGACTGGCTCGCACCAAAGTCTCCGGATTGCGCATCGCCGTCGATGGCTCCTACCTGGGTCCCCACGAGATGGGCACTCAGGTGTCGATCCTGTCTGCGGTCGAAGCACTCAGCCGTCGCCACGACGTCCGAGAGGTCGTGGTTGCGCTTCGCTCCGAGATACCCCCCTATGCGGCAGAGACCCTCTCGCTCCCGAAAGTCGTGGCACGGAGCGTCAACTTCGACACGCTCGAGGGACTCGGACACTGCGACGTGGCCCACCGGATGGTGCAACCGGATCAGTGGTTCTCGGTGGACCGCTGGCGGACCGTGGCGGACCGCGTGGTTGTGACGGTCCTTGACCTCATCGGATACCGAAATGGGACTTATCACGAGAACGCGGCTCTCTGGCTGCTCTACCGCGACGCTCTCCGTGCCGGCGCCGCCGCCGCAGATGCCGTCGTCGTCATTTCGGAGGACGTGAAGGTGCAGGTGGAGATGGAGCGACTGCCCATCGATCCGCAGCGGCTCCACGCCATACCCATCGGCACGGAACACCTCACCGGGAACGAGGCCATGGAGATGCCCCGCGACCTGGCGGCGCGCGGTTTCGCCGCAGAACAATTCATACTCTGCCTGGGTACTGACTACGCCCACAAAAACCGAGACCTCGCCCTTGCCGTCCTCGTTCAACTCCGCCAGCGCGGCCACGCGCACGCGCTCGTGCTGGCGGGACCGACCGTGCCCCATGGCTCGTCGCGGCCCAGTGAGGCAGAGGTCATGCTGCACAACCGCGACACCCTCGAGTCCGACGTCTACGTGCTGCCGGATCTCCCGTCGTCGGAGCGCAACTGGCTCATGCGGCATGCCGACCTGGTGCTCTATCCATCGTCGGCAGAAGGATTCGGGCTGGTCCCGTTCGAGGCAGCCCGCTTCGGTACGCCAACGGTATTCACGCGATTCGGCCCGCTCCAGGAAGTCGCGCCAGAAGTCCCCGTCACAGCCGAGGACTGGTCACCAGACAGGTTGGCGGCTGCGGCGGAATCATTGCTGACCGACCAAGCGCAGGCGCGGGTGCAGGTCGAGGCATGCCTGGCTGCAGGCATGAAATACACTTGGGCCACGACTGCTGAGCGGCTCGCCGAGCTCTATCGACACGTCATGGCACTCCCGCCACGCTGAGCGTCAGTTGCCGCGCCCCGAGGAGGTTCTGTGAGAGAAACGCTGGAAGAGGAACTGGACCGGCTTGCACTGACCCAGGCATTCGTGGACGCAGAGATGGCTACGGCACGAGTGATCGATCTCACCGAGCGCTTGGTCGATGCCCGCGACCAGATCGTCGCGCTGACGACCGAACTGGAGCGCCTGCGAACGGACTTCCGGCAGTTGCGAACCGAGCACGAACAAATGAGGTCTTCCGCCGCGTTCCGGCTCGCCGACCGGATCTGGACGGTCCGCAATGCCCTCCGGCTCTGAGCCAGCCTGGCGGGTACTGGTCGCTCTGCTCGTCTACAACGGCGAGGACTTCGCCGGACTCTGCCTGTCTGCGCTCACGCGCCTCAAACCCGGCAATCATTCCGTAGATATCCTGGTTCTCGATGACGCCAGCACGGCACCCGGATGGAGTGACCGCTGCCGGGACATGAGCACGGGTCTCGGGTTCGGGTACTACCGGACCCCTCGGAACCTCGGGACTCCTCGGAACATGAACCTCGCAATGCAACGAGCCAAGGACGATAGGTATGACGCAGTGATCCTGCTGAGTGCCGACACGATCGTGCCTTCCAACTTGATTCCGGCGCTCATCTCGCCGCTGATCGACGACAGTTCCGTTTCGTCCACCAGCGCCTGGTCCGATGACTCCGGCGTCTTTTCGATCCCGACCGCGGATCCGGATCACCTCACAGGACATCCCGACATCGTCGACTGGATCTCTGAGCAGCTCAGCGAGGAATTCGAGGGGCTCTCCGTCGCGCTTCCTTCAGGAGCCGGACATTGCATGGCGTTACCGACGGCGAAGATCGACAGGGTCGGGCTCATGGACCCCGTGTTCGCCAAGGGGCGCTGGACCGAGATCGACTGGAGCCTGCGCAGTCACACCATGGGCTACCGCTCCGTCCTCGTTCCCTCGTGCTTTGCACACCGTGCTAGCTGGGAGATCCACGCTGCGACGGGCGTTGGCCGCAACGAGGACCGGATGGATCGCACACGCCGGGCCGTCATTGAGGAGCGATATCCGTCTCACGCCTCTCAGCTGGCTGCGTTCTCCGCTTCGAGCGTCCTCGCCGATCTGCGCCAGCGTGGTCTGCACCGGATTGTGGTGTCTGCGGCCCGTCAGTACGGGTACCAGCTCGAGGCGAGTCGCCTCCACAATCGATCCGACGACAGGGGTACCGTGCGCTTTCGAATCGACCCTGATGGCGTCGCTCCCATGATCATGGCCTCCTATCAGGGTTTCGAGACTTCATTCACCGTGGGAGGCGGCCGCATACTTCCGACCTTGGAAACCATGGTCGGGCAGCCACCGCGCGCCATCCGCATCTTCGACCGAGGGCCAGTGAGCCGAACGCTCGAGGCGGAAGCCGGCGAGTCCGGAGCGATCCCACTCTCCCACCCTCCCTACCGCGAGGGAGTTTTCTGAAGTTGTCCACGATCGGCGCGTCGCACCGATGGCATCGTCGGATATCGCAGCAAGGGATTTCATTTTGCTACCGCACGAAGGCCGGAGTACCCAGCTTCAAGCCGGACCTCGGCGACGCGCCCCACCGCTGTCTCCGAGAATCCCTCACGCATCGTCCGAGCGGCTTCGCCTCCGATGCGCGCGCGAAGCGCTTCGTTGCCTGCGAGCAGCCGCATCCATTGGGCCGCTTCGGTGATATCCGGTTCGGCCCACACCGCACCCTCGACATAGACATCACGCAGACCCGGTTGGTATTCATGATCCTGTGCCGTCACCGGGCGCAGTCGATAGCCCACAGGACAACTGTTTCTCGCATTCATGAAGTCGCAGTTGCCGGAATACGACGTCGCGATCACCGACTTTCCGAGCGCCATCGCCTCCGCCATACCAAGTCCGAAACCCTCCGACCGATGGGTGGAGACATAGACGTCACAGGCGTGAAACAGGTCGGCCAGATCCTGCTGGGCAATGAACTCAGACATGAGGACACCGTTGACACGTCGGAGAGCGCGCCGAAGATCTGATTCGAACCGTGGCGACTGGTCGAGATTCATCGCCTTGATCACGAGCACCGCGTGGTCATCACCCGCCGGAAAGGCCTGGGCGAAAGCCTCAATGACACCGAACGGGTTCTTCCGGGCGGTCGAGGAGTTGAAGTCGAAAGTAAAAAGGAAGAGAACCGCGTCCCGGGAGATTTCCAGCCGAGCGCGCACGTCCGGCCCGTTGGTCTCCCGCCCGAAGAGCGGCACCACCGTCGGGACTATGTGTATCGGTGTCCGGGTGTAGCGAAGAAACGACCGTCGAACGAAGGAACTGGGTACCCAGATTTCGTCGACCTGATCGAACGCACTCCACAGCGACATCGGAGTGGAGGAGAGTTCCCAGTACCAGGTGCCAATTCGATAGCGCGACCCACCGAGCGCAGAGACGGCTGACTCGCCCAACATGGCGAACTCGTTGATGTTGAGGGTCCACAAATCGATGGGCCACGTTGGTGGGCCCGTGAGTGCGGCGAGATCAGCCGGCCAGAGGCTGTCATCGGTTGGAGCACCCGTTCGCACCGTGCTGCAGGAAAGCACCACACCCTGGCGTACGAGCGCGCGAGCCAAGCGCCGGCCGGCCTCGGCCAGACCGGTCGTCGAACTCCAGTCGCCGAAGGCGTTGACGCCGAGGTGCTCTAAGGGCGATGTCAACGACGTTCGGTTGCGCCGTCGCCGTCGCCGTCCCCGGCGAATGGTGGGCGGTCGAGAGGCACTCCCTGTCGCATCCCATCGAGCTCCGCCTGGAGCGTGCGGAACTCGAGAATGAGATCTGCCTGCACGCTGCGTGCCTCGGCAACCTGGTCGGTGATTTCAGCCTGGGCCTGCGATGCACTCCGGTCAGCAAAGTCGAGCAGGTCGTCCTTGACTCCCTGCTCCAACCGCGAGACATGGGCCGACAACTCCCGGATCGCTTCGATGGTCGCCTCGTTGAAGGCGATCTGATGGCGCAGGAATCTCCAGCCGACCCGAGCGACGAGGCGTTTCACGAGCCGAAAGCGCTCCGACGGAGCGACGGGGAGGCCCAGGTTGGCATGTTCCCGCGCCAGGGAGAGGAGCGCATCATGTCCGTTACCTGCGTCCCCGGAAAGCGGGGCCGCTGGTCCGGCTGGGAATCCCGGGTCGGGGGCACTCGATCGCTGTTCGGACACCGCGTCAGAATCTACTGGACGTCCACAAGGCAAGGATGCTGCTTCTGCATGTGTCCTTGGCCCCCCAGGTCCCGTGCCTGGATCATTGGCTCAGCGGGTTGGAGTGCCATTGCTTGGTTCCGAGGTCGTACTCGCACACGCCAGTCGTCAGTCCATGCGCAGTGGTCCACTGCCGCACCCAGAACAGGTAGCCGGGCCGCGCAGGTTCTTCGAGATTCCATCCGGGTGGGATGTCGCCGCTGTAGCCATTTATGGTGGGCAGGTCGACGCGCTGGGAGATGAGCATGGCCGACAGTTGGAACTCGTAGAACCGCAAATGGTTCCGCACGGAGTCTATGACGAAGAAACTCGTGCATCCCGACGGCACTGGAGGCACCGCCGAGACGATTGCAATTTGTGCACTGCGACGCAACTGTGAGGCGCTCGTCGTGTTGAGCTGCTCGGCGAGGATCACCACGAGGAGGACGACACCCGCAACTTGGAGGACGGTGGAGGCCCGAAACCGCCGCCAGTTACGGAAGGCCTCGGTGCCCAAGCCGACCAGTGCGAGCGACGCCACGAGACTGTTTGCCACCTGCAGCCTATCGATGGCCCTGATGGCGTCCGCTCCGGGGAGGTGCCACACGAGGATCCACAACGAACCGATCTGCGTGTTGATCGGCAATACCGCAAAGAGAATCGTCGTGCAGCAAAGCGCCAGCACCACTCGGAGCGACGATGTGAACGTCGTCACTCGAGCGAGGAGCGCCCACACCACACAGACCGCTCCGAAGAGGACGGTCAACATGAGCATCGGCGTGATGGCGTAGCTGACTTCGTATGACGCGGGAGAGGGCGCTGACCACGAGTTGTGGAAGAGACCACCCCAGAGGAGATTGCCGATACCGACGTTTATTACGTCGTTCCACTTCGAAGCGTAATAGAGAGCGTCACCATAGTTTCGCGAGCCCAATTGACGTATGACGGGGACATAGGTGACCAGGAACGGGATGATGCCCAAGAGAAAGCCCGCAACGACCCCGATAATGGTGCGCCAAGCAGACTTCACGCCGGCAATGACCTCGGCACACATCACGCGGGGTGCAAAGGCGAGGCAAAGTACGAAGATCACGACGCCCGCCAAGATCGAGAACCAGGCGAGGTAGTACGTCGAAAACAAGAACAGCGACGAGAGCAGACCAAGCATGACGCCGAGCGCGCTGGAAACAAGAGGTCTGCCATGACGAGTGCGCCAGGCGGCAAGTCCGATGAGTGCGATCGGTGGAGTGAAGTAGATGCCAAAGATCTGGGAGGAACCCTCGTGCACCCAGAGGCTGTTGGCAAACGTGAATACCAGGGCGCCCACGAGGGCCAAGACAAGAGGCGCCCCAAAGATCTTTCTTACGAGGATCACAAAACAGACGAACCCCATCAGGCTCATGGTGACGATCGTGAGTTGATACGCAAGGAAAGGCTCTGCATGCAGGAGACGAAAGGGTGCGAAGAACACCTCGTACAAGAAAAGGGTGTCCGTATAGCCGAGGACTCCCTTGACCGGGTAGAAGAACGGAGGATCCCTCCACGGTTGTGCGCCCTTCAACACGAGGAACCACTGTTCGCTCAAATAGACCTGTAAGCGCGTATCACCGCTGTTACCCACCACACGGTTGAACCCACTGGTCCACCAGGCGGAGAAGAAGAAGAGCGCACCGACAAGCCATACGCCAAGCGTTGCACTGACTTCCCACAGCGTGCCGTGACGGCGACGAGACCGACGTCTGGGCGAAGGTGCCGGCATCCGTGTGCGTTCCTTCAGACTCCCCGTGTCGATGGTCACGTCGTGATTCGCCCGCGGCCGAGCTTGCGAGTTCGCGGCGGCGCCACCGGTGCGTGGGCGGGACGCGCTGCGACGGACATCGGCTAGTTCGACGTCACATCTGCCCGGCGCGTCCGGGCCGAGACCATATCGACGAGGGTTCTGATCGCTTGACTGCGGCAGAGGGACCGGGCTCCCTCAACCATGTCTGATGCACGTCGACCTACACCCCACAAATCTGTGTCGCGGACAACCGGTTGGTCGGGTCAGGTCGCGACGCCATCGTGCGACGATAGCCCAGAGGACAGCAGCTCATGATGGTTCCCGGACCCGCCGTTGGCGGCGTTCGATGTCGCAGTCGTGATGAGTGTGTTGGTCCGAGCTACGCCGATTTCTTCCGCAGGAAGAGCAGCACTGAGGTCCACTGCACCGAACCGTCATTGAGAACGACGTGGCGGCGGACGCGGTCGATGCCGTTGGGAAACACGATCGAATCGATGAGGAAGTCAGCCGGCGGGAGGGACCAGTCGATGGGCTCGACGAGCTCCAGGTCGGGGGTGGCATTGATCACGAAGTCCTCGAGGTCTTGCCGGTTGAAGTACTCGACATGCGTCTGCTCGGGAAGGAGGAGGTATTCGGTGGCCAGAGCAACGACTCCCCCAGGACGGATGACCCTCGCCAGTTCGCGGACGGCATCTGCCGCTCGTTCGTGCGAACCGAAGTGTTCGATCGAAGAAAGCGACCAGCCGAAGTCGAAGGTGTCTGCCGGATAGATACTGAGGTCGGTCCCATCGAGCGTCTTGAACTCAATAACGTCGCTTCGGATGGGCCGCGGGCAAAACCGCTGAGGATCCTCGAGCACCGCTTGGTCGGCTTCCCGGCCACCGGTATCGGACCAACCAGCTCCGCCGTACAGATCGGAGGCGACCACGGTACGCAGACGGTCACCGAGCCAAAAGATGACGCATTCGCGACCCGCACCGACCCCAATGGCCTTGTGGTGAGGCTGAATCATGTCGAGCTGCTCGAGGCCCCAGATGGCCTGGGTCCACTCCCATCCCTTCCGATAGATGTTCGGCGCACTGTCGGCACCGAAGATGTGCGCGTCGTATGAGTAGGTAGAGAGGTCTCGGAAGAGCTCCATCCAGTGCGCGTCTTTGTACGCAGCAACGTTGCACAAACTGCTCAAAGGCACTGCTCTCTGCTGTGACCTTCGAAGTCGACCCATCTGCTCCCGTCCTCGTCCGCGTTGCGTATCGGCGTGCAGACCCTAATGGCAAGGCACAAAGTCGCAGGATATCGTGGCGGCGTGCAGGTTTCGATGCGTGAGCTCGATCAGGGGCTCCGTACCGGGCCGAGGCACGCTGCGCCTCGCGCTGACCGGACTGACCGGAGCGATCAGTTGATCGCCGGGTGCGTGTTCGGCGGCCTCTTTTTCGTCTATCTCGCGGTCAGCCGTCACACGTTCGTGGCGTACGACGCATCGTCGATGGTCGCTGTGGGCACCAACATCACAAATCACCTCACGCTGAGCACAGTAGGCGCCTTCGACGATTACCTGCACCTGAGCACGCCGTATTCGCCCTATGGGATCGGCGTGAGTCTCCTCGTCGTTCCGATGTACGCCTTGTCCAAAGCTACCGGCCACGAGATGCTCCTCTTGTCTCTGATCAACCCAGCGCTCACAGCGCTGGCCGGCTTGGTTGTCTTCGCCATAGGACGTGAGTTGCGATGGCCGCGAACGTGGTCCGTCCTGTGTGCGGCGACCTTCGGGCTCTTGACCATGGCGCTGCAATCGACGACAGAGCTTTTCAGCGAACCGGCAGTTGCCCTCTGCATCGTCATTTTGGTGTGGGCCATCTTGCGCTGGAGACTTGAATGGCAATGGGCCGCTTTCGTGATCGGCCTGACCTCCGCCGCCGTCATTCAGTTCCGATCCGATTCCATCCTCACGGTGTGGATCGGGCTCCTTGCCCTACCCATGTTCGTGCCCTGGACGGAGATCCGAAAACCCCGCAATCTCGCAGCGATGGGCCTTCCAGTCGTTCTGAGCCTGGCCTTCCTCGGGTGGTACAACCAGCACCGATTCAAGAACTATTTCGTGTTCTCGTACGGCGGACAGGGCTTCCACGCCGCGATCGGCCGGGGCCTCGAGGGAATGCTGGTCAGTCCAGGCAAGAGCATCTTCGTGTTCAATCCCATCGCCCTGCTGGGCCTCGTGGGCCTCGCGCTCTTCCTGCGACGAGACCGTCCGATTGCCGTGCTTTTTCTCTTGCTCATCGTTCCCCGAGTTCTCTTCTTCGCCAAGTGGGATTCCTGGGACGGCGGCGTTGCGTGGGGCCCGAGGTTCTTGGACCCCGTGGTGTCGCTCTTTGCCATTGCCGCCGTCGAGGTCCTGGTCGCCACTCGGCACACGAAGATCTGGGGCACAATCGCTCGGGTCGCGTTCGGTGTCCTGGCGCTTCTCAGCTTGGGCGTCTCCTTCCTCTCGGTTCGGGTCCCGTACGAGCAGTGGTGGCAGACAATTAGCAATCCCGCTCTCCAGGCGCGGTACGATGGAGGGCACCTGGTGCCGGACCCGAACACGCCAGGGGCGGCCCAGAATGCCTTCGATTTCACTCTGCAGGGTGGACATCTGGTGGGAGACATCGACCTCCTCGAAGATGACACGGCCAAGACGGCCCCATGGGACTTTCAGGCCAGCCGTGAGGCCAAGGGATGGTTGCTCCTTGCCGCCGCTCTGGCCCTGATGGCAGCTGCGTCCGTCCTGGCCCTGCGGTCGGACAAACGGCAGACGGGGCACGGAACTCCCCATGAGGGCTCGGCGACCGCTCCCGATCCCTGACAGGCCGCAGGAGGGCCAGCCGACGTGACCGCTCTGGGTACGATGACGGCTGTCCGGTGGACGCGTGCCCCGGTGGACCCGAGGAGATGCTGATGCTCGACGTTGATGGACACGTGATCGACCCCGAAGCTCTGCGGGAGCGGGTCCAGCAGCTCGTATCCACCATTGACGAGCAGGGCCCCGTTCCTCCGGCTGACATCCGGGCGGTCTCCACGGAGCAACTCTCCGTTCCGGTCCATGGGATGCAGCCGCTCCACGCGGCCCTGCTCCCTCCCGATCTCTCCAGTCCAGCCGGTCCCCGGGGTCGAGCGGGGCGATTCGTCAAGCGCGTGGTACGCCGCCTCACCAGCTGGTACGTGGAACCACGCTGGGTCACCCAGAAAGAGTTCGACTCTCGGAACATTGAGTTCTCCCGGGAGGTGATCGGCGCCTTCGATCTCACGAACCGGCACCTGGCGAGGGTCGATGCCGAGCTCGAAGATCTCAGACAGCACAATGTCCGGCTCAAGTTGCAGATCGTGGCGGAAATAGAGCGGCACAGCCGATACCGGCGAGAGGTCGCCGAGACCTTGAACACGGCGGCCAGCCGCGTGGACGTGCAGAACTTGAGCCGTGAAGTCAAGCGCTTGGGCGTGACCGGTGCCACCAGCTCGGCCATCGACTACCTGGCGTTCGAAGATCGGTGCCGGGGTAGCAGCGACAGTATCCAGCATGCACAGGAGCGCTATCTCACCCTGTTCCCACCTGCGTCCGGGACCGGGGCGGTCGTCGACATCGGATGCGGGCGCGGTGAGATGCTGGAACTGCTCATCGCTGCCGGCTACGAGGCCATCGGCGTCGACATGGACAGCAACATGATTGAGCTCTGCCGATCAAAGGGACTCCGGGTCGTGCAGGACGACGGCATTCACTTTCTCCAGGGGACCGACGACGATTCGCTCCGTGGAATCTTCTGTGCACAGGTTGTCGAGCATCTTCTCACCTCCGAACTCGAGCGCTTGGTCGAATTGTCCTATCGGAAGCTGATGCCCAGCGCCGTGCTCGTGATTGAGACCATCAATCCGCGCAGCCTCTTTGCCCTGGGCAATCACTTCTTCGCTGATGTCACGCATGTGCGGCCCGTGCATCCGGAAACAATGCGGTTCATCTGCGAACAGATCGGCTTCAGCAAGGTGGAGCTCGAAGAGCGATCCCCCCATCCCTTCATGAGCGGGGTTGACGAACTTCCTGAGGGGGAGGAAGGCGCGGTGCTGAAAGAGCTGCTGCAAAGCGTCTTCGGCTACCAGGATTACGCCATCATCGCGACAAAATGAGGCACTACGCCGCGATCCACCAGTTCCATTCGGGAACAGCACAGGGTGATGCGATCACGCAGCAGATGTTCGAACTGCAGCAGTACCTCCAGCGGATGGGGTACACCTCGGAGATTTTCGCCGAGCACGTCACTGATGGCCTCCGGAATCGGATCCACTCGATCGGAGGCTACGAAGGCTCGAGCGCAAATCTTCTCCTCATTCATCATTCGCTCGGGTATGGGATTTTCGATGACGTGATCAGTCGCCCCGACGATGTCGTCGCGATCTATCACAACGTGACGCCGGAGAGGTATTTCTCGGATCCCGGATTCCGAGAGGCCATCCGGCTGGGTCGCCAGCAGCTCTCTCTTCTCGCGCTGCGCGCCATCGTTGGAGTGGCCGACTCCAACTTCAACCGGCAGGAGATGCTTGCGGTGGGATTTCGGCGGGTTGAGGTCCTCCCGGTCCGTACTGACTATGCAGAGTTCGTGCCTCCCTCCCCGGAGTCCAGACAGCGATCAGCAGATTGGCTGTATGTCGGGCGAATTGTGGGCAACAAGTGTCAGCACGAGCTGGTGCGAGCCTTTGCTGTCTACGCGAAGAACTTCGACGACAGCGATGCTCGGTTGGTGCTGATCGGCGATACATCTCGTGCTGACTATGTGGCGGTGGTCAGAGAGGAAGCCCAGCGCTTGGGGGTCAGCGATCGGGTCGTTCTCCTGGGCAAGGTGTCGGATCAGCAACTGCGCTCGGCCTTTGCTGGCGCCGGCGTCTTTGTGTCGTTGAGCGAGCACGAAGGATTCGGCGTCCCAATACTCGAAGCCATGGCGGCCCGGGTCCCGGTCGTGGGCTACGGCGCGACGGCCGTTCCCGAGACCATGGGGGGGGCGGGCATTCTCTTGCGGACGAAGAAGCCCGAGGTGGTGGCGGCAACCGTCCAAGCGCTGAGAACGGATCCGGATCTGAGGGAAAGATTGGTTGCACGGCAGGACGTGCGGGTGCTCGACGTCCAATCGTTCAACGTCGAGACACTTCTCACGAGAGTCATCGAGAGAGCCTCCGGTGGGGTGCAGCCGCTCGAGGTCCAGGTTCAGGGCCCCTTCGAAACCAGCTACAGCCTCGCCACCATGAATCGCCGTCTGGCGGATGCCTTGGACGGCACGCCCGATCGCGCCATCTCCATCTATGCCACCGAAGGCCCGGGGGACTACCAGCCCAGCGAACGGGATCTCGTGCGGCATCCGCAGGCCACCATGCTCTTCCGGCGTTCGCGTGACGTGCCCTACCCCCACGTCGTGATCCGACAGATGTGGCCACCGCGCCTGATTGACACGCCTGGCGGGCTCACCTGCGAATACTTCGGATGGGAAGAGAGCCGAATACCGCAGCCGATGGTGGACGACTTCAACCACTACCTCGAGGGCATCGGGGTCATGTCTCACTTCGTCAAGGACGCCCTGCGGGACTCGGGCGTCGACGTGCCGATCGAGGTCGTCTGGAACGGCGTGGATGCCCACGATCCTGATGCGGTGGTTGAGGCTCTCGAGCTCGAAGAACTCAGGTCCTACAGGTTCCTCCACATCAGCTCGGCCTTCCCCCGCAAGGGCGTCGATGTGCTGCTCGACGCCTACTTCTCCGCCTTCGACGGGTCTGACGATGTCTGCCTCATCCTGAAGACGTTTCCTAATCCGCACAACACAGTGGCCGACCTCCTGGCTGCCGCTCGTGCCGCCCACCCGAATCCGCCCGATGTCCGTTGGATCGATCGTGACATGGACACCCCCGCCATCCAAGGGCTCTACAACCTCGCCCACTGCTATGTCCACCCTGCCAGAGGGGAAGGCTTCGGACTCCCGGTCGCCGAGGCAATGGCGGCCGGAATTCCCGTCATAAGCGTGGCGTACTCCGGTCTCGCCGACTTTGTCTCGGACGAGACGGCGAGCACCATCCCGTTCCGGTTGGAGACTGCTGAGACGCACTTCGGGGTCCCCCACTCCGTCTGGGCCGAGCCGGACAGAGCGGCCCTCGCGGTTCATATGCGGAATTACGTCGAGGGCGTAGACCGAGAGAGAACATCCGAGCGGGTCGAACGCGCCCGAGAGCTTGTCACTTCCACGTTTACATGGGAGGCCGCAGCACGACGCTGGAATGACTTCTTGAACCACGTGGAGGACGCCGCCGAGACGCCCCGTGTGGCGATGGTCACCACGTGGAATACACGCTGCGGTGTAGCCGAGAATACGCGTAACATCATTGATGGCGCACGGGCGCAGGTCGCGGTCGATGTTTACGCAAATCTCGACCCGGAGATCATCGATCCGAGTCGGGAGCTCGGAGTCCAGAGAAATTGGATCGATCGTTGGCATCCCGAACTGGACCAGCTCGCCGAGGCGCTTCGCCTCTCCGACGCCGACGTCGTCCACTTCCAATTCAACTTCGGCTTCTTCGAACTCGACAGACTGGCGCAGCTGATCGGGCGGGAGCTCGAGTCCCGCGGGGTGGTCGTCACCCTCCACCGGACGAAGGACGCCATCATCGACGGTGAGGTGGTCAGCCTCTCGTCGATCAAGACCACGCTCGAGCGAGTCGATCGGCTCATCGTGCACCAGGCCGGCGACGTGGCCGTCCTCGCGGACATGGGACTCTCGGAGAACGTCTCGGTGATACCGCTCGGTGCGTCCACACCACCTGCGGCCTCGTACGCAGAGGCGCGAACCGCCTTGGGGCTCGGAGCGCGACCGATCGTCGGCACGTTCGGGTTTCTCTTGCCGCACAAGGGCACGCTCGAACTCGTCCAGGCCGTGGGCCGTCTCCGGGAAGAGTTCCCGGACATCTGCCTGCTGGCTCTGTGTGCCAGGTATCCCGACATCAGGTCCGACGAGTACGAGGCAACAGTTCGGGCCGAAATCGACCGCCTGGGCCTCGGCGAAAACGTCGTCCTGCTTAGCGAGTACCTGCCGGACGAGACTGCCCGCATGATCCTGCGGGCGGCAGATGTGATCGCCCTTCCCTACGGAGACACCGAGGAGTCTTCGAGCGCGGCCCTCCGATTCCTGCTCCCTCTCGAGCGCCCGCTCGTCATCACTGACCGCCCCGTGTTCGCCGACTGTCGGGAATGGTCTCTCGCGGTCGACCCGGACGACCCGCAGGGGATCGAAGATGCCGTCCGGCGTGTCCTCGTCGATCCGGAACTCCGCAATGCGCTCGCCATTCGAGCCGGCGACGGGGCCCGACGATTTCGCTGGTCGCGCGTCGTCGCGGACCACAGGGAGATGTATGTTGACGCTCGCCGAGCGGGCCGTGAGCGACGGGGAGACCACAGCCCGTTGCGAGTACCAGATGCGGACGAGGACAACTCGGCCGTCCCGATCCTCTCCTGAAGGCTCCAACAGCGCACGGTCCCACGCCCCGAGGAGGGACATGTCCGGGAGGCGTTCAGCCCAGGACGAGGGACGCCGCGGCGTAGCCGAGGACGACCCAGCCATAGCGGCGTAGTTGGTCTGATCCCAGGAGACCCTGGGTGCCGGACAAGCTGATGGCGCCGAAGTTGGTGGATCCGATGAGCTGGGAATGCAGCGTCAAACCGGGTACGGACCACGGCCCGCTGTGGACGAGCGGCACCGTGATCACCGAGCACACCGTGGACTGGCGCTGCGCCAGGTCGGTGCCGTGCAACGACTCCGCCCGGGCGACGGAAGACGCCACGACGGTCTGGGACGAACCTGTGTCCACCACGAACTCGCGCCGTGACCCGCCAGCGAAGCGGACCGCCACGCTGAGCGACACGTCGCCGGGCGCGGGCGTCACCGTGAGCGGCACCGTCGTACCGGTCTGCCCCTGCAGCAACGCTGCCGGCACCGGGGCCTGCGGACCCGTGAACGGAGAGACCTGCGCCAGCGGTACGCCCTCCGGCCCGGGGACGATCAGTGCGCCCCCGACAAAGTCGATGCGGACCGAGCCGAAGCGGGAAAGGACGTCGGAGCCCAAGAGGCCGTCCGGTTCCCCCTTCCCGCCCATCTGGGGCAGCGTGGCTGCGGTGAGTTGCTGGGCGTCCAGGGAGACACCGTCGAGTGACCAGGCGCCGACTGAGACTGGCTGGGCCGTGCCGGTGCATCCGACCCCGGCGAACTCGGTCGCCGGGCCGGCGTTGGCCAGGTGCAGCCGATGGGCCAGCCCGGCATCAATGGTCGACTGGCCCGCCCCCGAGTCGAGGATGAACGGGTAGGGCCCTTGGTTGTCGATGCACACGTCCACTGTCTCGGCCACCTGGCCTGCCACCACACTCACCGTGAGCGGCACACGCACGCCCCCACCAGGCTGCGCGGTCGCGCCGTCGCAACCCGAGGCCGTCGGGGGGAGGGCGAAGGTGACCTGCGGCTCCACGTGGACGGGGGCGGTGGACTTCTGACCAGGCCCACTGACGAGCGCTGCCAGAACGAGCGCCAGCACCGTGACCCCGATGGCCACGATCGCAATGATGAGCAGAGGCCGGTGACCGCGCAATGCGCTAGCGGCTGACGGCGATGCGGAGGGTGGCCAAGCCCAGACGGGCCCCCAACACCAGCGCTGCCAGAGGGAGCGCGGCACGCCGCCAACCCCTGGTGGTCCGGAAGGTGAAACGGAGGGCCGAACGATGGTGGGCCAGCATCATCCGATAGGGATGGCGCGCCGTGCTGTGCCCCTGCAGGTGGGTCACCTCCGCCGTCCCCGCAAAGCCCACGCCCCAACCGGCGTCGTGGGCCCGCCAGCACAGGTCCATGTCCTCGTTGTACATGAAGTAGGCCTCGTCGAAGCCACCCAACTCCTCCAACGCGCTCCGCCGGGCCAAGAAGCACGAACCCGACACCCACCCCGCCCCCATCACCACGTCACCCGCAGGGGTGCCGGGGTTGTAGCGCAAGGTGAACGGGTTGTCCGGACGGAACTGCGCCAGCAGCGCGTGCCCGGCCGCATCGGAGAAGCTCGGGAAGTTGCGCACGGACGGGTACACCTCGCCGGACTCGGTGAAGATGCGGGGCCCGACCAATGCCCACGCAGGCTCCGTCTCCAGAGCCTGACGCAGCGCGGTCACTGCCCCCGGATGCACGACGAGGTCCGGGTTGCAGACGAGGATCCACTCGGGCGGCGCCGACTCCCCCGCCAACGCAGCCAGGCCCCGGTTGACGCCGGCACCGAAGCCCAGGTTGCGACCGGGCCGCACGAACTCCACGGATTGCGCACTCGGTCCGCCCGGCAGGTCCTCGAGCGCGGCGGCGGCGCTCCCGGCCGCTCCGTTCTCCACCACCACGACGGGCGAAGCTCCGTTCTCCAGGAGGGAGCGGACGCAGCCTTCGAGGAGCGGCCCGGCATCGTGGTCGACCACGACGGCGCCGATCGTGCCGGACACCCGGTACTCAGTAGTCCCGGGTGAAACGGAACTTCACCAGAGCCCGGAGCGCACTGAACCCGTCACGCCATGTGATCTTCTTGCCTTCGTCGTGCTCGCGACCCGCGTACGAAATCGGGACCTCGTAAATGCGGTGACCACGGCGGAGCACCTTGGCCGTGATCTCGGGCTCGAAGTCGAACCGGTTGGAGACCACGGTGAGCCCTTCGAGGACCTGGGCGTCGAACAGCTTGTAGCAGGTCTCCATGTCCGACAACGTCGTGCGGTACAGGACGTTCGTGACCAAGGACAGCAGACGATTGCCGAACCAGTGCAGCGGCAGCATGTTCTTGCGCTCGCCGGTGAAGCGGCTTCCGTAGACGACGCGCGCCTTGCCCCGCAGAATCGGCTCCAGCAACCGGGGCCAGTCGTTGGGGTCGTACTCGAGGTCGGCGTCCTGAATGAGGATGAGGTCACCTCTGGCCTCGGCCAACCCGGTGCGAAGGGCTGCGCCTTTGCCCTGATTCACCTTGTGGCGCAGCACCCGCACCGTCGAATCCTCCAGGGCACCGAGGACCTTGTCGGAGCCGTCGCTCGAGCCGTCGTCGACCACAATGATCTGGAGCACCAGCGGAAGGTCCACGGCGCGCATGCGTCGGATGACCTCGGCCACCGTCGCCCGCTCGTTGAAGACGGGGACCAGCACCGTCAGCGTCTCGTAGGTCCGGATCGGGACGAGCTCGCTCGCATCACTGGCGGCGGTCACGTCAGTTTCTGTCACGTCAGGCTCCGTCATGTGTCGCTCAGTCTTGCACTCTGTCCGCGAAGTAGTGGATTGTCCGCTCAATCCCTTCCCGCAACCCGATCCGGGGCTCCCATCCGAGCTCGCTCCGGGCCAGGGTGATATCGGGGCAACGACGGGTGGGATCGTCGGTGGGTAGCGGCTCGAAGACGATGTCCGACGCCGAGCCCGTCACCTCCAGGACGAAGCGGGCCAGGTCGAGCATGGTGCGCTCGTCGGGGTTCCCGATGTTGACCGGGCCGACCAGAGAGGAGTCGAGGAGGGCGAGGAGTCCCCGGATCTCGTCATCGACGAAGCACAGGCTGCGCGTCTGGCTCCCGTCTCCGTACACCGTCAAGGGGTCGCCGCGCAGCGCCTGCACAATGAAGTTGGACACGACGCGGCCATCGCCCGCCGAGAGCCGCGGGCCGTACGTGTTGAAGATGCGCACAATGCCCACGTTGACCCCGTGGGTCCGGTGCATGGCCATGGTCAGGCTCTCGGAGAACCGCTTGGCCTCGTCGTAGACGCTCCGGGGCCCGGTCGGATCGACGTTGCCCCGATAGCTCTCCACCTGGGGGTGCACCTCGGGGTCGCCGTAAATCTCGCTCGTGCTCGCCATCAGGAACCGGGCCTCGTGCTCCCGGGCCAGTTCGAGCAGTCGGCGCGTACCCTCGCTGCCCACCGCCAGGGTGTCGAAGGGACGGGCCAGGTAGGCCGGAGGCGATGCCGGCGAGGCCAGGTTGCACACGGCATCGACGTCGGTCCCGTCGGGTAGCTCGACGTTCTCGCTGACGTTGGTGACGATGAGGCTGAAGCGGTCGTGGCCAATCAGGTGGGCCACGTTCTCCCGCGAGCCCGTCGAGAGATCGTCGAGGCAGACGACCGTGTCGCCCCGCTCGATGAGGTGGTCGCACAGGTGCGAGCCCAAGAAGCCGGCCCCGCCGGCCACCACCACCCGGCTCACTGGCGCCCGATGCCCGAGTACTGAAAGCCCATGCGGCGTACGGCCGCCGGATCGAGCAGGTTGCGGGCGTCCACAATGGTGGGCACGGCCATGGCGGCCTGCACGCGCGAGAAGTCCAGCCAGCGGAATTCGTCCCACTCGGTGAGCACCACCAGGACCTGGGCTCCCGCCACCGCCTCGTAGGGGTCGGCGCGCAATTGCAGGTCGTGCAGGTCGGGGGCCTCTGATCCGACTTCGACGGTGGGGTCGAACGCCTGGATGGTCCCCCCCAGATCGGCCAGCCGGTGGGCGATCTGCAGGCTCGGCGAGTCGCGCCGGTCGTCGGTGCCGGCCTTGAACGTGAGGCCCCACACGGCGATCGTGGCCCCGTCGGCCGAACCGCCGCAGGCGGCCTCCACCTTGCCCACCACCCGCGACAACTGCTCGTCGTTGGAGGCGATGGCGCCCGCCAGGAGCGAGAAGTCGTAGCCCGCCTCGCCGGCGATGTGGAGCAGTGCCCGGGTGTCTTTCGGGAGGCACGACCCGCCCCATCCGGGCCCCGGGCGAAGGAACTCGAAGCCGATGCGCTTGTCGTAGCCCAGGCCGAGCAGCACATCGCGGGCGTCGGCCCCGACCTCCTCGCACAGGCCGGCCAGGGCGTTCACGAAGCTCAGCTTGGTGGCCAGGAACGCGTTGGAGGCGTACTTGATGGTCTCCGAGGTCGTGGCGTCGGTCACGATCAGCGGCGCCCGCGTCGACGAGAACAGTTCGCCCACCTTGGCCGCTGCCCGCGCGTCGTTTGCCCCCACGACGATCCGGTCCGGGTTGAGGCTGTCGACGACCGCCGTGCCCTCCCGTAGGAACTCGGGGTTGGAGACGACACCGATGTCGCTGCGTCCGATCACCCGCTCGACCATGTCAGCCGAGCCCACGGGCACGGTCGACTTGTTGACCACGATGGCGCCGCTCTGCAGGCTGTCCCCTATTTCCTTGGCGGCCGCTTCGACGTAGGACAGGTCGGCCGAGCCGTCGGCGCTCTGGGGAGTCGGCACGCACAGGAAGACGAATTCCGCCCCGGCCACGGCGTCGACGGCCGACTCGGTGAAGGAGAGATTGCCCGCCGCCACGACTCCGGCCACGAGCTCATCGAGCCCGGCCTCCACAATGGGCATCCGGCCGGCTCTAAGCGCCGACAGCTTGGACCGCTCACGCTCGGCCAGCACCACGCGGTGGCCGAAGTGGGCCAACGTGGCCGCTGTCGGCAGGCCCACGTAGCCGGCGCCGATGACGGCGACCGTGTGGTGCTTCGTCTGGACGTTTGTCATGCGGAGGTCAACTCTGCACGAAGAACGGTGACCAGGCGAGCCAGTCCATCTTCCCAGTCCGGCAGGGCGGGCAATCCGCTGAGCCGCAGCGCCATGTTGTCGAGCACCGAGTAGGCCGGGCGGGGCGCCAGGAGGGGTGGATCGAACTCGTCGGTCTTGATGGGCAGCACGCGTTCTGGGTCGGCGCCCGCCTCGGCCAGGACCGCCCGGACGAAACCCCACCATGTGATGGCCCCGCTGTTGGTGGCATGGAAGATCCCTGGTCGTCGGTCGAGCCCGAGGGTGACGACCGCCGGCGCGAGGTCCGCCGTGAACGTCGGCGACCCGTGCTGATCGTCGACGAAGCGCAGATCCCCCTCGCCATCGGCCAGGCGCAGCGCGGTGCGGACCATGTTGTTGCCGTGGGCACCGCACAACCAGCTCGTCCGGATGATGGTCGAACCGGGCCGGCACTCACGCTCCCCGGCCAGCTTCGAAGCGCCGTAGACCGACGTCGGGTTCGTCGGGTCCCACTCCCGGTACGGACGATCGGCCGTCCCGTCGAAGACGTAGTCCGTCGACACATAGACGACATGCGCACCCACCAGCGCGGCCGCCTCGGCCACGTTGCGGGAGCCGACGGCGTTCACTGCGTAGGCCAGATCGATCTCGCTCTCGCAGAGGTCGACCTCCGTCATGGCACCGCCGTGCAGCACAAGTTCGGGGCGGAACGCGGTGAAGGTGGTGAGCACGGCGTCCCTGTCATCGACGCGCATGGTGTCGATGTCGGTGGCCAGTACCTCATGGCGGAGACCCTCACGCGGGCCTTCAGGACCGAGCAGGGCACAGCGGCGTCCGCCGGCGGGGACGCGACCCGCCAGGCAGTCGATCAGGTCGCGGCCGAGCTGACCGTTCGCCCCGGTGATGAGGATGCGCACTGCTCAGCCGTCTCCGGCGCCCCAGGACCCCTCGGCGATGGGCGCCCGGGCCCGCAGCGGCTCCCACCAGTCCCGGTTGGCGGCGTACCAGGCCACCGTGTCGGCCAACCCCTGCTCCCAATCGATCGCCGGGGCCCAGCCCAGCTCGGTCCGGAGCTTCGAGGAGTCGAGGATGTAGCGGCGGTCGTGCCCAGGACGATCGGGCACGATCGTCTTGAGCGACGCCGGCTTGCCCAGCGCGGCGAGGATGCGGTCCGCCACCTCCATGATGGAGGCCTCAATGCCGCTGCCCACGTGGTACGTCTCCCCCACCCGCCCCCGGGCCAGCACGGCATCGATCGCCGTGCAGTGGTCGGAGACGTGCAGCCACTCGCGACGGTTCTCCGTGCTGGCGTAGAGCGTGAGCGCCTGATCGTCGAGCGCCAGGGCGCAGAAGTGCGGGATCAGCTTCTCGGGGAACTGGTACGGCCCGTAGTTGTTGGCGCAGTTGGTGATGGTGATGGGCAGCCCGTAGGTCTCGGCATAGGCCCGCACGGCGTGATCGGCCCCGGCCTTCGAGGCGTTGTAGGGCGTGCGGGGCCGGTACGGCGAGTCCTCGTGGAACGCCCCGTCGGTGTCGAGCGGGAGGTCGCCGTACACCTCGCAGGTGGACACGTGATGGAAGCGGGCCACGCCGACCTGGCGGGCGGCTTCGAGCATGGTCTGGGTTCCGATCACGTTCGTCTTGAAGAAGAGCCCGGGATTGAGCACGGCCAGGGAGTTGTGCGACTCGGCGGCGAAGTGGACGATGGTGTCGATCTCCTCGCCTCGCAACGCCTTCTCGGCGGCGGCCGGGTCGCAGATATCCCCCTGGACGAAGACGATCCTGTCCTCAATGTCGGACAGGCTGCGTCGGTTGCCGGCGTAGGTCAGGACGTCGTAGACGACGACATGGTCCTCGGGGTGCCGTTCGACCCAGTAGCGAGCGAAGTTCGACCCGATGAATCCGGCACCTCCCGTGACGAGAAGGCGCATAGTGCCGGGAATATTAGCCGAGGCCTCGAAGCTCTTCGCGGCCCTGGTCAGGGCGGACATGCACCACATCGCCTGCGCTGACGGACCGGGGACCCGAGGCGGTGTCGACCACCAGACGGCCCGAGTCGTCGATGGCGCTCGCCCGGCCCGTGAGCTCCTCGCCGGCCAGGGTCACCCGTACCAGCTGGCCCACCGTGCCGCAGAGGCTGCGGACCTCGTCGGCCAGGGCCCGCCGCCCGGCGGCATCGTCGAGCAGGGCACACCGGGGTTCCAGGGCGCGCAGGAGACTGTCGAGCAGGACCTGGCGGTCCACCGGCTGCGCCTGTCCGCCGGCGTCGTCCAGGCAGGTGCCCCCCGCTTCCGGGGGGCCGGGCCAGGCCACGTTCAGCCCGATGCCGACGATGACGGCGGTCAGCGACGATCCGGCGAACTCCGCCTCGGCCAGGACGCCGGCCAGCTTGGCCCCGTCGAACAGCAGGTCGTTGGGCCATTTGAGGACCGGCGCCACCCCGGCCACCTCCCGGCAGGCGTCGGCGGCGGCCAGGGCCACCGCCCCGGCGCACAAGTGCACGTCGGCGGCGCTGCAGTGTGGCCGCAGAAGGACCGAGACCAGCAGATTTGCCCCTGCTGGCGACTCCCAGCGCCGGTCGAGCCGCCCCCGACCGGCGGTCTGGTGGTCGGCCACGGCGACGAGCCCGGCGGCGGCCCCCTGGCGGGCCCGGTCCCGCACAAAGGTGTTGGTCGAGTCGACCTCACCGAGCCGGTGGATGTCCCACATGGCAGAGACCATAGGGTGCGTGCAATTGTGAGGGTCCGCCGCAGGGAGGAAAGGCCAGCGTGATCCAGAAGGTCCTAATTGCAAATCGTGGTGAAATCGCCGTTCGGGTGATCCGGACGTGCCGCGAGCT